>WNFD01006801.1_pt1 | contig 11398 bp, 11 predicted proteins | sample 5400491 | NCBI WGS metagenome assembly WNFD01 (sample SAMN13153343, study PRJNA577476) | soil metagenome | isolation source: 120 cm saprolite under Douglas fir tree site 2 hole 2 replicate 2 | place: USA:California | collected 2015-04-18 | reverse complement strand
TAGTCTCGAGCTTCCAGGAGGCTGAGACCGGCCGGCTCACGCTCGCCAATTATTTCGCGGCCTATGGCAGCCTGCGCCAGCTGCAGGCGCTGTTGAACTCGCTCGAGCTCGGCATCGGCGTAGCGCTGCTCGCCGGCGTCTTCGGCGTGCCGATCGCCTGGGCGATCTCGCGCACCGACATGCCGGCGAAATCCTTCGTGCGCCTCATGGTGTTCGGCGCCTTCATCACGCCGCCCTATCTCGGCGCGATCGGCTGGATCCTGCTGGCGGGGCCGAATTCCGGTTGGCTCAACAAAGCGTGGGTGGCGCTCTCGGGCGCGGAGCATGGAATCTTCAACGTCTATTCCATGACGGGTCTCATCGTCGTGGTCGCCGTCACCTCGTTTCCCTACGTGTTCGTATTCACCGGCTCGGCGCTCGATCTGGTGTCCTCCGAGATGGAGGACGCGGCCAATATTCTCGGCGCCGGAACCCTACGCACCACCTTCCGGGTGACGCTGCCGCTGGTGCTGCCAGCGATCCTCGGCGGCCTCATCATCAGCTTTCTGGAAGCGATCGCGCTGTTCGGCGCCCCGGCTCTGATCGCGCTGCCGGCCCGCTTCCACGTGGTCTCGACCCAGCTGTGGCAATTCTTCGAATATCCGGTGCGGGTCGAGGAGGCGGCCGCCTATTCGATCCCGCTGCTGCTGATCACCATCCTGATGTTCTGGCTGCAGCGCTCGCTGGTCGGCCGCAAGGGTTTTGCCGCGGTCACCGGCAAGGGCGGCGAGCGGCGCCCGATCCGGCTCGGCCGATGGCGCTGGCCGATGCTCTTCTACGCGCTGTTCGTCGGCTCGCTGTCGGTGCTGCTGCCGATGCTGGTGCTGCTGCAGGCGGCTTTCGCCAAGGCTTGGGGCAGGGGCTTCTCGCTCGATAATCTCACGCTGCATAATTTCGAATACGTGCTGTTCGAGCAGACCCAGGCGCGGCAGGCGATCCTCAACACCTTCGTGTACGCCGGTGCGGCCGCATTTGCGGCGATCGGGCTCGCGCTGGCGATCGCCTATGTGGTGAGCCGCAGGCTGGTGCCGGGGACGAACGTACTGGCCTTCCTGTGCATGGCGCCGTTCGTCATTCCCGGCATCGTGCTGGCGATCGGGTTCTACGCCGCCTATGCGCCGCCGCCGCTGGCGCTCTACGGCACGGCGCTGATGATGATCCTCGCCTTCACCACGCGCTTTTTGCCGATCGCCTATACGTCGAGCGCCGCCGGAATGCGCAGCATCAATCCGGAAATGGAGGAGGCGGTGCGCATTCTCGGCGGCGGCCGGGTGCTGGCGATCCGCAAGGTGCTCGCCCCGCTGCTGAAGAAGAGTCTCGCCGGCGCCTGGATCCTGGTATTCATTCCGGCGGCGCGGGAGCTCTCCTCCGCGATCTTCCTGGTCGGGCCCAACACGCGGGTGATCTCGGTGATGTTGTTCGACCTCTCCGAGGAGGGCAATTTCGAGGTGCTGGCGGCTCTCGGCGCGATCCTGCTGGTGGTGAGCGTCCTCATCGCCGGGCTGGGCTTCCGCGTCATCGGTCGCGATTTCATGCTGCGGAGAAACCAGTGAGCAAGCTCGTGCTGCGCGGTGTGGAGAAGCGCTTCGGCGACACAATCGCCGTCGGCGGTGTGGATCTGGCGCTCGAGGAAGGCGAGTTCGTGTCGTTGCTGGGACCCTCGGGCTGCGGCAAGACCACGACGCTGCGCATGATCGCCGGCTTCATCGACCCGAGCGCCGGGACCATCGAGATGGACGGCAAGGTGCTGTCCACGCCCGCGGGCTCGGTGCCGCCGGAGCGGCGGCAGATGTCGATGATCTTCCAGAGCTACGCGGTGTGGCCGAACATGACGGTGGAGCAGAACGTCGCGTTCGGGCTCAAACTGCGCCGGCTTCCCGGCGAGGAGCTGCGCAAGCGCGTCGCCGAGATGCTCGACGTGGTGCAGATGCGGCATTTGGCGCAGCGCTATCCGGCGGAGTTGAGCGGCGGGCAGCAGCAACGCGTCGCGCTGGCGCGCGCCATCGTCATCAAGCCGGCGGTGCTGCTGCTCGACGAGCCGCTTTCCAATCTCGACGCCAACCTGCGCGAGGAAATGCGCTTCGAAATCCGGCGTCTGCACGAGGAGTTCCGGATCACCACGGTCTACGTCACGCACGACCAGTCGGAGGCGATGGTGACGTCGGACCGGATCGCGGTGATGAACCAGGGCCGCATCGAGCAGGTCGATGATCCGCACACGCTCTACACCAAGCCGAGGACGCGGTTCGTCGCCGGGTTCATCGGGCGCACGAATTTCATCGAGGGCGCCGCGAACGGCAGCGACATCGTGTTCGACCGCTTCAGCGTCCGGCGCGATGCGCTGGAGAACGGGGCGACGCTCACCGGAACCATCACCTTCTCGGTCCGGCCGCAGAGCATGCGGTTGTCCCGCGCGCCGTCCGGGGGCGTCGGCAAGGGGCCGCAGGTGGAAGTCAAGGTGATCGAGCGGGCCTATCTCGGCGAATATTGGGACTACGTCGTGATGCCGGCCCAAGGCTCGACGCGGCTGCGAGTCACCGCGCCGCCGCTCGAAGTCTACGGGGTCGGCGAATCCGCCTGGCTCGAGCTCGACCCCAGCCAGATGGCGCCGATCGTATGAATCGCCTTGCGCGTTCGGCCATTCCCCAGGAGCAGACCATGTCCCGCCTTCCCGCCAGCGAAGCGCTCGCCCGCTTCAAAGTGCTGGACCTGACTCGCGTCCGCGCCGGCCCAACCTGCGTGCGCCAGCTCGCGGACTGGGGCGCCGACGTCATCAAGATCGAATTGCCCGAGGGCGCCCAGGGCGGCGACATGGGCGGGCCGCGCCACGGACCGGATTTTCAGAATCTGCACCGCAACAAGCGCAGCATCACCCTCGATCTCAAGCAGCCGGAAGGCGCCGAGATTTTTCGCAGAATGGTCAGGACCGCGGACGTTGTCGTCGAGAACTATCGTCCCGACGTGAAATTCCGGCTCGGCATCGATTACGAGCGCCTCAAGCCGCTCAACCGCCGGCTGGTCTACGCCAGCATCTCGGGCTTCGGCCAGGACGGGCCCTATCGGGAGCGGCCGGGCTTCGATCAGGTGGCGCAGGGAATGGGCGGGCTGATGTGGATCACCGGCCTGCCCGGCCAGGGACCGGTGCGCGCGGGAGTGCCCATTGCCGACCTCGGGGCCGGAATTTTTTGCGCGTTCGGCATCCTGGTGGCGCTGCTCGAACGCGAGGTTTCCGGCGAGGGCCAATGGGTGCGCTCCTCGCTGCTCCAGGCGCAGATCGCGCTGACGGATTTCCAATCGGCACGCTGGCTCATCGCCAAAGAGGTGCCGGGCCAGGCTGGCAACGACCATCCGACCAGTATCCCGACCGGCGTGTTCGCGACCAGCGACGGGCACATCAACATCGCCGCGTCCGGCCAGCACATTTTTCAGCGGTTCTGTGCCGCGATCGGCGCGGAGCAATTGGTGAGCGATCCGCAGTTCGGCACCGACAAGCTCCGGTCCAAGAACCGCGTCGCGCTCAATGCCGCCATCGCCGAGAAGATCCGCACGCGACCCAGTCGCGAATGGATCGACATCCTCAACGCCGCCGGGGTGCCGTGCGGCCCCATCTACAAGATGAACGAGGTATTCGAGGATCCGCAGGTGCGCCATCTCGGCATGGCCGCCGACGTCCACCATCCCCAGCTCGGCGATATCCAGGTCGTGAACCAACCGGTCGAGCTCAGCCGCACGCCGAGCCACATCCGCTACGCGACGCCGGAGCGCGGCGAGCACACCGACGAAGTGCTGCGCGCGCTCGGCTACGACGACCAGGCGATTGCCGGCCTGCGCGCCCGCAAAATCGTGTAATACCGATACCCGTAGTTCTTACTCGTCATGCCCGGCCTCGTGCCGGGCATCCACGGTCTGAATCGTGACCCATGGAAGGCGTGGACGGCCGGGACGAGCCCGGCCATGACCAGTGATACTGGTAGCATTGAGATGCATCGGAGAATCCTATGGAGACCGGTACCCAACGGATGCTCGCCCGCAAGGACGGCGCAATCGGCTGGATGACCTTCAACAATCCGGCGCGCCACAACGCGGTCTCGCTCGACATGTGGCAGGCGGTCCCGAACATCCTCGACGCGTTCGCACGCGACGAATCGATCCGCGTGGTGGTGCTTGCGGGCGCCGGCGGCAAGGCGTTCGTGTCCGGCGCCGACATCTCCGAGTTCGGCGAGCGCCGCGCCTCCCGCGAGGCGGTGCTCGAATACAACAGGATCGCCGACCATGCCCATCGCGCGATCGTCGAGTGCAGGAAGCCCACCATCGCCATGATCCAAGGCTATTGCATCGGCGGCGGGCTGGCGGTTGCGCTGTGCTGCGATCTGCGCATCGCGTCGGAGAATTCCCGGTTCGGCGTGCCGGCCGCCAGGCTCGGGCTCGGCTACGGATTTGCCGGGATCAAGCGGCTGGCCGACCTGGTGGGTCCCTCGTTCGCCAAGGAGATTTTTTTCACCGCGCGCCAGTTCGACACCGCGGAAGCGCTGCAGATGGGGCTCGTCAACCGCGTGCGGCCGGCGGCCGAGCTCGAAGCCTACGTGCGCCAATATGCGCAGATCATCGCCGGCAATGCGCCGCTCACCATCGCGGCGGTGAAGCTGTGCGCGGGCGAATATGCCAAGGATCCGGAGGCGCGCGATCTGGCCGCCTGTCAGGCTGCGGTCGACACCTGCTTTGGTTCGCAAGACTACATCGAGGGCCGCACCGCCTTCATGGAGAAGCGCAAGCCCGCCTTCCGCGGACGATAGCGGGTCTGCGGCCGACGGCTCGCGTTTGCGGCCTCCTCCAGAGCTCGATGTTTCTTGATCTGCGTCGGAAAGGTCGGCTCCTCGAGGTCGGGCGGACAGAGACACCTGATACCGTATCGACGTGAACGACCCGGAGCGGACGTTTTCGACTTGTGATAATGAGATCGCCCGCTACGGCCTCAATGTGCGGGAGTGTTGGCAATTACGTCCGCGTGGCGACGAGGTCATCCATCGAATATCGTCCCGATCCCATAACGGCGAACGCCAGAAGCCCGCCCATGATTGCGAGATTTTTCAGGGCCTGCACTTGGTTCGCCGCGCGCGCGGCACCTTCCATGGTCCAGAAGTTATGTGCGAAGATGATGGTGCAGGCGGTGAAGAGGAGTAACGCAATCGCCCCCCAGCGGGTTTTGAAGCCGATCAAAACAGAAATGCCGCCAACGACTTCGATTGTAGCGATGATGTAGCCGAGTGTCGTCCGCGACGTGATCTCGCCGAAAGCATTCATGAAATTCGTTAAGCCGGGATGGTTGGCAATTCCGGAGACGTTGAGGAATTTGGCTACACCGGACACAATGAAGACAATTGGAATAGCCACTCTGCCGATCGCTAAAGCAATATTCCCCATGATCCTCCTCCATGTTGTTGCGGCCCGACGGCGTCATTCGTCCAGCCAGAGTCATGAACCCTGGGAGCCGCACGGCAATTCCCCTCTCCGGCCTTAACGGGGAATGCTGCGACTGGCCGAGTAGCGGAGTAGGGGAAGACTATCGGTATTTGTCAAGCCGGAGCAACTACAGCCCGACAGGATGTCGGCATCTGCCGCACAACGGCGGTGCCCCCCGTGGACTCGCGCTTCCGCTGCTGAGGGCAGACCTGCAGTGGGCGGGTTGCAGTCAGCACCGAGTCTGACCCTGGCTGTGTGAAAACCCCTAAGCTCGGGAACGACTGGAATTGTTTCTCTCAGATCGACCGAAAGCCATCGCGCATAACGATCTTCGCAGCGAAATGCACAATCGAAAAGATGATCCATTCTATCAGATCTCCACGCCACCGCGTTTTCACACGACCAAGACCCGAAGCAGACGTGCTCCTCGGGTCAATTGATTGGCGCTCGACGCGGCGCGCACAAAGAGCGGCCCATCCCTCCGCTGCCGACTGCACAGCCATTCAGCCGCGCATGGCGAGTCGCGCTCCGCAATAGCTCAGGCCTCCGGCGACCACGAGGCCGACCCAGCTCACCCACATGGGCACCGTCCAAGAGTCGATGACAACCGACCAGCCCATGACAAGCCGCAACAGATGCAGCAGTGCAACTAGCGCGAAAATTGCAGCGGCGATAGTAGCAAACGTTTTCTCAGTCATAGCGCGGCCTCCCAGCTTGCGAATACATAACGCCGAAATGTGTCGAGCGGTTGCCTTCGGAGGCGCGCGATCTCGCCGCCTGCCACGCGGCGGTCGACGCCTGCTTTGCTTCGCAAGACTACGTCGGGGGCCGCACCGCCTTCATGGAAAAGCGCAAGCCGGCGGTCTTGCTAAATGACACAGCACGCCTGCCAGCACCCCGTTAGCGGATTCGCGCGTAGAAGCGACGCGGTCGCAATGCCTGCGGATCAGAAACGCTAGTTGATATACACTGGCGCAGCCGCAACGGCCAGCTACTTCCGGAATTGGGCACATTGCTGCCGTTTGACCGGCAACGAATGACGGCCGCTTGCCGTCCCGAAGCAGAAATTGGCGCGTCGCTCATGACGGTGTCCGTTTTTTGAATTCTAGGGCCCAGGTTGCGCACAGTACCCTACCGCAGCGTCGATGGGCCATTGCGCCTCTCAGGGATGCATATTCCTCATGCCGAAAAGGTGAGCCAAAAAGACTCGGGCCAGGCTGAGTGATTGATTTCCCGACGGCAGCCGATTACGTCCGATCCTCCATGCAGCGCTTCCGGCACGGCAAGGTCGAGATCGCGTTTCTCGACGAAGGCGACGGCGAGCCGATCGTGCTCGTGCACGGCTTCGCCTCGACCAAGGAAGTCAATTGGGTCTATCCGGGGTGGATGTCGACGCTGGGCGGCGCCGGCAGGCGCGCCATCGCGCTGGACAACCGCGGCCACGGCCGGTCGAGCAAGCTCTACGATCCCGCCGATTATCACACCGAAAGGATGGTCGAAGACGTCGTTGCCTTGCTCGACCACCTCGGGCTCGGTCGCGCCGACCTCTTCGGCTATTCGATGGGGGCCCGCATCTGCGCGTTCCTGGCCGCCCGTCATCCCGCGCGGGCGCGCTCGCTGATCCTCGGCGGGCTCGGGATCCACCTCGTCGACGGCGTCGGCCTGCCGGAAGAGATCGCGCTTGCACTGGAAGCGCCACGCCCGGACGTGACCGATCCGGTCGGCCGCCAGTTCCGGGTTTTCGCCGAGCAGACCAAGTCGGATCTTCGCGCGCTTGCCGCCTGCATCCGCGGCTCGCGCCAGACGCTTCCCCGCGAGCAGGCGCAATCGATCCGGGCACCGACGCTGATCGCGGTCGGCACCAAGGATAGCGTGGCCGGCTCGGCGCAGGCGCTCGCCGCGATCATCCCGGGCGCCCAGGCGCTCGATATCCCCGGGCGCGATCATATGTTGGCAGTGGGCGACAAGGTGTTCAAAGCGGCGGTGCTGACATTCCTCGAGCGCAGGCCATGACCGGCGCGCCCGCCAAGGCGATCTTCACCGGGGCTTCGGGCAACCGCCTGATCGCCGATGTGTTCGGCGAGAGCGGCCCCTCCGTGCTGCTGCTTCACGGCGGCGGCCAGACGCGGCATGCCTGGCGCAAAACCGCGGAGCGCCTCGCGCAAGCCGGCTGGACCGCCTACGCGCTCGACCAGCGCGGCCACGGCGATTCCGAATGGGTCGCGGACGCCGCCTATGCGTTCGCCGATTTTGCCGCCGATGCGGTGGCGGTTGCCGACGCGCTGGCGGGGCGATCGGGCGAGCGCCCGGCGGTCGTCGGCGCGTCGCTCGGCGGCATCGCAGCGCTGCTGGCGGAAGGCGAAGCGGAGAAATCCGGCCGCGGATCGCTCTTCTCGCAGCTGGTCCTCGTCGATGTCACGCCGCGCGTGGATTCCGCCGGGATCGACAAGATTCAGGGCTTCATGCGCGCGCATGGCGAGGGCTTCCGATCGGTCGCGGAGGCCGCCGAGGCCGTTGCCGCCTATCTGCCGCACCGTCCGCGCCCGCGCTCCCATCAGGGGCTCAAGAAAAATCTGCGGCTCTATCCCGACGGGCGCTGGCGCTGGCACTGGGATCCGCGGTTCATGGATGGTCCGCGGGGCGGTGCCTCGAAGCGGCAGGGTCTCGAGGAGGCCCTGGTTGCCGCCGCTCGCCGGATCGCAATCCCGGCGCTGCTCGTTCGCGGCGGAGCGTCCGAGCTCGTCCAGGAGGCGCATGCGCAAGAATACCTCGAGCTCGTGCCGCATGCCGACTATGTCGACGTCGCCGAGGCCCGCCACATGGTCGCCGGCGACAGCAACGAAAACTTCTCGGCGGCCATCCTCGAGTTTCTCGGCCGAAACGCCGGGGAAGCCCCAGGCGGGACAATTCGCAAGTGAGTTCAGCTAGTTAGAACGGGCAGCCGAGACATCGATTCCGGAATTTCAGCGCGTGCGCGGAAAGACCTCGACATTCGCATCAAAACCTCGCGTTTGCGGGCCCGGAAACGCGGCCTTCGAGCTCGGGGCTGGCGGGGGTGAATGCCGCCCCTTACCTGTGCTACACACCCTTAAGCCCAAGCGGCCGGAGGCGTCATGGCGCAGCATCAGGCAAGGCTCAAGCTCGATACCGTCGACCCGGTATGGGAACGCATCCGCCACGAGGCGGAGGCCGTCACCCGCACCGAGCCGGAGCTTGCGACCTTCATCTATTCCTCGATTCTCCACCACGATGCGCTCGAAACCGCGGTGGTCCACCGCATCGCCCAGCGGCTCGATCGGGCCGACGTTTCCGGCGAGCTGATCCGCCAAGCCTATGCGGATGCGCTCGAGGACGATCCGGCCATCGCCCAGGCGTTCCGGGCGGACATCGTCGCCACCGTCGATCGCGACCCGGCGACGCACCGCTATCTCGAGCCTGTGCTGTATTTCAAAGGCTTTCACGCGATCCAAACCTACCGGCTGGCGCATTGGCTGTGGCGGCGCAACCGCAAGGACCTCGCCTATTATCTCCAGAGCCGCTCCTCCGCGGCGTTCCAGACCGACATTCATCCCGCCGCCCGGATCGGGCGGGGCATCTTCCTCGACCATGCCACCGGCCTCGTCGTCGGCGAGACCGCCATCATCGAGGACGATGTTTCCATGCTCCACGGCGTCACCCTCGGGGGCACCGGCAAGCAGGACGGCGACCGCCATCCGAAAATCCGCCGCGGGGTGATGATCGGTGCCGGCGCAAAAATCCTCGGCAACATCGAGGTCGGCTGCTGCGCCCGCATTGCCGCCGGTTCGGTGGTGCTCCAGGCGGTGCCGCCGCAGAAGACCGTCGCCGGCGTGCCCGCTAAGGTCATCGGCGAAGCCGGTTGCCCGGAGCCGGCCCGTTTCATGGACCAGATCTTCGAAGATCTGTGAGCGGGACCGGGCGGCTGCGGGGGAGACATCGGTGGACGTTCAGGAAATCCGCAAGATCGAAGCGTACCTCAAGCGCCTGTTCGGCAACGCCCGCATCCGGGTGGTGCCGCGGCCGAAGAAGGAGGATTCCGCCGAGGTCTACGTCGGCGAGGAGTTCATCGGCGTTCTGTTCGTGGACGACGAGGACCAGGAGCGCTCGTACAATTTTCAGATGGCGATCCTCGGCGCCGATCTGGAGTAGCGAAAAACTCCGCAGGGTGGGCAAGAGCGCGCGTAGCGCGCTGCTGCCCACCGTTTTGTTTGGCAGGCGATTCACGGTGGGCACGGCCCCGCAAATTTTGTCCTTACCTTGCGTCGAAAGCTCCGGGCGGGGCCTTTGCCCACCCTACGACGTCTTTGTGTGCGGATTTCAGGAACTCGACGGACGCAAGCTCGCGATCAGCCGATCGATCCCGGCGGAGAGCCGCCGCCAATCGACCAGCCAGTCGCGCGGAAACCGCACCGTGATGTCGGCCGCCTCCGCGAGCCGCCGTTCCAACAAGCAGATACCGGGCGTGGGTCCTGCGCCCGGCCGGCTGCAGCGTGCCACGAAATGCGCGGGCGCCGCCGGATCGTAGAACAGATCCTCGGCCTGGTAGGGCGTTCCGTCGCGAAAGCGGATCACGAGCAAGCCGTCGGGGCCGGCAAAGCGGCCGAAATCGAAATAGCGCGGATAGATGCTCTTGATCCGCTCCACCGGGCCGAGCGTGTCGTCGAGCGCGGCGATCGTCACGAACAGCCGATCGAGCGCGGGCACCTCTTCCGAGGCGGCCGGCTTTGCCGCCGGATCGGGCGGCACCAATGCGGGCCATAGAAACACCAGATCGAGCCGGCCCTGCGCGCCGGCGCGGCGTTGCAGCGGAAGGCGGATCGCCGCCGGCGGCACATTGAAAACGAGGCCGCCGACGCTGATCGGCAACGATGGCGCGTCGGGCGCGCTGCTCGGCCCCGGCCAGCGGAGCACCGGCGCGAGCGTGGCGGCCAGCACGGCGAGCGACGTGCCCATCGCCAGGGCGAGGATGAACCCATGACCGCCGCGGCGGTTCGTCCGGCGCGAGCCGGATCGCACGCGAGCGCTCATGGGTTTTTATCTCTCATGCCGTTGCGCTCCGGACGCTTCGCGACATCGCCTCGGCCCCAGCGAGGACGAATCGCTGCGGCAAGTATGGCCGTTCGCAGTCGAGGTGTCAGCGATGGGGCGTCTGGATGCCGCCGAACATGTCTCGGCGGTGCGGATGCGCGCTGCCGCTCCCTTGCGGGCCTCGCCTCGCCAATGGCGGCATGCCGTGGCAAGGTCTTGGCGCAGCAGGGAGAGCGGCAATGCCGATCTATGAGCTCGAAGGCCAGGCCCCGGATCTTCCGGAGGAGGGGCATTATTGGATCGCCGATACGGCGGTCGTGATCGGGCGGGTGCGGCTCGAGCGCGACGTGAGCGTGTGGTTCGGCTCGGTGCTGCGCGGCGACAACGAGTGGATCGAGATCGGCGAGCGCTCCAACATCCAGGAGAACTGCACGCTGCACACCGACATGGGATATCCGCTCACGGTAGGGCCCGAGTGCACCATCGGCCACAACGTCGTGCTCCACGGCTGCGCCGTCGGCGCGCACAGCCTGATCGGAATGGGCGCGACGCTGCTCAACGGCGTCAAGATCGGTCGCTACTCGATCGTCGGTGCCGGCGCGCTCATCACCGAAGGCAAGGAATTCCCGGACCATTCCCTGATCGTCGGCGCGCCGGCGCGCGCGCTGCGCACGATCGACGACGCCGGGATCAAGCTGATCGATTGGAGCGCCGAACTCTACGTCGGCAACTGGCGCCGCTACACTGCCGGCCTCAAGCGCCTGCGCTGAGGCGAGCTTCGGTCGTGGTAGCGGGCACGGCCCGTCGCGGGAACCAGCAAATCAAAACGGAACGTCGTCGGTAATGGGCTTCA
>WNFD01008614.1_pt2 | contig 11399 bp, 8 predicted proteins | sample 5400491 | NCBI WGS metagenome assembly WNFD01 (sample SAMN13153343, study PRJNA577476) | soil metagenome | isolation source: 120 cm saprolite under Douglas fir tree site 2 hole 2 replicate 2 | place: USA:California | collected 2015-04-18 | reverse complement strand
TGACCAGGGGCTCCGATCTCGTGCTGACGCCGCGCTTCTCGCCGTCGACCCAGGAAATCACCTATATGGAGTTCGGCCAGGGCGATCCGCGCGTCTATCTCTACAATATCGAAACCGGGCAGCGGGAGATCGTCGGCAATTTCCCCGGCATGTCGTTCTCGCCGCGCTTCTCGCCGGACGGCCAGCGTATCGTCATGAGCCTGCAACAGGGCGGCAATTCAAATTTGTTCGTGATGGATTTGCGTTCGAAGTCGACCACGCGCCTCACCGATACGCCGGCCATCGACACCTCGCCGTCCTACGCGCCGGACGGCTCCCGGATTTGTTTCGAGTCCGACCGCGGCGGCAAGCCGCAGATCTATGTCATGGCGGCGCAGGGCGGGGCCGCGCAACGCATCTCCTTCGGCGAGGGCAGCTATTCCACGCCGGTCTGGTCGCCGCGCGGCGACTACATCGCCTTCACCAAGCAGGGCGGCGGCGAGTTTGCCATCGGCATCATGAAGACGGATGGCTCCGGCGAGCGAATCCTCACCTCCGGATTCCACAACGAAGGGCCGACCTTTGCGCCGAACGGCAGGTTCCTGATGTTCTTCCGCGATCCCGGCGGCAATGCCGGACCGTCGCTGTTCTCGATCGATGTGTCGGGCCGTAACGAATTGAAGGTGCCGACCCCGGGCTTTGCCTCCGACCCCGCCTGGTCGCCGTTGTTGTCTTAAGACGCAACGAGCGATCGATCGAGCACGGGCAGCGCTCCCCCTCGCGGCTTACGATGTCGAGGCTGCCGCTTGCACGGGACGGATCGACGCACAGTCGCGCAGCAAGCCGCTGAAATAGCCGCGCGTAATATGCGCCATGTCCGGATAGGGATCGCGACGCATCAACAGGCGATGAAGCTCTGCAAGCCGGAAGCAGGGCACGCTGGGGAACATATGATGTTCGAGATGATAGTTGAGCCCCCATGGGGCGATCAGCCAGAGCTCCCAGAACGGCGCTAAGACAGTGCGGCTTTCGTTCAGCACGTTCTCGTGCTCGACCGCATAATGTTCGGCGACGCTGCGGAGATATCGAATGGCCAGGAAGACCGTCATGAGCGGGACGATCCAGTAGAGCAGGATGAGCTTCCAAAAGCCCAGCACGATCGACGAAACCAAAAGCGCCACGAAGAAGAACAATCGAGCGCGGGCCACCGCGGCTGCTATGTCGCGTGTTTCCGTGTTTTTATGAAACCCCAGCACGGCGGTAGCGCTTTTCAGACCTGACAGATACTGCATGATGCGCATCAGCACGCTGCCGGGCGGCGCCGGAAATTCGTATTCTTTCAGTCCTACGTTGCGCTGCCAGTCGGGATCGTTTTCGCTGTTCAGTTCGCGGTGATGAGCGAAATGAGTGTTTCGATAGCCCGCCATGGACGCCGATGTCGGCAGTGCAAGAATCTCTCCAATGAAGTCGTTGAGCTGCCGGTTGGCGTAGCCGCGATAATGAGCGGCGTCGTGCATCAACGCACCGAGTCCATTGATCCGTGAACCGATGACGATGATTGCGAGCGCATATGTCAAAGGGTTCCACCAGGTCTGACTGACAAAGACAGCGGCGGCGATCAGACCAAACTCGAGCATCGCCGCGGAAGTGAATTTTACGCTGTCGATTTTGGAGAGGTCGCGAATCTCTTCCTTGGAAAGCAGGCGCGGAATATCCCGCACGCAGGAATCGCCCAGCTTTGCTGAGCGAGCCACGATCATTTCGGCCATGCGGGTACTCTCCTGAACGCAACTTTAGGATACAAGTACCTATTGTCGACCGCTTTACCAAGACGGATTCACCCACGGTTAAGGTCGAATCTTAACTGGTGGTTAAGATTTGCCGCCGGCGTCTCAACCGCGAGTTGCTGTGATTGGCATGGCTCTGGCCGAGGCGTCGCACCTCGGGTTGCACGCCTGCTCTTCGCGGACCTTAGGCTCGCGCCCGATCCCGGCGCACTCCCTGTTGCCGGTCGGGCTCGGCAAGGCTTTCCTAGCCTGTTGAACTGTCAGCCGGATTCTTCGTCAGCCGAGGCGCATAAGAACCTTGCGGTAACGATGTTCCCTCAGAAAGACTTCATCTGGGACAAGTAAAAATACCTACCGGAGAAGGGACGTGCGGGCGCCAATGCAATTGGTCGATCAGAAAAAGCGAAGCAACGGCGATGAGCTGGAGCCCGTGCTCTACGCCGCGTTGATCGATTCGATGTTGCAGAATTTCTGGCCGATGTTCATCGGCGCGGTCTCCGCTGCCGCGGCCGCACTGATGACGGCGCTCAAGACCGGCAACATTCTGCTCTGGCCGTGCGCAATCCTCATTATCGGAATCGGTACCGTCCGCGCGTTGCAGATGCGCAAATACGAAGGCCGCACTTCGGTGCTGACGCTCGAGCAGGCGAGGTACGTGGAGCCGCGCTACGCGGTCGGCGCGATGACCTATGCCGGCATGCTGGGCATCTGGTGCTTCATCACCATTCTCGGCAGTGACGATCCGATCGCGCATATGCTCTGCGTCGCCGTGACGATCGGCTATACCGCGGGCGGCGCCGCCCGAAACTATGGACGCCCAAGGCTCATTCAGTATCACATCCTTCTGGCGTGCGGGCCGATGTCGCTCGCGCTCGCGCTGCATGGCGATTTCTACTATGTCGGTCTTGCCGTGCTGCTGTGCCTGTTCTTCTTCGGCCTGAAGGGTCTCAATCTCGGCCTTCACGAAATCTTCGTCAAAGCCCTGACGTCGAGCTTCAGGGAGTCCGCGCTGGCCGGCCAATTCGACACGGCGTTGAACAACATGCCGCACGGCCTCTGCATGTTTCGCGCCGATGGCCGGCTTGCGGTGATGAACCATCGCTTCAGCGGCATGATGAACCTGCCGGATGATATCGTGCATCGCGGGATTGGCGCAGCCGGCATCGTCGACGCCTGCGTGCGCGCAGGATCGATCTCGGAAGCAAGCGGCACGGTCATTCTCTCCGAGATCGCGAGTTCGCGGGCGCGCGACATCATCACCACCGATCCGGACGCCGTGCGGGGCAGGTCACTCTCCTGGAAATTCCAGCCGATGGCCGGCGGCGGCGCCGTCGTGCTGCTCGAAGACATCACCGAGCGGCGCAACGCGGAAGCCAGGATCAGCCATCTGGCGCGTTACGACGACCTGACCGCGCTCCCCAACCGGGTCAACTTCCGCGCCGAGATCGAGCGCCTGCTGACGGTTCAGCGCGATGCCGGCCAGATGTCGGCGTTGCTGTTCGTCGATCTCGACCAGTTCAAGCAGGTCAACGACACGCTTGGCCATCCCTGCGGCGACCGGTTGTTGTGCGCGGTCGCCAGCCGTCTGCGCGACATGCTGCGCCCGGAGGATTTCGTGGCGCGTTTCGGCGGCGACGAATTCGTGGTGTTCCAGCAGAACATCCAATCCAATGACGAAGCCGCCGGCCTTGCCCGCCGGATCGTCGATCATTTGAGCGAGCGCTACAAGATCGACAACCATCTGGTCGAGATCGGCGCCAGCGTCGGCATTGCGATGACGTCCGCCGACATCAGCGCGGACACGCTGATCAAGAACGCCGACATGGCGCTCTATCGGGCCAAGGCGGACGGCCGCGGCACCTTCTGCTTCTTCCGCGACGAGCTGGCGCAGACCGTCGAGGCGCGCCGCATCCTGGAACTGGACCTGCGCAAGGCGCTCGCCAACGAGGAGTTCGAGCTGTTCTTTCAGCCGCTCGTCAATCTCAAATCGGGCAAGATCACCACCTGCGAGGCACTGTTGCGCTGGAATCATCCGGTGCGCGGCACGGTTTCACCGGTCGACATCATCCCCGTCGCCGAGGACATGGGCCTGATCGTCGATCTCGGCCGCTGGATCCTGCGCAAGGCCTGCATGGAGTGCATGAAATGGCCGGAGGGCGTCAGCGTCGCCGTCAATTTCTCGCCGCAGCAGTTCCATCAACGCGACGTCCTGAGCGAGGTCCGCTACGCGCTCGAAGTTTCGGGACTGCCCGCCGACCGGCTCGAAATCGAGATCACCGAGTCCTCGCTGTTGCGCAACACCCAATTGACCCATGACGTGCTGTCCCAGCTGCGCGCGATCGGGGTGCGGATCTCGCTGGATGATTTCGGAACCGGGTATTCCAGTTTGAGCTATCTGCACAACTTTCCGTTGCAGAAAGTGAAGATCGACCGATCCTTCCTGGAAGGCATCGACGCCGATCGGCCCCTGATCCTGTTGCGCGGCGTGGCCCGGCTGTCTGCCGATCTCGGCATGTCGGTCGTGGTCGAAGGCGTCGAGACCAACGAGCAATTGGAGCTGATCAGCGCCGATGGCGCCGTGACCGAGGCGCAGGGCTACCTGTTCAGCCGCCCGGTGCCGGCCATGCAGGTCCGCCACCTGCTGAATGCGTCGCACGGGCGGCATCCGTCCCAGGATCGATTGATGTCGGTCCCCTCGCGGTCGATCGCGTAGAGCTTGGGACTTTGGTGGATCATAATATCTCAACCCTTGCGTTCAATTAACCCTGTTGCACTGATACCTTTGCGTGATCGTTAAGTAGCTGTTAACGATTACGCGTGCGCGTCAAAGTTGCTTGAGTTGAGTAAGGGGTGCTGAATGAGGTCCGCCGCCGAAACCACGACCGCGGCTCTAAAACGAGGGGTAAATCTACTAGAACAAGTCGACTACAGGCTGGCGCAGACCCCCGATGAAAAGGAAGAGATATATCATCTCCGGTATCGGGCTTACTTGAGAGAAGGGGCGGTCAAAGCGTCTGCCGAGCAACGCGTGACCGACCCATACGACGACCTGCCCAATTCCTGGACCTTTGGTGTCTATCTTCAGGACGAGCTCCATAGTTCCGTTCGGATCAGTTTGCTGACGTCCGAATGGCGTCAATCATGCTCGGCAGAGGCGTTCGGCGAAATCCTGATGCCAAGGCTCGACCGCGGCGGGGTGATCGTCGACCCGGCGAGGTTCGTCGCGGACCCCGCCAAGGCCGGCCGGCTCCCGGAACTGCCTTATGTGACGCTTCGCCTCGCTTACATGGCGTGCGAATATTTCAACGCCGATCTCGGGCTCGCGATCGTTCGTCCCGAGCATCAGGCGTTTTATCGCCGCGTGTTTCTGCACGAGACCATCGCGGAGCCAAAACTGTTCCCGGGCCTGCTGAAGCCGGTCGGCCTGATGGCGGCGGATTTCCCTGCGATGCGCAACAGGGTGTTCGCGCGTTATCCGATGATGAGATCGACGGCCTTTGAGCGGCGGATGCTGTTCGAGCGCCCCGGCGAACGGCATTTATCGGCAAGAAATGTGCGCCCGAGCCAGGAGCGCACAGCGTTCGTCCCGCAATCCTGACCATCGGACGATTCGATCCCGAAGTGAACGGGATAGCGGTGCTTTTTATGCCGCTTGGTTCCCGAAGGGGCGGGAAAGCGTGAAAACCCGCCGTTTCCGCCGCTGGGCCGCTTGCCTTCACCCTCGCGCCACATTTACAACGGATTAACCATCGCGGTCGCTTTTCGCCGTCGGTCGGCATTTGATGGGGTTCGGCAACTCCTCATCAAGGTTGACGGAACGTTCGCTTAACCATCGACCTGTAGACCCGAAGGCAGTCCAAAGACGTGAGCGTGGAGGCTCCGGAATGAAACATCAGATGCGAATCCTCCAGGGATTGAAGCTTGCCGCGGTGCTCGCGGTGGCGCTGTCAATGGGCGCATGCGCCAACAAGAACCCAGCTTCACCATCGAGGGGCACGCGGATGAACGCGGCACCCGCGAATACAACATCGCCCTCGGCGCGCGCCGTGCCCAGTCGGTTCGCACCTACCTGGCCTCGCGCGGCATCGATCCGAGCCGCATGCGGACGATCTCCTACGGCAAGGAGCGCCCGGTCGCGGTGTGTAACGATATCTCGTGCTGGTCGCAAAACCGCCGCGCAGTCACGGTTCTGAACGCCAGCTCGTAAGCTTGGTGTCACGTTTTCGCGAGCCGGCGCCTTCGGGCGCCGGTCTCGTTCACGCTCTCGCCAATTGTATCAGGCGCGTTTTTGGCGTAGTCCCTGCCTCAATGTGCGGTGCTTCCGATGTTGGGCCGACCTGATCATCAGGGCAGAATGTCATCCAGATTTCATAAGCTGACCGGCGTGGCGGCGCTCGCCGCGTGGCTCGCCTTGGGTTCGCAAACGCTGGCGCAATCGGATGACGCGGATCCGGAAATGCGCATTCAGCGGCTGGAAAACCAGCTGCGGCAGCTCACCGGCCAGAACGAAGAACTGCAATTCCGCAACCGTCAGCTCGAAGAGCGCCTGCGCCAGTTGCAGGGCGGCGCGCAGGCCGCGCCGCCGGTATCAGCGCAACCGAGCGTGGCGGCTGCACCTCCTCCGGTGCAGACGGCACCGACCTACGGCCAGCCGCGGCCGCAAGGCGGCTATGGCCAGCCTCAACCGGGCTACGGGCAGCCGCAACCGGGTTACGATCAGCAGCAGATCGTCTCGCCGGCACCGGTTGAGCAGGAACCGCCGTCGGCGGGCCAGCGCCGGGGCGACGCCTTCGATCCCGGCCAGAATCCGAATGCGCCCGGTGCGCCGCGTGCGCTTGGCGGCGGCCAGCTTCCGATCCAGCCGGGAGCGGCAGCCGGTGCGCCGGGTGGTCGGCCTCCCGGGGAACCGCTCACTTTGTCCGGTGCGCGTTACCAGGGCGGCATGCAGCCTCCGCCGCCGGCAGGCAATCCGAACGCGACCGGCGCCGCGCTCGCCACGGCACCGCCTTCGAACTCGCCGCGGGACGAGTACGACCTCGGCATCGGCTACATGCAGCGCAAGGATTACGCGCTCGCCGAACAGACCATGCGCGGTTTCGCGCAGCGGTATCCGAACGATCCGCTGCTCGGGGATTCGCAATATTGGCTGGGCGAAAGCCTGTTTCAGCGCCAGCAATACCGCGACGCAGCCGAGGTCTTCCTCAGCGTCACCAGCAAATACGACAAGTCGGCAAAAGCCCCGGACGCCCTGCTGCGGCTTGGGCAATCGCTCGCGGCGCTGAAGGAAAAAGAAGCCGCCTGCGCCGCATTCGGCGAGGTGGTACGGAAATATCCGCGCGCATCGGCCGGCGTCAAATCCGCCGTGGATCGCGAGCAGAAGCGGGTCAAGTGCTGACGTCACAAGTCTGGTCTCACAAGTCTGGCGTCACAAATCTGACCCCGCCAGATCTGACCCGCCAGATCTGACCCGCCAAGTCCGACCTTCCAAGTCCGACTTTCCAAGTCCGACTTTCCAAGTCTGCCGTGGCGTCCAAGCGTGTCCTGCATATAAAATATCGCTCCGTTGACGCGTGTCCTTTGCGCGAACCCGCGGCTGTTTTTTCTTGAGAGCGCTTTGCCCGGCGGCGCCATGCGAGATGACGACAACACTCCGATCTCGGCCCAGGACGCGAAACGGCTATTCGCGGACTTCAGAGCGGTGCCTGCGATCGTCCTTGCGGTGTCCGGCGGGCCCGATTCGGTCGCGCTGATGTGGCTGATGGCGCGCTGGCGCCGGACGCTCGCGCGCGGCCCGCGCCTTGTCGCGGTGACGGTGGACCATGGCCTGCGCGCTGAAGCGGCACGCGAGGCGCGCGACGTGAAGCTGCTCGCGCGCACGCTCGATCTGCCGCATCGGACGATGCGCTGGAGCGGCGACAAACCGAAAACCGGCTTGCCTGCTGCGGCGAGGGCTGCGCGATATCGCCTGCTGGCGCAGGCCGCGCACGCGGCCGGCGCCACGCATATCCTCACCGCGCATACCCGTGACGACCAGGCCGAGACATTGCTGATGCGGCTGCTGCGCGGCAGCGGCATCGCGGGGCTTGCCGCCATGGCGCGCGAGAGCGCGCGCGACGGCGTCGTGCTGGCGCGTCCGCTGCTGAATGTCCCGAAATCGCGGCTCGTCGCGACCCTGAACAAGGCGAAGGTGGCCTTTGCCGACGATCCGACCAACCGCGACACGGCGCTGACCCGCCCGCGGCTGCGCACATTGCTGCCGCTGCTGGCGGCCGAAGGCGGCGACGCGCGCGGGCTGGCGCGGCTGGCCTCGCGGCTTGCCCGTGCGAACGCGGCCGTGGAAGTGTTGGCCGACGGCGCCGAGCGCTATCTCGCGCTGAAGGATCGGACGAAGCGGGGAGGGCCTGACGCAAGAGATTTCGATGCCGCCGCGTTCGCGGCCATGCCCGAGGAAGTCCGGCTTCGGCTGCTGCTGCGCGCGATCAACCGGTTTGGACATGAGGGACCTGCCGAACTCGGCAAGGTGGAAGCTCTGCTGGTGCAGCTGGACCGGAGTTTTCCGGAAAAAACCGGGAAGGGCAGGTCCGAGAAGGGTAGGTCAAAGGGTGCGCGGATCGGGATCAGGCAAACCCTCGCCGGCGCGCTGGTGAGCCTCAGCAAGGGGCGGATCCGGATCGAGCCGGCGCCCGTCCGCCGCGGCCGGACGGGCGCGGTCTCAGGCCGAACGAAGAGCCGGTTGCGCGACGAAAACGCGTGAATCGATCGCCAAAGCGTGCTCATAAAGGCAAGTGAGCACCATCGCTTCGGGTTCATATTAACCCGCGGAGTCTTAACCACCCCGGAAAACGCCACTTTCACCGCCATTTTTTACGCGGGAATCGGGCCAGGATGCGCTAAATAGTCCTCCGTGGTTCCCTTGGCAGCAAGGCGAGCGGCACCTAAATTGTGATACGGTCGAGCGGGGGATTCCCGTGGTTACCCCTGGATAGGTCCGAAGGATACAAGGCCGCGATCCGCGCGACCACGAAGGAAGATCGATGAACGCCAATCTGCGGAATTTCGCCCTCTGGGTCATCATTGTTCTATTGCTATTGGCGCTGTTCACGCTGTTTCAGAATCCCGGCCAACGCGCGTCCTCGCAGGACATCTCGTTCTCGCAATTGCTGAGCGAGGTCGACCAGGGCCATGTCCGCGACGTCGTCATCCAGGGTCCGGAAATCCATGGCACATTGAACAACGGCTCCTCGTTCCAGACCTATGCGCCGAACGACCCGACGCTGGTGAAGCGCCTCTATGACGGCAAGGTGCAGATCACCGCGAAGCCGCCGGGCGACAACGTGCCGTGGTTCGTCTCGCTGCTCGTTTCCTGGCTGCCGTTCATCGCGCTGATCGGCGTTTGGATCTTCCTGTCGCGGCAGATGCAGGGCGGCGCCGGCAAGGCGATGGGCTTTGGCAAGTCGCGCGCCAAAATGCTGACCGAAGCGCATGGCCGCGTCACCTTCGAGGACGTCGCGGGTGTCGATGAGGCCAAGCAGGATTTGCAGGAGATCGTCGAGTTCCTGCGCGATCCCGGAAAATTCCAGCGCCTCGGCGGACGGATTCCGCGCGGCGTGCTGCTGGTCGGCCCTCCCGGCACCGGCAAGACGCTGATCGCGCGCGCGGTCGCGGGCGAAGCCAACGTGCCGTTCTTCACGATTTCGGGTTCTGACTTCGTCGAAATGTTCGTCGGCGTCGGCGCAAGCCGCGTGCGCGACATGTTCGAGCAGGCGAAGAAGAACGCGCCCTGCATCATCTTCATCGACGAAATCGACGCGGTCGGCCGCCATCGCGGCGCCGGCCTCGGCGGCGGCAATGACGAGCGCGAACAGACCCTCAACCAGTTGCTGGTCGAGATGGACGGCTTCGAGGCCAATGAAGGCGTGATCCTGGTCGCGGCGACCAACCGGCCCGACGTTCTCGATCCCGCTTTGCTGCGTCCCGGCCGCTTCGACCGCCAGGTGGTGGTGCCCAATCCCGACGTCGTCGGCCGCGAGCAGATCCTGAAGGTTCACGTCCGCAAGGTGCCGTTGGCGCCGGATATCAACCTCAAGACCATCGCCCGCGGCACGCCCGGCTTCTCCGGCGCCGACCTGATGAACCTCGTCAACGAGGCGGCGCTGACCGCTGCGCGCCGCAACAAGCGCATGGTCACGCAGGCCGAATTCGAGGAGGCCAAGGACAAGGTGATGATGGGCGCCGAGCGCAAGTCGCTCGTGATGAGCGAGGAAGAGAAGATGCTGACCGCCTATCACGAGGCGGGGCACGCGATCGTCGGCCTCAACGTCACGGCGGGGATTCCGATCCACAAGGCGACGATCATTCCCCGTGGCCGCGCCATGGGCATGGTGAACTTCCTGCCCGAAGGCGACCGCTACTCGATGAAGTACAAGGAATATACGTCGCAGCTCGCGGTCGCCATGGGCGGACGCGTGGCGGAAGAGCTCGCCTTCGGCAAGGAGAACATCACGTCGGGCGCCTCGCAGGACATTCGGCAGGCGACGAAGATGGCCAAGGCCATGGTGACGCAGTTCGGCTATTCCGATCAGCTCGGCACGGTCGCATACGGCGACAACCAGGAAGAGGTGTTTCTGGGCATGTCGATGGGGCGCACGCAGAACCTGTCGGAATCGACTGCGCAGAAGATCGATGCGGAGGTCAGGCGTCTGGTCGATGAGGCCTATGAGGCCGCCCGAACCATTCTGACCGAGAAGAAGGCCGATTTCGAAACGCTGGCAAAGGCGCTTCTGGAGTTCGAGACGCTGTCGGGCGATGAAATCAAGGATCTGCTCAACGGCAAGAAGCCGAACCGCGAGTCCGTCCTGGAGCCGACCACGCCGCGCGCCTCCGCCGTGCCGCCGGCCGGCAAGCCGCGTCCGCGTCCCGATCCGGACGCCGGGTTAGAGCCGCAGCCGCAGGCGTAAGCCTGGCTGCGACATGGCCGGCTATTCCGGCAAGACGATTGTGCAGAAGCTCGGCATCAAGCCGGGCTTTCGCATTTTTGTCGACGGCGTGCCCGCAGCCTACGGCGATATCGTCGGCGAATTGCCCGATGAGGTGACGATCGTCTCCCGCCCGAAAGCGCCGCTTGATGTCGTGCACCTGTTTGCGACTGAAGCTGCCGGGCTTGCGGGCAGGCTGCGCAAATATCGCGATGCCATTGTGCCGGATGGCATGATCTGGGTGTCGTGGCCGAAGAAGGCGAGCGGTGTAGCCACCGACCTGAGCGATGTCGTGATTCGCGATACGGCGTTAAAGCTCGGTCTCGTCGATATCAAGGTCTGCGCGATCGACGACATCTGGTCGGGGCTGAAATTCGTGATCCCGACGGACCAGCGCCCCAAGCGCTGACCTCCGTGGAACCCGAGCCGGCGCCCCGGACTTATCCAGGCTGGCAAGCGGAATAGTGATTTTGCGCGAACGTCACACCATCAACAGGGCAGGCTTTGCGGCGATATCGCTCGCGGTCGCTCTCGTCTGCGCGGGCGTGCTGGCGCTTCTCGTCCGCGACCGCTGGAACCGTCCCGAGCTCAAAACCGCCGAGCAGGCGCGCTACGCCACCACGGGCCAAGCTGCCGGCGCCGCCGGCGCGCGGGTGTT
>WNFD01009821.1_pt1 | contig 11401 bp, 10 predicted proteins | sample 5400491 | NCBI WGS metagenome assembly WNFD01 (sample SAMN13153343, study PRJNA577476) | soil metagenome | isolation source: 120 cm saprolite under Douglas fir tree site 2 hole 2 replicate 2 | place: USA:California | collected 2015-04-18 | reverse complement strand
AGAGGACATCCGTCGTTACGTGCATATTACCCGCTCAAGGCGGCCGCGGCCAGTTCACCGCAAGGGTCACCGGGCATCGGGAAGACGCCTCCGGGATATTATATCTCAGAATAAATATTATAGTTGAATATACTAAGACAGCCCCCTTACACGCGGCGCGGTTCATTCACCGCGCCCTGGATCGAATTCTGCCGCTTATGAATTGAGAGGACGCCCGAAGACGGATAGAATACGTCCCGGTGAGGGGACTATGAGGGGGCGTGGACTTTCTTGGTGTCGGCCAGCTACGAAATTCGTGATGTTGTTTGCGGCGCTCGTACTTCAGATCGGCTTACAGAATTCGACGGCAAGGCCACAGGCTGACCGGGACAATGCAGCGGCTGGGGAGCGCGGACGCAAGCAGTTCGAACAATCCTGCGGATTCTGCCATGGCGCGGACGCCACCGGCGCGCGCGGGCCGGACTTGGTGCGCTCGCCGCTGGTGGCGCACGACGTGAAGGGCGATCAGATCGGGCAGGTCATACGGCAGGGCCGTCCGGACAAGGGAATGCCGGCGATGCCGCTGAGCGACTCGCAAATTCTCGACATTGCGGTGTTTCTGCACGCGCGCGCCGCGGACGCGCTACATTCGGCAAGCGTGCCCAAAGGATATCCAGTCGAGAGGTTACTTACCGGAAACGCAGAGGCTGGAAAAGCATTTTTCAATGGCGCGGGCGGTTGCAACAAATGTCATTCGGCCAGTGGCGATTTGGCGGGCATCGCGGGCAAACACTCTCCCATCGATCTCGAAGCGCGCATGCTTTATCCCGAAGGGAAACACGCGACTGCCGTTGTGACGCTGCCCTCCGGTGAGCAGGTCCAGGGCGAGGTGAAACACGCGGATGACTTTGTAATTGCCGTGCGCGACGCCTCAGGGTGGTATCGGTCCTTCCAACGCGACCATGTGAAGGTGCAATTGCAGGATCCTCTTGCCGCCCATCGCGAACTGCTCGAGAAGCTTACGCAGGCGGATGTTCACAACCTCTTCGCCTATCTGGAAACATTGAAGTAGCGAAACGTAAAAGAGACAGGAGACGGAATGCTTTCTCAGTCCAATGGTGCGATCAAGGCGAAAAGATCGAAGGCCGAAGGCGTGGGCCAAGTGAGTGCAAATGCAGGAAGAGCACTGGCTTTTATCCTGCTTGTGATACTGGCGTTAAGCGCGCGAATGCCGATCGCAGCGGCGCAGGGGCTGGACGCTACAGCGCTGCTGAAGCCGGCGACAGACACTTGGCCTACCTACAACGGAGACTATTCGGGAGCGCGCTACAGCACGCTGGACCAGATCAGTGCTAAGAACATCGATTCGCTGACGCTGGCCTGGGCATTTCGGACGCATGGACACGTGCTCAAATCGACGCCGCTGGAAGTGAATGGAATCCTTTATTTGACGGCGCCTGACAATGTTTGGGCGGTGGATGCGCGTTTTGGCCGCGAAATTTGGCACTACCAGCGGCAATCCGAGGGCGATCACATCGGGCATCGCGGGCTGGGAATGTACAAGAACTGGCTGTACTTCACGACGCCGGACGCGCACCTGGTCTGCCTGGACGCCAAGGACGGCAAGGTGCGTTGGGACGTGGAACTCGCGGACGTGAAGCTTGGCTATTTTTCGACGATGGCGCCGCTCGTGATCCGCGATCATGTTATCGCCGGAGTCTCCGGCGACGTTACGGATGTGCGAGGGTTCCTGAAATCGATTGATCCGGAGACAGGAGCGACACAGTGGACCTGGTATACCGATCCCGATCCGGGCCAGCCCGGCTCAGAGACCTGGCCAAAGGACAGCGATGCGATTTTGCACGGCGGCGGAATGACGTGGATGACCGGCACGTACGATCCGGACTTAAATTTACTTTACTGGGGCACGGGCAATCCCAACCCGGTGCTAGCGGGCGAAGGGCGCCCGGGCGATAACCTTTATACGTGCTCGATAGTGGCGCTGAACCCGGACACCGGGAAGCTGGCGTGGCATTTCCAGCCCTCGCCGCATGACGTGCACGACTGGGATGCGACTTCCTGCTGGATCGAACGAACGGACAGTACTTGGCAGCGGCACCGTTCATCGACCAAACATGGGCTACCGGAGTTGACGCGCATGGACGCCCGATGGCCAAGCCAGAAGCGACGCCCACTCCGGACGGCGCGCTGGTCGAACCCGGCTCCGACGGAGCGACGAACTGGATGGCGCCGAGCTTTGATCCGCAGACGAATTTGTTCTATGTGAATGCACGGCGCATCTTCAGCATTTACTATCAGACCGTCACGGGAAAAGCAGAGGGTTGGGGAGGACGGGACCGCAACCTATGGGCGAACTCGACGATACGCGCGCTGGACTACCGCACGGGTAAAGTGGTGTGGAATCACGAAACGGGTGAGGACGAAAATGGCGCGGGAATTCTGACGACGGCGGGACATCTTCTCTTCAGCGCCGACACTTCGGGCAATCTGCTGGCTCTTGATCCGGGGAACGGCAAGACGCTGTGGCATCTGAACGCTGGGGGGCGCGTCGCAGCCTCGCCGATGAGCTACCAGCTCGACGGCCGGCAATACGTGCTATTCGCGGTGCAGGATGTGCTCTACGCGTTCGCGCTGCCGGAGCGCAGTTCCCGCTGATTGCTTAGAAAAACGCTACGTCTTTCATGGGATAGTGGCGGCGATTACGGGTCCAAAGTTCCAACTCGTGGACAGAGGCAGTCGCCGCGATCAGCGCATCACCCAATTCTACGTGATGGCTCTTGGCATACTGCCTCAAGTATTCGCCCGCGCGCTGCCCAATCCTGGTGTCAATTGATACGCAATCGAGTGCGGCGAACAGCGCAGCGAGAGTTGAATGCTCTCTTGGACGGGCGCCATGCCAGAGTTCCGCTACCGTCACTGGCGAGCAGGTTAGAGGGGTTTCACTACGACTCAACTCATCCCAGCGATTAAGGAGGACAGCGTCCCGGCCGCGTGAAACTTCAATCAAAATGTCCGAGTCTATTAAAACGGCCATCAGGACTTGATCCTCTTTAGCCGTTTTCCTTTTCGCAGCCGACGCACATAGTGGGCGGAGTCGGCCAAGTCCTGGCGATCCTTCCACATACCAACAAACGCCTGCATGGCCTGCCTGCGGCTTGCAGGCGATTTTCCGTATTTCTCACTCACGGCTTGGCGAACCAACTCCGAAATAGTTGTCCGCTCCTGGCGGGAACGGATGTGCAGGGTCTTCCAGATGTTTTCGTGCAAATAGAGTTGGGTTCGCTTCATGATGTATATTATACATCATGGGCACAGACCGACGCTATGGCATTGGTACGAGCGGCAACACCGGAAACACCTGAGGCGTAGACGGCAGTGCCCGGCGGCTATTCCGAAAGCGCCGCAAATTAATTAAGATAAGGCTCCACGGGGAGGTCAAGATGCGCACACGATTTGCATTGCTGGTGTTTGCGACGGCGCTGGTGTCGCTGGCGGCCACGTCGCCTGACACGCGGGAGATCACCGACGCGAAGAAAATCACGTCGGTGGAAGTGACGGGAGCCGGAGCTGTGCCCATTGACGATCTGTTTTACACACGAGCAACGGGAGGCGGCGCATGGTCGCCAGACGGCAAGGAGATCGTGTTCTCTTCGAATTTCACGGGACGGTTCAACCTCTGGAAGGTGAGTGCTTCGGGCGGATGGCCGATTCAGCTCAGCCAGTCGGATGACCGGCAGGGTGGGGCTGTTTGGTCACCGGACGGACAGTGGATCCTGTATCAATCCGACCGCGGCGGAGGGGAGATCTATGATCTGTTCGCGATTCCGAGCGGCGGCGGCAAAGCGGTCAATCTGACGAAGACCGACGATATTTCGGAGACCTCGCCGAGATGGTCGGCGGACGGGACGCAACTTGCCATTTCCTACAAGAAGAAGACCGCGCCAGTAACTGACGTTGCGGTGATGGATTGGAACACGCGGGCGGTGCGGAATCTGACGAACGAAACAACGCCCGATCATCTGTGGTCGGGGCATGTGTGGAGCCCGGACGGAAAAGCGGTGTATGCAACGCGGATCAATGCAGGTTTTACGGATGCCAGCGTGTACAGGATTGACGCAGCGAGCGGACAAAAGGAGGAATTGACGCGGCACGAGGGGCAGAGCCGGACCAGTGTCTCAGCAATCTCGCCGGATGGAAAAACGTTGCTGGTGACGGCGGACCGCCCTGGGGGATATCCGAACGTGGGGCTGCTGGACACGGCAACAAAGAAACTGACGTGGGTAACAGACCTGAAATGGGAAGCGGATGCGGGAGAGTTTTCGCCGGATGGGAAGCGGTTCACGTACGTGGTGAACGAGGATGGACGCACGGATGGATACCTGGCGGAGACGCCGACGGGAAAGGGAACGAAGTTGAGTCTGCCGCCGGGGCTGAATGGATTTTCGGGCAACCCGAGTACGTTTTCGGCGGATGGAAAGCGCGTGCTAGTCAGCCATCAAAGTTCGACACAGCCAGGGGATTTGTGGGTTTATGACCCCGCAGGAAGGCACGCGACGCAGCTCACTTTCAGCGCGATTGCAAGCCTAGCGGCGGCGAAACTGCCACCTTCGGAACTTGTGCACTACAAAAGCTTCGACGGGAAGATCATCAGCGCGTTCCTGTGGGTGCCATACAATTTGAAGCGCGACGCGTCGAATCCGGGAATTGTGCTACCGCACGGCGGGCCGACCGGGCAGACGGTGGACTCGTTCAACCGTTTTGCGGCGGCGCTGGCCTCGCGCGGGTACGTGTGCATTGCGCCCAACGTGCGCGGCTCGACCGGTTATGGCATGGACTTTCAGAAGGCCAACGTGAAAGACCTTGGCGGCGGCGACTTGGATGACGAGGTTTATGGGGCGAAGTTCCTAACGGCGACGGGCTTCGTGGACGAGAAGAAGATCGGCATTACCGGCGGCTCCTACGGCGGCTATATGACGCTGATGGCCATCGGCAAGAAGCCAGAGCTATGGGCCGCCGCGGTCGAGCAATTCGGCATCATCAATTGGCTCACCATGCTGGAGCACGAAGACCCGTTCCTGCAAGAGTACGAGAAATCGCTGCTGGGCGACCCGGTGAAAGACCGCGAGGTTTACGAAAACGCTTCGCCGATTAAGTTCCTCCGGCAAGCGAAGGCGCCGCTGCTGGTGCTGCAGGGTGAAAACGACATCCGCGTGCCAAAGGAAGAAGCCGAGCAGGTTGTGGCCATTTACAAAGAGACTGGAAAGACTGTGGATTCCCACTTCTATCCGCAAGAAGGACACGGCTTCGCCAAACGCGAGAACCAAATCGACGCCATTTCACGCACGGTAGCCTGGTTCGACAGGTACTTGAAGAACGCGAAGTGAGAGAGTGCCCGTCTAGACTGCCGAAGTGGCGGCGTGCTGGGCGGGCTCGGATTTGGATTGGAAGTAGGCGGTTACGCGGTCGATGATCTCGTTTAGCGGGGTTTGCGGGCGGAAGCCGGTGAGGGCGTGCAATTTTTCGACGGAGGGAACGCGGCGCAACATATCTTCGAAGCCGGGCTCGTAGGCCTGATCGTAGGGAATGAATTCGATCGGTGAAGAGCTGCGCGTGCGTTCCTTGACCAGATGAGCGAGCGCTTCGATAGAAATCTCCTCGGTGTTGCCGACGTTGACGACTTCCCCGACAGAGTGAGGCGTATCGATGAGGCGAGTCAGAGCTTCGACAGTGTCGCGGACATCGCAAAAACAGCGAGACTGCTGGCCATTGCCGTAGACGCTGATGGGTTTGCGGTCCAGGGCGGCTTTGACAAAGTTGGGCAGCACCATGCCATAACGGCCGGTCTGACGCGGGCCGACGGTATTGAAAAGGCGGACGACGATGACGGGCAGCTTCTTTTCCTTCCAATACGCCAAAGCCAGAAATTCGTCGAGTGCTTTCGAAGCGGCATAACTCCAACGGCCCTTGGTGGTGGGGCCGAGGACGAGGTCAGCGTCTTCGTGGAAGGGCACATTGGTGTTTTTTCCGTAGACCTCTGAGGTGGAGGCGGTGAGGACGAGCTTGCGCTTTTTGCAGGCAGCTTCGAGGATGTGTTGCGTGCCGTTGACGTTGGTTTCGATGGTGCGGACGGGGCTCTCGACGATGAGCTTGACGCCGACGGCGGCGGCCAGGTGCACGATGACGTCGGCGTCGTCCACGAGTTCGGCAAGTAACTGACGATTTTCGATACTGTCAAGGTGATAGGACATGCGCTCGGAGGATTTGAGGTGGCGGATATTTTCCATGCTGCCGGTGGAAAGATTGTCGAGCACAACGACGGTATCACCGCGTTGAAGAAGGCGTTCGGCCAAATGAGACCCGATGAAACCGGCGCCGCCGGTGACTAAAAAACGCAAGCGTCCTCCTCAGAGTTCCTGATTGTCGTCCAGATCGTGAACGGCCACTTGTTGCCGGGCCTCGAAAGCCTGGTCGGAAGGGGGAGTCTCCGAGAGCTCCTGAGGGCCGTAACCCTGCGAATAAGGATAATACCGATAAGAATAGTAGTAGTCCGGGGCAGTGGGATCGACGGCGTTCAAAACGACACCCAGGAGATGGCACTTGACGCTGAGGAGCAGATCGCACGTGCGCGTGAAGGCTTCCTTGGGAGTTTCGCCGCTGCGGACAACCAAGAGAACGCCGTCGGCTTTGACGGACAGGATCACGGCGTCGGTGGCGGCCATGATGGGTGGCGAATCGATGACGATGAACTTGAACTTGGTGCGAAGTTCCGCGACGGCGTCGACGAGCTTTTCCGAAGAAAGCAGGTCGGCGGGGTTGGGCGGCAGCGGTCCGGTGGGGATGGCGGAGAGATTGGGGATGGCGGGATGCTGAATGGTGACGAGATCAAGACTGGAAACTCCGGCAAGGTAGGAGCTCAAGCCGGCATACTTTCCGGTGCCCAGGTTGAGGAGACGTCCGATGCCGGGTTTGCGCAGGTCGGCGTCAATGAGCAAAGTGCGGTCGCCAAGTTGCGCGAGAGTCACGGCAAGATTGGCGGCTGCGGTGGTTTTGCCTTCGCGCGGCAAAGCGCTGGTGACGAGGACGACTTGGGGTGGATGATCGGCCTGGGAAAGAAGCAGAGCGGTGCGCAGGGCGCGAAAGGCTTCGGACATTTGGGACTTGGGAAGATGTTGGGCAACGAGCTCGATGCGCTTCTCGTGACCGTTGGTGGAAGCGCCCTTGAGCAATTTGACGCGCGAGCGGCCGCGGTTGAGTTCTGTAAAAGCGGGAACAACAGCGAGAGAAGGCAAGCGAGCGAGAGTTTCAATATCGTCGGGGCTTTTAATGGTGTTGTCCATATACTCGCGGAGGAGCGCCAAACCAATGCCGCCAACCAAGCCGATCAAAAAGGCGAAAACGATATTGCGAGTCTTTGCGGGCCGAGCAGGGGATGTGGGAACCATGGCAGGATCGACGACGCGAATATTGGAAGAACGCAAACCGGCGGAGATGCCGGCCTCTTTTAGTTTGGTGAGCAGGCCGTCGTAAAGAGCCTTGTTGGCTTCGGCTTCGCGTTTGAGAATGCTGTATTGCACCATGCGCTCGGACATCTGATTCACTTCGGCTTTCTGTTGATCGAGGGCCTGGGTGAGGAGTTGTTCGCGCTGGAGGGCCTCGCGATATTCGCTTTCCAGGCGCGCGATTACGCTCTTTTTTTCTTTATCGGCGGCGGCTTCGATTTCCTTGAGCTGGGACTGCAGGCGCTGCACTTTGGGGAAATTGGGGCCGTACTGGCTTAGAGCGTCGGTGTACTGGGAATACATCTCGGTGCGCTTGCGGAAAAGATCCTGGACGACGGGGTTGTCACGAATCTGGGGAACGGAATCCATGTCGCCGGCCTTGGCGAATTCGAACAGAGATTGCTTGCGCATGCGCTCGCTCTGCACATCGGTGAGCTCTTTGTTGAGGTCGGCCATACGCTGGGTGGTGACATTTTGCTTGTCGCCATCGAGAGCCCAAATCTGATTCTGGCGCTCATAGGTGATGCGGGCGTCCTCGGCTTTTTCGACGCGGATCTTCAACTCGTTAAGCTGATCGGTGAGCCAGGTGGAAGCACGGGTGGTAGCTTCATAGCGGCTCTGAAAATTTTGTTCGATGAAATTCTTGATATGGGCATTGACGATCTGCGCCGCCAGAAGGGGGCTGGTGGATTCGAAACTGACGTCCATCAAGCGGCTGTTGGGCACGCGCTTGACGCTCAAGCTGGCAAGAAACGAGGCGAGCTCCGGCGGGGGTTTCATGTTCGCCAGGCTGCCAGTGCTCAAGGCCTCGGAGGCAGAAAAGTCGCTCGCGAAATCAGCCTGTCCGGAGAGAACGCCGCTGCGGATGGTCTGCAGCGCCATGGTTTCGCTGGTGAGAATCTTGGATTGCGTCTCGATGTAGTTGTCAAGATCGCTCACGTAGTCAAAAGAGTCGGTGCCCGGGAACGGCAGGATACTGGAATTTTCCCGGTCGATTTCGATACGCGAGGTAGCAACGTAAACGGGTTGCATGCGGAAAGTGCCGATGGAGGTGATGGTCACAACGGCAAGCATAAAGGAGAGGATGAGCCACTGGTGCTTGCGAAGGGTGAGTAGGTAATCGTAAAGATGCGGCTCGTGCGGAGAAAGATTCCAGGCCGGCAGGTGAGAGGGAGCAATCTCGACGGCGCCGTGGGACCCGTTTTCGCGGGGGACGAGTTTGTTGTCTTCGGCCATTGCTATTGAATCAAGCGATAAATAACCACGGCAGTCCCGATGGCGGCGCTCAGCTCCGCGGTCTTGAGAAGGGCCTGCTTGGCGGTGCTCTTGGGAACGTACAAAATATCGCTGGGCAAAAGGCGAACATCTTCGGATTCAAACTTCATGACCTTCTTGAGATCGACCGCGACCTCGCGCTGCTGGCCACCGGCATCTTTGCGCACAATGACGGCGCGATCGGACTTGGCGGCGCGATCGAGACCGCCGGCTAGAGAGAGGAGCTTAAGAGTGGTGAGCTGGCCGCGATCGTTGGAAACCGTAAAGCCGCCGGGCCTGTTGACGGCGCCGAGGGCATAAACGATGCCAGCGTGAGGTACAGTAACGATATCGCCAGGCATTAAGACAATGTTGTTGGAGGCGTTGCCGGTCTCGAGAATTTCATTGAGGTTTATGGTGATGATGTTCGAGAGAGGGGAGGGAACGGCTTGCGCGCCGCTGGAAATGCCGGGCGGTGCAGCAGAAGCCGCCCCGGCCTGCGCAGAAGCAGTGGAGTCAGCAGGTCGCTCAGCGGATGATGGAGAAAAGGGTTTTGACGGGGCGGGCGCGGCAGCAGAGTCCGCAGGCAGGGGTGTGGGCGCTACGTCTTGTGGGCTGATTGCCGGTGGCGTTGCGTCGTCGGAAGGATCGGTTTCGGCACGCGTCACAATCACGGATTCGCCGGCGTCTGGGGTGATGCCACCGGCTTCGGCGAGGACGTCCAGCAAAGTAACCTGGCGGTCAGCTTGGTAGACCATCGGGTGGATGACCGCGCCGACGACGGTGATCGGCTTGCTTTTCCTCTCCTTGACGGAAACGCTGACTTCGGGGTGAGAAACCAAACCGTTGGCTTCCAGAACTTCGGCGATCTTCAGTTCCGCTTGGAGTTCAGTAAGCCCCGAGACGTGCAGGCGCACACGAACGAGAGGGATGCCGATGGTGCCGGTCTGGCTTACGCGAATCTCGCGGCTGAGCTCCGGGACATCGAAAACTTGAATGGCGAGCACATCGCCACCGCCGATGACGTAATCGCGAGCGGGCGAGGCGTGCGAGGCCGCGGCGATGGAGCGGATGCGATCGTTGGTCTCTTGAGAAGTCTCGACGGTCTGCGCGCAGCTGGGTAGCGCCACCAGGGCCACAAGCAGTGCAGTGGAGACGAGACACGGCATCCACGCACCCAGTCTGGCTGGCTGCATAGTGATGAATAACCCCCGGCTGATTATACAGCGGTTAAGGCCTTGTCAATGAGTAATTTTCGGATGAGTCGGCATGGTGGCGGCGAGCGGGGCAGGCGTAGCGGGACTAAGAATGTCGGCAGTGGCGAGATTAGCCATCAGGAAAAAAAAAAGGGCGTTGCCCGGGATGTGGAGATTGAAATCGACCAAACCGTGCACGAGGAAGCCGGTGCAACCGACAAGGCCAGAAAGATGGAGAGCGGCGGAGAAGGACTTGTCTTGCAAGAGCACACGACGGAGAGAACGAAAAAACAAAGCACCGAGAAACCAGGCGCAGCACGCGGCACCGGCGATTCCGGTTTCGGCCAGAGCTTCGAGGTAATCATTGTGTGCGTGATTGACAACTTTGGCGTCGTACAGGGTTTCGTAGGGTGGGAAGACAGTCTGCAAAGTGCCAAGACCGGTGCCGGTCCAGGGATGTTCGCGGAAGATGTGCCACGTGTCCAGGCGCATGGAGGCACGTTTGCCAGAGGTTACTTCGAGGGACTGCATGGAGGAAAAGCGCTCGATGATCTGCCGGACGCCCAGCCAGGAAACCAGCATGAACGCAAAGAGCAAAACCACCGCTCCGGCAAGCACGTGCTTTCCAAACGTGCGGCGCAGGACCAGCAATAGCGTAAGGAGGCCAAGCCCCGCAGCGAGGCTGATGATGCCGCCGCGGGAGGCGGAGAGGAAAAGGGCCCCTAGCGGAAGAAGCGCTAGGAGACCGACGGCAAACCAGCGCTCGCGCCGCACCTTGCCCAGGACGAGAGGAACCAGGGCGACCGGAATGACCAGCTCGGCAAAACCAGCGAAATGATTGCGGTTCACGTAGGGACCAAAGGGAATCCCGCCGTAGCGCATTTCGCGGAACCAATAGAGTTTGCCGTTAAAGGTCAGGTGCTGCAGGATGCCGAAGACGGCCACGAGAAACCCAAACGACATGATGAACCACACGAAGAAACGCCAGTCGTCCGAGGTACGAAACGCCTGGGTAGCGAGGAAAAGAAGGAGAGTCAAGGCGATCAGGAGCTGGAGGTCGATACGGGTGTCGTAGGGAGAAGCGGTGCCACGAAAGAGAAATTGCCCCAAGGCAAGAAAGATCAGGGCAAGCAAAGGGGGCAGAAGCGGCGAGATAAACACGCTATCTTCACGGGTCAGGTAGGCACGGGCAGCCCAAAAAAGAAAGAGCAAGCCCGCCGAGGTTTCGAGAACGGCACGCGCCCAGTCTTCGACGGCGCCGTGGGCAACGATGGCGAAGACGAGCACCGCACAGAGACCGATTTGCAGCAGCTTCATGGGTGGGGGATTCCTACGGGCACGAGCGAGATGTCGTCGATCCAGGCGGTGCCTTGAATGCGCGCGTCCAAACCGCGGGAGGGGTTGCGGAGCACGCAGACGCGTGCGCGACGCACATCTTTGCCGGAGGTCCAA
>WNFD01006798.1_pt1 | contig 11402 bp, 16 predicted proteins | sample 5400491 | NCBI WGS metagenome assembly WNFD01 (sample SAMN13153343, study PRJNA577476) | soil metagenome | isolation source: 120 cm saprolite under Douglas fir tree site 2 hole 2 replicate 2 | place: USA:California | collected 2015-04-18 | reverse complement strand
CCAACAGGTACGCGTGAGCGTGTCCTTAATCTTTCTGATCCACGGACTGATCATCGCAACCTGGGCTTCGAGGATTCCTGCCTTTCAGGCGCACCTCCATCTTTCTCCCGCCGTTTTGGGCAGGTCGTTGATGATGGCGGCAATCGGTTCCGTTCTCGCCATGCCTGCCGCTGGATGGCTCATTAACAAGTTCGGCAGTCTGAGCCTCGTGATTGGGTCGACATTGGGGTTTGGCCTCGCACTGCCCTTGATTGCCGAATCCAATACGGTCCTAACACTGTCGGTCGCCCTTCTTTTCTATGGGGCGATGGCTGGTTCGATGGATGTAGCGATGAATACTCACGCCGTGATGCTCGAGAAGCGATACCAGCGTCACATCATGTCGTCATTCCACGCCCTCTTCAGCTTGGGTGGAATGGCCGGATCTGCGTTAGGGGGATTGGTTGCTTCACGTGCGGTTCCGGCCGGGATTCACTTTTGGGTCAGCGGTCTAGCACTTGCCGCAATGTCCATACTCGCATTCAGGTGGCTTCCGCTTCCCTCAGCACCTGAGGACGCCGAGAAAGTGGCATCCGGAGGCACGATTACGTGGTCTGTACCATTAGGCGCGCTCGCTCTTCTTGCATTTTCGATTATGCTCGTTGAAGGTGCGATCGCCGATTGGAGCGCGATTTATCTTCGTACTTCGGTTCTCACCGGGCCAGGATTGGCCGCTCTTGGATATGCGGTGTTCTCAGGCGCTATGGCTGGAGGTCGCCTGACAGGCGACTATCTCACCGGGAAGCTTGGACGCGGCCACCTCGTATGTTACGGGGCTCTTTTGGCCGCGGCCGGGCTTGTCTTCGTCTTGTTTTTCGGCAATGCCGGTTGGGCGTTGGTGGGATTTACCTGCGCTGGAGCAGGTCTGGCCACGATTATTCCCAATACGTTTGCCGCTGCAGGGAACATTGAAGGCAGTGCACCCGGTTCCAGCCTCGCCGTAGTCACGACGGCTGGCTATGTTGGCTTCCTTGCCGGTCCGCCCCTGATCGGGTTTGTCGCGCAGCTCTCGACCATTCGCGCTGCGTTATGGATACTTGTGGTCTTGAGCGGGTTGAGCGCTTTCGCATCAACCTCAATGAAAAAAACTTCGCCTCTCAGAAGAATACCCTGACATCCAGTCTTCCCCAAAGATGCCGAGCCGTTGGCACCTACGGCAGCGGCAACGATACGCTTGTCAATGTATCCCACGTCCGTGCTGCTGCGAAACCCTTCGGGTAAATGACCGTGGAGGAAATCCACACCCGAAAATTCGGGAACACAGCAATTGCATCGGGTTTCATCTGCGCGCAGGGAAAGAGAAAGGATGGAAATATCTTCAGCGCAAAAGTGCGATTCCTGGCGGGCTTAGTAAAACGCAACAGAATTTGGCAACTTGTTGCTACGCAATCGACCTCGTTCAAGCCGGTCCCAGCCAGCCAGCGCACCAATCCTGGGACTCCGAAACTTCCGATCAGATATTCACCGTTTGGTACCGGTGTATTCAGAGACCCCCGATTCAGCAGGACAACAATGTAATTGAAAATTCTTGCCTTCCTTATTTGCTTTTCACGGCAGTGGTCCTCTGTAAAGTTCATCCAGTAGAATTCAGGGAGGGTAAGTGGACGGGAATGAAAGTCTATTTTGGGTTTACAGTAGCGGGGGACCGCTCGGCGGTGGATGCAGCCAAGAAAATTGTGGGCATCCTCGATGAAATGGGCCACGAGGTGCTAACAAGGCATTTGGTCGAGGAGAACGCTTGGGAAGCGGACCGTAGTATCTCACCGAGAGAAGTATACCTGCGGGACATGAAATGGCTTGAGAAGTGCGATATGTTTATCGCCGAGGTTTCCGGTTCATCATTTGGCTTGGGCTTCGAGACAGGGTACCTTCTGGGGGCAACCACAAAGAAAGTGGTTTTATTCTACCGGCGAGAAGTCGAAAGCAAAATATCTCTTCTGATCACGGGCGTCACCCACCCGAATTGCACGCTGGTCCCGTACTCGGACCTTTCCGCGGTGGAGGTTTGGATCAGGAGCAATCTTGCTGAATAAGGGCGCTTCTCATTCATTGGTCAATTTCACGTGAACGTCTTTCTTCTCAAATCGGAAGAGATCAGGGCGGGCATAGTGGCCTGAGACATCAAAGGTCATCGTTTCCCGGTCAATTTGAGTCAGATCCAAATCCGAAACGAGGAGTTCCTCGCGACCGAACACTGGGTCAAGGACATAGCGAGTGTCCGGGCCAATGATCGCGCTGCCTCCGTGCTCGATCCACTGACTGTCTCCGGACTGCGCTGTGGCGCCGTCACGAAGTTCGCGAGGCAAATCTTCAGCAGGCATCATCAGACCCACCGCCAGGACGAAGCACCGGCCTTCGAAAGCGTAGTGTCTGCTGGCTAATTGATGCAACTCGTGAACCGTCGGCCATGCCGCGACGTGGATGTGTTCGCCGGAATTGTGCATGGCCATGCGTGCGAGAGGCATCCAATGCTCCCAGCAGATCAATCCACCCACTCTTCCGGCAGAAGTTGGCACTGCTTCCAACCCGCGGCCATCCCCATTACCCCACACGAGGCGTTCTGTGTATGTCGGGACGAGCTTTCTGTGGTGGTTTCTGAGCTGTCCATCCTCGGAAATAGTGAGAAGCGAATTGTAGAGTGTTCCGTTTCCCGGCCCAGCATCCACGCGCTCATTCGCTCCGATTACGATGGTAATCTTGAGATCTCTCGCCGCTTCGCTGAGTGCATTCACTTCTACACCGGGGACGACGATACTGTTAGACCTGAGCCTGGCGAAGACATTTTTCACGGGAGCGCTTTCCCACAGCGCTGCGCCCGGACACACATCCAGCCACGCAGGGTAGCCGGGCAGCCAAGTTTCGCCGAACGCAACAAGACGTGCGCCTCGCTTTGCGGCCAGCTCGATGAGATCGAGAGCCTTTGCGAGGCTGGCTTGTTTGTCCAGATAAACAGGAGCGGATTGCGCGATGGCCACGCGCACTTGTTTCAAATTGGCTGCAGGTTGCCCGTCTTTCATCATCATCCAGAGATACTACCCCGAGTTGCGGGTCATTGGGCTCGGCCGATCACGAAGGCCCACGGCCCGGCCTACAAATACTGCGAGGGCCTTGAAAAAGGAGGGATCCTGCGCCGTCGCGGATTCTCTCGTCGTGATGGCTCGACGAACCGCAGCGAGTGTAGCTTCATCATCAAAGCGGACGCTCGTTCCATCGGAGTGGACACCAAGCTGCGTCCAGAGGCTATCCAAGTCCACGGGCGCCGGTTTGTCTTTCATTTTTGTATAAAGGGGTTGGAGAACATTCACGCCGACCGCGCGGTCACCAATTCTCAGGGCGTCCGCAAGATTCCATTCCATTCGAATGTCGCCGTCGGCGTCAAGAATGCCACCGAGGGCGTGCTCGAGCCCCTTCGCATTGTTTGTCTGGCGGCGAATCTCAATGTCGGCCAGGAGGCAGAACATTGCTCCTCCCCAATAGGTTCTTCCCCAAGTGTGCGTGTGGTCCAATCCGTGATCGCCAGCCTGAGGGAGGCCTTGGGGCATGTCCCGGACAAGATCAAGCCACATTTGCTCCGCTGTGAGATTTCCCGCCTGAATCCGGGCGACTGGTTCCACGTAGGTGGCGATCCCCTCTTCGATCCAATGGTGTTTTTCGTCCATGGAGGGAAAAGCCAGGTGAACCATTTCGTGGGTGAGCATCCAGTCCGAGGCAAACTCCGATGGAGAAGTTTCGTTGCCGACGCGTATGATGATCCTTCCACCTCGATCGCCAAACGTCATGCCATTGTGAACGCCTTTCCCTTCGAAAGGCGTGATTCGAATCAGGACTTGAGGCACGGGAAAACGGCCGTAGTAGGCAGTCACCGACTCGGCGGCGGACTTCACCCAGTGAAGGATCTCCTTTGTCGGCACCCGCAGAGTGCTTTTTTCGATCCTGATGTCAATGCGGGCGTTTCCGATCAGCAGACTTGAAGTCATCTCATCCTTCGCAGACGCAAAGGTGAATGAACCAAGGAAAAACATCACAGCCAAAGCTCTCCGGGCAAGGAAGTGCGCTGTAAAAGTAGAAAGCATTCAATAACCATGAAAGCCATTGTGCCGAAGAGACCGGTGAATCAGGCTGGAACCGAGTCCGTCTGCTTCACCCGTGCAGAACCAAGCAAAAACGCAATCGCGGTGTCCGCGGAAATTCTGCCGGCACCAAAAATCAACACGACCAACGCAACCACCAGAAACGCGAACGGTGCGGCGGCAGTGAACTTGTCGGGATCGGAAAAGAAGGAGAGCAGCGCTTCACGGTCCCCGATAAGATAAGCCATGGTCAGATTCACGGTGAGAACCAGCCCTGTCATTCTGGAAGCCAGGCCCAGAGCGAGGAAAATCCCGCCGAAAAACTCGACACAGGCAATGAAGACCGCCGTTTGCGCGGGCATTGGCAAGCCGAGAGTGGCAAAATACTCGCCGACACTGGACAGATGATGGAGCTTGCCCCAACCGCTTTGGGCAAGTTGCCATCCCCAATAGAGCCGCACCAACAGGAGGAACGGAGATTTCGAGTAAGAAACCAGAGTGAAGAACTGGCAATACCACTGCAGGGCTTTCGATATTAGTTTGCTCATGATCTCCAGCTATGCTCTTTCTTCGCGGACTTTCTTGCCGCGCAAGTTCGCTTCGCGCCGGCAAAACCAGCCGAGAGCAGCCCAGGTTTGAAACGAATGTTGAACAAATGCCGCGCGGTCGGCTGCAGGGGCGGAACTCTTGCGGAAAGCCAATTCGATGGCGCGCTCGACCGTCTTTCCGCTTCGCAGCGCAGTGAGAAGCGCGAACTCTTCCGGCTCGATGCGGCGAAAATAGACGGAGAAATCAAGACGATGAACGGCCAGAAAGATTTCGGCGGGCTCGAGCTTCGCCACGGCACGGACCCTGCTGTGTTTTCTGCGTTCCTGAACGGCGTTGCTCGCCCTATCAGGCGTGTCGTCTCCGTGTTTTACTTCCAGGAGCAGATCGTCGACCGGATAGTGCAAATCGAGAAGTTGCACGTAAGGCTGAATGTCCAGCTGGAGACTCGCAGGCTTGGCCTCACGTAGATCCTCAGAGCGAAGGGCGGGCTTTGCCTCACCGTCGAACGCTTCAATATCGGCCCATTCGAGACGCACCATATCGAGAGCAAGCACACGCCTGTCGCGGATCCAGATCGGATTTTGGCGCAACCAGATTCCCAGTTGAGCGCCCAGATTTCTAAGCGTGAAAGAGCGCGAAGGACATTCCGTGAGATAGGCCTTGCACATGGCTTCGAACCGCCGCCCGCCAAGAACGGCCCGCAAACCGGGATAGTCCTCGGCCAAGCTGGCGAGCACGCGAAACCAGTATTGGCGGTTGTAGATTTCCAGGCGTTCGAAGGAAGTCAGGCGGTCGTTGGGCTTGATGTACCGGGCTGCGTAAGCACTCATGCGTCCTCCACCTGGTGCCTTTCGTTGCATGCGTTCAGACGGCATCAGGGGTTGCATGACAGCGCGAGCAACGGCCCGCTGGAGGGTAAGGAGTTTCATACGGCGACCGCCAGCGATTTGCTCGCGAGGAAACGATTGGCCTTCAGGGCTTCCCTGTGAACTTCTTGAAAAGAGGGGATGCTATCGTCCCATTCCAGAAGTGTCGCGGTGTGCCCGGCGCGCTGGATGGCCCTGTCGTAGAGTTTCCAAACGGGGTCGATCACTGGATGGTCGTGCGTGTCGAGAATATATTTCTGGAATTTTGAATGGCCGGCGATATGAATCTGCGCCACCCGATGCGCAGCGACGCTGTTGATGTATGTCAATGGATCGAAATTGTGGTTTCGGGATGAGACATAGATATTGTTTACGTCCAGGAGAATTCCGCAGTCGGCGCGTTCCACGACTTCGTTCAGAAACTCCCATTCGGTCATCTCGGATACATGATATTCGGCATAACTGCTGACGTTTTCGACCGCAATCGGGATTTCGAGAAAGTCCCGGACCTCTCGAATCTTCTGTGCCGTGAGCCTGACCGCTTCAAACGTGTATGGCATCGGCAGCAAATCATGGGTGTATCTTCCGTCCACGCTGCCCCAGCAGAGGTGGTCGGAGAGCCACGGAGTATTCGTACGCTTCAGCAGCTCCTTCAGTCGCCGGAGGTGCTCGCGGTCAGGCTTTTCGGCTGAACCGAAATACATGGAAACGCCGTGTTGCACGACTTTGTATTGCTCGAGGATCTGATCCAGGATGTGCAGCGGGCGCCCGCCATCGATCATGAAATTTTCAGAGATAATCTCAAACCAGTCGACGACGGGTTTGCGAGAGAGAATATGGTCGTAGTGGGGAGCGCGCAGGCCAATGCCTATCCCGTAATCTGTAAACCCGTTAAAGCGATTTCCCGGCATAACTTTTTCGTTCCTTTCCCAGAGGATATGAGGGTCAGGAAATGTCTCCCAACCCTCCGATCGGGTTATTGCGTGTTCCAGATTACGCCGCGGGTGGTTTGGAACCATCGGTCGCACAGCCGCCCTTGCCCTTGCAAGAGTTCTTGCCTTTGCAACCGTTGTCCCCAGCCTTGCAGCCGCCCTTGCCCTTGCAGGAGTTCTGGCCTTTACAAGCGTGCTTTTCCTTGACCTTCTTGTCGTCTTTCTTGTCTTGGTCCTGGCTCTGATCCTGCGCGCTGAAAGAAGTCTTCAGCGAGGGGAGCAGAGTTGAGGCCTTAATCGCTGGAGCGGTCCCGCCGAGCAATCCCGCGAACGCCGCACCAGCCAGCAGAGCCTTGGTCGTCTTGGTCATATTGAGTAGTCTCCTGTCAAATTAGAATGAGGTGCCAAACACCATCCGGACGCTCAGTCCGCCTCGCGGATCGCCAAAGTTGCCGCCGGGTTTGAACAAACTTGCTCTTGCTGCGATTTCGAGGTGGACTTGAAAGCCCTGACAAAGATGTCCGACTCGTTGAATGAGAGTCGCGGGGCGCCCAAAGGTTTCAACCTCTGTACCGGGAAAATCGGCCGGGCTACGCCGTGGGAAGAATCCTTCGAGTGGTGCGGTTGCCGCAGGAACTTGCTCGTCGAGAGAGAATCAGAATTTGGGTCGAACTAGACTGCGCCGCGTGCTTCTGCCGCAGTCCAGATGGATGCGCCCAAGAGAACAAGATCCTTGATGAGGAATTGGCCCGCATCCCCCAACAAGGGGAATCCGTGTGAGAACTCGAACGCTCCCGGTGTTGACAAGAGAAAACTCACGGTGAGGACGAAGGTGATGATGGCGCCAGTGCTTCCGATGAGAGAGAGCCTTGCTGACAACGGCCGCAGAGCCATAAGTAGAGCAACTACAATTTCGATCATTCCGATTAGATTGGAGACACCCTGAAGGCTGAAGATTCGATAGAGCCAGAACATCAGCGGACTGTTCGCAACCAAGGGTTGGATGCCTTGCGCCTCGCCGACTGTGAATTTAAGAATCCCAATCAGCAAAAGAGTGATTACAAGTCCGTAGCGCGAGACATTTATTCCGAGTTTCTCCAAGGAGGTCCTGGACTCTATCTGCGGCAACGCTTTCATTCGCATTTCTTCAATAGGTAAGTATTGGTTACCAGTATCCATTGCTTTTATGACCTACTTTCTCAACCTCCTCCAATGGCGGCCCACGGAGAAAGCCGACAAGAGGGAAAGAATTTCAAGCGCAATCCAGGAGTGAGGTAGAGCGATGCATAACTCTGTGGCACCGTGGCGGTTGCCGAGGTCACGCCGCGGTTGGGAATCGCCGCGAATTCCACTTCACCATAGAGAGCCGCTATGTTCGCACCGAGGAAATGATGACCGTAGTTAATTCCAAAGCTGCGATCCGCGGAAATCTGCGCAGTACCGGCGGAGCCATGGAAACTTCGTATCTGGCCGGGAATGCCGCCGAGCGAAAAGGTGAGCTCCTGATTTTGGCCGCGAGCTGGGCCTGCAATGATTGCTGTTACCGATAAAACTAGGACGGACCAGCGAATCCATCTGGCGCGTACGGGCAGAGTTCTCCTCAAGAATGTTCTCCAATTTGAATTGTTGGCGCTCCTGCAAAACTATCGTGCGACGTATGGATTTGAGGGGCCGGAAAAGTTTTGTTCGACTCTGAAGCCGAACCATCGTGATTTCTGGACCAGCCCTAAGTGCCACGCTCATCCTCATGACCTTCGCAAACAGTGAGATTAGTTTGTGGCTGAATAGTTTCCGGATTTCAGCGCAGGACAACAGTTAGTGGAGCGGTGAGGGCACCTGCAAGATCTGAAGGGAGGGACACTTATTATTTTGATTCAACGTGAAACCTTTTGGTGGTCGGGAACTCAGATTGGGTGCCAACCTTCGAAGTCGACGAAGGGACGGTCTTTGATCTTCCGCGAAGGAGTGGTCTGCCCCGCGAGCGGTCGGGCGTCGGAACACAGGATGGTGCATCACAAATCTTGTTTTGCTAGGAGCATTGAATGGCAGATATGAAGCTTGTAGTTATCTATCCGCGCCCCAAAGATGTCGATGCTTTCGAGAAGGTCTATCAGGAGGAGCATGTGCCGTTGGCCGTCGCGAAACTGGGCGGAAAGACCAAGATCGTGGCAACCAAGATACTCGGCTCGCCGCAAGGTACAGCTCCGTTTTATCGGGTCGCGGAAGCTTATTTCCCGTCGATGCAAGCTCTGGAAACATGCGCGGCGTCTGAAGGCGGCAAGGAGGCGCTCGCTCACGCCGTGAAGATTTCGTCGGGCGGAGCGCCAATTTTCCTGGTGGCCGAGGAAGAGACTTTCACTTTCACCAAAAACGTAAACGCGTAGGGCAAACAGGTCCGGAGCAAAGATGAAAATTGGGATTGCCGTTCTTTTCCTGGCTGGATTGTCTACTGTTGCGATCGATCAAGAAAACACGTCCACGAATCGCGCCTTGGCTCCGTCGGTCGGCCTGGAGATCGGTCAGCAGGCACCGACTTTTGCGTTGCCGGATCAGTTCGGCCACGAACACACCAACGAGACGCTCAAAGGACCGAAGGGCACCGTCATCCTGTTCTTCCGCTCCGCCGACTGGTGACCCTTCTGCAAGGCGCAGCTCGTGCAGCTGCAAGCGGCAAAGAAGAGATTTGAGGCGCAAGGACTTAAGCTGGCGGCAATCAGCTATGATAGTCCGGCTATCCTGAAAGATTTCGCCGAGCGGCATGGCATAGACTTTCCGCTCTTAGCTGACCCGAAGTCCGAAATCATTCGCAGCTTCAAGGTGCTTAACACGGAAGCGAAGGCAATGACCAAAGGCATGGCGTATCCCGGATTTTTCTACATAGACGAGAGCGGCGTGATTCGCGAAAAATATTTCGAAACGAATTACACCAACCGATTCACGGCGAACAACATCATTGGGAAGCTTTTCCCGGAACTGACCGAGGAAGTGAGCCAAAATGTGGAAGCGCCTCATCTGTGGCTCAGCCTTACACAATCGGATCACGTTGTGGCGCCGGGCAGCCGCGTCACCTTGGCTGCTGAAATCGACCTGCCGCCGGGTGTCCATGTTTATTCTCCGGGCGTAAAGGGCTACAAGCCGATTCAGTTGGAACTGCAGGCACGCTCGGGAATTGAACTCTCTCAGGTGACTTACCCGAACTCCAAAATCCTTTATTTGGAAGCGATCCAGGAACGTGTACCGGTCTTCGAGGGCAAGTTTCGCATCACCCAGGATGTTACTGTGACTCCTTCCAAGACTGGGGATGTAGTCCGCTCGCTCGTTTCAGCACAGAAAACAGTTTCCATTACCGGGGAGTTAAAATATCAGGCCTGTGACAAGACGATTTGCTATCCCCCTACGTCGGTGCCGCTCAAATGGGAATTACAGATACTCCCTCTCGACCTCAAACGGTCTCCGAACGCTATCCGACACAATTGATCATTCGGAGTTGGATCGAATCGATTCTGCTGGAAGGAGAAAATCATGGGTGATGTCGTTTATGTTTCCAAATCTCGAATCGAGCGCCGGCAGGGACCCCTCCGCATCGCGCATCTGCCAGGCGAATCCCAGCCGGTGATTTACAGTGTCCACGGGGCGATCGCCGAACACTACAAAGTTGATCCGGCAAAGTTGAAGGAGCCGCACTCCTCAACCATTGACTATGTCATTTCGGCGACCGCCGGTTGAATGGTGGGCACTTTTGGAGGTGCGCTGGAAGCGCGCCAAATCGATGCCAGCAACGGAAAATTGACCGCTGATGTAACCGGAGAGGTGGAAACAGAGGATGGGGTGCTGGTCATTCGCCGCATTCACGTGGCCATGCATCTGATGGCGGCTGAAGCCGCAAGGGAAACAGCCGAGCGTGCGCACGGCTTTTACGCCATGCGTTGCCCCCTGTACCGGACGCTGCACAAAACGATCCTACTCACGTCCTCTTTTGAATTAAGGGCTCCGGCAAACAACTCCTGAATCTGAAAGGCAAATAGCCACGAGTTGTTCAGGCCACGGAGAAATGACGGTCCCTTTCCGAAACTACTGGACGAGCTGCCGGCAATGCTGGCAACTGTGCCGACTGTGCGCACCCAACATATTCGAACAAGGAGCGCTTAGTTTGAACCTTGGGGCTATAATTTGGACTGTTTACCCTGCCAATGCAGCGTGCAAAAGATCAGCGCAACGGTTTACGAGACCGTTGTACCCGACCCTGGACCTAGAATGCCTGCTCACGAGGCAGGCGCTCTATAGATACTCGCGAGTTATTACTCCGAGCACTAAATTGGTTACACTTTTCAACTGGCGGCATATCGGACGTGGCGTTCACAAAAATAGTTCTTCACCACCGTGGGCCTCGCCTGCGTGATCCGAAGGTAAGAGCGAACGTTGTCCATCATTTCCCGTACGTTCACGGGAGGGACCCGGCCGAGTGCGTTGGTCTTCACATCCTGGTTCAGCAATTCATCCGGATTCAACTCCGGACTGTATGACGGAAGGAAGAAGACGCGGATTTGTTCACGGTGCTCGTCCAGCCAACGTGTCACTGATCGCGCCTTGTGGACTGGGTGACCATCCACAACCAGAAACACCTTCTTCCTGGTCTTCCGCGTCAGGCGCAGCAGACGGCCAAGAAAATTCAGAAACACCCGTGCCGTAAAACGCTGTCGGAAAATCATGAAGGCCAACCTACCCCGATTGGTGATGGAAGAGATCATGTTGCAGCGAAAGCGCTGGCCCGTTCCAAAGACCATACGGTCGTGGGTTGCTTGGATGTCTGACATCTTGTGACCAGCCTGTGGGTCGGCCTCTTGTCCGTTATCTTTGTGTGTCATGTAGTCCATGTTGGAGTCCGATGGTCTTCGCTTTTGTTGGTGTTCGGTACTCAATTCCATTGCTCCATCTCATAAACCGGC
>WNFD01006797.1_pt1 | contig 11403 bp, 4 predicted proteins | sample 5400491 | NCBI WGS metagenome assembly WNFD01 (sample SAMN13153343, study PRJNA577476) | soil metagenome | isolation source: 120 cm saprolite under Douglas fir tree site 2 hole 2 replicate 2 | place: USA:California | collected 2015-04-18 | reverse complement strand
CAGGTCGTTGGTGAGGACCGCCGCAGGGCCGATGAAGACGCCGTCTTCCAGCCGTGCGGGCTCGTACACCAGCGCATAATTCTGCAACTTGACGTTGTCACCGATCACAACCCCGGGGCCGACGTAGGCACCTCGGCCGACGATGCACCCCCGGCCGAGCCGGGCGTTTTCCCTTATCTGGGCCAAGTGCCACACCGTGGTACCCGGACCGAGGACAGCCCGGGAGTCAACGTCCGCCGTCTGCCGCACTTGCGGAATCGTCACCATGGTTCTCCGTTTCCTGCCTGTGGCCAGCACGTTGCACGACTGGGCCCGGGCACCGTATAGACCGCCTCACCACATCCACCAGCACAGTCGTCGTGTACCCGTCGTGTTCCTGGCGTTGCTGACATCGCATGATCACGAAACAGCGCCCATACGGGCGCAAGACTATTCCACCTGGCTCCGGTATGAGACCAGCCGTCGCTGACATGCGTAAACCAAGACAAACGGCAGGACGTCAACTACCCGTGGGTGAAAAGGATGTAACGAGCGATCCGCCTGTGCCTCCGAGAGTGCCTAACCAGGGCAACAAGTGGTGGACACGCTTGGCGCAGGTGCGCGGGCCAAGTGGTAGAGCGCGGCGACGGCTGCATTTGGTCGTGCTTGGAGTGTGCGTCTGCTTGGCCGTAGTCGGCGCATCAGTAGCTGCCTTGTCCTCGCCCGGCGGCAAATCCGGTCACACTGCTGTCGGAATCGGCGGCCCGGCGACAGGAAAGAACCGGGCCGTGCCAGCGGCGCCCGCCACATCACCCAGTCATGCGCCCGCCGCACCCAGTCATGCCCCTGCCGCGTCGGCGACGACTCCAGCTGTCACGAGCGATGGCCTGGCCAAGACCGTCTTGCGGTTCCCGTCAGGGCTTAAGGACCAGGTCAGGCGATGGAAAGCAGGTCCCGGAGGTGCCGCGCTTTCCGCGGTCACGCAGCAACTGGGCGCCGCAGCCCAGTCTGCCGGGCTCAGGCTTTATCCCCAGATGAAACTGGCGTGCGTAAGTCTGGATGCGAGCATCCAGGCCGCTCGGGCCGCGCCGCCGATCCCGGATGTCCTTATGCAGAACCTGTACGGGAAGGCACTTGCCGAGCTTTCCGGAGCGGCTGCGGATCGCCATACACGAGAATAAGACGCTCTTGAATCGTTCGCGGTCGGAGTTCGCTACCGGCTCCAAGAAGCTCTACGAGGCAACCGCCGCCATCGGGGCTCTGCGTAGCTGACGACATCGCTGTCCGCGCTGCGGTCGCGGTACTGTACACCGGAGCCAGGCACTCGCCCTGATTCGGGCTGACGCGCGCGCTACGGGCCCGTCATGGCGTGCCTTCCAGCCTGACGTTGTAGATGCTGGCCTGGAAGGTTCCGGAGGAGTCCGGCGGCAGCAAGGTAAACCAGATAAGTAGGTAACGCGCTTGCTCGGGCCTGGCCACGGTCAGCTGGAGCGTCCCCCCCGCATCGCGGGCGCTGGCCTCCAACTGCAGGTTCGCCAGGGCGGGCGCGTTCCCGGTCAGCACCTGAAGATCCGCGCCGCGCGCGCTGCCGAGGATGATCTGGACGCTGGTGATCCTTTCTGGCTGGCCCATGTCAATAAGCAGGCCCGTGCCCGCCTGCAAACTGCCGAACTGCGCCGTGCGGTACCAGTCCGTCGTCCAAGCCGTGGCCGTGCTTGCGTCGATCGCCATGGACGCCTGCTGAGGACTGTCGCCGGAGCCATAGCCGCCAGGCCCGAAGGCTGAGGCGCTGACCGGAACAAGCACCTGGGCTGCCGCAGTTGGTCTAGCGGATGCGGTGGCGCCGGGAGCTGTCGTCGGCGCCGGATGCGACGGCGCGCTGGCCCTAGTATGCCTGTGCGCGGTCACGCGGTGTGTCACTGTTGGGCTCGTTGCTGCGACATGCCCCGAACCAGTCCCGACGCGGACGACGGCAACGCCAGCGACGGCCAACGTCGCCGATACCAATACCAGGATGACAAGCCAGCGGACCCGGTGCGCGCCTGCTGTCCGGATCGGCCGGACAGGCGGCAGCCCACCCACCATAGTGACGTCGTCGGCTTCTGTTAGCTCTTGGGCTAGTAGCCCTTGGGCCCCGCTGAGCTTGCGGCGCACTGTGCGCGTCAGAATGTGATCGTTGCCCAGCACCTGGGTGCAGTCGGCGAGGGCTTGTTCGTAGAGCGGGATCCCTTCCGCCAACCAGCCTGCCTGACAGTAGGCATAGGCGAGGTTGGCGCGGGACGCCAGCGTGTGGGGGTGGTCAGGACCGAGCAGCCGTTCCCGGTCGGCGAGGGTGCGTTCCTGCCACGCGACCGCTTGGGCCAACCAGCTTGCCTGGCCGTAGGCAAAGGTGAGGTTGGCGCGCGACGCCAGGCCCTCGGGGCGATCGGCGCCCAGCTGCCTCCCCAGGTCCGCCAGGATGCTCCCGTGCATAGGGCCACTGTCTTCGAGCGCTTCCGCGGCACGTCCCCTGCCGTACTTGGCCGAGCGCCTCGCCCGGCTGTCAACCGGCAGGCCCACCAGGCGACCCGCAGCGCTGTAGAAGTGCAGAACACGCTCAGCGGCCCGCCCCCGCCCGAACGCGGCTATAGCTTGCGGTCCGGCGCCAATGACGTAGACCAGCCCGCCGGCCGCGAGCCCGGCTATGAGCTGGGCTAGCGGGCTGCCCAGCCGAGAGGCCGCGGCACGAGCCGCGAGCGCCGCCGCTGACGAAGCCAGGACTGCAGGCAGGGCGGCTTTCCCCAGCGCCGTCAAGCGGACGCCGGTTACGCGCCTGAGGGCCAGCAGGTAACTCGGCAAGACAATAGGAACGATTACCGCTACATGAGCGTATGCCGCACCTACGATGCCATCCTTGTGCACGCCCAGCGCCATGGCCGGAACTAGAGCGCCAATCCAGATCAACTGCAGGACGAGGAGGAATTTAGTCCGGCCGAGGGCGGTGAGCATGTTGGCGAATAGGAGGCATACGATGAAAACCGCACCGTAGAGCGAGAGAACTACCAGCACATTAGCCGCTGCGGCCCATTTTGCACCGTACACCGTCAGTATGAGCGGGCGGGCGAGCGCCATCGTCATGGCGCACATCGGCAGTGCTATCAAACAGACTCCGCGCAGGGCGGTGGCCATCGCATTCTTCAGGAGGTCGGGGTCGTGCTTGACCCGGGAGAACGCGGGCATCGATACGCTGTTGATCACTGCGCCCAGAACGCCGTACGGCGCGGATGCCACCGTGAAAGCCAGCACGTACACGCCGAGTGCGGCGGCGCCAAGGAGGTGGCCGACGAATACGAAATCGGCGTTCAGGAGAAGATAGTTTACGAAGTTGGCGCCCGCTAGCGGTATCCCGAACCTGAGGATCACGGATAGGGCGCTGCGCGTGAGGCCGGGCCGGTAGTGCCGGGGCGCTGCGGCGATCAGCACGCAGCCCACAACGAACTGGCCGACCACCCGGGACCACGCAAAGGCCATGGGGCCACTTCCGGATTTTGCCAGGATGATGAGCAGGGCCGTGGCGGGGACGAAACTGATGGCATTGGCCAGGAAAACTTTGTCCTGCCTGAAGTCCCTGACCATCTGGGAGTTTGGTACCGCGAATACACCCACGAGAAGCATGGCGAGCGACATCACCCGGATCGGGCCGGCGGCCGCTGCTGACCCGAGCGCGGCCGCGATGGGGCTCGCAAAGGCGACCATTGCCCCAGCGAGTATTGCGCTTGACAAGACTGAGATGGTAGCGACCGTTGGTGCCAGGCTGTCAATATCCAGGTCGGCCCGTATCAAGCAGGATGAGACGCCGAGCTCGCCGGCGCTGGATATAATCATGTAGGCGGTCAGCGCCACCGCGAAAACACCGAAGTCGTGCGGGGAAAGAATATGCGCGACAACGGCTGTGAGCAAGACATTGGCCAGGCGCAGCAACAGGTTGCTTGCGACGACCCAGAGGGCTCCCCTCCGCACGCTTGCAGAAAGCGACTGCGAATCGCTTCCGGCAGGTTTGGGATCGGAAACTTCGCTACGGGGCGGATCGGAGGCCCTCATACACAGCCAGATGTCTCAGGCAGAGGCCACGAGCATGCAACTACCCGACCTGCGTAGATGCACGCACACCGACCGCGACAGTGGTAAACCATGATCCCCCGCTCAGACCTGCCGTGGTAGCCAATTACCAGGCATCCCTCGCCTGGGACCGAGCCGCAGCGACCTGGAACGGTTGCCGATATGTCTCTATCTTTTAGCCGATGCCTCCTCGATCCGGGGACTTCACCTACTGACTTGCTCCGACATCTTGGTCCCCTAAAGTATCGATGATGATACCGCTGTGCGCAACGGAGTCGATCGGCAGGAAAAGTACCGAGAGATGACGCTACCGCCTCACCGCCTGGCCGGGGCGCGGACCTGGCCGCACAGGTGGCGCGCCGCTCACGCCCTGGTTCCGTGACCGACGCTTGCGCCGAGGGACCCGTCAATTTACTGGATAGTACGCTTCAGCTCGGCGGTCAGTTCGTGCTCGATCTTCGGCACATTCATCATCGCCGCCCGCACGCTCGATGCTGAGCCGCCGCCGGCTACTGCGGCATTCACATGCATCAGGAGAACGCTCCAGTACCCCTGTGGGTCGGCGCAGGCGGGCATCGGATGGCGGGCAGCTCGGGCGACAACCGGCCCGGCGTTCTTCAGCGCGGCCGTCAGCACGCGGGTGTCGCCGGCCGTGTCTGCTGAGCTGACGGCGTCTAGGGCAGCAACAAGCCCCTTCCCATGGCCGTGTTCCCAGGTGTTGTACTGCTGGCTGCAACTGACCGGCGCGGCTGGGGTGACGGTTCTTGAGCGTGCTGGCGTTGCGGTGGGCGCTGCGGTCTGGCTGCAGGCCGCTAGCCCGACGACAGCAGCACCCGCTGCGGCGAGAGCAAGGCACTTCATCTAACACTCCGTTCCGCTGTTTTCCAGGCACTACCTCGACGCCCGCACAGTCCGCAGGTCGTTCGTCTCGCGCTGTCGCGGATGTCCACGGTTCCCGCTGAGCCGTTCGACACCACCGAGGGCGTGGCGCCCTATGGCGAGTACACAACGTCGACCCAGTAATTCGATGCGTTAAAGCTGTTCGAGGGGAAGGCGTTCGCAGAGCCGTAGGCGTAGACGCCGCCGCTGGCCAGCGCAGTCAGCGGCCCGTTGGTCACCGCCGACGCCAGCCCGTTCGCGGTATACGCATAGTGCCCGGTGTCGGTGTGGTATGAGGCCACATACGTCGTTCCCGCGGTAACCGCCACCGGGCTGGAGAAGTCCAGCTCCTGCCAGCCTGACGCGGACTCACCGCTGAACGTGCCCGTCGCCAGCAACGTCCCGGTAGAACTCCACAGGCTGCCGATATGCGTGCCGGTGTTGTCCAGTTCCTTGTAGAACCGGACACCGATGATCTTCCCACTACTGCTGGCCTGGAACTGCACGCCCAGGTTCACCGCACTGGTATCGGCCGCGTCGACCGCCCCCGACGGCGCCGCATTCTGCCAGATGCTGCAGGGGCACTGGGCCACTGCGCCGGTGGTGAAGTTCCAGGTGAATGGGCTGCTCATCGGCGTGCCGGAGCTGTTCTGCGCCCCCGACACCGTCGCGGTGTAGGTGGTGCTGCCCGCCAGCGAACTCGTGGGCGTGAACGTCGCGACCGTGTTGGCGTTGTTGAACGTAACCGAGCCCGCGACGTTGGTCCCGCCGGAGTCCTTCAGCGTGAACGACACCGTGCTGGGCACCACCGCCTGAGAGAACGTCGCCGTGGGCGCGACCGAGACTGGGTTGCCCGTCGACCCCCCGCTCGGCGTGACGGTCGTCACCGCCGGCGGCGTAGTCCCCGAGGATTGCGTGTACACCACATCGACCCAGTAATTCGACGCGTTAAAGCTGTTCGACGGGAAGGCGTTCGCAGGGCCGTAGACGTAGACGCCGCCGCTGGCCAGCGCCGTCAGCGGCCCGTTCGTCACCCCCGACGCCAGCCCGTTCGAGGTAAGCGCATAGTGTCCCGTGTTGGTGTGATACGAGGCGACATAGGTTGTGCCGGCCGTGATCGCCACCGGGCTGGAGAAGTCCAGCTCCTGCCAGCCTGACGCGGACTCGTTGCTGAACGTGCCGCTCGCCAGCAGCGTCCCGGTGGAGGTCCACAGGCTCCCGATATGTGCGCCAGTGTTGTCCGATTCCTTGTAGAAGCGCACGGCGGTGATCATCCCACTGCTGCTGGCCTGGAACTGCATGCCCAGGTTCACCGCACTGGTATCGGCCGCGTCCACCGCACCCGACGGCGCCGCGTTCTGCCAGATGCTGCACGGGCACTGGGGCCCGGCGGTGGTGAAGCTCCAGGTGAACGGGCTGCTCATCGGCGTGCCGGAACTGTTCTGCGCCCCCGACACCGTCGCCGTGTAGGTGATGCTCGCCGCCAGCGAGCTGGTGGGCGTGAACGTCGCGACCGTATTGCCGCTGTTGAAGCTCACCGAGCCCGCAACCGTGTTCCCGCTCGAGTCCTTCAGGATGAACGACACCGTGCTGGGCACCACCGCCTGGGAGAACGTCGCCGTGGGCGCGACCGAGACCGAGACGCCCGTCGCCCCCGCGCTCGGCGTGACGCTCGTCACCGTTGGCGGCGCACTCGGGGTCACGGCGTTGGACGCCGCCGAGGCTGGCCCGGCGCCGGTCGCGTTGGTCGCCGACACGGTGAAGGTGTAGGCGGTGCCGTTGGTCAGCCCGGTCACCGTGGTGGAGGTGGCCGGCGGGCTGCCGGTCACCGTCACTGGCGTCTGCGCGGTCGAGCCGATGAAGGGCGTCACCGTATAGCTGGTGATCGCGCTACCGCCATCGTTGGTCGGTGCCGTCCAGCTCACTGCCGCCGACGTGTTACCCGCGGTCGCCGACACTCCGGTCGGCGCCCCCGGTACTGTCGGCGCGCTCGGGGTCACCGCGTTGGATGGCGAGGAGGCGGGGCCGGTGCCGTTGGCGTTGGTCGCCGACACGGTGAAGGTGTAGCTGGTGCCGTTGGTCAGACCGATCACCGTGGTCGAGGTGGCCGGCGGGCTGCCGGTCACCGTCACCGGCGTCTGTGCGGTCGAGCCGATGTAGGGCGTCACCGTGTAGCTGGTGATCACGCTGCCGCCGTTGCTGGCCGGTGCCGTCCAGCTCACGGTCGCCGATCCGTTACCCGCGGTCGCCGACACCCCGGTTGGCGCGCCTGGCAACGTATTCGGGGTCACGGCGTTGGACGGTGACGAGGCTGGCCCGGTGCCGTTCGCGTTGGCCGCCGACACGGTGAAGGTGTAGGCGGTGCCGTTGGTCAGCCCGGTCACCGTGGTGGAGGTGGCCGGCGGGCTGCCGGTCACCGTCACCGGCGTCTGCGCGGTCGAGCCGATGAAGGGCGTCACGGTGTACTTGGTGATCGCGCTGCCGCCATCGCTGGATGGTGCCGTCCACTTCACCGTCGCCGACCCGTTACCCGCGGTCGCCGACACCCCGGTCGGCGCCCCCGGCACCGACGGCTGCAAGAGCGACACATCGTCCAGATACATCCAGGTGTCGTCCGGCGGGCTAGATCCGTCCTGGTGCACGTTGAACCAGAGCACCACGTTCTGGCCCGCGTAAGGTGTCATGTCGAAGCTGGCCTGGGTCCAGGTCTGCGAGTTCGAGTTGCTCTTGAACACGCTGGCCAGCGTCTGCCCGGACGTGTTGCGGATCTGGGCCTCCTGCCAGTCGAACGCACAGCTGCTGCCAGAGCAGATGTCGTCTGCCGTGCCCGGCCGGTACCAGAAGCTCAGGGTCGTCTTGCCCGACGAGGGGACTGCGACCGTCTGGGCCAGGTTGCTGTCTCCGTTGGGTTCGGTACCTGGCTGAACCGTGCCGAGCAAGGCGGAGCTGCTGCCGGAGTGGAACTGGGTGTTGCTCGCGGTCGGCGGAGCCACGCCACCAGTTGTCCACCCGGTCAGGCCGTTCTCGAAGCCACCGTTGTCGACATGCACAATGCTCGCTGAAGGTGTCACCGCGTTGGACGGCGGGGACTCGGGGCCCGTGCCGGCCGGGTTGGACGCAGTGACCGTGAACGTGTAGGTGGTGCCGTTGGTCAGGCCGCTCACAAAGGCAGAGGTCGGCGCCGGGTTCCCGGTGATCGCCGTGGGGGTATGTGCGACCGATCCGATATAGGGCGTGATGATGTAGGTCGTTACCGGGTCGCCCGACGTCGGAGCTGACCAGGTGACATTCGCTGAGGCGTAACCAGCGGTCGCACTGACATTGCCAACCTGGCCAGGCGGCGTGTTGAAAGCCTGCGGGGAGAAGACGGGATCCACCCAGTAGTTCGCGGCATCAAGTGAGCCGGTCGGGAAGGTGCTGCTGCCGGAGTACGAGTAGGTGCCGTTGATGACGCCGTTGGTATTACGGAGCGCATGCAGGGGCGGGCTGTCCACATTGGTCAAGGTCGGTGCCGACCCCATCGGGGGAGTTGTGTAGAAGTATCCCCCATCCTGCGAGTAGTGCCCCTTGGGCGCGAAGTAGGACGCGACGTACGTCATGTTCTTATTCAGCGGCACTGGCTGCGCGAAGTTCACCTGCTGCCAGCCGGAGCCCGATTCGCCGGTGAAGGTGGCGCTGGCCAGCAGTTGGCCGGTCGCGGTCCATAGATTGCCGATATGCGTACCGGTGTTGGTGCTGGCCTTGTAGAAGCGGATCCCACTGACATAGCCGAAGGTGTCGGCCTTGAACTTGACGCCAACCTCGATCGCTGCCGGGTCACCCGAATCTTTAACCACTGGGGCGGTACCGGTTCCCCAGATCGAGCAGGGGCAGTTCACGTTGACCGTCGTCCCAGACGACGGCTTTTCCCGGTTGCCGCTGTCGTCGACGGCCCGGGACTCGATCATCGTCGAGGGACTCCCATGAGCGACCCACGAATAGCTCCAGGTTACCGAGGTGTTCGGCGTGGACATCGTCGTGGCCGGCCGCCAGGTTGCGCCGCCGTCCGTCGAGACCTCGACGCCAGACACCACGCCGCCGCCCGCATCAGTTGCGCTCCCGCTGATGGTCACGGCCGAACCGTCCGACAGGGTGGCACCTTGAGACGGTGATGTGATCGTTGATGTGGGCGCGGTCGTATCGGTCGATGCCGTGGCAGTCGTCAGCCCCGAGATCAGGCTGAACGGCTGCGCGCCCATATCGGCGAACAGGTTCACGGTGGCCTGCTGCATGGCTGTATCGGTATTGCCGCCAACACCCCCGTTGTCCAGGCCCCACGACCATTGCACGGTCCCGGCACCGAACACCAGGGCGCCGCTCGGGGCACGGTACAAGGTCAGGTGATGGGTGGCGGTGCTGTTTAGCGCGGTCGTGCCGCCGTAGTCGGTGAAGATCTCCGCGCTGGAACTGGTCGTCGACGACATGTCCATCAGCCCGGCGGGCCGGAACCCGTTGTCGGCGTCGACGTCCCATTCATAGCCGAGAGTGCCGGTGCCTGTATCGAGCGTGGTGGACTGGCCGGACGACAGGCTGGCCACCCGGGTGTTGCGCCAGAACCGGAGCTTGCTGTACTGAGCCGGCACGGTGATGTCGGTGGTGCCGGAGTTGACGTCGAACAACTGCCCGGTCAGCGAGTTCTGCGGGTTCCCGCCGTCCCCCGGCGGGCTGAACCGCGGATCCATCCAGGTACCCGTCCAGGTGGGCGGGTCCTGCGGATCGACAGGGGCGTCGTAATGCGTCTCCTTGTAGGCCACCAGCGTCCGGTTTGCGGTGTTCGACCCGTCGATACTGGGCTCCCACCTGGTCTTCCAGAAAACCTCGTTGCCGCTAAAGAACGCCAGGTTGACACCCGCATCGCGAGCGGCCTCGACGTTCGCGCGCTGCTGGCCGGACCAGTACTCGTCGTGGCCGGTCGACATGAAAATCTTGTGGTTGAGGAGAAGCGATCCTCTCGTGGCGACGTCAAGGCCGCTGGTGTAGCTCACGTCGTACCCGTTTGCTTCCAGGAACCGGATCATTGGGTACTCGGCGTACATGAACCAGCTCCGGCCACCGTTGTCATCCGCCCCAGAGTGGAAGGGCCGGTTGTAGGACACTTTGGAGGCGCCTTTGTACGCCGTGGGGGCCCCGGGGGGACAGTTGCTTGAGCACTGGTAGAGGCTGTTGCCGCCGTAGGTGTTGTAGGCCTGCCAGGTCTCATCCGAGGTCTGGAAGAGGATGTCGGAGTGGCTGGCATCGTTGCGGACGACAAACGGTATGAGGCTGCTGCCGCCGGTATCGTTGCGCACGAGGTGCGCGATATACAAGCCGGACACCGCGGTGGTCGGCACCGTCCACGAGGCGGATACGGCCCAGTTGCCGCAGTCGATGAGCCCGGTGGGCGCCGTGTCGTTCTTGCAAGCAGGCTGGGACTGCGGGAGCGAGGCGGTCGGAAGCATCCCTGAGACCACCTTACGGGCGCCGTTGCCCTGGTAGTAGCCGATGCGCAGGATGTCGATGTGGTACGACTTCGCCGGTGTGTTGATCTTGAAGGACTCGGCATCCCCGGCATTCACGCTCATGGACGTGGCGAAGCCCTGGATCGTCGAGTCCCCTGCACCGCTTACTTGCCAGTCGCTAGCCGGGTCGCCAGGCAAAGTGTTCTCGCAGGCGATCACGCTGACCACCGGTGGGCCGCAAGGCCCGGCTGCAGCAGCTGGTCGCGTGTTGACAACGGAGAGCAAGCTGACAAGCACTACGAGTATGAGGCCAATTACCAAGCGTGGCGCCCGAAGCCCTTGTGTAAGAGATCCTGCGGCCGACATACCGGCCCCCCCCAAAAGAGATGTCGCTTTACTTCTTCTATATAAGACATAAGACGCGGAAGTGGGACATGGTGGATGGCAGAAAATAGGTCACGAAATGATTACGGCAGCGGGATGTCCTCCAGGAGTGAAAACCCGGGTGTGGTTGCTCGCCGACGTCGAGCGTTCCTGGTGCTGTGAGCCCGTGAATTGGTCTCAACCCCAAATATCGCGTAGCACGTTGAGCACGACACGCGAGCCGAGGCGATCCAGCTTCACCGGCAATTCCCGCATGTCCGCCAAGCTCTCGCGCACGGCGCGCTGCCGCTCCATGGGACAGATGACGAGCAAGAAGCCGCCGCCGCCAGCGCCGGTCAGCTTGACGCCCGACGCGCCCGCATCGAGCGCCCGGGTGACCGCCCGGTCGATCTGGTCGTTCGACACCCCCGACGCCAGCTTTCGCTTGGCCTCCCAGCTCTCACGCACCGCGGGCCCGATTGCGTCCACGTCGCCACTGCGCAGCCGCCCGGCGGCAAAGCCCGCGAGGTCGCGCAGCAGATCGAGTTGGGGGCGGGTGGCTTCGACGTTCGCGTTCTGCTCGGCCAGAATCGGGTCCGCGCTCCGG
>WNFD01015550.1_pt1 | contig 11404 bp, 10 predicted proteins | sample 5400491 | NCBI WGS metagenome assembly WNFD01 (sample SAMN13153343, study PRJNA577476) | soil metagenome | isolation source: 120 cm saprolite under Douglas fir tree site 2 hole 2 replicate 2 | place: USA:California | collected 2015-04-18 | reverse complement strand
CCTCTGACGGATCCGGCGCGGGGTGCGCAGGGCCTCGGTCGGACCGTTCGGCTGATCGAAGAGGTGTCCGGTGAGATGGGTTCCCCGACCGGAGCGCTCAATTTCATCGCCACCAATCGTTCGATGCTGCTGGCGACGCGCCGGGGTCCAGAGCCTCTGTTCTACACCCTCCTCGAGGGGTCGCCGCTGTGCGGTCGATGCGGCATTGAGGCTTCCACGGCCGAGACGCTCCCCTTGGTACGGGCGCACCGGCGCCGAAGGACGGTCGCCGTCGCCTCCCATCCAATCCATGCCGCGAACTGGATCGAGATTCCGGACGGAACGGCGATCGCCATCGGCCGCGATCTGAAACTGCACCGCCTACCGATCTGAGTACCCTGACTACGCCCCGCTGAAGAACGACAGCCGCAAGACCATCTCGTAGATGTTGCATGCGGCGTGAAGCACACCCGAGCCGATCACGGTTCCGGTGCGTTCGCGGAGCCACCCGAAGAGGAGCGCCGGGAAAAAGACCGCCAGTCGCCCGATGTCGAAGATGGCCAGATGTCCCACCGCAAAGAGAGCGGCGGTGAGAAAAAATGCCGGGCCGAGGCGGGCACCCAGAAAGAGGCGGCCCTGCGGCATCGCATCCCGCAATCGCGTCTGAAGGTAGCCGCGATAAAAAAACTCTTCTGGCAATGCCACCACGAAAAGCTGATCGAGCACCCACAGATCGAGATTGGCCGGAAGCCGCGCCCTGAAGTGCGGCGGCGCGCCGTATGGCCACAGATAGCTGGCGATCGGCCGTGGCAGCTGCGGCAGGACCTGCGCGAAGAGCAGATAAGCGGCGAAATAGAGCGGCACGACGAGGGCGAACAGCAGGGCGGCGAGCCCGAGGTCTTGCCGCCACTTGCGCAGAGTCACCCCGTAGTCCTGATAAGTCTCTTCCCGTCGATTCATCGCGAGCAGGGGCAGGTAGAGGAAGGCGATGGTGGCGATCAGCTTGGCGTGGCGGCGCAAGAAGAGGGTGGCGACCAGGATCGCCAGAAAGCTCGCCAGCCAGATCCAGAGCGCCTCCTGGCTCGCCGTCAAACGAAAGGGTCTGGAAAGGACCTTCATGGTTTCAGGACAGCGGTCAGTCCCGCTTTGATCGTGGACAGGGGCAGGAGAGCGGTTCCGCGCCGCCCTCGCCGCTCCACCGCGAGCGCAATCAGTCGGCCCTGGGCGTCGAAAACGGGACTGCCGGCCGGAAGGGAGAGATCGGTTTGCGCGAACGGCGCGTTGGCCCCGTTCGATCGTACGATGGTGCCCACGACGACGGCGGGCTTTTTCCCGTGCGGTCGCAGAAATCCCACTACCCAGCTTCCCGTCTCGAGCGAGTCGCGAAGCTTGACCGCCACCGCGGAGAAGGATCCCGGCGATGAGATCTCCACCATCGCTACCCCGAGGCGGGCGTCGGTCATGGTTACCCGGGCCGGCAGCTCCTGGCCTTCCCAGAGGACCTTCGCGTCGATCGGGCCAACGTGCTCGAGGGAGGTGAGGACCTCGCCCCCGGTGCCGACGATGATTCCGGCGCCCGAGCGCTTTGGACCGATGACTTGAACGATCGACGAGCGGCTGCTCTCGTAGGTGCGGCGGAGGGCGGCGCTGCTCGGGCGGGCACCGGGCAAACCTGACACCAGAACCAGAAGCGACAGGATGAGCGCGGGCATCCGGAGAAGCTTATCAGTTCGCTTTGCCGGCGCGCCGCCGAGCCTTCAACTCGGAGACGAACGCCTCCGCGGGCAAGGTATTCAAGACGTCGCTCTTGCGCGCCCACCCTTTGCGCGCGGTTCCGACCGCATAACGGAGGTTTCCCAGCTCTCGGGTGCTGTGTGCGTCGGTGCTTGCCACGAGCTTGACCCCGCGCTTCAGCGCCAGACGGACGTATTCCGCCTTGAGATCCAGCCGTTGAGGGTTTCCGTTGACCTCCACGGCGACGCCTTTCTCCGCGGCTCGATCGAGGATTTGCTCCATCTTCATCGGGGATGGATCGCGGCTGTTGATCAAGCGACCGGTGGCGTGACCCAGGATGTGCAGATGGGGGTTTTCAAAGGCGCGGAGCAGGCGACGGGTCATCTGCTCTTCATCCATCTGGAAACGGGTGTGGATCGACCCGATCACGACGTCGAGCTGATCAAGCAACGACTCCGGAAAATCAAGCTCGCCCGACTCGAGGATGTCCACCTCGCTTCCGCGTAAGAGCTGAAAGCCGCTCAGCTCGGAATTGAGCCGATCGATCTCCTCCCACTGCCGCTTGAGGTCGTCCGGCTTGAGGCCACCGGCGTAGGAGGCGCTCTGGCTGTGCTCGGTCACGGTGAGGTACTTCAATCCCAAAGCTTGCGCCGCTCGCGCCATCTCCTCGAGGGAATTCTTTCCGTCCGACCAGATGGAGTGGGTGTGCACGTTTCCCTGGATGTCCGCTTCCCGGAGCAGATCCGGGGGAAGCGCCTGTTCGATCGCGGCTTCGACTTCACCCCAATCCTCCCGCAGCTCCGGCGGAACGTGCTGTAAGCCGAGCAGCGCGTACAATTCCTCCTCGCTTTGCACCGGAAGCTTCTCCTCCCCCCGGTGCACGCCCCATTCTGAAATCTTCAACCCGCGATCCTGGGCTCGCCCTCGGAGCCGGATGTGATGGGCTTTGGAACCGGTGAAGTGATGCAGCGCGGTCGCGAAATCCTCGTCGGGCAGGACGCGCAGGTCCGCTTGCAGATCCGCGGTGAGGAGCCTCACGGAGCATTTGCTCTCCCCGGAGCCGAGCACCTGGGCGACTTCGGGCTGCCGGCTGAAAGCCTCGAGAACGGCCGCGGGCTCGGCCGCCGAGGCGATGAGGTCCACGTCGGCGGCGGTCTCGCAGAATCGGCGCACGCTCCCAGCGATGCTCACCCGGATCACCCCGGGGATAGCCTGGACCCATGTTTGAACATGCTCGGCGACGGGGAGCACGTCTCCTAAGCGTCGCCGGGCGCTGGAGCGGCGGTAGAGGGCGATGCCTCCGAGGATCTTCTCCTCCATCCTCGGCCCAAACCCACGAATCGAGCGGACGCGCTGGTCGTGACAAGCTGCTTCCAGGGCATCGACGTCTCCGACTCCGAGCTCGCGCCAAAGGGCGGCCACCTTCTTGGGGCCGAGATCGGGAAGCTTCATCAGCTCGAGGATGCGGGGTGGAAACTCCGCGCGCAGCTCGTCCAGGAATCGAATCCGACCGGTGGTGGCCAGCTCGGTGATTTTCTCCGCGAGCGCCTGTCCGATTCCGGGCAGGTTCTCCAGCTTGCCCTCGGCAACCAGCGCGCCGAGCTCTTCGGAGAGGCCCGCCAGCCGATCGGCGCCCACGTCATAAGCGCGGCAGCGAAATGCGTTCTCCCCCTTGAGTTGAAGGAGCAACGAGATGTCGCGTAGGGCGCGGACCGCGGCCACTCGGTCGGAAGGGCTCATCAGGAAACAACATATATAGCTTTGTCTGCCCGTTCCTCACCCAATCTGTCCGGCGGCATCTGTCCGGCGGCATGCCTGGTGAGCTCGCCGCGCCACTTTTGGCGTAAGCTCCTGCTCCACGAAACAGAGCAAAGGTGGAAATGACCCTGATCCGGCTCCGACTGGGCCCGGCGGACTTCGCCGAAGGCGAAATGCGTGGCTTTGAAGTCGGAAAATCGAACATCGTGGTCGCGAAGGTGGCAGGGGTCTACCGGGCACTGGACGATTGGTGCAACCATGCCGGCTGCCTTCTTTCCGCGGGGCATTTGGCGAAGAATCTGGTGGTCTGCCCATGCCACGAAGTCGGCTTCGACCTGGCGACCGGGAAAAACATGACTTCGCCCGGCATTTGCGACGACCAGAGGGCATTCAAGATCGCGGTGAATGACGGACAGCTGTTCTTGGAGGAATGGAACCCCGAATGGTAGAGCTTGCAGCGGAGAGACGGGATGGCACACGAAGGGCATGAACACGGCGGGTCGGGTCACGACGGCGATCATCCGGGTGTACCGGGGGACTCGCCCTCCGCCCAGGAGCACAAGTCCCGGGCTCCCAGCCAGGTCTCCACCTACGGCCACCCGATCTGTGGCCATCGGGTGGTGACCGATGATCCGGAGGCGATCCGTTCGGCGATCCAGGATGCCGGCGAAGCCGGAGCTCGAGCGGTGATCCTCAATGGAGGCACCGGAATCGGGCGACGCGACAATGCGGTGGAGGTCCTCGAGGGGCTGCTGGAAAAGAGGCTCCCGGGGTTTGGGGAGTTGTTTCGGTACCTGTCCTTCAAGCAGATCGGCAGCGCCGCGATGATGTCCCGGGCGGTCGCCGGGACCTACCGAGGCATGATCCTCTTTGCCCTTCCGGGTTCGCCACAAGCGGCCGGTCTGGCGATGGACGCGCTGATCCTGCCGGAGCTGGGCCATGCGGTCCGCGAGCTCACTCGCTAAAGTCTCCGCGGGCCTGTCGGAGAAATCCGTCCAGCGACTCAAAGCTGACTTGAGCGCGTTTCTCGCCGCGCCTCACGGCGGGCGGATCGCCTTCGACCCGGTCGAGTTTCCGCATCGTTACTCGGATCCAAGGGACATCGAAGTGGTGGCGCTTCTGTCCGCCTCGCTCGCCTACGGCCGAGCAGACCTCTTCAAACCAAAAGTAGATGCCGTGCTACGCCGGATGGGCCCCTCTCCCGCGGCGTTCGTCTCCGAGTTGACCCCGCGAAGGGCGGGCAAGCTGCTTCGCGGATTCGTCTACCGCTTCAACGTTGGAACGGACATCGCCGTGCTGCTGATGGGGATCGGTCGAATTCTGCGACAGCGCGGCAGCTTGGAGGCCTGGTTCGCGGAGCAGCTGCGCGCTCATCCGGATCTGCACGGTGCCTTGAGCGGATTCACCGCCGGCTTGCGCGACGTCCCGATGGCGGCGCTTCGGCGAGAGCTCGGGCCCGAGCGCGGGCTGGACCATCTGATACCCTCTCCCCTGGGGCCGGGGGCGGCGAAGAGGTTGAACCTGTTCCTCCGCTGGATGGTCCGCGGCCCGGATGGAGTGGACTTCGGAATCTGGCCCAGCGTCTCGACGTCGATTCTGCTGATTCCGGTGGATACCCACGTTGGTCGGATCGCCAGATATCTCGGATTGACCCGCCGAATGGATCTGAGCTGGAAGACCGCCGAGGAGATCACCGCCGCGCTCAGGAAAGTAGATTCCCAGGATCCGGTGCGGTTCGATTTTGCCTTGTGTCATCACGGGATGAGCGGCGCCTGCCCGCCCATCCAGCGCCTCGAGAGCTGCTCGTGCTGTTTGTTGCTCCCGTCCTGTAGGCTGGGCCGCCGCCTCCTCGCCCGGAATCGGGGCGCGTGCGCCTGACGGGCAGGGCGCTCCGCGAATCTCGGTTGACCTGTCGGAACCTTCGCATGCATACAACAACCCCATGACCTTGGCCGCGGTCTACGGACAGCAGCGGGCGGTGGACGCCCTCCGGGCCGCTCTCAAAACGAGAACGGTGCATCACGCCTATGTCTTCGCTGGACCCGAAGGCGTGGGGAAGGAGCTGACGGCGATCGGATTCGCCCAGGCGTTGGCTTGCCGCGAAAAGCCCGGCGAGGGATGTGGCGAATGTTCCACCTGCTCCCGGATTTCGCGGCGGGGCCATCCGGACGTGAACTGGGTCATGCCGCAGGAGGAGATGATCGCTCGTGGGCTCGCCTCCCGGTCGGAGTTCTCAGCCACCCCATCGCGCGAGATCCGGGTGGAGCAGATCCGAAAGCTCATGGAAAGGCTCGCCTTGCGCCCGCTGGAGGCAACGGCGAAGGTGGCGATCCTCGTTTGCGCAGATCAAATGAACGTCCAGGCGCAGAACGCGTTCTTGAAAACGCTGGAGGAGCCGCCCTCGGGAAGCGTCCTCATCCTGATTGCGTCGTCACCTGAGCTTCTGCTCCCCACCATTCGAAGCCGATGTTCGAAGATACAGTTCGGCCCGCTGCCGGTGGATTTCATCGCCAGCAAGATCCAGGCTGAGCGCGAGCTCGATCCGGCGACCGCGCACCTGGTCGCGGTGATGTCCGAAGGCAGCCTGTCGCGAGCGCTGGACCTGGACGTGGAAGCCCTGGGCCGCCGAAAGGACGTGATCGCGCTCTTCGAAGCGGCGGTCGGATTGCAGCCCGCTCCGTTGCTGAAATTCGCGGAAATTTTTGGCGCGTCCCGGGAGATGGCCGAAGAGGTGCTTGCCGTCCTGCGCGTCTGGTTCCGGGATCTGCTCAGCATTCGCAGCGGATCGCCGCGCCTCAATTACTCGGACCTCCAGGAGCTCGCCGAGCACAGCGCTGCCGGACAATCGGAGTCGGCGATCCATACAAGGTGGACCCTCCTTGAGCGGGCGATGGAGGCCATTTCCGAAAGGAACGGCTCGCCGCGCCTTCAGCTCGAGCGCATGCTGATCGAGATGGGGGCCGCCAAGTGACGAGCGCGCTCGACGAGGTATTGTCCGAGGTCGAAGAAGGCATTGTCTCCCCGCTCTACCTGATCTGGGGGGAGGAGTTCCTGGTGCGAAAAGGCGCCGACGAGCTGGTTCGTCGACTTCTGCCGCCCAACGCCTTTGACCTGAGTTATTCGGTGCTCGAGGCCGCCTCGCCGGCGGAGGTGGCGCAGGATCTGGCCACGCTGCCGCTCTTTCCCGGCCGCAAGGTGGTGCTGATCCGGGACCCCGAGTTCCTCGCGCCCAAGAAGGGTCGCTCCGACGGCATGGCAAAGGCGCGCGAAGCCTGGAAGTCCGGGAAGCGGAAAGAGGCGGCCCGAAGGGTGCTTGGATTGGCCGCGAAGGCCGGCTGGCAAGCCTCGGATCTTTCGCCTTCCAATCCGCAGGCACCCACGCCCGAGCACTGGAAGCAGGAGCTCAACATTGAGCTGGGCGAAGCCGACGTCGCGTTTCTGCGCGAGGTGGTCGCGTTCGCCGAAGAGGAAAAGATCTCCTCGCCAGGCTCCGATGTCTCGCCGCTTCTGGATTTGCTCGAGAAGGGCTTGCCGGACACGCAAATCCTGGTCGTCGCGGCGACAGACGTCGACCCCAAAAACCCCCTGGTGAAGCTGGTTCGTGAGCAGGGGCGGGTGATCGAGCGAAAGGTCGCCGCGCGCTTGAAGGATCTCGACGTTTCCGATGCGGTGGCGGAAGCGCTGAAGCCTTTCAAGAAGAGACTGGGCAGCGGGGCAGAGGCGCTGCTCAAGGACCTCTGCGGCGGAAACATGCGGCTTTTGGAGATGGAGCTAGAAAAGCTTGCCCTGCACGCCGATGGACCGGTGATCGCAGCGAGCGACGTCGAGCAGTTGGTCGGTCGCTCGCGAGAGGAGGAGTTTCTCGAGCTTTCCAATGCCCTTCAGCAGCGGGATCTCGAGGCCGCCTTGCGCTACGTAAGCGACGGACTCAGGCAGGGCGTCCACCCGCTGCAGATTCTGGGTGCGGTCGCCTCGATCCTCCGAACGCTGTTGACCAACCACGATCGCCTGCAACGGCATGCGCGCGGCCGCGCGCCGAGGCGTTTCGAGGAGTTCAAGTCGCGCGTCTTCCCGGCGATCGAGCGGGAAGCCCAGGCCGAGGATCAACGACCTCCCCATCCCTATGCGGCATTCCTCGGGATGCAGGCGGCCTCCCGTTACGAGCGCAGCGAGCTGATGTCCGCCCTGGTCGCGTGCGCGGAAGCGGACCTCGCGCTCAAGTCGTCCGGCAACGGGAGATTGGTGCTCGAGCGTTTGCTGTGGACTGTTTGCCGGCGGATGGCTGCCTGAGAGCGATTCCGAACCGGCCCTGCTCCGGTTAAGGTGCCACATTCATGGCCGAAAGACTGCTGATCACCAGTGCGCTTCCCTATGCGAATGGCCCGATTCACCTCGGCCATCTCGTCGAGTACGTGCAGACGGACATCTATGTCCGATTCCTGCGCTCGAGCGGCAAGGATGTGATCTATCTGTGCGCTGACGATACGCACGGCACGCCGATCGAGCTGAACGCCGCCAAGCAGGGTGTCGCGCCGGAGCAGTTCGTCGCCCAGTTCTTCGAGCAGCATCAGGCGGATTTCCGCGACTTCGACGTCAAGTTCGATTGCTTCTGGTCAACGAATTCCCCGGAGAACAAGCACTACGCTGAGCTGATCTACGAGCGGCTCAAGGCGGCCGGCGACATCGATCGGCGCGACGTCGAGCAGTACTACTGCCCCAATGATCGCCGTTTTCTGCCCGATCGCTTCATTCGTGGGACCTGCCCCAACTGCAAGTCCCCGGACCAGTACGGCGATGTCTGCGAAGTATGCGGCAAGGCGTACTCGCCGACCGATCTGATCGAACCCCGGTGCGCGCTCTGCGGAACGACGCCGATCCGACGAAAGTCGACCCACCTTTTCTTTCGGCTCTCCAGGCACGGACCGTTTCTGCTCGATCTGATCCGCAAGCCGGATTTTCTGAATCCAGGCGTGGCCAGCCAGCTCCAATCTTTTTTCGAGAAGGGGCTGGCGGACTGGGACATCAGCCGGGATGGCCCGTACTTTGGCTTTCCAATCCCGGGAGAGGAGAACAAGTTCTTCTACGTCTGGCTCGACGCGCCAATCGGGTACATCGCCGCCACCGAGCGCTGGGCGAAACAGACGGGGAAGGCCAAGGACGCGCTCTCCTATTGGGCGGCGGACTCGGACGCCAGAATTGTCCACTTCATCGGCAAGGACATCGTCTATTTCCATGCGCTCTTCTGGCCGGCGGTGCTCAAAGTCGCCAATTTCAAGATTCCCCAGCGGCTGATCGTTCACGGTCATCTCACCGTCAACGGCGAGAAGATGTCCAAGAGCCGGGGGACGTTCATCTCGGCCCGCCAATACCTCGAGCACCTGGATCCGAGCTACTTGCGCTACTTCTACGCGGCGAATCTCGGAGCCAGCCCCGAGGACCTCGATCTCTCACTGAAAGAATTCCGGCTCCGCGTCAACGCCGACCTGGCAAACAATATCGGTAATCTCGCCAATCGCGCGCTGACCATGCTCGCCAACTCGCTCGAGAAGCGGCTCGCTCCAGCAGGGTCAGGAGCGGGGCGGACGCTCGTCGAGGATGCGCTGCGGCGTTCCTCCGAGGTGCGCGCCGCGTTCGAACGGCTGGAATACCGGGCCGCGATCAAGGTCATCGCGGAGATCGCCCAGGCGGCGAATCAGTTCCTTCAGGCTCAGGCGCCGTGGGCGAAACTGAAGACGGACCCCGAATCGGCCCGGGCCGTTCTCTCTGACGCGGCGGAGGTCGCCTATCTGCTTGCCGGTCTTCTCGCGCCGGTGGTTCCGCGCCTGGCCGACAAGCTGTTCGAGCAGCTCAACGCCCCGGCTCTCACCTTCCAGAGAATTGCCGACGCGAAATATCCCCTGCTCGATCGCGCCCGGCCGATCGGGATTCCCGGGCCATTGATCGGTCGCCTCGAGGAGGCGCAGGTCTCGGGGGTGATGGGCTCTCCCAGCGAAAGCCCGCCGGCTGCTCCGGCGGCCCAGGTCGACGCGCACGATGCCGTTCGCGAGGTCGAATATGCGGAGTTCGCCAAGATCCTCCTCAAGGTCGGAAAAGTTCTCTCCGCCGAGCGGGTGCCCAAGGCGGACAAGCTTCTCAGGCTTTCGGTGGACGTGGGAGAGGGTTCGCCGAGGACGATCGTCTCCGGGATCGCGGAAGCGTATGCGCCCGAGCCTCTGGTGGGCAGGAACGTGGTGGTGGTGACGAATCTAAAGGCGCGCGTTCTGCGCGGCATCGAATCCCGAGGGATGCTTCTCACCGCCGGGCCTGGTGGGTCGAAATTGACGCTCATCGATCCCGGCGACTTTCCACCCGGAGCCGAGGTGAAGTAGTGCCTGACTGGCGAGAGCTGCGCGATCGGGCGCTTTCAACCCTGGATCGGCCCGCACTGGCGGAGGACCGCGCGGCTGCAGCCCGACAGCTTCGCGACCTTGCCCAGGAAGAAGACTTTCATTCCGAGATCAGCGCCGTCTGGACCCGGTTGCTCGCCGACGCTCAGGAGCAGGTCAGGCGCGTCGGGGTGGAGATCGCGGCGCAATTTCTTCCGCCCGAGGACCTGGAGCGCCTTCTCTCCCCGCTCGCCGGCGATACCTCGGCGCTGGTGCGCGTCCAGATTGCCGGGGCCCTGGCAGATCTGGAACAGCCGTCATGCCGCGAGGTGCTGCGAGCTCTCGTCCCGGATTCAGTCCCCTCCGTCTGCTTCGAAGCGGCCCGGGGTCTGGCGGCGATCGGCGATTCGGCGGGAATGGACGTTCTCATCGAAGCGCTCCAGACGGGCGAGCTGCGCTTTCGGGCCCTGGGCGCGCTGGCAAGCCTGGGCGATCCGCGGGCCATTCCCGCGATCCAGGCTCTGTTCAATCGCCCCTGGCTTCCATCTTATGAACGCACCCAAGCCGCGGGGGTCCTCGCCAGATTTGGAGATCAAGCCGCTGCCCTTCACTTGATTGAGCGAACGAGAGCACACCGAAGCGCGGATCGCGCTTTGGCGATCGAGTTGAGCGGCGAAGTGAAGGCGCCCGGGGCGCTTGACAGGCTCCAATCAATCCTGGGCGATGAAGAAGATGAGGAATCCTGCCGCGGCGCCGCGGCGCGGGGGTTGGGACACCTCAAAGATAGGCGAGCCCTCCCCGGGTTGCTGCGGATGCTTCAGGATTTGAACCAGTCGGACGACCTTCGCCTGGATGCGGCCGAGGGAATCTGCCGCCTCGGGGTTCGGGAAGCGCGAGCCCAGATCGAGTCTGCGCTCCAGTCGCTCAAATCCGCGGAGGCGCAAGAAGAGGCCAGGGAGCTCCTCGAGGAATACGCATGAGGGTGGTGGATTCCCATTGCCATCTCGAGCGGCTCGAAGACGTTGCAGCGACGGTTGAGCGCGCGAAGGCCGCAGGGGTGGTCCACGCCGTGGTCATCGGTCAATTCCGCGAGCCCGGCGATTTCGGAAGTGCGCTGGAGGCGGCCCGTTCAGCTCCCGAGTTCTTTTCTCCCACGATGGGTATTCATCCCCACGATGCGGCGAAGGCGACGGAACAGGATGTAGAGACGCTCTCGGAGATCTGCCGTCGGCCGGAGGTGGTGGCGGTGGGAGAAGCGGGCCTCGATTTCTATTACGACCACTCGCCGCGCGACATTCAGGCCTCGTTGTTTCGCAGGCAGTGCGCTCTCGCGGTCGCGGTGGACAAGCCGCTGGTGGTCCATGTTCGCGACGCCCATCTCCTCTCTCACGAGATCCTTCTTGGCCATGGCGTTCGCCGAGGCGTGATTCATTGCTTCACCGGTGACCTCAATGACGCCCGTCGATACCTCGACCTGGGCTTCTACCTATCGGTGTCTGGCATCCTCACCTACAAGAAGACCGAAGGCCTTCAAGAGGCCGTCCGCTTTGCGCCCCTGGAGAGCCTGA
>WNFD01008896.1_pt1 | contig 11405 bp, 10 predicted proteins | sample 5400491 | NCBI WGS metagenome assembly WNFD01 (sample SAMN13153343, study PRJNA577476) | soil metagenome | isolation source: 120 cm saprolite under Douglas fir tree site 2 hole 2 replicate 2 | place: USA:California | collected 2015-04-18 | reverse complement strand
AACGGAGGTGCTTGCATGTCTGTGGCAAGGCATCAATTCAATAGCACACAGCTGGAGGAGAAAAAAGATCAATATGCACCAGTTGGAGAGCATAGATGTCTACAAGGTCGAGGTGGTGTGCGATGGCAAGCAGGAGATCATACGGTATAGTTTGGAGCGAGGCCATATCGGTCCAGAAAATTATAGAAAGCGCGTCTTCGGCCAAGCGAATGGTGAGCGCTGTTGCCGTTATCTGTCTTGGATATTGAAAAAAAAAGGGAAGAATATGCAAATGGAAAAGAATGAAGATGGAGGGAGCAAAGAGTCGACAAGGATGACGAGACGACAAGGAGCGGAAAGGCACTCGGCCCGGACCTTGGTTTTGTTTTCTCGTCTCGTCGCGCGACTGGAAAAATTACTCAACAACGGACATGCGGGCCAACGATGGCGACACACAACGCGCTCCTCGGCTAGTCACTCACTGTTGGGCCCATTACGAGCGCTGGGACGTTCGCAGAGATGTGTGTGCCCGTCTCCAGTTCTTGCTCCTTCTGGCTCTTCATCAGTTGGGGTGGTCTGCTGACAATGGTGGATGCAGGCCATCTCTTGCGCCATTCAGTGCGAAACATATGGTCGGAGTGATGAGCTGTCAACAGCGGGGCTTGTGGGTTTCTCCATCAGCGTTTTGCAATCGTCGGCGACACTCCACTCTTGAAGCTGAGAACGATCCGTTTGTGAATTTATTTCGTCATTACGACAAAGACGCTATCTGCAAAATGCACTCTAGAACATTCTGCATCATCAAACTCGTTCATTCAACTATTCCTCTGGAACGTCTGACGGGTTTATTGTCCCATTGGGTCACTCCGGAATGAGCGTCCACTGCTCGACACCTTCGAATTTGCCTTTCAATCACCAATCTATCATGTGAAGTCGAATGGTTCTGTTGGACGTTGAAATTTGAAACACCCTCGGTACAAGATACTCAACCGTCGATCTCCATTTGCTCAAATCTCGTTATGCTTGGCCCTATTTTCACCCACAAGGTTACGGTATTATATGGCCTGCGAAGTCACGGCCCGGGGCAGTACTTGATGCTGGACCGTAACTCCAGAAGGTACTGGATGGAGGGAGGTTCCTCTGATGGTGGTCATGATCATCATTTGTCCGGTACAGTATGACCCTGATAAATCAATGGGTGAGATTCGGCCATAGATCAGACTCGCCGGGTTACAACGATGCCCGGTTCTCAGTTTGTCCGTCTGGTATGAATGGAAGGCTGTGAAATGCCTAATTAGTACGGCGCGACTTGATTGCAATCGCAAAGAGTGTCTACTTACACATGCAGAACGGGAGACGCAAACACGAGGAGTTTCCGAATTAGCGAGCCCACTCCATCCTCCCTCTTTCTCCAGAAGAATCTTCGGTTGGGTCTGCGTCCCATATCGGTGTGTAGGCGTTGCGAGATATCCGGAGGTATACTCGAACAGATCACAACTGAGCAATACAGATAGATCATTTGCGGCGTGGGTGCGCCTTTGCCACACACAAGTCCGTAGCCAAAGAGCTGTCCACCACTTGTGGAACTAAGCAGGTCCGATGTGTTCCTCGAGGTCGCGAATGTCCCATGGTCTTAATAAAACCTGGGAGAATGATCCCCAATCACGTTGACCTTTGGTCTTCTCTCCCCCAAGATGGATTCCTGCGTACGTACGTCTAAAAGTTTGCGGAGATTGTTGGTTACAATGCTTGATCATGTGTTTACTGCGAGACTTGATCGAGCATTGTGCTACCGATATCTGATGAAATCCACGAACAAGTCGAGGTTTTTTGCTACGTCAATAGCAGAATTAGTCATAATGCATTATATCCAGGGCTTCTTACTTCCGATGTCATGTGGGCAATGAACTCAGAGAGGGCATTGGTAATTTCGCGAGCTTCGGCCCACGAGGAGGATGCGTGTGAAAACAAAAACAAGGAAGTAGTGTAGCCATGTCAAGAAATTCAGGGAAAGAAGAAACGCCTGTTGTGATCAGATCCAACTATTCACGAAAGGGTGGGCAGATGGGAAGCAAGTTCTCAGGAGGACCGAGGGACGGGAGGAAGAATACATCGCGCGGCTGGACTGCTTACGGTAAAGGTTACGTCAAGGGCGTTTTTCACACGGAAAAGGGAAGAAGAGTGATAGCCGTGGCTGGATCAGGGACGAGACATACAACAATACAGTCCGACGCATGGGCAGGCGAGGGCGAGGCAGCTACAGCAGAAGTGCGAGGCGAGAGTTGCGAAAGAGCGATAACGATTAATTTATCGATACGCGTAAATTGGGGAACCGATCAAATTGTGAAATTTTCTTTTTTTTCCGCATTGAAACGTCGCGCATTACACCCATTCGCCTATAAAAACGCCCAGGTCCGCTTGTCCTTTGTTCGTTCCACTTTCATCACATCTCTTCAAGGCGCACCCTACTTGTGTATGTACTCGAACCAATTGGGAAGCACCCACAACCCTCACAGAGGCTTTAAACACACCGCTGCTCCGTCTCTCCCGTCTCATTGATCTCCTTTCCTGCGTTTCTCGATTAAATTCTCAATGGCCCCCAACACTACTCCTTCATCTGGGAACGCGAGCCCTACTGCGTCTGTTATCGACGCGCCTCTCGTTTCTCCTGTTCATCCCACTGCGGCCCGTCGCCCATCCGATGCCATCACTGTTCAAAGCGAGAATACCATCTACACGGATGGGTATGTCACGTCCAAGTTTAACAACCGCGGTGCGGACGTCGTCGTCCAGGAAAGTGGTCGATATGTAATTAAACCGACCGTCACTCCATTCGAGCTCAGGACGCAGCTCAAGGTCCCCAAGACGGGGTATGTCGTTTCACGATTCTTTAAGTTGTCACGGTGTTGACGCAAATCTTCCAGCCTGATGCTCGTTGGCATGGGTGGCAACAACGGTACCACGCTAGTTGCGACCATCCTCGCCAACCGTCACAACATTGCATGGCATACCAAGTCCACTGTCCAGCGCCCTAACTACATTGGCTCGCTTCTTCGCGCTAGTACCGTTCGTCTTGGCCTCGACGCGACTGGAAAGGATGTTTATGCACCTCTTTCGGATCTTCTACCTATGGTCCACCCCAATGACCTCGTCCTCGGTGGTTGGGATATCTCTGGGGTTCCCCTCGACGCCGCGATGAAGCGCGCAGCTGTCCTCGAGTGGGACCTCCAGCGCCAAGTCGCGCCCTATATGAAGCAGCTTGGTGCACCTCTGCCTTCCATCTACTATCCCGACTATATCGCTGCCAACCAGGAAGAACGCGCCGACAACCTCATCCCCGGCACTAACAAGGGCGCGCATCTAGAGCAGATCCGTAGGGATATTCGTGAGTTCAAGACCGTCAACAACCTTGACCAGGTCATCGTATTCTGGACCGCGAATACGGAGCGATACAGCGAGATTATCCCTGGCGTCAATGATTCTGCCGAGGCCATTCTCGCGTCGATCGAACGCTCCCACGACGAGGTCGCGCCTAGCACCATCTTCGCCGTCGCCTCCATCCTTGAAGGGGCGCCTTTCATCAACGGTGCACCTCAGAATACTTTCGTTCCTGGTGTCATTGAACTCGCGGAGCAGCACAAGTCGTTTATTGGGGGTGACGATCTCAAGTCGGGGCAGACAAAGCTCAAGAGCGTACTGGCGGAGTTCCTCGTCAATGCTGGTATCAAGCCACTCTCCATCGCGAGCTACAATCATCTCGGCAATAACGATGGGCACAATCTTAGCTCCCAGCGCCAGTTCCGTAGCAAGGAGATCTCAAAGAGCAGTGTTGTTGATGACATGGTCGCTGCTAATCACTTGCTATATAAGACCAAGGCTGAGATTGAAGCTGAGCAAGGTACAATCTGTCCTCCCATTTCTGCCAGGCTACGTATTCACATGGAGACTCCAGGGCCTTCTACGGGCAAGAACACCAAAGAGGTCAAAGGCGAGCACCCCGACCACATCGTCGTGATCAAATACGTGCCTGCTGTCGGTGACTCCAAGCGCGCGATCGATGAGTATTACTCGGAGATCATGGGTGGTGGCCGTTCAACCATCAACATTTTTAACGAATGCGAGGACTCGCTACTCGCAACGCCGCTCATTCTCGATCTCACCATCTTGGCTGAGCTGCTCACGCGGATCAATTACCGTGAACTCACCAACGGCGCGGATGCAGAGTTCAAACCGTTATATCCCGTTCTCAGTTTGCTTTCGTACATGCTGAAGGCCCCCCTCGTCAAGCCTGGTGCGTACATCATTTTGTTTTTGCATGTCGGATGGTTGACAGGCGATCACGAGCAGGTACCGATGTTGTGAACTCGCTCTCGCGACAGCGCAACGCCCTTGAGACGTTCCTCAAGGCGTGTATTGGGCTGGAAGGGAGCTCTGATTTGCTGTTCGAGACGCGTATCTGGTAAATGGCTAGTAAGAGAGAGTGAGATGTTGGTCCGTTTCGATATGCTGTACCGTGAATGGCACGAAGATTGGGTTTTCAACAACCCAAAGTATGCAAACCAAATATAGTCTCATCTATGTCACGCATCACGTGGAGTGTGACAGACGCGTTGTGATGGACCGAGACCCTTGTCACGCAATATGATATAGTCGCTTGTGGCACTGTTCGTTCTCTTACCCCCTCCCTGACTATCATGCCATCACCCCATATTGTCTCGTGGGCAGACAACGAACGCTCCATCTCACCTGTTTCAACGACCACATCCCTCGTCTCAATTGATTCCATCCCCTCAGGCACATCCTCCACTGTTCCTGAAGCCCCTCGTGCCACTCAGTCCCGGGCTAAATCCATGAGCTTTCCCGTGTTCCTAGGAAACAGAGAATCTGATGCACACCTTGCAAATGACGACCCCTTCACGCGCCATGATAAATTCTACTTCAAGGATGGGAATGTCACATTTTTGGTGCGCGCATGTCTGATCGTATGAATGAAACTTGACTTACAGCTCCTCCCAAGGTCGATGGCACTCTTTACTGTGTCCACCGATACTTCTTCTCTCGAGACTCAACGTACTTCTCCACGAGGCTCAAACATTTCCGCATTCGCGAGCACGAAGCGCTTTCCATCATAATTTCCTTAGGAGATGTGGAACGCAAGGACTTTGAGGCTTTCCTTTCCGTCCTATATCCAGAGTGCGTTGGAAAGCTCCTTGCTTTGCTGTTAAGTTCATTGAGGAGTGCGCATCTGCCAGTGATTTTGAAGAGCACAGCCTCTCGTATGAACAGTGGAAGTCGGTTCTCCACCTTGCCTCCCGATGGGGTTTCGCTTCGCTCCGCAAACTGGCCTTGAAGTCCATCAAGCCGCCAACGCCATTTGATCAGCTCCTGCTTTCCCGCGCTTACTCAATAGATCACTGGGTTCTGCCCGCCTTGTCTGCGCTATGCGAGAGGACGGTGCCTCTCAACCTCAACGAAGCGCGTCAGATGAACATCGAAGACGTAGTGCTGATCACCACCGTACGGGAGGACATCCGCAACCACGCGCTTGAAGTCGACTCGGGCGAAATTCCGCATTGCATCGAGGCGGCGCAGATAGGGATGCGCGCTCTAGCGACCGGTCACGGCGGCGTCTTCCATCTGGAGGGCGCAAGGGGCGTAACGCCCACAAGCCCATCATCACCTTCTAATGGAACCGAACGGAGCGCCCGGTCGACCGCGGCTGGGGCGAACCATATGGGGGCTGAGGGGGAGAACGAGGACGACGCAAGGACGGCGGTGGCGTCTTCGCCCGTGGACGTGCGGCGGGGGGCGAAGCGAGATGATGACGACGATATGGGTGAGAGCGGCGGCGGACCCTTTGCGAGCCGGTCTGCAGAAAAGTCGTCCCGACACACTTCGGCTTGGGGCAAGATCCTCGTCGTGCCATCCCCGACGGTCTCTCTCGCGCCCCAGGTGCCGGAGTGGCTCACCCCCGCCGAACCTCTGGGGTCGCACGATCCCCCGTCGTGGGGCGGGTTCGGCGTGAAGTCCGCGCGTCGTTCCAGCCCCGTGCCCGCCGTCCCACCCAAGCCTGTTCGAGGCGACTTGTCGGACTCGGATGAAGAATGGGCTGGTCTTAAGCCGGCGTTCTGAGAAATGATTACGTAGGGAAATGTATTGTACTGTCGGTTGCTGCCTGGTGGTGAAAGGGAAGATTGTTGAAGTATTAGTATTTTGCACTGTACTCGCCCTGTAATTTCTCAAATCATGAATGCATGAACATGCATGAACATGACCCACGAACGCAGTCGCATACATATTTGGACATTACGGTACATCACGTGCTCAGTGAGCCAAGGCCCTGCGGCATTTTTCGTCGTGGATCAGAACATCCCGACTTGCGCAGAATTACGTGAACTGACGCAATCCCAATCAAATTGCTTGCTTGTAGTAGAGACTTTTTTGTCGCACACTTCAGTGACACTCAAGTGCTCTTATCAGCAGATGCCAACCTTTCGGATACGGACACGCGTGAGAATTTCCCAAGGGATAGAAGACGCTTCGAAAACTGGAAAGAGAATCCTAAACCAATTGCCTGTGATGAGACTCGGCCACGGAAACCGTGCCGCAACCTCGTGGCTCGTGGTCATTACAACTCATTACACCTAAGGCTTCCTGACGACAGATCGACGGGAGCCAAATATTTCAAAAAAACTGGCATTTCTGCGAACGAAAACACCATAAATCCGGGAGCCAAAAGGCAAAAGTTGTATTTCGAACCTACAAACGATTTGCAAGCAACTGGCACCGCCTCGAAACACGCGAGGCATCATGCATCAGACCGTCCTAACAACCCGTGACCTGACGATGTGATGTCCTTTGTTTGTGAGAACAGAGAACAAACACCTGGTCTTATCAAATTAATTACTCACCACTCACCAGGAGCCTGGCCTGTACCTAGTGAGTTTAGTCAAGACGTTGAGTAATGGTTAGGTGGGTCGCAAGGACAACAATTGTGACAGAGACTGCCACTTTTGGATCGGCCATGGAAATTTTGAGGCTTCAAAGCGTTGTGATTGATGGCGAGCATTGACATCATTGAGAAATAGAAATGACAATGATTTTGTGTCACCGCCATGTCATACGCAACCGTTGGGGGAGAAGCAACTGAGGAGCGAGGGGAGGGGAGAAAGTGTGAGAGAGGGTGAGATTTGGCCTTTATGCAAGCTTTATGAACCAAACGGCATAACAAGGCGCAACATGGTTGCAAGTGCCAGTTCGGCGGAGTACGATGAGAAATGGCGGTCTGAAGGGGTGGAACAAGAGAGGAGGGTGGATGGGGCAGCTTAGAGTCACGGCAAAGAAGAGGGGAACTCACCACGGACAGTGGCCAAGGGGCAGCAGACAAATACACCTCAGAGAATGGAGGAGGCGGAGTAAGAGTGAGAGGGGAAGAATCCATAAGTGGAAACTGTAAACCCGCTGTATGGCGTCGATTTGGCAGAACACAGTAAAACTGGCCAATGGTCACCACACACATATCAAATATCTCGACCTCTTTTCGGCGGTCACCTGTCATGGACTGTCACGGATTGTCACGACGCACATGCTCTCTGAGTGGTGAATGATGACAAAACTGACGGCGGCTAACAACAATCCGTGACAGTGTGACCGCCGAAAAGGGTGGGCGCAAATGTCAGGCTCAGAAGCACACGTTCGTTGTCCTTGCCGTTGAACGGTTGTACCAGTTTGCCAGTTTGCCATTTCAAATTACTAATTAACATTTGAAATTAACATTAGAAATCATCTTTCTAGCGCTTCCCAATCGACATTTCCGATTTTCCGATACCCTATCCTCCAACCCTTCCCCTCTCACCCTCCGCTTCCTGTGAACTTCCAGATTCTCTGCAGTGTTTTTGTCTGCTGCCCTGTAAATCTTCGGTCTCTCCCCTCCTCTTCGCCGTGACTCTTAGCCGCCCCATCTACCCTTCTTTCTCATTCCTCCCTTCAGACCGCCATCTCCCTTCGGACTCTGCCGCCGTTTATAAAGGCCAAATCGCCAAATCCCACCCCCTCTCACACTTCTTCCCTCCCCTCCGGCTCATCCCGAATGCTCCTCAGTTGCCCCTCCCACCACCGGTTGCGTATGACATGGTGATGACACAAAATCATTATTATTTCTATTTCTCAATAATGTCAATGCTCGCCGTCAATCACAACGCTTTGAAACCTTCCTGCTGTTCAAAATTCCACGGCCGATCCAAAAAGTGGCCGTCTCTGTCACAATTGTTGTCCTGATAACTCATCCCACCAGTAAGCGCTCTTGGACTTGGACACGACGCCTTGGTTAATTGTGAATTCGAACTTCACGACGGTTGTTGTATAGAGCAGACGGTGGGAAAAAGCCCTAGCTAGGTACGCAAAAACTAGGCTGGCTGGCCTGCTAGTGAGTAACTCGAACTCGATAGCCCATCTAGACCGTGACATCTTCATCACACATCGCCAGGTCACGTTGTTAGGACAATAGGTCACATGTTTTGATGCCTCACGTGTTTCGAGGTCATTGCTTGGCAAATCGTTCGTAGGTTCGAAATACAACTGTTGTGTTTTGGCTCCTTGATTTATGGTGTTTGGGTTCGCAGAAATGCCAGTTTTTTGAGATATTTGGCCCCCATCGATCTGTTGTCAGGAAGCCTTAGGGTGCGATGAGTTGTAATGACCACGAGCCACAAGGTTGCGGCACGGTTTCCGTGGTTGAGTCTCATCATCACAGGCAATTGGTTAGGATTCCTTCCAATTTTCAAAGTGTTTTCTATCCCCACTCCCTTGATATCGGTAGGTTTGATTGATGGTTACTTTCCTTGGCTCGTGGTTTATGTTGCTCTCATTTGCAGAAATGCTCATCTTGCTCATCTTTGCGATAGTCGGCACTTGTCGCTCTATCGTTGCGACTGTTGGTGTCATCGCAACTTGCTCTCGATGGGTTCTCCCTCGCAACGTCATCTGTCAAGTCTCTACAGAGCTTGATGAAGCGGAGGGACTCCTCAATCGCGCTGAGGCCATTCACGCTATCCAGGATGAGAGTGAGTACAGGAGACAGTTGACAAAGTATGGAAATCCTTGTAATATGTGAGGCCATCTCGCTGACTGACGCAGCATTCGGAACAAGTTCTTACGCATGCGCATGGCCAACCATCGTGCTCCAGGTTTTTTCCAACAACTTCGGCTCTTCTTTGGGTCCGCTTTGACGTACAAGCTGTACGTCTTGTCTTCACAGATTGGGGCGATTAAGCTGCAGCTAGAGGTTCGCTGGATCATTCTTCTTATCTATCCCCCAACTGATGGCAGTCTTTCTCAGCTTGCATTGGACGAACAACAGCTGTCCTCAGATATCGACTTGGAGAGTGGTATCACTGCAATGCAGCCATGTCCTGCAGTTGGTACGCATCTAATATCTGATGTGTTTCGTTTTTATGATGTTCACCAGCAATGTTTCCTTCAGTCATGGCCATTCCCACGACTAATGCCGCCGACACGTCCCTCCCTGTTGACCTGGATGTTCAATAGTCTAGCGCATTCATATCTTTTGCTTGTTGATGTTATGCCAGTGTTATGCCTTTACAGTTATGCAATCAATATGGTTTCAATTACAGATGAAGTCGTTTTCTTTCGACTCGTGCATGCTCCAGTCGTGTCATTGACTAAGAGATCATCGTCCAACACTGGTCCCAGTACTTACCTTGTTTACGAGGTCACTGGGGGGTGAAATTGTGGCTGAGATTTGCGAACGTGGTAAGACCTTGCCATTTCCGTCGATGGCACTTCTACTGTACATCCCATTTCCGTTAATTGTGAGACCTCGGCCACTCCAGTAGTAGCGCGCGTCACCGAATTCATATTGATGACAGTACGGGGGTGCTACTCAACGGACTCGCATACGAAGTCGCTAGTACTGCACCACGTCGATTCCCTTTTCACCATGCTTACCCCTCGTTCTTGACAGGACCCTCCCCTCTGACTTCCGAGAATCCCCCGGCCTCATGGCCACCCTCCCCGCTCCGAGAATGCAATATGCTGTCAAGCTCTCCCCCTTACCCAAACTTCAAATTGGACACGGCTTTTCCAGAAGGTATAGTGTTGCTCAAGACGTATGTGCATGCCATACACGTTCATCTCAGGCTCTTGTTTTGTCTTTCCGTACCATGACACCTCTCGTAGTTTCTTCGGGAGTCGACGAACACGCCGTCTCGCCTGTTCTATCAAGCACGGCCTCATTCTTCCCTGTCCGTTCCATACTCTCAGGTACACCCGAGAGATCTCCAGGCGTCCAAGAAACGTTTCATGCCCCCGAGTCTCAAACTAAAGGTGTGGGTTCTTTCGTAATTGAGTTGAGTGGAGGTGGAAAGGCTACCTGCACGTACCCGGAAGCCAATACTTCGTTCACCCGGCATCATAAATACTTCTTTCAGGACGGAAACATTACATTTTTGGTGCGTACGATTCTACCATGACGGTGGTGTGTACCTTCGACTCAGTTTCTAAGTTGTATGTAGGTCGAGGGCACGCTTTACTGCATCCATCAATACTTCTTCTCTCGCGACTCGGAATACTTCTCTGCCCGATTTTCCCAGTTCGACATCCATGACCATGAGGCCTGCCATTCCGTCATATCACTAGACGACACCGAACGCAAAGACTTTGACGGATTTCTCTCTGTCTTATATCCCGAGTACGGTTGGTGGCCTATTGTTCATCAACTTACTTACCGAGGCGTATCTACCTACAGAAATTTCGGAGACTTTGACCTTTCTTACGAAGAGTGGAAATCTGTGCTTCGCCTCTCAACTCGTTGGGGCTTCGCTTCACTTCGCAGGCTTGCATTGACTACTATCAAGCCTCCAACGCCACACGATCGGCTCCTACTTGCGCGCACGTATTCAGTCGACGATTGGGTGATCCCTGCGTTGTCCGCGTTGTGCGAGAGGACGGCACCTCTCACCCTGTCCGAGGCTCGCCAGATGGATATCGAGGATGTCGTACTTGTGGTCATCATGCGGGAGACTATCCGTAGTCGTTCGTTCACGTCACATAGTTGCCGCGCAAGCAGGGATACTTGCAGGCTGTGAGGGTTTAGCCGCCCTTCTATCTATCCTCCAGAGGGGGACTTCTGTATCAGCACCGTCGCCTGTGTATCAGAAACAAGCTACAAAGGACAAAGATGCCTGCGAACGAGGTGGCGAACATTCGGTGAGTCTAGTTGCCCCTCGGCTCGTGTTATCAAATGGAATTAACTCGGGTAAAGAAAGGTGTAGTAGGGCTGAGCAGCATGCAGGCAGGTGAACAGCCGCGCATCACGAAGGACGTAAGGCAGGACCATCAGGGGGAAGTAATAGCCATGCGTGCGGTGGAGGCCAATGCGCGCGAGGCTGCTGCTTCCGCGCGACCTG
>WNFD01057512.1_pt1 | contig 11406 bp, 15 predicted proteins | sample 5400491 | NCBI WGS metagenome assembly WNFD01 (sample SAMN13153343, study PRJNA577476) | soil metagenome | isolation source: 120 cm saprolite under Douglas fir tree site 2 hole 2 replicate 2 | place: USA:California | collected 2015-04-18 | reverse complement strand
TACGTAACCACTGTATGGGCATACACCTGGACCCGAGCATCGGCACTACCTCAGCAACACCGATTGTTGTCTATATCCCATGACTCCGGCTCATTACTAAGGTCAGTCAAAGGCAGTCGAGCCCTTCCTTAGTCCGTCAGTCCGTTTCCAACAAGGGTGCTCGCCTCACGGCCGCGAGGAGCCCACCACCTGTTTGCATGTTACCTCTCCAGGAATATCATCCAATATACCCATTCATGCTGCCTGACTGGCACATTTTCCTGCACCCCCTCTCGACCCTTGTGTTATAAACATACAGCCAAGACAACCGCGATGTAAGGGGCTCGTGGAAGGTGTACCTTAATCGTCTACTGGTCGCCCATCCTCGATATGCCAGGCGAGGGTGAACCCCTTCCGCCGCGACCGAGCCAACTGGCTAGCGAGTGTTTACTGGATCCGAATTCGTACATGTACACTCCGAAATCCAATGTATCCATTTTCAGGTCTTAGCGCTTCCTAGTAACAGAGCTACTGCCAGTGTCGCTGATTGTGGACATCTCGTTCTAATCGTGTGGGTGATTGCGAAGGATCACGATCCCGTGGAGCTTTGAACCAGAGACGTCAACTTCTGTTGGGCCGAGAGGCTCGGCGTGATCCAAAACTACAATATATCGATCCTAAATATCGGAGACGAGCTACGAATTACTTGATTAAGCAAGTCACAACACGGGGTATTGATCGCTTCATGAACGTGCAGATAGCATGCCATGCCGCAAGCACGTTCTGCCCTTCCTTCCGTAACCGATCATGCCATCTCCAATCGACGAGACAGGGAAATCGACTTCCACAGCACCTTCAATCGGGCAATGTCGCGGTCAGTCGGGCACCAGCCTGCAGCCACCTTGATTCAGGTTCATGAGAGTGCTGTTACCTTCCAGAGTAAGAGGAACCCGGGTATGTGTATTCACCTGTCAACGCCACCCCTCCCAGTGTCGACGGCACTCGGGGAAGTGTCCCAAAATCAGAGGTCACGCCGCAGCCTCACGGCTACATTAAAACCATTCCTTCTGTCAAGCGCGCTCATCTGATACCCTCCCCCTTCCTTGATTCTTCGAGTTCTACAATGGAGAGAAGCAGCACCATCTTCGCTGTCTCCTCGCATTTCTATGACAATCCGCACAATCGCGGTCGTTATCATCGCGCTGGCGGGAAGCCTGCTGCCCCGCGCGGTGCCGACGCTCGGAACTTGAAGAGGCCCCCGACGTACACGTGGATCGTGGAACAGGAGCTCGAGGCGATATCCAAGGAGATATCGGAAACACGTCAGTGGGTGTTCGAACAGCAAGTCCACTTTGGCTTGTTGCCAAAACACGGCGTGCGACGCACTGCGGAGAAGCGGCCCCGAGAAGGGGGACCGGCAGGCCGGGACCTCGACGAAACGATGGCGTGGCTGAGGGACCGCCTTCGTGCTGCAGAGCTTGGCGCCGAGCGGAGCCAATTGCAGGAGGAGTTTGATAAGATGGAGGCTCGATGGCAGGAGAGGATCGGTCGGGAGGAGAGGCGTCGACGGCAGGAGCACCAGTGGGCAGAAGAGCAGAGGGCGAGGGCTGAGAGACAGAAGCGGCTGGAGAGACGAAGCCAAGAAGAGGCATGGAAGGCGTATGAGCGCCGATGGACCACCATCGCCAGCGGTGGCGGCCAGCTGAACTTCAAGTCCATACCCTGGCCGACGACTGTACCGCCTAGGAACGTTGGAGAGATCACGCCGGACGCCATCTCAAAGTTTATCTTTTCGCCGGTACATTCGGAAGGAACGTCACGGAAAGAGAGGATCAAGAACGCTTTGCGGCGATGGCATCCGGACAGATTTGGACGGGTGCTCAACAGAGTCGATGAGAAGGACAAAGGGGCTGTAGAAAGAGGGGTTGGAATAGTGGCGAGGTGCCTTAATGAACTGCTGGCGCAGGAGAACTGACGTTTTGGGGCTCGCTAAGGTGAGGTATTCATTCGTTGGGCGAACGGCCGAGCTAACCTTTTGTCGCAGTAGATCATGATACAGTTATTCAAGAAGAGTCTCTGCTATTTAATATTTAATATTCGACCGTGGCGGCGCACAGACCCTAGAGCGGTCAGAGTGGGTTTATTATTATGTTATTAGGATGACTAAAATTCCATGGACGCTCTCATGATGATTATGTAACACACACTTACTCAGGTTTGTTCTCCGGCTGTCTCGAATTTACTTTCACTTTCACCTTCACCTACCCACAATCACAAATGCAAATGCTAAGAGGTGTCACGAGAATAACCACTAGTTCATCCAACTCTGCAGTAGGTCCCTTGCGACATAGGTTTGCTATGGCAGCGGGTGCTTCTGTCATTGCTGCCTCATACCTAGGTTGGCGAATACAGCTAGAAAGCAGAGGGATTGCCCTCGACTCGGACGGTACACGTATGGTTGACTTCTCTCTACTGTCGTACTCCCGGACTGAAGCGCTCCTAGCTACATCGAAACCGACGACGGATGAATCACGGGCTCAGTCCTCGGACACTCATTCTGTGCCATCTTCAGACACCTCAGAGTCCCAAGCAGATCATATAGACCAGAGCGGTGATGACGCTCCGTCGGAAGGAGACGAAACATCTTCTCGAGGTGCTTTTGATCCTGTCACCGGGGAAATCAATTGGGACTGTCCATGCCTCGGTGGGATGGCTTATGGTCCCTGCGGTATGCAGTTCCGCGAGGCATTTTCCTGTTTCGTGTATTCGAAGGAGGATCCCCAGGGCATTGACTGCGTCGAAAAGTTCAAGGCGATGCAGAATTGCTTCAGAGAGAACCCGGACGTCTACGGAGAGGGTACGCAATATTCTTTGGAGTGTGCTAGCTTTTCTTCCTTAGCCAACATTTTCGCACAGAAATTATGAACAATGATGATGAGGATGAAGAGCTACCTTCTGGACCACCCATTGCTGGGGATACCGTTCCAGCCTCTCCTGCCAGTTTCCCTGCAGAGTCAACCCCAATCGAGATATCTCCCAAACCTGCCTAGCCTTCCACGTTGGACGCGTTGACTATCTTTATTACTCACCACTCACTTCATCTCGCAAAATTAGAGTACCCACACTATAGCTGCGGCACAGACATATCAAAATGTTTACATACTCTGGCACAATCATCTAGAAATTCTCCATTATCCATCAGGCGCGACCCCAGAAATTTTCTGAATTTCATTTAGCCAAACTATGAACTCATTTTGCAAGGCTGGAATCTTCATTCACAATATCAATATACATGAGTTAAGTTTGAGAATATGCGACTTGATCAGAATCGTGCAAAAAACCCAATGTCAAAAATCACAGTGGTCCCAGACGCAATGCCCAGCATCGCCCATTTTCGTCTACTACGCGTGATTTTCCTTCTCTAGCATCTCATTCAAACATCGCACAACAATCCCCATCCCCTCCGCCACCGCATCTCTATCGCTCTCCAACACCTGGCCAAGCACGCGCGAAAACTTATCCGGGTGCCACCGCCGAAGCGCCGCCCGGATCCTATCCTTCGACGACACGTCAGGCGAATGCGCCGGCGACAGTAAAAACTCGCGGATCGCCTCGGCCCTCAGCAGCACGTCGAGAGTCCGGTCCAGCGGCACGTCCGCCGCCACGGGCCAGGGTATCCGCTCGAACGTGAGCGCGCCGAGCTGGCCGAGCTCGGGTTGCCGCTGGCTCAGCAGGCCCCAGCGCGCCTCGTACGACCGCCACGCGCGCGCGATCTCCCGCGCCCGCCGTGTGCGTTCCAGCCGGCGCCGCTCCTCGCGCAGCGCCCGCTGCCGTTGCCGTTGTTGTTGTTGTTGCTCCGCAAGCCGCTGAAGCCGGGCGGCCTCCTCGGCGGCGCGACGCGCTTCGGCGAGTCTGGCTGCTTCGCGCCGACGCTGGAGCTGTTCGCGCGCGCGCTCCTCGGTTATGTGGCGTTGTGAGGCAGCGTTTTCTCTTTCGCGCGTGGTGCGCTTGCTCCGCGCGTCGGGTGCAGAGCGCGCTGTCGACACCGATACCGATGCCGGTGCCGGTGCCGGTGTCGACCACGATTGCAACGGAGAAAGAGGAGTGCGCTTTACCGACGATGTTGATGGGATAGGAGGAGCTGCATGGAGGGGGGAGGGGGGGATGTTAGCCGTCGCGAACGAAGCGAGGCGGCGGTTTGCGGCGAGACGCGGGGCGTACCGTAGACGTGGCTATGGCCCTTGCTTTTTGTTGTTACGCTAGCAGTGCGTGAGGGTGTCCAGACACCCTCGCGGTGGTAACCCCCGACGACGATCTCGATATTCGTGAAAGCACCCGCGTCGATGTTCACGACGTACGATCGCTGCACGGCGGGCGAGCGGGGCCGCTGCGGGGGCGTGTGGACGGTATTACGGCGGTGGGACATTGTGCGATGAGTCGCGATGAGTCGTAGCGATGAGACGGGCGGAACACGAGACGGGAACAGGACAGCCTCTCTACTCGAAAACGCGACGTAAGGACGGTACTACTACTATTTATCCCTCTCTGGCTTGGCACCAGCGTCGCAAGCCAGGGAGACGCATTACACGTATGAATCACCCTGGCTTCGTGCATGTACCACGCGCGTTCCCACTCATCCGCAGCGAGGCAGCCGCGTGGCGTGGGGGTTCGCGAGGGTTCGGTGCATCTTAAAGGGAGTCGATGCCATAAAAGGTCGGGCGCATGGCCTCGCACAGGTCGCGATACTTTCCTTCTGAGAGCACACGCCACGCGGCCTCGGTGCTGGCATGCATTCACGCATCCCGTGTGTGAAACGGGGCGTTATAATTCTCGGTTGGGGGAAAAATGAGCGCGCATGATCAGTGCTAACACACGTGTCTTCTATTCTGCCGTGTCCATCGATCGCGGGACGTCGGATCAGGTGGACGGTCTCATCATTCCCTCTCCTGCCCCTTCCGTCAAAGGTGAGCCTGATCCGACACTTGTGATTTTAGACGTTGCGACGGCATCATCCATCAGTGATCACCGTACCAACCCATGGTAAATTGTAACGACTTTAAGGGAGCAACAGAGCAACACCGTGCGCGGCAATTAATAATCCCAATTCCTGAGAAAATTACGAGAGTGATATACAGAACAGTACCTGGCCCTTTATATGAGCGGGTCAGAAGCAGATGGAACTCAATTGCCACGACTTTAGCCGTGGCTATAATAATAGCGATGCCGCTGCGCCGACCCAGGAGGGGGGCAACGGGTATAAACAGGGGGAGTGGCAATATCATGAGGATAGAATAGTTGTCACTGAGCAAAGACGGATGTGCGGATTCACATCACCGTAGCACAGTCACTAAGGCAATCCACTGTAGCTCCCCTGTGCACCCTGCTCTGCCAGTTTGCGTTGCCGGAATATCTGGCACAGCGTTCATGTGAGTGTGACATGGATAAGTGAAAACTGTTTGCAGCGTACCTTGCGGTACTTTGTCCGTTCGTATGTGACCAAACCAACGACAATTAATGCGATCACTAAGATGCCCGCAAAGATACCGAGACCAATTGGGAGAACCGAGATCTTCTTCCCTGGGATCTGGAAAGCTGACGAAGTCGTCGATGCCGAAGCAGAGGCATTGTCCGCGACTGTGACCCCCGACGTTCCACTATTAGTAGACTTCGAGACATTTGTCGTGGCCCCTGTCGTAGGTGACGGGGTCGGTGATGGGGTGATGGTGGGGAGCGAGGAAGAACCCTACAAAAAGGTTAGGGGCAAACTGACACCGGACACTTACCAGAGGAGATGTTGATGCCGAAGTAGTGACAGAAGTGCTCTGCACAGAAGAGAGAGAGCTGGTGGCGACTGTGGAAGTCGGGGCGGTGGACGTTGAGGTGGTGGACTTCGAGGTGGTAGTGGACGCTAGTGGTGACAAACCGGAGGTCAACACAGACGACGAGTTGCTGGGAGACTGGGAAGCCGCACCAGGAGTTACAGTGCATTGCCGCACTACCTGCACCAGAGGTTCACCTTTCGACCCAGTGACTGGCGTCAACGTGATTGTACATGTCTGGGTGACGGGCCCCGCGTTACTGCAACAAGAATAGTTAACTTTAACCGCCCACCGAAGTTAACTATAATGCGCACGTCTGAATCGTCTGTACTGTCTGGGTGACTACCGTCTGAGGCGGACGGTTTCCTTGCGCTTGCCGACGGTGGAACGTTTCCGTCGAGGGTGCGAGAGGCGTTGGTAATGCCGACGCTTGACAAAGAAAGATCAAGACGGCGAGTACGAGGGGAAAGGTCAGGCGATGTAATCGATGGCGCATGGGTGAGTATGTCAGAGGAGCGAGGCTTGATGCTCGCTGGGGAGAAAGTTATGGAAACGTTTGGAGGGCCTGCTCCAGCAAACGAGGCGGCTGCCTTCGGTTTAGTGCGTCGTGCAAGGACGAAGAAAAGAGTGGCTGTGAAGAAAAGAATTGCCCACAGAGCAAGGAATGAAGAACCCAGAAGAAAAGGAGAAGAGAAGAGAAAACAATGGCCCAGGAGAGAAAGCGACGACCGAGTTGTTGTGGGTCGCACTGACACTGGGCCTCGGCTGGTCTTTGATTCCGCAACCACAACAATCATATGCACAGCCACCACACGGCCGGCGGTTGCAAGCCGGGCGGTCGTCAACGACAACGCTGCGCATCCCACACACACGGACTCCACCTATTTCTATGGTACTCCATTACTGTGCCGTATTCTGCGTTACTGTTACTCTCTATCTACCGCCCTGTATACCCTATTGTCCTTTATCCGCCGTCGGCCCTCGTGTTGGGACACAAACATCCCTACCATGTCTGCGACTACTTGTGCGATCCATCGCTCGAATCCAACTGATACAGCCACATTGATGATGGCCGCCCACAAGAGTGTCAGCCGGGCTGATAGCGGTATGGGCACTAATTCTAGTAACGCGGAAATAAACTTAGTTGGGGCCAGCAAGACCGAAACGTTGAATAATGAGAGAGCAACCAGGGACAGCATGAGCAGCCCTTGGTAATCAGTCAATAACTGCCACGCTAACGCCGTCATCCACACGCACCGTTCGTCCACATTGTCTTTCGGTAGGGCGGTCCGATACTAAAAACCCCGGCTACCAGAATATATTGGAAGCAGGACAGCAAAAATAGCACTGTATTCTCGTAATTGGCTGCTTTCAGGTGGTTGTCGTTCGAACCGACATCAGGGTTCGCTGGAGAGTACCTTGGGGACGGTCACCCTCTTGGCTCTCCTCCACCACGTGGTTTCACTTACCAAGGCTGGTCCCGCACCCAAAAAAATGCCCAGAACTGTGCTGCGCTTGTAATAACGATCTGTCCGATGATGCTCGCAAGGACATTCCTCGACACAAGGCTCGCAGTGGGCCTTTTGGGGTGTATCATGGGATAAGGGAGTGTGCGGCCCACTACGTAGATGTCCGTAACCATCGCATTATCGAAAAGTTCAAGAGACTCACTGCTAACCGCAACAGGAATGATGATAAATAGATCAATATACAAGAACTTTCAACACGCTCAGTACCTCCTTGGCGATAGTCACGGCGATGCCTACCTGGAAGTCTCCTAAGGAAGAGGCGAACGAATACAGCAGGGTGATGGTCGTGAATTGGATGAGTGAATAGAGAGCCCTGTTCATGTGCGTGGTCATCTAACTCGAACATTACAGAGATTGTAAGTTGACCCACATGTACTTAAAGCAGCTGAAACTCGTCACAAGAGCCGCGCGGCCTTCCTTGATTACCTCGAGCACACATCCAATGTCAGGAGTTTTGCTTGTGAATGGTGCGGCGACAGATGCCTCGGCCTCGGACAATGACAACCCCACATCTGCCGCTTTGAGTGCGGCGCAGTCGTTGGCACCATCACCACACATGAGGACGGTATATCCAATCGACTGCAAGCGCTCAACAACCTCGTTCTTTTCATCCGGGGACATGCGCGCAAAGACCTGACATCGAGCGAGCAGCTGTGCAAGGTGCGTTAGAGGCGAAGCCCAATGCGGGGTACAAAGGGTGCGTACGCGTTGTAGAGTCTCAAGTGGTGCGTTATTGACCATCCAGCGGAAGACATCGCCAGTCACGACGAGAGCGTAGTCCTGGTGATCCACCATATCGGGATCTACAGAGTGGTGCGATGACGGAGTAAGTGGCTTCAAGCTATAATCGTCTAATCTCCATGTCGGGTCATCCATGCATGACCATGAGAGTTTTGTTGGCGTTGTCACATCGTTTCCTGCTCCACCGAGAAGTCAGCGAGATAAGCCGACGGTGCACAAGGCCACTGTCCTATCGTAACCCACCTTGGATAAATGTTGGCACAAATATGTGCGCCGTTTGGCTAATAAGATTACACTCCTGCGCAACGCTGACCGCAGTTAGAGGGTTATCTCCTGTGATCATCCGACAAGCGAGATGCGCGGATCGCAGGGCCTGGATTGCCGGAGCTGTTCCTGGCTTCAGTTTATTTTCGAAGATAACCAAGCCCAGGAACCGAAGGTCTCAGCTTCGTTTCCTCTGCATAAAAAGGATGCACACATGAATCCTTATTGCAAATATCGGCCATAACTTCGGGAGCACCCTTCACGTATATCTCCATGCTCGTACTTCGGAGACGCTTGACGATGACACTCATTCGACGAAGCTGAGAGACGAACTCAAACGTGCGAATAACGCCAAACTCGAGAAAGTGAGCATGCTGTAAATAGGATCGAATAACCGCGTCAGCCTTCAAGTTCGAGAAACGAGATACGAAGCGAGGGGAAAGGATGCCAACCTTCGCACCACCCTTCAGAGCATCTTCGACCTTGAACTGCGCACTCCCCGGCGGTCGGACGATTGTTTGGACGAGTGCTGCAGGCCGTGCCTCGGTCTGGCCAGACCGCCGCCCGCGAATCATTCCCGTACCGGCAACGTTACCCTCTTCAATCATCCATCTGGTAAACTGGAACATTTTGACATCTAGTGGGTCCCCAATGACCTCCTCATCAACAACCTTGAGTTGGTGGCATGTCGCAAGCGCGTAAAGGAAAGTGGCCCTCTCACGGCCCACGGGTCCAGGTAGGTCATACACGTTATCGAGGAGTTCGCCAAAACGCGTGCCAATGCGGCGGTCGAGCGCGCGAATGCCGAGAATGTCGAGCCCGTCCTCGGTTAAAGTTCCCGTTTTGTCAAAACAGCAAACATTAATCTTTCCCGCAACATTTATCCTGTTGGGCGAAATGCAGAAGATGCCACTTTGCCGGAGACGGTTCAGAGCGAAGCTCGTGCCGATGGATAGCGTTGCGGGAAGTGCTGGCGGAACGACCACAGTGATCAGGTCGAGCGCACGGACGAGGATTGTATGCCATCGGACCTGCGTATTCTGGTTAAATGCAACCATGCGGATGGTAAATAAAATATATACTCCAAGCTTGATAAATTGCACAGCGCTAGCACAGAAACCCAGCCCTGCGATTCCAGAAAGGACCATGATAAACCGAATCGAGTCGCGGTAGAACTTGAAACCAATTGGCTTCGGGAAGAGCATGGAACGCACGAGCGCGCCTTTCGTTGTCATGAACCCTACAGACTTTTAAGCCTCCTCCTTGTTTTTAGTTTAATCTCACGGACCAGTGCGGGCAACGAGCCCTAATGCAGGCCTATCGAAGGGACTCTCTACTGATCCAACAGACGTTCGGATGCGAACCACTTTAGTGCCTGCGTACAGAAAGCTTCTGGCCATGTCACCCTGAACATCTGCGGTCTCGCGCCAACGAGCAAGGTCTTCGTCTTTGACAGGAATCTTGCTGACTGGAACGGATTCACCGGTAAGCATCGACTCATTTACGATGGCATCACCGGACAGCAGAACTAAGTCAGCCGGGAGAACAGATAGTGGGGGGTCAGTTAGGTTGACGATATCACCCAAGACAAGGTCGGAGGAACTACGTTCGAGCCCTGATTCGAGTTAAGCTCATTCAGCCAACAACGGGGAAACGACCTACAGATACCGTCAACAAAAACGCCCACAGAACATGTAAAGCGGGACAATTCGCGCATCCGAGCGATAGTCTGTATACGCGGCGAGTAAGTATACTGATCATCCCCGTTATTGAAACTGTCTTACCTTCCTAGTGTCAATAAGCGTGGTGGTGATGCTCACGGCTGAGATCAACGCGATGCAAAAGGCATAATAAAAGTAGTCGTCAAACGACCACAATATGATACTGGCAATCTGGAAGACATAAAAAGGGTGGATGATCTATCTCGATGATTGTAATGAGTTCTGAGTAACGCATAGAACAAAGCTAACCTCGTCTACTAGGAGGGAGATTATCGGCTTTGATGCAATGTCGATGATATTGGGCCCGAACAAAGTTAGCCTTTGCTGCCGAAGAGAGCCTTCCAATCCATTCTTCACAGACCCCACACCTGTCCAGCCAGGGTCTCGCCAGTCCCTGTTTCCATAATGTTAGCAGCGACGCTTGCCAACTCAACAATCTCCTAACCCACCCGACTGCGGCGAATAACCCACGGGTAGGATCGAGAGCAAATCTGGCGTAGCGATAGTCAACTACGAGTAGGTCCTCGAGTAATAAATCTTCCGAGTTGATGGACGAAGATCCGTTGCCATTCGTTTTCGTTGGCGTCGAGCAGCTAGGAAATACGGTAGATGCGTGATATGGATAGCGTATTCTCCGCACAGGGAAAAACGAAATATCCCCCAGAGTAGTCTTACAGCACGTTATAGGTTGTCTGTCCTACGAAGCGGTTATGCAACGCACCTCTATGACAATGAAGCCGCTGGATAGTTCTTTAAAGGCCTTCTCTCTTGCCACCCAGTTCAACCAAAACCTGGGGAACCAATGTCCGAGCAGCCCCAGCATGCCTAGGCTAAGGATGCAGCCCAGCCGCCACGCCCAGCCTTGCCATCTGAGGACCTCATAACCAACAAATCGCAGAGTAGCATCTTCATCCTCGAGATAAATGGTTTGCCTGCTTGGCGCGCCAGGTGGTGGGGGGTCCAAAGGCTCGAGTTCGATCTCGATGCGCGTCTCGTTGCTGAAGAATTGATCCCCCGATAGCAGTGGTAGCAATGCCGAAGGAGTGGGAGACGGGGGATAAGAACTGAACGCCCTTTCACTTATCACGGGAGACTTGTCGCGCGCAATGTCCTCTACGTCTGACGGTTCGTCCTCCTCGCCAGAAGAGTAACCCCAACGGTCGTCACCATCGTTTGATACTTCACTGCCTGCCTCTGACCCCACATCAGAGCGCCGCCCCCACAGCCGAGACGAAGACGTGCGCGAGTGTTGAGAAATGGATGTCCTCCGATACGACGATGAGCCATCCCCGCCTGTGTCCCGTCCAAAGAGGTTAGCAATACCACCGAGCACGCTTGTTCTGCGTGGAGAGG
>WNFD01018298.1_pt1 | contig 11406 bp, 7 predicted proteins | sample 5400491 | NCBI WGS metagenome assembly WNFD01 (sample SAMN13153343, study PRJNA577476) | soil metagenome | isolation source: 120 cm saprolite under Douglas fir tree site 2 hole 2 replicate 2 | place: USA:California | collected 2015-04-18 | reverse complement strand
CGACGCCGGCGAACACCGCGGTTCCGGGGGCGCCGAGATGGCGTCCGGACAGGAACAGCGCCGACGGGTTGGCGACTTCCCGCAGGCCGCCGCTGGTCATCTCGAACACGCCGATCTCGTCCGTTGGTCCGAAGCGGTTCTTCACCGCCCGCAGGATGCGGAACAGGTGGGCGCCTTCGCCCTCGAAGGAGAGCACGGCGTCCACCATATGCTCGACCACGCGGGGGCCGGCGATCTGGCCGTCCTTGGTGACATGGCCGACCAGGATGACGGCGGCGCCCGAACGCTTGGCATATCGGATCAGGAGCTGGGCGGCGCCGCGCACCTGGCTCACGGTGCCGGGCGCGGATTCAATCTGGTCGGTCCACATGGTCTGGATCGAATCGACCACGACAAGGCGCGGCGTCGCGCCTTCGCTAAGCGTCGCCACGATGTCCTCGACCGCGGTTTCGGCGGCAAGCTCGACCGCAGCCTGCGCGAGGCCGAGCCGCTCGGCCCGCAGCCGCACCTGCGCGACCGCTTCCTCGCCGGAGATGTAGACGGCGCGATGGCCGGCGCGGGCGATCGCGGCGGCGGCCTGGATCAGCAGCGTCGATTTGCCGATGCCCGGATCGCCGCCCACCAGCAGCACGGAGCCGCGCACGAATCCGCCGCCGGTGACCCGGTCAAGCTCTGAGAGGCCGGACGGCGTGCGCGGGGCATCGTCGGCCGCGCCGGCAAGCGGATGCAGCACGAGCGGCCGGCCCTTGCGATAGGGCTTCCCGGGGCCGGCCGCCATCGGCGTGCGGCCCGCCTCCTCCGCGATGGTGTTCCATGCGCCGCAGGAATCGCACTTGCCCTGCCAGCGGCCAAACACGGCGCCGCAGTTCTGGCAGATGAAGGCGGGGGCGTGGCGGGACATGGGTGAGGGCGAGCAGATTGTTGATTGAGGAGCGTAGCATGTCTGCGGATTTAAGTGGCGAAGCATTCTCAACCGATGAGGGCTTGCAAAGTAATGCTGCGTGTCGATTTGACTAAGGTCCTCGATAAGGGAATGATTTGCGAAAGGAGCAGGCGCAATGAAAATTGAACTTACACCGGATGCAGCCCAATGGGTTGAGGCGGAGCTTGCAGCCGGGCGGTTTCTGACAGCCGAGGACGCCATTCGCCATGCTGTCAACCAAGTCAAAACCGCCGAACTTCGCGCCACGCTCGACGCCGCCGAGGCTGAAGGTGGCCAGTTCACCACTGACGAGGTGCGCCAATATGCACGCGACCACCTCGATCGCCTCAAGCAGACTCCGGCGCGTTGAGTGCCACGGCTCGTTTATCGCGAAACGGCTCGACGCGACATCGCGGAAATCGCAGCCTTTATCGAGCAAGAGAGTCAGGATCGCGCCGTCGCCGAAGCCTTCGTAGACAAGCTCACCGGCTATTGTGAGCATCTTGCCCGGCTTCCTGGTCTATTGGGACGTCCGCGGCCTGAGCTGGGTCCGGGCTATCGCAGCACGACGTTCGGCAATTACGTAATTTTTCTGCGTTACGCCGACGAAGAATCGCCGCGCAGTCATTTGTACATCGTTCACGTTCTGCATGGCGCGCGCGATATCGAGGCCTATTTCGGTCAGCACCCAGACGACGATAGGCTTGGCAACTAAACAAATCTGGAACCATGCGCGCGTGGCGTGGACGTGAGGATCATCCGCTTGCCGGTTGAACCTTGCACACGGACCATGCGACTATGTAAAGATGCCGCCCGCTGGATTGTGGCGTTCCGGCCTGTCCAGATCCGGCCTGCCGCTTCGGCCGGCGCCATCCTGCATAGCGATGAGGTCAGGCATGAAACGCTATTTCGCCGCCATGTTGGCGACCTGCGCTGCGGTCGCCTTGGACGCCGGAGCGTCACTGGCGCGGGCCAACGATTCTTCGGCGGAACTGGCGGTGGGTGGGCTGGTCTTCACCAAGAACGCGGACGTTTCGATCGAATCGGAAGACCTCGCCATCACGCCGGACACCGTCACGGTGCGCTACGTGTTTCTCAACCAGAGCCCCAGTCCGGTCACGCTCACGGTCGCGTTTCCGCTGCCGGATATCGACCTTGCCGACGGCGCGAACGTGGCGTTTCCGACCGGCGATCCTGTCAACTTCGTCGGCTTTTCCACCAAGATCGACGGCAAGCCGATCAACTTCACCGTCAATCAGCGGGCGACCCTCGACAGCAAGGATGTCACCGCGACGCTGCGCGACATGGGCATCGCGCTGCTGCCGATCGGCCCTCGGCAGCTCAAGATCAACGAGCTGCCCCAGCAGACACGCGATCGCGCCGTCGCCGCCGGGCTGCTGCTGCAATCGGGCACCAACGACAAGGGGGAGCCGCTCTATGAGCCGACCTGGACGCTGAAGACCTCCGTGGTGCGGCAGCAAACATTTCCGCCGGGAAAACCGGTCTCGGTCGAGCATCGCTATCGCACCAGCGTCGGCCTGAGCTTCGATTCGGTGCTGCGCCAAGGGCTGCGCCAGAAGAAGGGGCTGGAATCCGAAGTGCAGCGGTACAAGACCAATTACTGCATCCTCGACGATTTCCTGCAGTCGGTCGACAAGCTTGCCGGGGCGGAGGAGGCCAACAAAGCCAAGATCCTGGAAAGACGCATCAGCTACGTGTTGAAGACCGGCGCCAACTGGGCGGGTCCGATCAAGAACTTCCACCTTGTCGTCGACAAGGGCCAGCCCGATCGTATCGTCAGCTTCTGCGGCGACGGCGTCAAGAAGATCTCCCCCACCGCGTTCGAGGTGCGGGCAACCGATTTCACGCCGACCCGGGACCTCAACATCATCATCGTCGGCCGCAAGTAGGAGCAGAACTCGTGGCGTCATCGCCGGGCCGGTCCCGGCCCCCACCCTACCCTCCCCCGCAAGCGGGGGAGGGTAGGGTGGGGGTGACACAGTGCCCGATTATCGGGATGGCTGGGACATAAGGGCGTTTACGCCCGTCTTCGACGGGCTGCTGCCCGGCCATGACCAAGTGGGGCTGCCACGAGTTTTGCCCTGTTACCCGAATCTATTTCTCCAGCATGAAGTGTTTCCAGCTGACGTTGAGCGTTTGGCCGGTCCGCAACATTTCGGCCAGCACCTGAGTAAAGACCTGGTCGGCGCGCAACCCGTCCGGCGGCAATTTCAGCGCCTGCAACGGTTTTGATGACGCGATCGCGAACAGGAGTTGCGGTCGGGGCGGCCCAGGATTGTTCCTCACGGGATTGAAGGAGAAGGTCTCGGTGTTGCCGGTCGGCCTGATATACTCCGTGACATTAGAAACGTACCCGTCATCTGCGATCAGCAGCAGCTCGATATGCCGATCGCCAAACTTCGCGATGGAGCCCGTCAGGGGAGCGCGGGGGCCGGCGCCTCGCAGCCCTGACGCGTCGATATCGAGCCGCGGGGCCGTGCCGGGCTGCTTCTTGGTGCGGGAGAGGAAGTTCACTGCGGGGCATTGTTCCGGCGTCACCCAATGCACGCCGATCCGGGCCTCGAACCCGAACTGGCGCTCAAATTCGCGGTCGAGAAGTTCGAACGATGCGGGAGGCTGGGACGGCGAGGCGGAAGTCCCAAGGCCCTCGAGGTATGCGTCGCCGTCCCCGACCGTGACGGGCTCAACGAAAAAGCAATCGCCGCCGTCGTAGGCATCAAGGAATTCCGTGATGCGCTGTCGCAGATCTGTTGGTGGGCGCGCGGGCTCCCGGATAGGTCCCGGCTTGGTCGGGTCGAGATAGGGTGATGTAGGCTCCTCGATGACCGGCGGCGAAAACAAATCCTTGAGCAAATAAAAACTGACGCTCCCGACGCCCAGGAGGAGCGTCAAGGCGACGGCAATCTTTGTCAGCCGCCGGCTGATGATCGGTTTCGACTTCTCGGCAGCAGTCGGCCTGGCGGCTTGGCTGCGTTCGCGCGCGGCGGCGGCGGCGCGGCGCGGCGGGGTTTCGGGCCCAGGTCGCCATGCCGCTACTGCGGCCATGGAGTCGGGCCGATCCGCCGGGTTCGGTTGCAGCATCTTTTCGAGCAGTGGACGGAAACGCCGGTCGACGGCTTGCAGATCCGGCACGATGCGTCGCTTTTCCACAACTTCGAACTGGGTGCCGCCCATGTCGATCGGCCGTCCGGTCAGGCATTCCGCCAACACCAGACCGAGACTGTAGATGTCCGACTTCGCGGTAATGTCGCCGCCGAACAGGCCGAGTTGCTCCGGCGAAACGTAGTTGTATTTGCCGGCGAACCCGCTACCGATGATGGTGCCGTCGCCGCCACGGGTCGATCGCGCGATGCCGAAATCGATGATCTTGGCTTTAGCCAGATCGCCTGCGGTGATAAGCACGTTGTCAGGGGAGAGATCGCGGTGGACGATCCCATGCTGGTGGGCGGCATTGAGGCCGGCGGCGAGACGCTCCTGCAGCACGCGTACGGCCTCGAAGCCGAGCGGTCCCCGCCGCAACAGCTCGGACAGCGGCTGCCCGTCCACGAATTCCATGGCCAGATAAAGCCGACCGGTCCCCGGATCGTTGGAGAATACGTAGTAGCGGACGATCGCCTCGTGATGGATGTTGTGCAGCGCCGAGGCTTCCTTGCGAAACAGCGCCATCGCCATCGCGTTGTCGGCGAGATCGGTGCGCATCACCTTGATGGCGACAGGATCGCCGGTCTCGATCGCGTGGCCGCGATAGATTTCGCCCATGCCGCCAGATGCGATGCGCTGGTCGATCTCAAAGATGCCGTTCAGGCGCGTGCCGGGCGCGAGGCGCGATCGTTCGGCGGAATACATGTCCGTCATCTGCCCTTACTCCGCCTCACTCCCTACCAGCGTCCCCCTCCCTGCCTCCCCACGGGGGGATGGTAACGAGGCGGGAGGAGACCATGGTCTCAGCTGCGGCCGGATCGAATCGCACCGCCACGACGGTGACATTGTCGATCGCCCCGCGCTCGAGCGTCAGGGCAACCAGGAGATCGCAGGCCTGCTGGGGCCGGTGTTCGCTTGCCAGCGCAAGTATCTCCTGGTCCTCCACGTGGGCGGTGAGGCCGTCACTGCAGATCACGAAGATGTCCCCCGGCTCCAAGGCGCCGCCTTTGATCTCGAGCTCCGGATCATCGCTCACGCCGATCGCCCGTGTTATGACGTTTCGACGTGGCGAGACGCGCGCCTCCTCGGCCGTGAGTTTGCCCGCGGAAACGAGTTCCTGCACTTCCGTATGATCGACCGATATTTGCTCGATCCGGTGCTGGCGAACGCGGTAGATTCGGCTGTCTCCGGACCATACGGCGGCGTAATGGCCATCGAAAATAAGCAAAACTGCGACCGTGGTGCCGATCAGCGCGCCGCGCTCATCGCCGAGCTTCTTAAGCCGGCTGTTGGCGCTGACGATGTGCCGCTCGCAGCTTGCCAGCAATTCGGACGCCGTAGCGGGAACCGCGATAGCAGCGAGTTCCTCGACGACGACTCGGCTTGCAATGTCGCCTGCCTCATGGCCGCCCATGCCGTCGGCGACGGCCCACAAGCCGAGCCGTGTCGCCACAAGATAATTGTCTTCGTTCTGCCGCCTCACCTTGCCGACGTCCGTTGCGGCGCCAGCCTCGATCCATGACTTTGCATCGCGCATAGTGGCCGTACCTCAAGCCGGATCGGCCGCAAACTCGCCGGTCAACATTGCCGCAAACAGGAACGGATCGGGCATTCCCTTACCCGACAGCGCGACGGGTGTGATGCCTTCACCGCCGATGGTCCACCAAAATGTAGAACCGGCGTAAATCTTGGCATAATCGCGCACGCGAATCGAACTGAAAAGTTTGCTGAAGCTTTCGCCAGGCGCCGGCAGCGCGTGAGGGCCATTGCGGTCGTATCCGGCACCCTCCGGCGGGGCTTTTGCAAGTTCCTGGAACGGCGGCGGCAACGCGCCGAGGTCGGCCGTCATCGCCTCGAAATTCGCGTCATGATCGAGCGTCGACATCAGGAACGCCTCCGCGGCGTCGAACCAGTCATCCTGCGAGCCGAACTCCGGCGGCGGGATAGCGGCATTGTCGTCAGCGCAGGCAAAGAGCGTCAGCGGAAAATAGCGGCCGACGCCGTCGAGCGAAGACATGAAGGCGCCGATCACGCTCCTGCCGCAGATGTCGGCGCCGAGCCAGAACCGCCAGATCGGGGCGGTGAGAAACGCCGGCTGCCACCGCTCGCCGAGCGCAGTGCGCGAGGCCGAAATCGCACCCTGCAGCCACGGCTCCCACGCATTGAGGAATTCACGCGGCGCCCCGATGGCGATGAAGTCGCGCTTTGCGGGCACTTTACCGTAAAGGCTGCATTGCATGGCCCCTCACAGCCGCGCCGGGCATTTGAATTCCGTCAGTGCAGGCAATAGCAGCGGGTTAGCGGCGGTTCCGGTTCCGATCTGAAACGTCACGTCGCGGTTGTTGAGGCTCCAACTGGCGGCAATTCCGACCGGTGGGCGCTGAGACTTCGAAGCCCGATCGAGGAGCCGGAACAGCGCCCATTGGCTGTTGGGCACGGCTATCGCGTAGGGCTCAAACCCTGCAATCGGTGGGTCCTGGGCAAGTGATACCGCGGTTTTGCCGGCCGCGCCGGTCCATTGCACCTGTTGGGCGGCGGGGTTGGGTTGATTGGAAGACGCCACCGCAATGCCGCTGATCTCAAGCTTCGCAATCTGGCCGGTGCCGGGAAGCCCCGGGGGCGTCACCGTCTCATTGGGGTGTTGCCGTTGTTCGGAAAGAACGCATCTCTGATCTGCGCTGCGCGCTGAAACTGACGCATTGTCTCTGGCTGCATTTGCTTTGCGACCGCATTGTCCTGCTTCCACTTCCACACGGCGGGCTGAGAGGTGTCCGCATAGAACTCTACTTTTTTGAAGAAGCGATCGAAATCGCCGTTCCCGCCGAACAGCTTGCCAAATTCCTGGAGGGAGATTTCGGTCCGAGCATTACGGTCGAATGGATAGCGGGTCGGGTTCGTGGTGCTGGCGCGGCAGGGGTTGGACACGGTGTTTTGGAATTCCTCGCTAAGTTGCCGGTAAGTGTCGTTGGCGATGGCGTCTTCAAACGAGTTCGCCGATTGCAGCAGCATCTCTTTGAACGGGCTCGGCATGCGCAGCGCGTCGTTCTTGAATTGGGCGACATGGACCCGCAAAGCGGACGTGGCCTGCTGCTCCTGGGACGGGTTGAGCACGATCGTCTGGAGGTCGTTGTTGATCAGCGTGAGGTCGCCGAGGATGACGTCGATCATCCGCCGCGAGCCGTCGCCTTCCACCACCTGGTGGAACTGCTTTAGCTGCGCCTCGACATATACGCCCGGCGAACCGCCCTGCGGGCCGAGCAATGGCGATGCCGCGGGCTCTTTTTTCCCGTCGCTGCTGCCGGCTTTGGGGTCCTTGCGCTCTCGCGTAAGCACGGTTTCATCTCGGATCGATTCGATCAGCAAGCGGATCGGGGATGTCGAAGCCGCCGCCGCATTCAAAGCCTCGTACCTCGGCTTGCCAGCATTGAGGGGGCGGATTCGCAATTTTCCGAGCGTCTGTATCCATACCGCGACGAAATCCCGCGAGTAGGTATCGAGCAGATTGCGAACCAGATTGTCGTATTGCTTTGTGATGGCCTCCAGCTTGCCGATGTCGCCGAGCACCCAGTTATCGCGCTGGAGTTGCTCCGCGATAGTCGGAAGCTTCTCGATGAAGGCGCGTTGGAAACCGGCGTACGTATAAAAGCCGGGGACGAAGATCTTCTCGACATCGACGCCGGGGGCCGCTTCGAACGCAGTTGCGAAGTCCGGTCCGCCGTGATGGGCTGCGACCCAGTCCTGGGCGATCGATTGCCGCGCCTGCGACTTGAGAAGCTGGTAGGCGCGGTCCGCGATGCTCAGCCGCGCCAGGATGCGCCGGCACTCCTCGATCAGGCCCCAGTTGGGTTCGACCAGCGGCTCATCGCCGCCTTCGAGATCGAGCATGGCGACAAGCTCACCTTCGAGAGCCTTGCGGCCGTCGGCGTTCGGAGCGCCCGGATAGAGGTCGGCGAAGTCGTTGCGCATCCAGCTGACGATGAGATCACGATCCGCCCGCTCGACGCCGGCGATCATCAGATAGACCTTGAGCGCCTCGTAGATGGCGCCGGGGTTTGATTTTTTGGGGTCTGTGGCGGCGTTGAGGACTTCCTCGAGGCGGAACATCAGCCGCGGCCGGAACATGCGTTCGAGGCTGACGTGATAGACCTGCTCGGCCGAGTTCTGAAGGCGCTCGCGCTGGCTCAATCCGAACGTGGCGAGCAGCGGGGTCGAGGTTTCCCGTGTGGCGTAGCCGGTCGGCAGGGTGCGCAGTCTGAATAGAAGCGGCAGCACCTTGTGCACGTCGCGGTCGCCGATGAGCGTTTCATGCGCATAGGGCCCCGCCTGCCGGGGGTAATCGGCGACCGCAAATTGGGTCGCGGATATCAGTTGGTTGTTGTAGCGGTAGCTCACCCACCACAGACCGGTCATTGCCACGGCGAAGAGCGCAACAGTTGTGTAAAGGCAGGCCTTGATGATCCGGGCGCGGCGAACTGCGGCGCGATCGGTCGAGACCCAGGCGGCTTCGCCGATGATGACCTTGAGAATGAGGTCGGTGAGAAAGAAGCTCTTGCCGAGACCCGAATAGGCCTGGGCGCCGACCTGCTCGGCGCCGAAGCTTTTTGCTAAGGCCCCGATCAGCCGGTCGATCGGGGTGCCATGCTGCGTCCCCGACGTGAAGTAGAAGCCGCGCAGCGTCGCGTTGGCATGATAGCGGGTCGGCTCGAAAATCTGGTTGAGGAAATCGAAGATCGGCCGCTTGAGCGCCGCCATCTGGGTCGGAAAACCATACAGCAGCACGCGGTTGCTCGGCGTCGGTTCCTCCTGGAGCCGGTCGGTGAGGTCGCTGTTCAGGCGCTCGATAAGGTCGTCGAACTCTTTCGGGATGTCGCCGACGAGGTTGCGGGTCTTGTCGTCGGTCTGGAAGGTCGCGCCCCACACCTGCCGGCGGCCCTGGTCGGACTGACTGGCGAAATACTCGGTGAAGCCCGCGACCAGGTCTCCCTTGGTGAACAACGCATAGACCGGGAAATCGACCTTGAGACGCCCATGCAACTCCAGCAGCCGCGCCCGGATCGCGTTGGCATGGGCCGCGATGTCGGCGGGCGGAAGCATCATCAGGTCCTCAAGGCTGATGGCGACAAGGACGCCGTTGATCGGCTGGCGCGTGGCGTCGGAATCATGCGTGGTGTAGCGGCCGGCGGTATCGATCATCACCGCCTCTTCGGTGAACCACCAGTCGCAATAGCGGGTGCCGCCGACGCCGGCGATCGCGGCCGGCGTGGCGCCGCGCGACAACGGAAACTTCAGCCCCGAATTGACGAGCGCTGTGGTCTTGCCCGAGCCCGGCGGCCCGATCAGCACATACCAGGGCAGATCGTAGAGGAAGTCGGATTTGCTCCCGCTCGCCGTCTTCAACGTGGCGAGTGCGTCCTTCATCCTGTCCTTGAGGACGTCGGCGTCGTCCTCGACCTTGTCCGGCGTCGCGATGCCCTCGGCGATTTTGGCGGTGGCTTTCTTGCGACGGGTCCAATTGACGGCCATCACCGAGGCGAAGACGGCCACCAGCACCAGGATGGTGATTTCACGTGCGATATAGCTTTCAAGCGGGCGCCAGCCGCCGATCGAGATCAAAGGTCCGGCGAGATAAACGAGGGCGCAGACCGACGTGAGGCCGATCCCGACAAGGACGATCCGCAGGATGTCTCTGGAGGAAATGCCCATCATGGCTTGCTCGTCCGCGCAAGGTAGATTCTAGTCAGGCCGCACCATTTCTCCGGAGTCATGGCCGGGCTTGTCCCGGCCATCCACGCCTTGCTTGCCGAGGCTCCGCAAGAAAGACGTGGATGGCCGGGACAAGCGCGGGCATGACGGCGGAGAGGTGGTCCGATCACGTCGGAACGCGCTCTAGCGGAAACGTTGCGTTGAATTTCCTTCATCATCGGGCGCACGTCTTCTGGGACACCGGGCCGGTGTCGGTTCGTGGAATGAGGATCTCGACTCTGCGGTTCTTGGCCTTCCCTTCCGGAGTCTTGTTGTCGGCGATCGGCGCGGTCTCGCCCTTGCCGTCGGTCTGGAGGCGATCCGGCTTGGCCAGGAGGGGCCTGAACAAGGCTGCGACGCTCCTGGCGCGCTCGATGGACAGATGGTAGTTGTCCGGGAAGCGGACGTTCCCGCGACTGATCGGCGTATTGTCGGTGTGTCCGATGATTTTTATAAAACCCTCTTCCTTGTCGAGCGTGCCGGCGACACGGCCCGCGATCGGCTTGAATTGGTCGAGCACGGTGGCCGAGCCTGAATCGAACAGGATGACGTTGCCGACCCGTACGGTGATTTGATTTGCAGTCTGCTCGGCCGAGGCGTTGTCGGCGGCGACATCGGGCCCAAGGGCGGCGCAGATGCGCTGCAGCTGCGTGATCTTATCGGGTTCGGGCGGTGGCGGCGGTGGCGGCGGCAGGGAAACGGTGCGAATGATCGAGAGCTTGCCGACGTCGTGGAGCGCGGCCAGTTGGGCTGCCGCCGGGTCGACGCCGCCGGTGAGCCAATAGAGCAGAACGAAATAGATGCCAAACAGCATGAGGCCGACGCAGCCCAGCACGCCCCACCACGGCACGCGCAGCCGCGACGCCTGACTCGCCAGTTGCTGTCCCTGCCAGCGCGGCGACAACTCGCGGTAGACCTTCGGACGCAATCGGCGCAGCGTTTCGTAAAGATCGCGCTGGATCTGCTGCAGCGTGGCGACGCCGCCGGCGGAGGTGCGATGGATGCCGTGGAATCCCAGCGCCAGGCAGGTGTGTTGCAACTCGAGGAGGTCGTAATTGACGACCGGGTCCTGCTTGAGCCGCGTGAGTTCGTCAAAGAAGCGCACGCCGCCGATGCGTTCGCCGAAGAAACGGCTCAGCATGCTGTATTGCGTCCAGACGTGACGGTCCTCGGTCGGGATGTTCTGGACGATATCGTCGGCGGTTGCGCAAATGATGTATTTGGCGGAATTTGCCTGCGCCTCGGAGATGCCGGCGGAGCGGATGTCCTGCTCGAAAAATTTTATCGCCTCCGCGACCTGCTCCATCAGGCTCGCGAACGAGGCGCGGGCGAGGGCAACACGCAGGCGGCCGAGCAGAAGCAGGAGCGGACCGGCGGAGCGCAGGATCGGATTTTCGTTCGGGGCGACAAGCTCGTCGATCCTCACCTGAGGGACGTGCACCTGGACGGCCGGCTGCGGCGCTTGAGCCGGCGTGCTGATCCATTCCTCGGCATTGGGATTTCCCGGAGCGGCCGGCGGTACATAGGGTGTAGCCGCAGGCGCCGCAGGCTGCGGCGGCCCGGGGGCTTGCGGCACCGGA
>WNFD01025687.1_pt1 | contig 11407 bp, 8 predicted proteins | sample 5400491 | NCBI WGS metagenome assembly WNFD01 (sample SAMN13153343, study PRJNA577476) | soil metagenome | isolation source: 120 cm saprolite under Douglas fir tree site 2 hole 2 replicate 2 | place: USA:California | collected 2015-04-18 | reverse complement strand
CAGGGGCGAAGAAAAGAAGCAGCTTAAGTTGAAGTTGCGAAAATTGATCTGACGCCGCGTCCAACAAACTCATTTGACCGTCGGGAGGGGGGGCGGATCGGGTGGTCTTCAAATTGTCTGATGGGAATCGACGTCGTTGCCAATCGCGGCGCCGGTCGACTCTGACGTTCATCGAGTGAAAAGTGGAGTGGCCAGGGAACTTAAGGCAAACATGAGTCTTATCGATATTCGTCAATTCTTTGCGGAAGAAATTCGTGCTGTCGCGAACATTAAAACGGATGCGTTAGTGGCCGCGTTTGCACAAGTCCCGCGCGAGCATTTTCTTGGGCCGGGTCCATGGCAAATTGCCTACCCGGATGCTCGCGGATCAAGTATTGGTGGCCTGACGGTAGGATCCACTTACCGGCCGACCGAGGACGCTGACCCTCGACATCTGTACCATAACGTTCTTATTGCCATTGATCCGAGTCGCCAGTTAAATAACGGCCATCCGAGCACCCTCGCCTCGTGGCTGGACGCGCTCGAAATCAAAGAAGGAGATCGTGTCCTTCATGTCGGATGCGGCGTCGGTTACTACACGGCAATTATCGCCGAAGTAGTTGGGCCGAACGGCCATGTCATCGGCGTCGAGATAGATCCAGACCTCGCCTCGCGGGCACGTAACAATCTTGCTCATCTCGATCAGGTTTAAGTCTTGCAGGCTGATGGTGGAGACTACAATGCTCAGGCTGCCGACGCGATCTTTATCAACGCTGGTGCGACGCACATTCGATCTACCTGGCTAGACAGTCTCCGACCCGGTGGACGGCTGCTTCTCCCGCTCACAGTCGCTGCCGACCCCGGCGCCAACGGCATAGGCTTCATGTTAAAAGTGAAAGACGAAAGTCAAAGCTATGCGGCGCGCTTTCTTTCACCAGTCATGATCTTTCCCTGTATCGGCGCGCGCGATGAAGAGGCCAATCAGCGACTTCGTGATGCCATGAAGCTGGGAACGTGGGGGTCAGTGAAATCTCTCCGCCGGGAATCTCATGAGTCGAGCGATACTTGCTGAGCGGAATCAGCGGGCTTGTCATCGACAACTTGCGCGTATCGAGGTCGCGTGCGCGCCCGGTCAATTCCAACGTTCGACGGCTTCGCTGAATGTTATGGTGGCATATTGGCGGAGACGACTACCGATAAGGATCATGAAATTACTTGTCCTTTCTCTGCTCTTATTCGTTCTAGCGTTCACTCCCGCAGATCGCCGCAAGGCTGACCAGTTCAAGCCGATCCGTCAACGGATTCGCCAGAAACTGATGCAGCAAAGCGTCCCGTCTATCTCAGTGGCTGTCGCGCGGGGAGACAAAATCCTATGGGAAGAGAGTTTCGGTTGGGCTGACCGGGAGAATCTCATTCCTGCTACGCCGGATACGATGTACACGCTTGGCTCTCTTGCAAAGCCGATCACCGCGACCGCAATCATGTTACTTCGTGAACGAGGTTTGCTGAACCTCGATCGTCCCATCAACGATTATCTCGGTAACGCTAAAATTGTCGCACGAGTTGGCAACGCTTCCGAGGCGACGGTACGGCGTGTCGCCCAACATAACGCAGGCTTGCCAGGCTATTACGAAACTTTCTACCCCTATGAACCCGGCAAGCCGCCGACGATGGATGAAGTGATCCTTCGCTACGGCAATCTGGTATTTCCGCCCGGTGAAAGATTCCATTACTCGAATCTAGACTACGGCATTCTCGGATACGTGATCTCTCGTGTCTCTGGCAAGAGCTATGCGGATTTCATGCGCGCGGAAGTTTTTCTGTCGCTAGGAATGAAACACTCGTGTGTTATTAACTGCTCGGGCTTAGAAAAATACCGGGCGACCCGTTATTTTTTGGATGGCTCGCGTCTGCCGGATTACACGACGCCTCATCCTGCCGCCGCAGACATTTACTCCAGCGTCCATGACCTCGTTAGATTCGGCATGTTCCACCTGAAAGCTCATCTCGCTGATCAGAAGAAACTTTTATCGGATGAAGCGATTGAAGAGATGCAGAAGCCAACTGTTTCGATGGGTGGAAGCAGCTCATATGGGATCGGCTGGATTGTGAGCAGGGAGGCCAAAGGACGGCGGCGGTTGAGTCATGGTGGCGCTGGCGCAGGCGTTGACACACAACTCACTCTCGTCCCCGAAGAAAGACTGGCCGTCGCCGTGCTGGTCAATACCAACATAGATGCGCACATATCTGGCGAGATTGCGGACGCCATTCTCGATTCGCTCTTGGGCGACAGACCAGAGGATCGCTCGGTATCAGCAAGAAGCAGTCAGACCCCGCCGGCGGAAAATTCTGGACTGCCGGGAAAATTACTTGGGACGTGGAAAGGATTTGTACACACGTACAAACGCGACCTGCCTGTCACCTTATGGTTCAAGGAATCGGGAGAAGTTCACGCACAACTAGGTAACCAATTGAAGATGCCCATCAACGATGCTCGACTTGAGAATGGGACGTTCGCAGGCCGCATGACGGGTGACATCGGCACGCCCGACGCAAACCGCCGCCCGTATTATTTGGATTGGAACGTGACGCTCCGGGGTGATGCACTCAACGGCGTACTATACGCCATCGGGCATCATCCTTCACGCGGGCTACTCTTAGGACATTGGGTGGAGTTGAGGAGAAGCTGACGGCATTCATCTGTTACAAATGCTGGAGACTTAATGAGCATCTCAGTTAATGCACCATCCCAGTTGCCGCCGAACAACTCGGGACCGGAGCGCGTTCTTTAGCTTGATCGATAGCTTCGATGTTGTTGCTAAATTGACGCGGCTGGTCAACGCTGACGTTATGCACCTACTCCTTGAGTCGTGCTGTTGTGAGTAATTCTATTCGCATTAACGCGAGTCCATTAAGAGTCCAATAAGCGTTCCCCTAAGTCCTTCAAATGCGGTAAAGAGCTATCCATGCCGTTAAGTTCCATTGAATTACAATAGGTCGCTTCTCTTTCACGGCGGCGACACGGGTTCGACTCCCGTACGGGACGCCACACCTCTTCCATGAGTCACTGAGACATCAACGCAGCTCTTTACCTTCCTGACGATGCGGGTCTAAACGGAAGACAACTGCATTTCCAAATTCGAACAGGTTAACGTTATGACACTCGAGACTGAGGACCGAGAACCGTTCCGCAATACATGCAGCGGACAATATCGCCATAGTCAGTCAGGTTGAGGTCCGCACCACAGTTAGGGCATTGCTCCGGTTTGAGCGTCAAAGAACTTTGAGTTTCCGCTTTGTTCGTTTCGTACTCCTCCTCGGTGATCAAGCCAGAGTCCCTCAGGTCTTTCAACTTCCTCAACCTCTCGATGGGATCGCCGAAAGTCTCTACACCAAGGGCGGTGTGAGCAGTGGGAGCGCCGCCGACAGCTTCGAAGAAATCGGGCATACCATTGCGGTTCGAATCGGCGAATACACCCATTGCCTGCTCGTAAGCCCGGCGAACCTCTGCCGGCATCTCCTCTACGCTGGAGTAGTGTTGCCCATTGAAAACAATCATGGTTCGGACCCGCGTGGTTCGTGGGGCGGCCGTCAGGAGGTTCGTGAGAGAATCGACTTTGACGGCAGAGATTCGCCACCCAGACGAACTCTTACCCGAGTTTCGCCGCCACAGCCAGATGAGACCGAGGCACAACATTGTTCCCAACTTCTCAGAACGCATAACAAACACAATTCTTTCCCAACTGACGCTGAGGGTCAAGGTCTGTGGAGTTGCGGTAATGCTCAGCTAGGCGTAAGCAAGACCAGAGTGGCCAATGGTCCAGATTCCAACAAGGAGATCGACTCCCTGCCCTGTCTGCGAGTAGGGGCCCTGCATTGCTCCCGCACAAAACTTACTGACGACCTTGAAGCCGTGCTGCATACCGCGTTTGCGCTCGCCGGGTTTATGAAGCCGCACTTTCTTCCAGGTTTTCTGTGGTTGGCTGGAGTCGTCTCAGGTCAAGCTATAAGACGCTCGGTCCGCTGAAGGGTTCTATTTAAGACTAAGTTCCAATCAACCGTGGGATGGGCAACGCTCCAGCAAAATCACCTCCGAAGCGTTTTTATAAAGAGCTAAGCCGCAATCTTGCGCAATGTTTCCATCTCCTTGAGCCAAGTAATAATCTGGTTCCAACTCGGAATGCTTTGGGACGCTATATCACATCGCAGCACAGATCATATAGACGGGTTAACGTTGTTGGCTTCCAGATATGTGTTCCGGTTGATCAGGGCACGTACTTCGGTATTTAGAGTTTCGCTCTTCTCATTGGAATCCCTTGACTTTCCCACAGCACTTGGATAGATCCTTCACTTCCGGAAGGTCCCCCAGTGACTGCTCGGCCGAAGATAACTCTTCAAGCTAACTCCCAGTTTGGTCGGTATGAGATCCGCTCGCTGCTCGGAGCGGGCGGCATGGGCGAAGTCTACCTTGCTTTTGATACCAGCCTGCGACGCCAGGTCGCGATTAAGCTGCTGCCCGCTGCATTCACGGAGAACAAGAACCGGCTCTCGCGCTTCGAACGCGAGGCATATGCCGCTTCCAGTCTCAACCATCCCAACATCCTGACGATTTACGAGATCGGCCAGCAGGATGGTCGTCACTTCATCGCCACGGAATACATAGAAGGTAAGTCTTTGCGCCAACAGCTGACTGGTCCGGCGATGGAACTGCGAGAGACGCTGGGCATCGCGAGTCAGGTGGCCGACGCCCTCTCCGCGGCTCATGAAGCCGGGATCGTGCATCGAGACATCAAGCCGGAGAACGTCATGGTGCGGCGCGATGGGTATGTGAAGGTCCTCGACTTTGGGTTGGCCAAGCTGGCGGATGAGACGGCTGCCGCGGCCAAGGACGTGAACCCCGAGGCGCCAACCGCCGTGGCGCTCCATACCGACCCAGGCGTGGTCATGGGAACTGCCAGTTATATGTCACCGGAGCAGGCGAGAGGGCTCGAGGTTGATGCACGCTCAGATATCTGGAGCCTGGGAGTTGTGCTTTATGAAATGGTCGCCGGCAAACTGCCATTTGAAGGACCGACAACGACTGACGTGCTTTCGATGATTCTTCATCGTGAGCCGCCATCGCTCCTTCTTTACCAGTCTGCGTTGCCACCGGAGTTGGAACGGATTGTTGAGAAAGCACTGGCGAAGGAGCGGGAGGCGCGTTATCAAACTGCGAAAGATTTGAGCGTCGACTTGAAGAGGTTAAAGCAGCGGTTGGAAGTCGAAGCAGAACTGGAACGAAGTATCACGCCAGAAGAAGAGGCGCGGCGGATCAGTGGCCTGGGCACCCGACAAGTAAGCATTGCCGGAGCAACGCAAACCTCAACAGCTACTCCAACAGCAGAAGCGAGTGCCGCTCACACCGTCTCGAGCGCCGAGTATGTCGTCGGAGAGATTAAGCGGCACAAGATTGCTGCTGTGGCAGTAGTGGCAGTAATCGTTGCAAGCGTCGCTGCGTTCGTCTACTACTCTTACTTCGTCCGGCGGCCCGCAGGGATCACGTCGGTTGCAGTCCTACCTTTCACGAATCTCAGTGGTGATCCGAACATGGATTACCTGGCGGATGGTCTTAGCGAGAGTCTAATCAACAACCTTTCGCAATTACCTTCGCTGAAAGTGATCTCGCGAGGTTCTTCATTCAAGTACAAGGGAAAGGAAGTCGATCCGCAAGAGGTGGCCAAGGCTCTGGGGGTAGAGGCGATCGTGACTGGCCGAGTAATGCAGCGCGGCGATCAGATGCAGGTGAGCGCTGAGTTGGTGAACGCGTCAGACAAAACCCAAATGTGGGGAGAGCAATTTAACCGTAAGACGACTGACGCCCTGATGGTCCAGATGGAAATCGCTCAGCAGATTGCCGCGAAGCTACGATCGCGATTAACGACTACGGAGCAGCAGCAATTAGTAAAAGACGCCAAGGTTAATCCTGAGGCGTACGAACTAATGTTGAAAGGCCGGTTCTACCTGACTAAGAACAACGTTGATAGCCAATGGAAAGGGATAGAGTGCTTCAATCAGGCGATCGCACTCGATGGGAAATACGCTTCTCCTTACGCAGAACTCGCGCGTGCGTATCGTTGGCTTGGCGCGAATAGTGTCGTTGATCCCAAAGAGGTAAGACCGAAAGCCGAAGCGGCAGTGAGAAAAGCGTTGGAATCAGACGAAGGCCTGGCGGACGCACATTATGTCTTGGCAATTTTGTATATGGACGAATGGAACTGGGCCGGTGCCGAACGCGAAAATAAGCGTGCAATCGAACTGAATCCAAATCTCTCAATTGCCCACTCGAACTATTCCCGTTTTTTGAGCAACTTAAGTAGACATGATCAGGCGATCCAGGAAGCGAGAAAAGCTAGAGAACTAGACCCACTATCTGTCGGCACCAACCTTAATTTGGGTTACGTGCTATTTTTCTCGCGGCAGTACAATCAGGCGGTCGAACATTTTAAGAACGCCTTGGAAATGGACCCGAATAATGTAATTTCTCACGAGATGCTGGGCCTCACCTACAGCGCGATGGGTAAGTACAACGAAGCAATTGCTGAATATAAAGAGTGCCTCCGTCTCGCGGATAAGTTGCCAGGGGCGGAGTGTTATCTCGTCTACGCTTTGTCAAAAGCAGGACAGCGCGACGAAGCGGAGAAGGTCCTCAAGCATCTGGAAACGACCAAAGATTATGTCTCACCCGCCGAGTTGGCGATCGCTTATGCAGGACTGGGACAAAAAGAACAAGCGCTATCCTCACTTGAGCGTGGGTACATCGCGGACGATCTACAGATGCAGTTCCTCGGCGCTGATCCGCACTACGACGGCTTGCGCTCAGAACCACGCTTTAAAGAGCTCATGCGCAAAGTTGGCCTCCCGGGTTGAGTTCTGGCTCAGCCCATTACTGGTCCTCCCGGTGACGGGTGACGTTGTGGCGGTTTAGTCGCCAACCGCGAAGCGTAACTGACCTTTCATCTCAACACAGAATAGTGTTCCGAATCGATAAGGTGGTTCCAATTCTATCCTGGGACAGTTAACGGCTTGGAAGTAGTCCAGAAAACTTGGAAACTTCCTTCCTTGGCTTTCAGTTGCCGAAGCATCTCCATCTCTCTTAACCAAGCAATAATCCGGTTCCAACTGGGAATGCTTTGGGACGCCAATAATTCTAAAGAACTTATAGGATCACACCATTTTGCCGCGCGTCCAGAAAAGTCCATTAACTAAATCACTGCCCTCTGAATGCCTGGAAGAATCATCTTCACGACCTTGTTCTGCGCCTCTCGCTTTTCGTCCGTCACAGCTTGGACGTACGTGTCCATTGTGACCTTGGGATTAGCATGACGCAGAAGTTCCTGAATGACTTTGGGGTTTTCGCCATTGGCATTCAGGATCGTCCCAAGCGTATGACGGAAGGTGTGCCAGCCGATACGCTTCTCTGTAAGCCAATTCCCGTTATGCTGCGACTGGACGCGCCGACTTGCGCGAGCGGCTCTAGGTGCTCTGGCCGGCCTTGCGAAGCTTGCTCCAATACCACCATTGACGTTGCTCAATTGGCAGGTCTGGATCTTTCGCTTGCGCCACCGCGGCCACGAACACATCGAGACAACAAGGATCGATCCATTGGCCTCTCAAGCGACATAGCTCGCGGTACATTCGCTGAGGACTTCGCCGCCGAAGCTGACTCACCGACGTAATTCCGAGCAACTCAAAGTCTTCCAGCATCGCTGGGCCAATCCACACCAGGTCTATTAACTTGCGTTCTTCTTTGGGCATCGCACTCCTCTGTTTACTGCTTCGTTTGGGTGGGCAATTGCGAAAAGATCACGTAATGGCCGCCCGGTTCCTTCGCAATGATCTCCTTCGCGCCGTAACCCGTCTCATGAATGCCTTTCACAACTTCAGATTCATGCAGCGCCGAAGCAATGGCATTGATGTCTGGGACCTCCATGAAAATGAAGGTGGGTCCCTGCTCAGCCGCTTTGGCCAGCGGGTCCGACGGATTCGCCTGCATGCCCTCGTACGTTTGGTACATCAGCTCAACACTGCCGTTGTCAATCGCCGCAAACCCGATGTGATCACGCTCGGGAACCTGAATGGTGGTTTTGAATCCGAACCGCTCAGTCCAAAACTTCAGGCTTGGTTCGACGGCTTTAACGTGCAGCACTGGCGTGGATTTATTGATCATTCTCTTCTTCTCCTCGTTCGAACGCGCTATGGCGACGGCGGCCACTGCGGCAACCGCGAAAACTGCGAAGTAGACGGTCATGGCTTTTCGATTCAATCTATGGTTGAGCCTCATTGCATTCATTTCTCCTTCTGACTGCCCATCTAGTCTGATTTGGACTAGAGATGCTATATTAATTGGCGTGGCCAAACCTGTCAAGCGGAAAAATCCTCCAGCCGTTAAGCAGCGGCAGCCTGCCAAACAACGCCAGTGGAGAATGCTATGGCCGCGTCTGGTTCTTCCGTGAGAGTTCTTGACGCTTCAAGGGTTCGGCACTAGCATACAGCCTTCCGGTTAATAGGATAAATGGGTGAATTGGCGACCGGCTTCGACGGGGGCTCTGTACGAAGCCGCGATCTACCGCGGCGCCCCGGGTTCGGAGTTGACTTCTTTTGTCAGGGCACAACTCTGTTTCCGCCCAATGATTCTGTGAGAGCGGTCGTCTCGCTCCTACCCCACTTGAGATTCCAGTCATGGACTTCAACTTCCCCGGCGCGCTGACGCCGGAACAACAAGCCCGAATCATTGAAGACACGGTCCATAGCTTTAACGAATATCTGAATCGCTGGCCCGAGCCAAAGCCGGTGGACGGCGCGGTTGTCGAATGGTTCGGTGAAGGCTGTTTGCTGCACGATGTTTCCGGTCGAGAATTCATCGACTGCCTGGGCGGTTTTGGCATCTTCGCATTGGGCCATCGTCATCCAAAAGTGGTGGCGGCGGTCAAGGCACAGATGGACAGGCTGGCGCTGCACTCCCAGTGGATGCTTAACCCGCGGTCTGCAGATGCCGCGCGACGCCTTGCGGAAATCACTCCCGGAGATTTGCGCAAGACATTTTGGTGCTCGACTGGCACAGAGGCAGTGGAAGGCGCACTGAAGCTTGCGCGTCTCTATACGGGCAAGAGCAAGTTTATTTCTACAATCAATTCGTTTCATGGCAAAACCCTGGGTTCGCTTTCCGTCACCGGTCGAGATCTATTTCGAAAGCCCTTCCTACCTTTGCTCGAGGCCACGTTTGTTCCCTACGGCGATGTGTAATCCTGGAGCCGATCCAAGGTGAGGGCGGCGTGATTGTTCCGCCCGACAATTACCTACTAGCGGTGAGACGAATCTGCACTTCGCGAGGTGTGTTGATGTTGCTTGATGAAGTCCAGACCGGGCTCGGACGCACTGGCAAGATGTTTGGGTGTAATCACTCGGGTGTAGTACCTGATATTATGAGTTTGGGCAAAGCGATTTCCGGAGGTGTTATTCCTTGTGCGGCGTTCCATACTACCGACGAGATCTTCAATTCCTTTCACCAGAATCCGTTCTATCACACGTCAACTTTTGGCGCGAACCCGATGGCCACAACTGCCGCAGCCGCGACCATTCAGACTCTTCAGGAAGAGAATCTCGTTGCGCGGTCAGCCGAAATCGGCAACTACTTCAAGGCGGGCCTGGAGCAACTACACAAACTTTACCCAGCGATCATTCGTGACGTGCGCGGGCAAGGTTTGCTCATCGGTGTGGAAATCATAGACGCCAGAGTGGGCGAATCGCTCGCGCAACGCATGTTTGATCGCAACGTGTTGATCGCTTACACGCTGAACAAGCCGGAAGTCATTCGTATCGAGCCGCCGTTGATCATTACAACAAAGTTGGTCGACTTAGCGCTTGAACGGTTCGAAGATTCTTTGCAGGAGGAGAGCCAGGGCTGATGCGGAAAATGTTTATCGACGGTAAATTCGTCGAGAGTCTTTTGGGTGAAACCTTCGCCGTTGAGAATCCCGCGACCGAGGAACAAATAGATGAGGTACCACGAGCCCGCAGTGCCGACGTTGATCGAGCAGTACTGGCTGCAGTCAAAGCTCAGGACGACTGGCGATTCGTGCCGAGTATTGAAAAGTGCGAACTACTGCATGCAGTGGCTCGAAATATACGCGACCACCAGCTGGCCCTTGCGACCCTACTGACGGAAGAAGGTGGCAAGCCGCTTATTGAAAACATGGATGAAGTTGAGTGGGTGGCGGCGTGCTTTGACTACTATGCAGAGATTGGCCGCCATGAGGCCGGACGTGTTATTCCACCTGTCCAGCATCATCAGATGAACTTCGTGATGAAGGAACCATATGGCGTGGTGGTATGCATTGTTCCCTGGAACTATCCGCTGCTGTTGATGTCCTGGAAAGTTGCTCCCGCAATCGCAGCCGGCAATGCTGTGATCATTAAGCCGTCCGAGCACACGCCGCTGTCCACATTGCTCCTCGCTGAAATTGCTTTTCCGGGTTTGCCGAAAGGAATCGTCAATGTCGTGACCGGGTACGGGCAGGAGGCGGGCGAGCCGCTGGTGGCTCACCAACAGACTAATGTCGTCGCCTTCACTGGCAGTGTGGCAACCGGGAAACGCATAGCGCAAATCGCAGCTGAACGAGTGAAGAAAGTTAACCTTGAACTGGGCGGCAACGATCCCTTTATTATCTGCGATGACGTCGACATGGAAGTTGCTGTCCACAGCGCGGTGTGGGCCGCATATCTGAACATGGGTCAGGTCTGTACGTCAGGTGAGCGCTTTTACGTCTTTGATTCCGTCGCCGATCAGTTCATCGATCGCTTTGTTCAGTTCACTGGCTTATTAAGGATTGGTAATCCGATGGGGCCCGATGTAGACCTGGGCCCGATGATCTCAGATGCGCAACGCGAAAAGGTTGAACGCAAACTCGATCAGGTGCGCGAATTGGGGGCAACGGTGGTCTGCGGAGGCAAGCGACCAATGGGTCTGACGCGCGGCTATTATTTCGAGCCCACGGTCGTCATCGACGTTGACCATTCCATGCCTTTGATGCGTGAAGAAACCTTTGGACCCGTCGCGCCGATTATGAGAGTAAAGGATATTGATGAAGCCATCTGCCTAGCAAATGATTCTGAATACGGGCTTGGTGCAAACATTTTGACTACTAAACTTGAATATGCTCTGAAAGCAGCCGAGCGGATTAAGGCGGGCACATTCTGGATCAACGACCCGCTTACGGACAACGATGCTGGTCCGTTCGGCGGTATGCGGATGTCAGGCGGCGGCCGCGAACTCGGCGCCGAAGGACTTGAAGAGTTTCGTGAAACTAAGCATGTCCATCTCGATTACAAGCTCGAAATGAAACCATATTGGTATCCGTACGACTGGTCCAAGGGCCGCAAGACTGACTGA
>WNFD01007826.1_pt1 | contig 11407 bp, 11 predicted proteins | sample 5400491 | NCBI WGS metagenome assembly WNFD01 (sample SAMN13153343, study PRJNA577476) | soil metagenome | isolation source: 120 cm saprolite under Douglas fir tree site 2 hole 2 replicate 2 | place: USA:California | collected 2015-04-18 | reverse complement strand
GTGGCGCGGGATTGTATAATCGTCAAGGATCACAACCGTGATAGCCTTGCAGCGGCTGCGATATTGCGCTTCATGGACTGGCTCGGTAATTCGCGCCACGGTATCGTGCTGACCTATAACTATTGGCCGGAACAACGCTGGCGATCGACGTTTGCCGAACTGGGATTTGCCATTACCGATTATCGCCAAAACCTGGGGCTCTACCCACCGCCTGCCAAATGGATCTTCGACGGCTCTTTGCATTTTATCTCTCGCCTTGGTTTAAATGCCGAGCTTTCCAATAGGTAAGGCGCTTCACTTTCCTTCGGCTTGGACGACCGAGGAGTGATCATCGCCATCTGAGGCGTAGTGCCCAGCAGTCCGGTGATCTATGTACCGATCTATAAGGTTGTTCCTGGACCGCGGCCTCGTTCCTGCTTCGCCGGCCAGTTGTTTTGCGGACGGTCGAGATCACCGCTGACACTCCGCCCCCTCCTCCCACGCCCGACGGTCTAGACGACCAGAGAATCCCTGGACAGAGGGCAACGGAGCGAACCCAGACACGCCGTGGACGAGCAACGTGAACACGAAAGTTTGAAACGCCACAATGACTAGGAACAAACCGAAAACCGCTCTATGGTTGTACGGAACCAGACCGGGCAACACGACATAGCCCGCCGAGACGTATCGACCAACGAAGTCGCCTGTCAGCCAAAGACCTGAAACAAGCATCAAGCCCGATATCATCATTGTCCGTGTATACGCGAACGCCTCCATCCAGCGCCTACGGTGATGGCCCAGGAGATCGTAAAGGCAGCGCGCAATGCCGCCCAGCAGATAGGCTTGCAGCCCCACCACCGACAACGTAACTCCCAAGAGCGCAAGAAGAAGCAACAAGCCGATTCCAAACAGAAGCAACCCTGGTGTGATCAGAAAGAAGTCCGCTGCCCCCACAAGCATCGACTTCAGATTGACCCACCCTGCTGCCCACGGCGAAAACCATCCGTTCCTGCGATGATGGCTAAGGCGTCCTTCCCGACCCCTGTAGAAGTCTATTGGAATTTCGGTAGAGCGCAATCCGAGACGCACCGACTTGACGATCATTTCCGAAGCGTACTCCCAAGACTGGGATTGCAGGTTCATGGCTTTCAGGGCGGAAAGAGTCAGTCCACGCATACCGCAATGAATATCGGAGAAGTTCGTGCCATAAATCAGATTGAGAATGGCCCCGGTCAGGGGCGTTCCGAAGTATCGATGCAGGGCTGGCATCGCACCAGCCTCGATGCTGCCGGAAAATCGCGATCCCATAATGAACTCGTAACCTTGACGAAACCTTTCCATGAAGTGTTGCAGATGGCGAAAATCATAGGTGCAGTCCGCATCGCCCATCAAAACAAAGCGGCCGCGAACGAAGGGAATTGCGTCGATATAGGCCCTTCCGAGACCACGCTTTGGGGACTTGAGCACGCAAGCACCTTTGCCAAGAGCGATGTTCGCAGTTAGATCGGTTGAGCTATCGACTATGATGAGTTCGGCGGCCATTTCGGAATTGGTAATACCTGCATGACACCAGTCGATAAACTCGGCGATCGACAATTCCTCGTTCATTGCTGGTATCACGATAGACAGTTCGGGCTCTTTTCCGAGTTCACTTACAGGCACGAGGAAAACGATTTCTTTGTCATAAGGAACCCGGATTTCGCGAGTACGAAGTGACGTGGCTCCGAATTCGGTCGCGCCATCGTTCATATCAAGTGTTCCTTTGCCTAATCGCTGACCATTGCCGATTTGCGACAGATTGCAAAAGTATTCAGTCCGAATTTGTGCTTGAACACTCTGATGTTCTTTGGCCTGAAACCGCTCCGCACAAGCAAAGGCCACAAATCCTTAGGATCGTAGTACATTTTGTGATCGTCCATTTCCGCCGCCGGCGAGAGACCCAACCGGAAAGCTGCCAACTCGAGGAAGAACTTACCTCTCCAGGACGGGACGTTCAGCAAAACCAGACCGCCAGGTGCGCAGATCCTATCAACGTGAATCAGCGTTTCCAATGGCTCCGCGAGATGCTCGATGACAGAATTGCAAATCACGACGTCCAATGAACGGTCTTCGATCGCGGCCATGCATTCCGGCAACTCGCCTTGAATCGCTGTGACTCGAGGATTCTGTTTCAGGCTTTCCGCCAACGCTAGATCGACCAGGATCATCGACTCCACTTGATCCAGAACGGAACGAGCAAACAGGGCGTGATAACCGCAGCCAATATCGGCGACGCGCAGTCCGGCAAAATCGGGAACGGCAGATCTAATCCGGCGGGTCGAGAGCCAGATACCAAGGCGATCGACCCAGGTGAGAGAATGCTTCAGACCAAACGGACCGTCACGTCTTGCGGTCATCGTGACCCGCTTGCCAACGTCAGTTAGCGCGCGTCCAATTCGATTAGGCTCTCCAGCCTGTGCTTGTGACCCCTGGTGTAAAACTCGGCGATCATTCGGCCACAGTTCGCCGCCCTTTGCCAGATAGGCGGCATTCATGAGCGTGGCAAATTCTACAATTGCTGCAGCCCCTATGTTCCAACTACCCCCACCGTCGGTGATCCGCGCCACCTCAGCAGTCAAAGGGTGCTTTGGATGATACCAACGGTACTATCGAGAGACAAGACATCCCGTTTCATGGCAAAGCAAAACATGGTGACTACCCACTTCCGACTCAGACCAATAAGTGGTAACGCATTATTGGCTATGATAAGCGCTGATCGCGACAGCTAAGAGTTCGATGCGCTCCATTTCCCGTGCAAGGGCACGCTCTGTAATCCCGGGTGCGGCGCTACGGCTGGGAGCGTCACAGGCGTTCCCATGCTCAAGAGAGCCATCAGAACGACGAAAACGGGTAACCAGGCAGGGCAGGCCCCGTGTTATGTTGCGGATGGCGGGAGATTAACATGAACGTTTAGATCGTTGCCTTGACCCTGAACGCGCATTCCCAACCGCGCCGATATCGGCGACGCGGAGGGAAGTAAAATCGCGTATTCTTCTTCTTTATGGTTTGCGAACTCGAAACACCAGCAATAAGAACTATCGACCCAGCTAAGTGAATAGCGAACGGTCAAGGGATTGTCGCGTCTTTCCATCATCAGGACGCCGGCCGAGCCGGATCCTCGATTCTTAGTCTCTTCAGCTTTCCCTCAGTGGTCCCGATCTTTCGCGAATATACGTAGAAATGTCGGTCCGGAAAGGAGTGCTCAAGCTCAGACATTCTGCCGGGAATGTCGAGAGCGTAAAGTACATCCTGGTGGTCGATAGAAATACCGTTTCTGGTAAGATCCTTAGGCGTAAACGGCAAGTAAGTGCCGCCTGCGGATTGGACGATAACTATCGCATTGTGTATCTTCTCGGCTTTCACTTGTTCGTACATATCCATCCGTTCGTTAACGACTCCACGAAAGAATATGCTCAACCTGACCGTGGCGATGAGGCAAAATAAGACGTGAGCAGTGATTAAACCCATTGAAAACTGGACGCGCCGTAAGTGCGCCTTGTCCTTTAAGATTGGTACGAGAATGGACACAACAGTCAACACGAGGAATGGGTAGCCGATAAAATAGTAACGAGGCCCATATCGATTGCCGCCCAGACCATAAACAAGAAGATATGCTATAATTGCCAATGGGAAGACAAAATCGTAAAAGACGAGAGTTCTCGTGGCAACCTTTCGTCGGAAGGCAACGATGTAACCTGCTATCAAGAATGGCGAAGTCCATGACACAAGGTGACCGAAATTGTACAGTGCTAGAGCCAATTGCATTGCGGGATTGCTGTGATTTCCCCACGCATCAGTAGGATATAGGCCGAAAGTCATAAGCGGATAGCCCCAGCTTTCTACAGGAAGGAGGGCCGAGCCCGTAATGGCGTAGTCATGAAGCAGGAGCCCGGCAAGGAAGGGAAGACCACCAAGACTGATAGTGGCCGCGAACAGGTAATGTCGTGCATGTGCGACGCGAAAGAACTGGATAGTGAAGGGAACCAGGAAAATCAAGGTGTCGTAGGTGCGAGTCACTCCGACCCATCCCAGCGCCGCACCCGCCAGAACGCCACTGTACGCACAAGGATTGTCGAGAAAGTCGGCGGCCGCCCAGCAGAATAGCGTTCCGGCGAGCGCTGTCGGGACGGCGTTGAAATATGACGCGGAGTTGAAGAGGAAAAAGGGTGACGGAGCGATCAGCAAGAGCGCTAAGACGGCTCCCAAGGCTCCGTTCTGCCGTTGCGCGAGCTTCGCCAGCGTAAGGAGGAGCATGGCTCCCGTGATCGGGCAGACCAGCCAGTATGGTAAGTGAAGCAGTCCGGCGAATGCGAGCAGAGCGGACCATCCGAAGGAATATAAGCTTACCCATTTTCCGTCCTTTTCGAAAATATGCAGGAACGAAAAGAATTCGTGATGTGGCGGAAGCGGATTCCACAGCCGTGCGGCGAGAAAGGTCCAGGCCCCATAGATATAATCATACTCATCGGCAGAGTTTGGAAACGCGCGGAGCACCCAGACGATTGCAAGAGATGCCACAAAGCCGGCAGCAATAAGAACCAGCGACACGGCTCGCCATCGGGAGGCCAGCATCGTCGTCAGAGAGACGAGGCCACGCTCTAAGGGTTGCCGCTCGAACGCGTCCAAAGTGTTCCTCATCTCCGCGAACCTTGCTTTCCCTTCCCGGCCAACCACGTTATGAGCAACCTTGTGGACATGAACTGTTGCCTTCCTACTAATACGGCGCAGTTAAAGCAAGTAGGCTAGCAATGGAGCTAGCCAGATCACGCCTTAGTGTAGAAGTGTGTCAAAAGTGATCTCATACAAATCCCTGAGGTGAAACTAACTGGAAATTCCCCGCGCATCAAGATTGCTTGACGTGTCTCAGACTACAGGTAGAATCAATCAATCGTGGATCTAGGAATCAAGGATCGTCTCGCTCTTGTAAGTGGAGCCAGCCGCGGAATTGGGCAAGCGATCGCCAAGGAACTCGCCCGAGAGGGGGGACGGGTAATACTGGTGGCGCGGTCCGCGCATGCGCTCGAAGCGGTTCGCAGCCAGATGACGATACCGGAAAGACATTGCGTCGTGGCGGTCGATCTAATGGCCGACGGCGGCGTTCAGAAGCTGGCCGATATCATCAGCAAGCTCGGCAATCTCGATATAATGGTCCACAATCTTGGTGGATCGCTTCAGATTCAGCAGGTATTCGCTCCTGTTGACGACTGGAAGAAGGTCTGGCAATTTAACGTGGGTATTTGCCAGGAACTGAACCAAATATTCGTTCCCCCGATGGTTAAGCGGCGTTGGGGACGCATCGTTCACCTCTCCGCGCTTTCGACCACCACCTACCAAGGCAACCCAGCCTACGTCTCCTCCAAGTGCGCCCTGGAGTCTTACGTCAAATCAATCAGCCGTGAGGTCTCTCGACACAACGTAATCGTCTCCGCAGTAGCGCCTGGCGCTATTGCCGTGGAAGGCCGCTACTTCGCGAAGATCGAGAAAGAGGATCCCGCAGCGCTCGAGAAATATCTCAACGATCACCTTCCGATCCGCCGACTCGGCAAGCCTGAAGATGTGGCTGGAGTGGTCGCCTTTCTGTGTTCGGAGCAGGCTTCCTATATGGCTGGCGCAGTGGTGGCGGTTGACGGAGGCTGGATGTAGATGAACATCCTCCTCATCGGACATGAGGGCTATCTCGGACGCAGCCTGTTCGCATACCTGAGCCGCACCCATCGCGTCGTGGGCTGGGACAAGCAGGAGGACCTTTTCCAGCTCAACGGCTCGATTCTGGCGCGCGAAGACATCGAGATTCTGATCAATCTTTCGGTGATGGCGGACGTCCAGCACAAGAACTTCGAAATAGACACGCCGAGCGACGAAGTCAATGTGATGGGCGCGCGCCATATCGCAAAGATTTTGAAGGGTTCACAGATAGGGTGGTTTCAATTCTCGACGCGCGAAGTACTCAGTCCCATCTACAGTCCCGAGGATGTGGTCAAAACCGACGCCGGCTATCGGCCAAAATTTCTCGTCGACGAGAGCGCCCCCTACGCCCCCAGCAACCGCTACGGCAAGTCAAAGGTCATCGCCGAGTTCATTTCTGAATCGCATCCCTGCAGCAACGTCATCCGCTTGAGTACTCCCTACAACGACAACTACCACCCGTCGGGCGGCCTGATGCTCCAATTGATAAAGACCGTGGTCGAAGGCCGCCCCGTCACCCTCACACGCGGCGGCGGCGAACAATTTCGCGATCCCATGCACACCGACGATCTCGCGCGACTGATGTTGCAACTTTACGAACGGAAGGTTTTCGGCGAGAAGATCCACGCCGGCGGGGGCGAGCAGAACTTTATCTCCCTCAGGGAAATCGTGCAGACTGCCGATCCTCAAGTGAAAATTACAAAGGCTGAGGGTGGCGACTACGGTTTCGCTTACGACATCCGCAAGGCGCGCGAGCTGGCAGGCTGGGAACCCCGAGTCCTGGTGCGCGAGAGGATACCGGCCATCGCCGCCACCGTGCGCCGTCAACTGATGTGACCGCGAAAAGGCCCAACTCGCTATCTGGTTTTACAAAAGGGGAGAGTTGCGGCGCGTTCCACTGGAATAGCAAACGCGTTTTGGGCATCCCTCAAACGGCCATCGTTTCCTTGCACAAAGCAGTCGGAGTCGGCATCGTAAGTGATTAAGTTATAGTCCATACGTGAAAAGAATGTTTTGATTCGATTAGTATCGGAATACAGGACTTCAATCATCAACCAAGGCCTGCAGCGACTGATTGTTTCGCTCGCACCGGTGAGGACTTGGTATTCAAAACCCTCGACATCTATTTTAATGATCGACGGACTAATATTCATCTGATCAATCCGCATCACCGGCGAAATGCTTTCGGAGATAACGGATCTGTTGGCAATCCTCTGGCCGTAACTCTGCGAAAGAGTGAGCATTACCTGCTCTCTACTGACCGATGTAAGATTGTGCAATGCGATGTGGAGGTAGACAGGCGTAAATAGCGTGATTTCACCTACAGAATCGCCGGCTCCGCACAACGCATAGTCAAATCCAGGCATATTTCTCTTGAGGCGTTCCAGTGAGTGGGCGTGTATCTTGTTGGGCTCAAGCGACAATATTCGGTACTTTTGAGAGATGCGTCGAAATGACAACGCGGATATGCCGTCATTCGCCCCAACGTCAAGGAACAGGCCGCCATCTTCTTCTAGAAAATGCTTTAGCGCGAAAAATGATTTGTCGTGTGGCAGCAGAAAAGGAACCTTCTGCACACCCTTCCACGCGATGAGCCAGAACACTGGATGCGCTAGCGCCGCTTTTTTAGCCAGCTTCATGAGCTTGTTCAGCAGTGTCACTAAAATATCCTACGCGGCATCCTTCCAGCAAAGATTACTCGGACTCGCGGAGATGTCTAGTCCGTGCCCGAGGAAGGTCAACGCCAAAGGGACCACACCCAATAGGGCGGCGCGAGACGAACCCAGAATTTCGCAGGTGTCTTCATTCAGGCTCGAGCTTGCACCGCGACGGCAAAGCTGCGGCTTGTGTATGAGTCCTTTCTTTGACCTTGGAATAATGCTGGAGTTAACGGTGTTTGTTTGTTACGCGCCGAAATGAAAGGTATCTAAACGCCGGTCAGCGGCTCGGGGGATGAGTGTGGAATTCGGTCTGCTGCTTCTGGGTAAAGAGATTCAGGAACTGCGCGAACTTGCGCAGGCTGCGGAGCAGCTCGGATACGACAGCCTTTTTCTGCCCGATCATATTGTCTACCCGATTCGCGGCAGCTACGATCCGCACACGCCGTCCTGGGATCAGATGGTCGCCTTAGCGATCGTGTTCGAAGCGACAAGGAGAATCCGCGCCGGGCACCTTGTACTCTGCAACCTCTTACGCCACCCAGTCATGACCGCGCAAAGTCTCGTCACGCTGGATCACTTGAGTGCTGGTCGGCTGGTCGCCGGGGTCGGGGCAGGGTGGTCACAAGTTGAGTTCAAGATGACCGGAATTCCATTCCCGCCGGTGGCGTTGCGCCTCAGGATGTTGGACGAGGCTCTGATCTGTATCCGCAGCCTCTGGACACGCGAGCAGACAACCTTTGAAGGCGAATTCTACAAGTTGAAGGACGCGATTCTGTGGCCAAAACCTGTCCAGGATCCGCATCCTCCGATTCTTCTCGGCGGTAGAGGGCGGGGTCTGCTACGGATTGCAGGAAAACACGCTACGGTGGTCGACGTTAAACCCAACCGTGTAGTGGCCGACAGCGCGAAGCAGACGAGCGAAGAGGCATTCAAAGAGAAGGTTCAGTTTGCTCGCGACGAAGCGTCCAAGAACGGACGTACGCCTGACTCCATCCAGATTGGCAACACTCTCTTCGTGGTTGAGCTTGCTGATTCGGCCAAGGAGGCCGAATCGGTCGCCAGCTCGATCGCACGGAGCATGGGCGTCGGGGTGCAGCAGTTGTTGGCTTCACCGATGGCCTTGATCGGTACACCCGAGGAGTGCGTCGCAGAGCTTAATCGGCGGGCTAAAGAGTGGGGCGTCTCGCAGTTCATCTTCGGCGGCGACATCCACTTTAAGATGATGGAGCGGTTAGCCAATGAGGTGATACCGCGCGTCGCGCGATGAAGGGAGCTTTGACTCGAAGGCTAACCTGTGGGCGGAACCCAACGATCGTGGCTTCGGGAGCCAAAGATGCTCCGGGGGATCCTCACGAAGCACTTGCGAGGTGAAAAAGACTTGAATAATCCTGATGAGCGCATAATAGACAGTTCGGTTCTAGCCCGCACTTTGATTTTCTTCTTCAGCTTTTTCACGTCATAGGCTCGTCGTGCGCGCAGAGCCGAAACATCTTGCCGTTATAGTCCCTGCGTTGAATGAGGAAGCGCATATAGAAGCCGCGATCTGCGAGCTGCTGCCAGTTCTGCGTCGGGCTCGTATTACGTTTGAGGTGGTGGCCGTGAACGACGGCAGCTGCGATCGAACGGGCGCTATCATGGATCGGCTCGCGACTAAGATCTCCGGGTTGACGGTAATCCACCACGACCATCGCCGTGGCCTCGGCGCATCATTCGCCGAGGTGTTGTACACGACGAAAGCGCCCTACATAACCCTTATTCCGGGCGATAATGCCTATCGCGCGGACAGCCTCGACGCATTTTTCGGGTCGATCGGTCAATGCGACCTCGTTGTCGCGTACCGCGACAATCAGGGTCAGCGTACTCTGCAGCGCCGTCTCGCATCGGCAGCCATAACACGGAGTCTCAACTTGCTCTTCCGATCATCGTTACGGGACTACCATGGCATCACGATCTTCCCGGTCGAACGTCTGCGCGCCGCCGGCCTCAAGCTACAGGGATATACGTTTCACGATGAGGCCTTGATTACCCTCATAAGAGAGAAGTGCAGCTTCGTTCAAGTACCTGTCACCCTGAATCCAGAGATCAGCGGTAGGTCGCGCGCCTTCAATTTCGCTGTGGCGAAGGAGATGGCCCTGACCGCCTTGCGCCTCTTCCTGTCCACACGAAAGAGGGAAAAGCATTCCGCGTCGCCTGAGCACAGCGACACCGATGTGACTTGGCTGTAGGAGCGACGTGATTAACGGGCGCGAAGTCATTCGTGCAGCGATGAGCCTCAAGTCTGCCGAATGATTTTCACCTCCGGCAGAGGAATTATGAACTCGCCGCCGCTCTGCAAAAACGCAGGGTGTTTTGTCATAATCGGCTCGGCGTAAGCCCACGCCAGGATAACCAACGCGTCTGCCTTCCGATCGTAGATGGCATGGGGAGCGAACACGGGTATGTGATGACCCGGAGTGAAGGTGTTTTGCTTACGCGTATTGTCGTCCACGAGAAAGTCCAAAAGCTCGCACAGTTCCAGCTCATAGAGCAAAGTTACTACACCGACTGATGCGCCGTATCCGGCGAGAGTTTTGCCGTGAGCTTTGAGATCGCGCAGCACGCGGAGCAGGTCGCTCTTTACCGTGTCGAGCCTGGCGCGGAGCCGGTTGAATGCTTCCGGCGCATGCACCCCGATTTGATTTTCGTAGGAGATGGTCTCGCTTATCGATGGGGCAACCCTTCGTTTGCCGCCGGCCAATTGAACAGTACAGCGGATTGAGCCTCCCTTGGTGGAAACCCGTTGCACATCAATCAATTCCATAGAGGAGCGCTGGAAGAAGTGCTGGAGCGGTTTTAGCGAGAAGTAGCTCAGATGCTCGTGAAAGATTGTCTCGACGAGAGTCTTTTCGATTACATCGCTAAGATATGAGGTCTCGAATACGAAGACCCCGTCGGGAGCAAGCCAGGCCCGAACGCCCTCGATCAGATCGTCAACGTTGTCGATATTCGCAAACACATTGTTGGCCGTGATGACGGCCGCCGGTCCGCGCTCCAGTCTGAGTCTTCGGCCAAGATCGCCACTGAAAAATCCGGTAAGAGTCTCGATTCCGCGCTGATTTGCGAGCCGGCTTGCATCGCGGGCTGGATCGATGCCGAGCACGCGCATCCCGCAATCCCCAAACGCCTTCAAAAGCGACCCATCGTTACTGCCGATATCGACAACCAGGGCGCCCTGAGGCGGCTCTATACGGCCAAGTACTTCTTTCGCGTATTGGCGGAAGTGTTCGGGCAGACCGAGCGAAATTGAAGTCAGGTATGGGTACTCGACGTAGAGAACTTCCGGGTCAACCACCTCTGCTAGCTGCGTCAAACCGCAATTGCGGCAAAGCCAGAGGTCTAGCGGAAAGATCTCCTGCGGCTTGTCCAAATATTCGGCCGAAATATATGCATCACCCACCGGTGTCGCCGCCATCGGTAGGACCATTTCCAGCTGCGCGGCGCCGCACAGACGGCAGGTGTCGCGCCGGCGGTGCGTGGCACTCATTGCGGTCCCCGGGCCACTGAGTGCCCGACCTCGTCGGATAGTTTCTTCATAAACTCGCGCGCAGCATCCACATCGTCGATCTCGGGCGACCATGGCGCAAACAGTGTATCACCACGATTGAAGGGGCCGTTGGTGACCTCATGGAAGATTATTCGATCCGAGTGGATTAATAGTGTGTGGTATAACGAATCTGCGAGACGGTAGTAGAATTTGCGCCCGCTAGCGTAATCGCCCATCGGCACGAAAGCCAGAATCTTACCAACGTCGTCGAACAATACTACGTCGACGGCGCCGCTGATTATGTGAAACGCCTCGGACTTGACAACGTGCTTGTGCGGCCGGACGTAGGTGTCGCGAGTGTGAACTATCAACATCTCGTGCAGTGGATCGCGGGTATCCCTGTGAGTGCAGAGCCGAATACGCCGACGCGGATTCTGTTCGGCGCGCGCGACCATCGCTTCGATGTCTGCGCGGTCGACCTGCACGATCGGCTCGATGGTGTACAATACTTCTGGGTTGT
>WNFD01011945.1_pt1 | contig 11409 bp, 9 predicted proteins | sample 5400491 | NCBI WGS metagenome assembly WNFD01 (sample SAMN13153343, study PRJNA577476) | soil metagenome | isolation source: 120 cm saprolite under Douglas fir tree site 2 hole 2 replicate 2 | place: USA:California | collected 2015-04-18 | reverse complement strand
GCCTCGCGCTCCGGCGCTACGTGTGGTATTACAATCACCAGCGCCTGCATTCGGCGCTGCGCTATCAGGCGCCGGCAGCCTACGAGTCGCGAGCTGCCTAACAAGGGGTGTCAACGAAACTGAGGGAAGATCCCGGGCGAACAGCATCGCCGCGCCACGTCCCCGCCCGAGGTCCTGGCCGAACCCCTGCGCACACCTCCCGGGCGCGCCACTTCTTTTTTTCCTTGCTCTAACAGGCGAAGACTCCCCAGAAGAAGTAAGATTGTTCAAGTCGTCGAGGCGACCGCCAGAGGAGTCCTTTCTTCTCACAAAAACGAGAATGGGGAACGGAGATCATCCCAATGGAACGCGCTGGGGTCGTGGTGCTTTTTCTTGTCGCTCTCACCCGCAATGTAGCGGTCGGTCAGAACGCGCCTGCGGCGGCGACGCAGGTCGTCATGCTCGGGACAGGGACACCGCTGCCAGATCCCGAGCGCGCTGGGCCGTGCACCGCAATCGTGGTGAACGGTACGCCCTATATTGTCGACGCAGGGACCGGGTTAGTGCGCCGGGCTGCCGCCGCGCGCGACAAGGGCGTGGCGGCACTCCGGCCCGTTAATCTCAAAATCGCCTTTCTCACGCATCTCCATTCCGATCACACGCTTGGCCTGCCCGACTTGATGATCACACCCTGGATCATGGGCCGCAAAGAACCGCTTGAGCTCTACGGTCCTCAGGGAACGCAGGCAATGGTGAATCACATCCTCGAAGCCTATGAAGTGGACCGTAAGATCAGGGCTGAGGGCATGGAGCACTCGAACAACACCGGATGGAAGGTGAACGTGCACGAGATCAAACCTGGCGTGGTCTTCAAGGATGCGAATGTCACCGTCACCGCATTCGCAGTTCGGCACGGGAACATAAATGCCTTTGGCTACCGCTTCGCAAGCTCAGACCGAACAATTGTAATCTCCGGGGACACATCGCCCACTGATGCCATCATGGAGAACTGCCACGGGTGCGACCTTCTGATCTCCGAAGCGTATACGAAAGTTTCTTTCAATCTGATTTCTTTGGAGTGGCAGCGATATCGCTTGGCCTACCACACGTCAGCACAAGAGCTCGGAACAATCGCGGCCCAAGCGAAGCCCGGGTTGTTGATCCTGTACCATCGGGGAAATGCGGGTTGCGATCAGGCCGGTACGGAAGCTTGTCGTGAGGCGGGCAGCGAAGACCAGTTGCTCAAAGAGATCCGGCAAGCCTTCGCAGGCAAAGTCGTTGCTGCGCACGATCTGGACATCTATTAGAGTCAGATGAGAACCAAGCGGTACGAGGACGGCTTAAGCGTGGCAATGCGCTTAGTTACGCGGAACCGTGACCGGTACCCGAGACCGATCCTCTACGCCCCCAAGTCCGTCGGATCACTGTAAGAGCCATAGCAGCGGGTAGCGATTGAACGCGAAAGCGTCTCGGGCAGCTCTCGCCTGGTTATTCGCGCGACTAGCTGGAGCGTGCAAGCACACCACGGCTCCCTAACACCGAGCGCACACGTCGTCACCAGCCGCGATAACGCCTCTCCGTGCCCGCTGAGCCCCTAATCGGGTTCGCCAGCGAGGCAACGCAATTCTTCCCACGCGAGCACCCGGCAGCCTTCAAGCGCAGGTTAGGCGGCGGCCCCACGGGCGCGGAACGCGCCGTGTTACGCCGGCGCCCAGCTACCCCGAGGACGCGTAGTGTAGGATGAGCGCTAGCGCGGTGAGCACCACGCTAGCGACGCTAAGAAAGACGCCGAGACGCGCAGCCCGGCTGCGCTGACGCAGCGCTGGCACGCCCAAGATGTAGCCCCCACTAGCGCAGCGACCCACTGAAAGAATACCGCCGCGATCACGGCGAGACCTTCCGTCCCAGTTCTCTGGTGGCTTAGGACCCAAGCCGCCGCCCCGAGGAGAGTGGCCACGAATCCGCAGATGAGGGCTAGCGTGCCGAGAATGCCGAAGGCCACTTTGGTGCCCGGCTTTGGCTCTTCCATGATGAGCCGCACACGGTGCGACGGGTTGAAGGTTGACGTGTGGTGGGAATGCCGCTGCCTAACGGATCGCGCTTAAGCTGCGGGCGACTCCCCAGCCGACGCAAGCTCCCAGTCACCTGCCGTGAGTGGCGCTGGGTGTGTGGGTGGCTGTCTCACTAACGCACGTTTGTTGTCCACTACCCTGCCCGTTGTCGCATTCCCGCCTCTGGCGAACACCTCGGATCAGTTCACCGTAATCGTCCCCGTCATGCCCGCGTGGATCGTGCAGTGGTACGGAAACGAGCCGGCAGCAGGAAACACATGCACAAATATTTGGCCCGAAGGCAAGCCGGTGTTAAACGACGTGCCGTCATCGGAGGTCACGGTGTGGGAGAAGTTGCCGTTGTTCTGCCAGCACACCGACTGTCCATGCATAATGGTGGCGGTGTTGGGCGAAAACACCTTAGAGTCGGTGGCATTGACGTTCGCTGATGCCCCGCTGCTACCACATGAGTTGGCGGGTGCGGTTGAGCTGCCGCCACAGGCTGTGGTAACGACGAGCGCGATACCGAGGGCGAGCATGGTACGCATGAGGAGCCTCTTGGGTAGATCGGAACGCTGCATGAGGGAAGATATCAGTCGCTTGGGTCCGGTAACGAATCTGCAAGGCGCGTACCCTGAGACGGGCCCTGGCCGATTCCGGGAGATTGGAGCCGCTTGTGATCGTCGTCACGCGGATTCCCGTGTCATCGCGCAACGGAGGTGTGTCGCTCGGGCGGAGCGCACCCTACGGCCATCGCGTCCTTCAGGATCATGGCGCGGAGTCAGCTTCGGTGCGCTTCGGCTTCTTGGGCAGGCGGAAGCCTAACATGCAACCATTGGAGGAGGGACAGGCTTCCCTTGCCCCCGCCGGTATTTCGCCCGCAGCTTCAAGCGCGGTCCGTTAGGCGGCTCACAATGACTGGAGACAGCTATGCCGGAAGGTTCGCCAGCGGATCGTCGCCCGGGCTCAAGGGATAGTCCTGGAGATTGGCGTCGGTTCGGGCGCAAACTTCGTTCACTACGATCCCGCCAAGGTGAGCAAGCTCTATGCGCTTGAACCCAACCCGGGCATGCTGCGACTCGCGGACAGGCAACGACGCCAGACGGCACTGGATGTTGAGTTCCTCGACCTTCCGGGGGAACGCATTCCCCTGGCAGACGGTGCGGTCGATACAGTGGTGAGCACCTTCACCTTATGCACCATCCCGGGCGTGCTGGAGGCCATTGAGGGGATTGCACGCGTACTCAAGCCGGACGGCCGCCTCATCTTCTTCGAACTTGGGTTGGCCCCCGATCCCCGAGTGCAAGCCTGGCAGCTGCGGTTGGAGACGATTCATCACTGGCTGTTCCAAGGCTTGTATTTGACACGGGATATTCCGGCGCTCCTGCAGCAGGGCGGCTTCAGAATCGAGCACATGGAGGCGGGGTACATTGCCGCATTCCCGAAGTCGTCGTCATACGCTTGGTGGGGCACCGCGATTCTGCAATCCCGCTAGGCGGTGGTGGGGTGTTGTCGGGCCGTCGCTTGGTGGTGTTCTAAAATGTGACGCGAAGTCCTACGTGCGCCAGGCTGTCTTTGCGGCACCAAGGGGCGAGAGTGCAACGGGTTCCAGATCGCTGTGGAGTGCCCCTGCTTTTCGGATCACCCGAAATGCGACGTGTGCTCCAGGGCGGCCGAGACGTCAGGCACCGAGATATCTCGTCGCTCATGTCCTCACCTCTGGTTCCAGCGAGCGACTTGACGCCCCCGTGCCACCGCGGTATTTCACTCTCCCTGCAAGCAACCCCTGCAGCGACAAGGGCAAACCCGGCGAAAGCCGGGTCTGCCGCGCGCGCCGGGGTGACCTATCTTCGCATCGCGTATTCGGACGGGGAGAAAGGGACTCTCGTCGTCAGCTGCCGGCTCCCGGGATCGCCGCCCGCAGTCGCCGAGGGAGTCAGTGCATCTAAGGGTTTCCTATACTTCTGGAACATCAGAGACCCTCAGTTCACGCTGTTCCGCGTCTTGGGCGAACAAGACTAGCTGAGGGGCATGCACCGGGGGCCGGTCCGCGCCGGCCCCTCCGTGCTCGACCTCGCCGAGGAAGGCAGGACAGGGTCGGATGGATCCGCGGCGCCCGCATCGAAGCAGCACCAGCGTTACGAACTCTTCGTCGCTAGCGTGCGAAAACGGCTCTTGTCAATCTTTAGCGCGCGAATCTTCGATTCAAGCGTCGAACGCGGAATCCCGAGTCGGGCCGCGGCTCCTGAGGGCCCGTACACCCGCCCGCCGGTCTCGCGCAGCGCATTCTCGACGATCGCCTTCTCGTGCTCGGCGAGCGAGCCGGACAACCCGACCCCGGGTCCTAGTCGCTGGCCCCGCGGGGACAGCCAGCTCTCGTCGACCGTGAATTCGTCGGTGTCCGAGACGATCACCGACCGCTCGATGACGTTCTGCAGCTCGCGTACGTTTCCGGGCCAGGGATAGGACTGCAGACAGTCGAGTGTCCGCTTGCGAACCCGTCGGAATGTCTTCCCGGCCCTCCGCGCGTAGCGACCGATGAAGTACTCCACCAGCATGGGAATGTCTTCTCGCCGTTCCCGCAACGGAGGCATCTCGAGGGGAAACACATTGAGCCGATAGAACAGGTCCTCGCGAAATGTGCCGTCCGCCACTGCGGCGGTCAAATCACGATTCGTTGCGGCGATGACGCGAACATCGACCTGGATCCGCTCTCGCCCCCCCACGCGCTCGAATTCCCGCTCCTGGAGGACCCGCAGCAACGCCACCTGTGTGTCGGACGACAGTTCGCCCACCTCGTCCAGGAAGATCGTGCCGCCATTCGCCAGCTCGAACCGACCGAGTCGCCGTTGCACGGCCCCGGTGAACGCGCCTTTCTCATGACCGAAGAGCTCCGAGGCAATCAAGTCGCGTGGAATGGCCGCGCAGTTGAGGGCTACGAACGCTCGTGAGGCACGCCGAGACCGCCGGTGAATCGCTCGCGCGACGAGTTCCTTTCCCGTGCCGGTCTCGCCGCTGATGAGCACCGTGGAGTCGCTGCCGGCGACTTTGCACGCGCGCGAGAGCAGCGCCGTCAGCGCTGCGGAGGCGCCGACAATTTCCTCGAACATCGACGCTCTGTCGACTTCCTCTCGCAGGACGACGTTTTCCTGCTGGAGTCTCTCCTCGGCGGTCTTGCGATCGTCGATATCGGTACAGGCGACATACCAGCGGATGATCTGTCCGTTGTGATCGCGAACCGGGTTCAAACGAGTCAGAAACCAGCGGTAAGTGCCATCGCCCTTGCGCAGCCGTAACTCCAACTCGTTGGTCGATCCTGAAGAGAGAGCACGATCAAAATAATCCCGGTCCCGCGCTCGATCATCTGGATGAACGAACGCACCCCGCTCAGGCGTCTGCCGCCACTCCTCAAGGCTAAGGCCTAGGTAATCAAGTGCGATCCGGTTGATATGGAGACGTTCACGGTTGGGTCCATATACAGCAACAAGTTGAGGGGCGAGGTCCAACATCTGGCGGAGCTCCGTTTCCTGTTGCTGAAGCCTCTGTTCCGCCTCCTTTCGCCCAGTGATGTCACTCACAGCCCCAACAAACTCGATGCTGCTTGAGGAATGATCCAAAGCATGGGCCCGCACGTGGATATGCTTGATCGCACCGCTCGGCATGAGCAGACGACACTCATGCTCGAAGTCTTCACCGGTCGTGGATGCGCGCTCGGTGACCTGTTGTGCAAGAAACCTATCCTGGGGATCGATACGCTGCATCAGGATGTCTAACGTCGGCCTTTCGGAGCGATCGTATTCGAAGATGCGGTAGGTTTCGTCCGACCAAACCATCTCTCCATTCTCCGTTTTCCACCCAAAGCTACCCGTATGACTAAGTCTTTGGGCTTCGGCCAGAAAGACTTCGCTCCGCCGGATCATTTCTTCGGCAACTTTGTGATCCGTGATATCCATTATCGCGCCGACAGCTTCCTCGTTACCCGCCTCGTCAATCAAAGAGTGTGAAAGACTACGAAGATGTTTTATAGAACCATCGGGCATCAGCAAGCGATGCTCAAAGTCAAATGCACTTCCGCCCTGCGCGGCACGCTCAAGAACGCTTTTGAGAAGCTCCACATCATCAGGATGGACTCGCTGTAAAACCAAATCGGCTGTCGCTTCCGTCCCGGGAGCGTAGCCATAGATACGTGCCGCTTCCTCGGACCAAAATAACTGCTTAGTACTTACTTTCATTCCGACACTGCCGGTGCGGCTGAGTCTCTGTGCATCTGTTAAATGCGCTTGGCTGCGGCGAAGTTCGACTTCGGTCCGCTTCCGGCCGGTGACATCCATTACCGCACCAATGACCTCGATGCTTCCGGTTTCACCCCGCTCCGCTTTTCCAACAAGATGAATATACTTGATCTTTCCGTCCGGCAGCAGTAAGCGGCACTCGACATCAATTCCCTCTCCGTTGGCAGCGGCTCCTAGTGCCGTTTTCACCGAAGGCCTATCCTGCGGATGAACGCGCTCCAAAATCATTGGCAATGTGATTTGCCAGGAATGAGGAAATTCGAAGAGTCGAAAAGTCTCGTCGGACCAGAAGTGCTCGTCCGTGGAAACGTCCCACCCGAAGCTCCCTGTGTGGCTGAGTCTTTGGGCTTCTGCGAGAAAATGCTCGTTACGCCGCAGGGCTTCCTCGGCCCGCTTGCGACCTTCGCCGGCGAGCTCTACTGAATGTTCGTGCGTTGTCATATATCGCTTCCCAAAACCAGACTAGGATCACCCGAGTTCGCCCGGCCGGTCTCCTGGTTCCACACGGATCATAATACGAACTCCGGGCCTTGCTGGAAGATGATGGTCGAAAGCGAGTCGCCGCCGCCGCTTGGCCGTGCTCCGATCGGCCAAGTCCGAGCACCTGATGCCCTGAAGCAGTGACATCGTCGCGCGAAATGGCGGGCATTTGAGGGCCACGAATACCCGTGAAGCGCCAGACCGCGGGTGCATCGCCCGCGCGACGTGATTCGGCTCTCTGAATTGTCAGTATCCCACCATTGGCGAGACTTCGCCAATAAAGCAGCTGTCAACTCTTTTGGATTCAACACTTTTCCGCTGGACCAGTAGTTGCTTCGTGTATACGCCATGAGGATTCATGTTCACCTCCTCGCGTTGGCGCTGAGCGTCACCATTCCAGCGGCGACTCAGGAAGTCGAATCAATTCCCGTTCCGGGGACGAAAGCGTTTCCGGAGAGCATCACATCGACTTCCGATGGTGCGCTTTTTGTCGGGCGGCTGGGGGATGGTGGAATCGTGCGCGTCAAACCGCGCACCGCCGAGAGCACCGTATTCGTCCAACCGGGCGCAGCGGGGTCGCGCTCGATCTTGGGAGTCTTCGCGGAAGAGGCATCGACCACGCTGTGGGCTTGCTCGAACGACTTGAGTGCGTTGGGCGGGCCTGCAACCGGTAGTGATACGGGGAGCGCGTTGAAGGGCTTTGACCTTAAGACGGGAGTTGGAAAACGCAGCGTCTCGTTGCCCAGCGCTCACGCGTTCTGCAACGACATCACCGTGGACGCCCAGGGCTCCGTATACATCACCGACAGCGCGCATCCCACCATTCTAAAACTCTCCCCGGGCGCCACGACGTTCGAAGTATTCGCACAGGATTCCGCCTTTGCTGCGCCTCAGGGCGGTTTTGGGCTCGACGGGATCGCCTTCGGCAGCGACGGCAATCTTTACGTCACGACCTACACGGCCGGCGAGCTCGTGCGGGTCGAAGTCAAGGATGGAAGGGCCGGGCACGTCACGACACTTTCCGGCGCCCGTCACCTGAAACTTCCCGATGCCCTCCGAACCCTCGGCAACAACAGTTTCCTCCTGATCGAGGGTTCAGGAAGCCTAGATCGCGTGGTGATCCAAGGCGACGCTTTCGCCGTCACGCCGATTCAGGGCGGTTTCGCGACCCCGACGTCGGTTGCCAGGATTGGCACCACGGCGTGGGTCAGTGAGGGCCAGCTGGGCTTCTTCTTCGAGCCTTCGAAGAGGGCCTCATCGCCTTCCCTGCCTTTTCGGATCTACGCTGTTCCATTGAGAAAGGAAGACACGAAATGAGGCTTCCAGCCGCGTCGTTTCTGACGTTATGGCTACGCCTACCCGCTGCGCACGTCGCAGCACAAGGCGCGCAGGTCGGGTCGACGCCCTACCCAAGGGTGACGGACGAGCGGCTGCAGCATCCGGAAGCGCCTCTCAGCTTCGACGGCGTCCGCGCGATCGCGCACGCCGGTCGCTGGCGGCTCGACGCCTGGGTAGCGCGGCCGGTGGACACCACGGAATTCCCGAGTTCGACGGCTGCGCGTGACCGCCACCCTCGGCGGTCGAACAGCTGTCACACAACGTAAAGGAGGAGTGCGATGGGCAGCCCAGAACTCGCGCAATACGCAGACTTCTACGCCGACATGACCGACCGGTTCGCGCTGACCGACAGTCTCTCGCTATGGCGGGACATCTCCGAGCGGCTGCATCAGCTCACCAGCGAGCCGGAGGACGTCACCTACCGGGACGTGACCGCGAATGGGGTGCCCGCCATCCTGGTGATGCCGGCCGACAGCTCGACGGAGCACATCCTCCTGCACAGCCACTCCGGCGGTTCGGTGACGGCCTCGATGTGGCAGGAGCGCAAGGCCGTCGGGCATCTCGCGAAGGCAGCCGGCTCGCGGGCGCTCGTCATCAACTACCGGCTCGCCCCGGAGGACAAGTTCCCGGCGCAGATCGACGACGTCGAGGCCGCGTACCGGTGGCTGCTCGACCAGGGGTACGACCCGTCCCGGATCGCTAGCACCGGCGACTCGATCGGCGGGAACTACGCGGTGAACCTGGCGTTGACCTTGCAGCGCAAGCACGCCCCGCTGCCGGGGGCGGTGCTGTCCATCTCGCCGTGGTTCGACATGGAGCTGAAGAACGAGTCGATCGACACCAACGCGAGCCTCGACAAGATGCTCAGCCGCGACCTGCTGCGCGGCTTCAGCAACTCCATGCTGGACGGCACCGGGATCGCCGTAACCGATCCGCGGATCAACCTGGCGTACGCGGACCCGACAGGGCTGCCGCCGACGATGATCTTCTATGGCGAGTACGAGCTCCTCGTCGACGATGCCAACCAGTTCGCCGAGCGGGCCCGCACGGCCGGCGTCGACCTAGAGCTGCGCTCGCTGCCCGAGGGGCAGCACAACTTCTTCCTGGGGGCCGGCAGGGTTCCCGAGATCGACGCGGCGGTCTCTGAGATGGGCGCGTGGCTGCGCTCCAAGATCGGCCTGGCGGTGGCCCCGGCCTGAACGGCCCCGGGTTGGCACGACAGCGTGGGTCAGTGAGGGCCAGCTGGCCTTCTTCTTCGATCCTTCGAAGCAGGCCTTATCGCCTTCCCTGCCGTTTCGGATCTAAGCTGTTCCATTGAGAAAGGAAGACACGAAATGAGGTTTCAACCCGCGTCGTTTCTGACGTTATGGCTATGCCTACCCGCTGCGCACGTCGCCGCACAAGGCGTGCAGGTCGGGTCGACGCCCTACCCAAGGGTGACGGACGAACGGCTGCAGCATCCGGAAGCGGGCGATTGGCTGATGTATCGGCGCACATACGATGGCTCAGGCTTCAGTCCCCTGAGGCAAATCACCGCGAGCAACATCGGGAAGCTGTCCCTCGCTTGGTCGCTCAATACGGATCTGGTCGAGGCCCATGAAACGACGCCAATCGTGAACCACGGGCGGATGTTCATCACCACACCCGGCAATAACGTGATCGCACTGGATGCCAAGACCGGCACTCAGCTTTGGCGGTATGTGAAGAAGTATCCCGAGGGCCTGTTTCAATTGCACCCGACCAATCGCGGCGTGGCGTTATATGGTGACCGCGTGTACATGGCAACCACCGATTGCGAACTCGTGGCCCTGGATGCCGCCACGGGCAAAGAAGCCTGGACGGTCCAGATCGATGACTACAAGACCGGCTGCTACGCGACGCTGGCGCCGCTCGCGGCGCGAGGCAAGATCCTCGTCGGTTACTCCGGTGGAGAATTTGGCGTCCGAGGCTCGGTGAGCGCCTTCGACGCCGAGACCGGCAAGCGAATCTGGCGCACCTACACCGTGCCCGCGCCCGATGAGCCAGGCGGGTCGACCTGGAGGGGCGATACATACAAGCGCGGAGGTGGCTCTATCTGGATCACCGGTGTGTTTGATCCCGAATCGAACATCACCTACTGGGGCACCGGAAATCCGGCGCCGTGGATCGCTGACGATCGTCCGGGCGATAATCTGTATACCAACTCCACGTTGGCGCTCGACCTCGAGACCGGCACACTGAAGGGCTTTCACCAGTACACGCCGCACGACTCGTGGGACTGGGATGAGGTGTCGGCGCCATTGTTGATCGACACGGAGATCGACGGAAAGCTGGTCAAGACGGCTACGCACGCCGGCCGCAACGGATACCTCTGGATCCTGGATCGCAATCAGGGACAGCTGAGGTTTCTCCACGCCTTTTCGTTCTCGAATAACAATGTGTTCAAGTCGATTGACGCGAAGACGGGGAAGCCTGTCATCGATGAATCGAAGCGTCCTGGTGCCAAACAAAGCGGTGAGTTCTGCCCGAGCATCGGCGGCGGCAAGGACTGGCCACCTGAGGCATGGAGCCCACAGACAAAGCTCCTGTACATCCCTGCGAATAACAACATCTGCGGCTTTCTCCCGCAGGGTGTCGTGCCGAAGCCTGACGCCCGCGGATTCTATGTCGGATACGAAGTGGAAAGCATCTTCGGGTCGGTTCGCACCAGCGCGGGTGCGGCCGACCATCTTGGCGAGCTTCAAGCCTGGGACTTGAATACCGGCAAGCGCGTCTGGCAGCACAACTTCAAAACCATCCTGTTTGCGCCGCTGTTGGTGACTGGCGGGGATCTGGTGTTCGCGGGTGGAACGCCCGACCGGGAGTTCAGGGCGTTCGATGCGCGCACGGGAGAGCAACTGTGGAGCTTCCCGGCGCCCGCCGGGCTGATTGGTGTTCCTACCTCCTTTGAGGTCGATGGCGAGCAATACATAGCGGTCACGGCGGGCTGGGGACTTGATGCGCAGGGCATTCAAAACGGGATCGACAAGATACAAGGAACCAAAACGGTGGTTCCCAAGGGCGGGACGGTGCTGGTGTTCAAGGTTCGCTAAACCTGTGCAACATTCCGGAGCAACTCATGAAGAACGACTCGGAAAACGAAATTGGAGTACCGGCGCCCCATGTCTCGCGCCGCAAGTTCATGCTCGCGGCGGCGGCAACGGGCGGCGCCGGTTTACTGTCCGCCGTAACCGGTGGCGCCGGTCTACTGCCCGCGGGGCTCGTGCCGATGAATGCCCATGGGAGCGATG
>WNFD01011607.1_pt1 | contig 11409 bp, 12 predicted proteins | sample 5400491 | NCBI WGS metagenome assembly WNFD01 (sample SAMN13153343, study PRJNA577476) | soil metagenome | isolation source: 120 cm saprolite under Douglas fir tree site 2 hole 2 replicate 2 | place: USA:California | collected 2015-04-18 | reverse complement strand
ACAGCTTCCTTGGTGGTTGCGCACGACAGGATGTAGCCGTTGACCTCGCGATCGAGCCTGACCTTGACGATCCCCAGTTTCCCCATGTCTCAGTATTTACTCAAATGCAGCGTGCCGAGGTGGTCGGCTTCTCGATCCTTCTGCTCGGCGTGTGCCTGTTCTGGACGTATGGCTACATCCGGCGCCGAGGGAAGAGGCGCGGTTAGGCCCTCTCTGTACTGATACGACGCCCCGCTCGACCATCCGGGCCGAAATAGCGAAATCCCCGCAGGAGTAGTGGGGGCGCGGCGAACCAGAACCACCTACCTCCCCGCGAACCTTGAATACCTAGCGACGCATCTGGAACGAACGTTCGATCCAGCCGCTCGCCGCGTATACTCAAACGGTGCCAAGAAACGGGAACGACGACACAGAGACGCGGATTAAGGCGACCACCCTTGAGCAAGAAATTCGCAAGGGTGGCGTCGGACACAACCCCTCAGTCGAAGGGGGCATCGTCGTGATGACTAACGCAGGCCAGTTGAAGATAGAACCAAACCCGCCGGCGCAGGCCGTCCCGATTGCTCAGCCCGAAGCGCCCGCTCCTGCACAACATCAGCCAGAAACGTCAACAGACTAAGCATGGCGAGCGTGGTCTGATCTGGACCTCAGCAACGCACTCCAAGTTGTCCTTTTTCTGCTCCCTGGTTTCCTAGCCCTACAGACCTTCCTTCTCTTCGTCCCAACCCGACGGTCCGCATCCGATGCGGAAATCATCGCAAGCAGCATCGCGGTGACTGCCCTGTTATGGGCCATCGTGTCAGTCAGCGCAGTTGGCGCTTCAGCCCTGATCCGGAGTGCTCATATTCTTGGCCAGGCAAGCTCATTAGACCTTTGGGTTGCGTGGATTCAGCCTGCCCTCAAAACAACCCAGGTCACGGAAACAGATCTCTTGCCTGCAATGTTTGTGAACCTCCTCGGTATCGCTGTTGGATTCGCAGGCTCACTGATCGTCACATCACGTCGCGGCGGTCGGCTGCGGTCATTCAATCTGTGGCACCTCAGATTTGATCTAACGCCACGTGTTTGGAATTGGTTCTTCCAAGAGCCGGTACAAGGCCGTCTGTACAGAATCCGGCTCTTAAGCGGCGACCAGCTTATAGGTCAGATCACGGCATACTCGATCAACCCCGATGACGACGTGCAGGAGGTTATTGTCGAGTTGTACTCGCGAGGCGGTAAAGATGGCCCAACTCATGCCGTGACCGACGCTCGCCGCCTACTAGTCTCAAGGTCGGAAATCGAAACGATCGAGCAGCTGCGGATGGCTCTTCAACTTGGTCCCGCGGGACTCATGCTCATTCCAATCGATGACTAGCCAGGCTAGGCCGAGAGCACGCTTGAATAGCATCCTAAGACCGTCATGGAATTTCGATCCAGCTCCTTCAAAGAGAGGGAGGGACAAGTCAAAGTCCCCCCGCTCGCATGTAGTTCTTAGGCAGTGGTCGCTAGCGCGTCAGCAGAATCCGAATTTCCAATGGTTCTCACGCTCGGACACTCTTACCGATAGGTCTGCGAAAATCGAATCTCAATAGGAGAGGCCGGCTCGCGTGAGTCGGCCCCTCGGTGCTTACCCGGGAGGACTTGAACCGTCCACTCCGGCTGTCGAAACCAACCGGCGCTGATCCACCAGCTTTCGGGCAGGGCGAGTATATACCGGAAACCCTTGCGCTGGCGCAAGCCTTTAGTCCACAATAGCCCTCGTGGCTGGCATCGACGACATTTTGGATTTGAACCAGGCAGCGCAAATCGCTAATGTCAGCGCTTCGCGGCTACGGCAGCTAATCGAAGCCGGGCAGCTACGAGGAAAGAAGATCGGTAATAGCTGGGCGATCATGGGCAGCGACCTCGACCTCCTGTTGGGGAGGCCGCGGCAGCCTGGTCGGCCTGACGAGCGCAAGGCTCTCGAGTCGCGCCTGAGAATCGAGTTGCGACCAATGAGTCCGATCAGCATCAGCCTCCACCCATATAACCAAGAGATTCGGCTCTGGTTCAGAGTCGACAACCGCTCTGATGTATACGTCGAGCTCGACCGGATGTGGGTCGAGGTGTGGTACCCGCAGCCGGTCGTCGAAGGCGCAATCATCGACCGCTATGAAATTGGTCCAAACCAGCTCATCGATACACCTATGTTCCACGCGTGGCCAACGCCAGACAAAGCTGAAATGATGCGGCGTGCCGCAACTGACCCAAGTCAAAATGCAGAGTTGCAGATTTACGTGCGCGCCTACTTCAACACATACACCGACATAGGCACGGCCCAAGTCCAAGCTCGAATCACGCGACAAAAGGGCGAGTTTCCGATTCAACTCCCGCCTACGCCATGAATACCACCACGTCGGTGTCTATGATGCCCGCTCACGAGCGGTCCCGAGTTCGAGGCAGCGATCAGCGTCTATAGCCCCCATCTGCTCATCTGGGCGATGCAAGGTCTGGCGCCTCGACGCGAATATAGATGCTCGGAACCGCGGCATCATCAGCAACCAAACGAATAGGCGTCAACTGATTCGTTGCGAAGTTACTTGGACCACGAAGGTTGATTTAAGTCCGTCGTATGGCTGGACCAGCGGTTTTGAACACGGAATCGGTGGTCGGCTGCGATCGACTGGAACGACCTACGTCGGCGTTATCAACGCGGCGCTCTTGGAGTTGAGGTGGCCGCGCATTCAGCTGATCGTGGGGCCCTAGTCTGAAGTTTCGCCCTGGACCTTGACCCGCAGGGCGTCCAGCGAGTCGAACTTGTCGAGCGCCGGCTTGGCGCGCACCCGATCGGGATACTTCGCGGTCTGGACCTCCTTGACCTTTTCGTGCCGGTCGACGGTCTCGCGGATCACGTCGTCGGTGTCGGTCACGACCTGCGGCCGCGTCGGCCGGAACAGCTCCTCCGAGCCTGAGAGCGTAACGCGCTTGAAAGTCGGCATTACTAGTGCTCCTCTTGGGAAAACGTTCGCCAATGCATCGGCCTAGTCGGCCGGGCTTCGCTGATGCCGGCGTCGACTCCTGTGCGCGCTCGGTCACGCATCTGACGCGATGCGCTCCCTTGCGTGCTCGTCGTCTCCTTGGCACCGGCCGCCGAGGCCGCGCCTTGTCGAACTGTTCCCAAGTGAAGCACTAGTCCCTGTGATTCTCCATTACCCGGGCTGCCAGTGCACGATACGACCTCGCGCCATCTGAGTCCTTCGCGTACTGGAGGATCGACTGCCCCGCCAGTGGCGTCTCTGCGAAGCGAATCGAGTCGGTGACGCCGAAGTCGTACACCTTGTCGCCGTACTTCTCTCTGACCGCAGCGAGCACCTCCTGCGAGTGGAGCGCGCGCGACTTGTAGAGGGTGGGGAGGATGCCGATGAGCTCCAGGCGCGGGTTGAGCCGGCGCTTCACGCGCTCCATCGTGATCAGGAGCTCCTGCATACCCTTCAGCGCCAGGAATTCCGCCTGCAGAGGCACCAACACCTCGTCCGCGGCCACCAGCGCGTTGATGACGATGAGGTCGAGCGATGGCGGGCAATCGATGATGATGAAGTCGTAGCGCTTCTGCACCGCCTCGAGCTTGTCGCGAAGGATGCTCTCGCGGCCGATCTCGTTGATCAGCTGGTTGTCGGCGCCGGCCAGCTCGACGTCTGCAGGGATGTAATGAACGCCCATCTGCGGAGCCTCTTGCACGACGTCGGTGACCGTCGTCTCGGGGTCGACCAGGAGGTGATAGACCGTCTTCTCCAGCTCGGCCGGAGGCTTCATGTAGAGGGTCAGGTGACCCTGGGCGTCGAGGTCGATGAGCAGAACCCTCTGGCCGATCTCCGCCAGTGCGGCGCCGAGGTTGACAGCAGTGGTGGTCTTGCCAACACCACCCTTTTGCATGGCGACGGCGATCGTTCGGGCCAAGAGTGCACCGAGTCTAACCGAAGCCAGGCGGTATCGCCCGCACGGAGGATGCCGCGAGACGCCCGGCCTGAGAGACCAGGCCGGGAATCCTCGACGGGTCTTCGGCGCCCATGCGGCCGATCTCCGTTGTTGCGGCCTCCGCTCCTCACTTACGCATGACGGATGCGCGCGTTCCGGTGCTCGGCCGCGCCTAGGATATCGGCCACCTGGATCGCCGAATCCCTCGCCGAGTCTCCCAGCCTGGCCTCTATCATTGGCCGCGGTGTTCTTGATCCCGCTGATTGCAGCCCTGGTCGGCGCCGCCTTCGCGGTGGTCGTCGGGAGGCAGTACATCACCCGCCGCAAGCCCTACCAGGCGATCTGGGCGCTGGCCCTCGCCATGTTCGGGGTGGCGGCCGCCTTCGAGACCGTCGGACAGCTTGGGGGCTGGTCGGACGCGACCTACAAGGGCTATTACCTCTTTGGGGGGTTGCTGAACGTCGGCTGGCTCGGGACCGGCTCACTCTTGCTGCTCGTGCCGCCACGGGCTGGGCGGGCAGCCGTAATTGTCATGACGGTTATCTCGTTGATATGTGTTGTGGCAGTGCTCCTATCGCATACGAACCCGACTTTGCTCAAGGCGCAGGTCCCGCCCCGAGGCGCGATCGACGTTTCGGCCCTGCTGCCGCTGATCACGAATGTCGGCGGCTCGCTGCTGCTCGTCGGAGGCGCGGCCTGGTCGGCATGGAAGTCGGCGCGAGCAGGCGCGCCTCGGAACCGGGTGCTCGGCCTGGCCATACTCGCTGCCGGCGCGTTCATCGTCGCCGGTGGCCACAGCTATGCGCAGTCGAGGGGCGTTTACGTCGCGCAGCCGCTCAGTGAAGCGGCCGGCATCATCGCCATGTTCGGCGGCTTCCTTGTCATCGAGGCTCGCCGCGAGCTGGTTCGATCGAAGGCGAGGACCGCATGATCATCGATGCCGTCATCGCTCTCGCGCTCCTTGTGGCGCTGTTCCTCGGATACCAGCGTGGCGTGATCCAACCTCTGATGGCGGAGATCTTCTTCTTCGCCACGCTCCTTCTGATCTTTCGATTCCACGACCAGTACACGAGCGAGATGCAAAAGCTCTTGCACCTAAACCCGGTGCTGAGCGTGTTCGTGGCCCTCATCCTCGCGGTCATCCTGGGCGCGATCGGAGGCGCGATCGGTGGGGCGTTCCATCGTCTCGAGGCGATTCGAGGCATCGATGGCCTGCTCGGCGTATTCGTCCATGTCGGCGTCACGGTCGTCGTCATCTACCTCGCCGTGTCGGCTCTTGTCGTGCTCGACAATGCTTTCGAGCCGACGCTGAAAAGCGCGACCCTGACCTTGAACCAGGTCAATCAGCTGGAAAACTTCATCCTGTCCAACCCGATCACATCGGCGATGGTCTCCAAGTCGGATCTCCAGGCGCTCAAGACGGCTGCCGCCAAACCAGCGGGCGCAAGCATCGCTTCGGTCGCCGGCATCCACCAGCTGCAGCAGATCTTTGTCGATTTCCTCCAGCCGCAGCTCCATGGCTCGAGAGCGGTGCCGATCATCCTCTCCATCGGATCTCATCTTCCGTTCCTCGGCCACGTCGGGCCGGGCGATCTGAAGCCGCTCCCCAACGTGACCCCGTCGCCGACCCCGAAGGTCAGCCCATCGCCTAGCCCACACAAGTAGCCGGAAGAAGTGCTCGACCTGGCGCTGACTCCGGACCAGGAGCAGCTGGTGGCCACGGTCCGCGACTTCTGCGCGCGCGAGTTCGCTCCCTCAGTCGCGGCCAACGATCGTGAGGGCCACCACGACCCCAAGATCTTCGCCAAGCTGGCCTCGATCGGGCTGCCCGGCGTGTGCTTCCCGCAGCGCTACGGCGGCCACGGCCTGGATTACCTCTCGCTCGGCCTCGTGTGTGAGGAGCTCGAGTACGTCGACACCACCTACCGCACCGTGCTTTCAGTGCACGTCGGCCTGGTCGGCATGGGTTTGTACACATGGGCCGACGAGGACCAGAAGCAGCGGTGGCTCTTGCCGATGGCCTCGGGCCAGAAGCTCGCTTGCTATGGGCTCACCGAGCCGAACGCCGGCTCGGACGTGGCTTCGATGCAGGCGACCGCTCGCCGATCGGGCTCCGGTTACGTGCTCAACGGAGAAAAGGTGTGGGTTTCGGACGCGGACACCGCCGACTTCCTGCTCGTTTTCGCCAAGACAGACCCAAAGGCCGGAAGCCGCGGCGTCTCCGCCTTCATGCTCGACCGCGCCAAATGTGGGCCGGCGCTGCGAACCGAACCGATCAAGGATCGCCTCGGCATCCGGGCGGGTGACGTGGGCTCGATCTTCATGGCCGACGTCGAGGTGCCCGAGCAAGACCGGATCGGCGATGAGGGCGACGGTTTCAAGATCGCAATGAGCTGCCTCGACAACGGGCGCTTCACGGTCGCCGCCGGCGCGGCGGGCACGGTCCGCGCCTGCCTTGATGCATCGGTGAAATACGCTCGCGAACGCAAGACCTTCGGCCAGGCGATCGGCCGCTACCAGCTGGTGCAGCAGATGATCGCGCGCATGTCACGCGATTACGAGATCTGCCGGCTCCTCTATTTCAAGGTCGCGTGGATGAAGAACAAAGGTATTCGACACACACGCGATGTGTCGATGGCCAAGCAGTACGCCACTGACGCGGCCTTCAACGCCGCCCACGACGCCATCGAGGTCCACGGAGCTTATGGATATTCGGCCGAGTACCCGGTCGAGCGCTTCCTCCGCAACGCGCGAGCGCCGATCATCTACGAAGGCACACGCGAGATCCACACGATCCTCCAGGGCGAGTACGCCCTGGGTTATCGAGAAGACCGTCCGGTCAAGAAGTCGCTCCCTCCCTACGAACCGGATTGATGGCGCTGGCCGCGCGCCGGTCGCTGTCGAGGCTGACGCATCTCGACTTCGCCCTCCTGTCGATCTACTGGATCGCGATCGGCTACCTGTGGACGAGCCTCGGCGGATTGATCCTGCCCGACCTCGTCGTTCACCTGGTCGGCAACGCGCACAAAGGGCCGGCGCTGGGTGTTCTGGAGGGGGTCGGATCGCTGATGGCGGTGGTCTGGCAGCCGCTGGTCGGCTCGTACTCAGACCGCACCCGCACGCGCTTCGGGCGCCGCCACCCGTTCATCTTCGCCGGGACCGTCGGTGATGTGATCTTCCTGGTCGGGATCGCGCTGTCGGGTAGCTACTGGCTGGTCTTGATCTTCTACTTCCTGCTCCAGACGGCCTCCAATACAGCGCAGGGTCCGTATCAAGGCCTACTTCCAGATGTCGTCCCGGAGGCGCAGCGCGGCACCGCCTCCGGTTACTACGGCGCCTCGAACGCGATCGGGTTGATCGCGGGCTCGGTGGGAGCGGGCTACATCCTGGCCCACTTCGGTCGGACGGCGGCCATCCTCAGCATCTGCGCCCTCCTCCTGGCCACGATGGTGCCGACCGTGCTGCTGGTCCCCGACCGGGCCGAGGCCAGTCGGGCGCAGTTCACGAGCTTGCGGCAGGCGGTTGCGACCACCTTTTCACGACCACTCCGTCACACGCATTTTCTGTGGCTGATGGCCTCGCGGCTCTTGATCCTGATGGGACTGGTCGGGCTGCAGAGCTTCGTTCTGTACTACTTCAGCGACGTCTTCTATCACGGCCACGTGGACGCGGCCGTCACCGCCGCCTACACGCTCCAGGGCCTGGTGATCGTGTCCGCTCTCATCGTCGCGATACCCGCCGCGCGGGCTTCGGACCGGATCGGGCGGCGGCCCCTGATTCTCTGGGGAGGCCTGCTGGGCGCGGCGGGAGTGCTCATCCTCGTTTTCAGCCACTACCAGCTATTACCCTCGTCTTTGTTGGAGCCGCTTGCCCATGCCCTGAAGGTGCCGGTCCTGGCCGCACAGGCGACCCTGGTCGGCGTTTTGATCGGGATCGGGTACGGGCTCTTCTTCTCGGTCGACTGGGCTTTCATCCAGGACATCATCCCGCCCGGCGAGGCAGGCCTGTTCATGGGCTTCAGCAATATCGCCACCGCCGGTTCCGGCGTCATCGCGCGTTTCGTGGGCGGGTTCCTCCTCGAGTTCAACAACGGACCCAAGGTGCTGGGCCTGCCGGGCGGATACCCGGTCATATTCACCGTGTTCTTTGTCTGGCTGCTGGTGGGCGGCGTACTCATCCTGAAGGTGCCGGAGATGCGAAAGACATGACAGAGATGAACCTCTCCGGACTCTTGCCCTGGGGCGGCCTCGCCGGCGACCCGATCGACGGCGCCGACATCGTGGTCGCCGGTATCCCTTACGACGGCTCGGCCGTCTACCGCAAGGGCGCCGCGCTGGCGCCGAAGCGAATTCGCGAGCTCTCGGCGGTCATGCCGCCCGTCACCGAAGATGCGCGCCCCCTGGCCGGGCTCAGGGTGCACGACATGGGCGACCTGGACGCGGGGACGGATATCGAGGCCGGCTGGTCGAAGGTGGCCAACGGCCTGGCGAAAGTGCCTGCCTCGGCGCTTCTGACCGTCCTTGGCGGAGACCACTGCACGGCCATCGCCACCCTGACCACTCAGCGGTGGCGCCATCCCGACCTCGCCGTCTTGTGGGTTGATGCGCACCCGGACCTGTGCGACTTCTCGCGCGGCGGCCGATGGACCTGCGGCTGCGCCATGCGCAGGGCTCTCGAGGTCTCGAGCATCGGCCCGGCGCGCGTGGTGATCGCCGGCGGGCGGGACTATGACCCCGAAGAGCTCGAGTTCATCCGCGCTCGAGGCATGCTGCTCGTGTCCGCGTCGCAGCTGGTCGGCGACCCGGCTGCCGCGCGCATGGTCGCCGAGGCGCTGGCCGGCAAGAGCCTGCACGTTTCGTTCGACATCGATGCCCTCGACCCGGCCTTTGCTCCCGGCACGGAGATCCCATCGGCCGGCGGGCTCACCACCCGTCAGGCGCTCGACTTTCTACGCGTCGCCACCGCAGACTCAAAGCTGGTGGGCCTCGACGTCGTGGAAGTCTCGCCGCCATTCGACAACGGGGACATCACGACTCTTGCCGCTTTGAAGTTGATCTTCGAGTTCTGGGGCATGTTCTGGCATGGAAAGCGCTGACGTAGTCATCGTCGGCGGCGGGATCATGGGTTGCGCCCTCGCCTACCAGCTCAGCCGGCGCAAAGTCGACGTCCTCCTCTTGGAGCGCGAGACGTTGGGCTCGCAGTCGACAGGCAAATGCGCGGGCGGCGTGCGCCAGCAATTCTCCTCGGAGGGAAACGTGCGTCTGCAGAGGATGTCTGTCGGCATGCTCCAGAGATTCGACGAGGAGATCGGGCACCCTGCGGACTTTCGCCAGCTCGGGTACCTGTTCCTCCTCACGCAGCCGCAGCAGGTTGAGGACTTCCACCACAACATGGACATGTGGCACCGAGTCGGGCTGACCGAGGCCCGCTGGGTGGATGCCGCCGAGGCCGCCCGGATGGTGCCGATCCTCAACGTCGAAGACGTGCTTGGTTGCACGTTCTGCCCGACCGACGGGATCGCCAGCCCGGCCGACGTGACCTCGGGTTATGCGGCGGCCGCCCGCCGACTCGGGGCGCGATTGAAAGAAGGCGTGGCCGTCACCGGCATCGATGTCGCTTCGGGCCGGGTCCAGGGGGTTCGCACCACGACCGGCGACGTCGCGACCCGGCTCGTCTTCGATTGCGCGGGCGCGTGGTCGGCATCCATCGGCCGCATGGCCGGCCTCGAGATCCCAGTTCTCCCATACCGGCGCCACATCGCGGTCACCGGCACGTTCCCGGCGGTGCCGCGAACCAATCCGATGACAGTCGATTTTCAGACCTCGCTCTACTTTCACCCAGAGGGCGACGGCGTCCTCATCGGCATGAGCGATCGGGAAGAGCTGCCGGGCTACGTGACGGACGTCAACTGGGACTTCCTCGAGAAGATGTTCGCGCAAGCTGCGCGCCGAGCCCCGGCCCTGGCCGGCGCCGGTGTGAAGACCGCGTGGTCCGGTCTCTACGAGGTCACGCCCGACCACCAGGCGATCCTCGGGCCGATCCCCGAGCTGGAGGGCTTCTGGTGCGCGGCCGGCTTCAGCGGCCACGGCTTCATGCAAGCGCCGGCTGCCGCGCTGCTGCTCACCGAGCTGCTGCTGGATCAGAAGTCCGAGATCGACATCTCGTCGTTTGCGTTCGAGCGATTCGCGAGGGGAGCTCTCGTGAAAGAGAGAAACGTCATCTAGCTAGCCTCGCAAGACCAGGGCCAGCACGATCAGGCCCAGCCCGCCGAGCATGAGCACGGCCGAGCAACCGGCCTGCACGACCGTGTACGCGATCCCACCGGTGGCCCCATAGGTGGCCGCGATGTGTTCGCGTCGCCTCCGGGTCCGAATCGCCGCTGCGATACCGCCCGCGCCGATGAGAACGGCGAACAGCCCCAACCCGATGCCGCCGGCTTCCTGCCCGGTCACCGGGTCCAAGTATGTCGTCCGTTACGATTCTCGACCGTGGCCAGGGTTTTACTGTTGGGCTCGACCGGCTTCTTCGGCCGTGGAGTAGCGCACAAGCTGCTCGACGCCGGGCACCAGCTCAGGGTGCTTGTACGCGACCCGATGAAGGCGGCGGCCTTCAAAGCTCGAGGCGCGCAGCTCATCGTCGGGGACGCGCTCAACCCCGCGGCCATGGCCCAGGCGGCCCAGGGCACGGAGCACATCATCAGCCTGGTCGCCGTCCGTCGGAACCGCCCCCAGTCGTTTCTCGAGGTCAACGTCGACGGCCCGCGGATCATGGCCGAGGCGGCCAAGGCTGCCGGTGCCAGGTCGGTGGTGCTGGTGAGCAACATCGGCGCTCGGCTCGATCCGCACTTCAAGTACTTCACCTCGCGGTGGATGGGCGAGCAGGAGCTGGCCAAGAGCGGAGTGGCGGGCACGATCCTGCGCTTCTCGCTGATTCTTGGCGAGGAGGGTGGTTCCCTCGAAGATTTCGAGCGGCTCGCCAAGTTCAGCCCATTCGTGATCATCCCGGCGTACGGCGATGTCCAGCTGCAGCCGATCCTTCGCGAAGACGCCGCTCGATGCGTGGTGGAGGCAATCCAGAAGCCGGAGCTGCTGGGCAAGATCATCGAGCTCGGGGGGCCCGAGGTGGTCACGTTCGCGACCATCTACGGCTGGTTTCTTGACGCCCGCGGGATCAGAAAGCCAAGGCTGACCGTGCCGCCGGGGCTTTTGATCCCGGGTGCCACGGCGATGGAAGTGATCATGAAAGATCCCCTCATCACGCCGGACGAGATCAACATGTTCGGCGTCAACAACATCGCCGACGGCATTGACTCGGTGAGCACCCATTTCGGATGGCGACCGACTGCGCCCAGCTCTTGGGTGCCTCTGCACTGGAAGAAGGCGCCCGTCCGCAAGTAGTCCGGGCGTTTTTCGGGCTGCCGGTGCCCGAAGGGCAACGTGCCGCGATGGCGGACTTCCTGACCGCGTGCGCCGA
>WNFD01006793.1_pt1 | contig 11411 bp, 11 predicted proteins | sample 5400491 | NCBI WGS metagenome assembly WNFD01 (sample SAMN13153343, study PRJNA577476) | soil metagenome | isolation source: 120 cm saprolite under Douglas fir tree site 2 hole 2 replicate 2 | place: USA:California | collected 2015-04-18 | reverse complement strand
CGCCATATGTCTTCGAGGATGTGGGCGCTTTGATCGATCAGTCGAATCCGGAGCTGTATCTTTTCTCGACCGATTATCCGCACACCGAGGGTGGCCGAAATCCGATCGCGCGCTTCGAGTCGGCACTCGGAAACCGCTCCGAAGCTATTCGCGATCGTTTTTATTCGGAAAATTTTCTGCGCATATTTCCCGACGCTCGCGCTGCCTAGACTCCGCGCATAGCAGCATCCTGCTGCTTCTATGGATGGCACCTGACTATCCAGGTGCCAGCTTATTCTCAGATTCGCGTATGCTCGCCTCACTTTGCCTCACAGGTAGCTGAATTGCCCGACAGGCACCCTCCTTGCATTGCCCCACAGGTAAGTTTTCCCCCCGCTCGCCGGCAACCGACGATCGGGATTCGGAGGCAATTAATTTATGGGCAAGGAACCTACCGGATCTCTAAGAAAAGGATGCCTCAACTTTACCGAGCTCACGTCGGTGGCGATCGCGCTGATCTCGCCGACCATGACCGCCGCGCTGATCGTGCCGCTGATGTACAGCAGCGCCGGCAACGCGAGCTGGCTCGCGTACCTGTTCGGCACAGTGATGCTGTTGTTCGTCGCGCTGAATCTCAATCAGTTCGCGCGCCGATCCTCGTCGGCCGGATCGATGTTCGCCTACACGGTGATGGGTCTCGGCCCCGCCGCCGGCGGCATCTCCGGATGGTGCCTGGTGTGGGCGTACTTGTTTATTGGGACCGCGGGCATGACTGGTTTTACAATTTTCGCCAACACGCTGTTCGGCATGATGGGATTTCAACTACCGAACATCGTCATCTTCGCCGCTTGCGCCGCCGTCATCTGGTTTCTCGCTTACAAAGACATTCGGCTTTCAAGCATCTTGATGCTGGTGCTCGAGGGCGCATCGGTCGGCCTGATCCTCATGCTGTGCTGGGTGGTGCTCTTCAAACATAACTTCACCGTCGATACCGCACAGCTAAAGCTTAGCGGCGCGTCTTTCTCTGGCATCTCGCTCGGCGTGGTTACCGCAATTTTCAGCCTGGTCGGATTCGAGTGCGCGACCGCCTTTGGCGATGAAGCCAAAAATCCGCTCAAGACTATCCCGCGCGCCGTAATCGTGAGCTTGCTGCTCACGGGCCTGTTCTTTGTAATCGTTGCTTACATAGAAGTGCTGGGATTCGCCGGCTACAAGGTGACCCTCGATAAGGTGGACGCGCCGCTCAACGTGCTCGCCGAATTGGTGAGCATGCCGTGGCTGAAGGCGCCGGTATCGATCGGCGCGATGGTCAGCTTCTTCTCGCTTGCGTTGTCGTGCCTCAACTCCGGCGCGCGAATCCTTTATCCGATGGCGCGTCACGGCGTGTTCCCCGCGGCAATCGGCAACGCGCACGAGACCAACGAAACTCCGCACGTCGCAGTCACCGTGATGGCGGCGCTGATTTTCCTGGTGCCTACCTCGATGTTGCTGGTGTTCCGATTGCAGATCCTCGACGCCTTCAACGACGCCGGCACTTTCGGCGCATTCGGCTTTCTCGGCGCATACTTCCTGATTTCCGTTGCAGCGCCGGCGTATCTGAGCAAGGCGGGAATGCTTCGCGGCCGCGACACTGCACTCGCAATCGCGTCGGTCGCGCTCCTCCTGGTTCCATTAGTCGGCAGCGTGTACCCGGTGCCGTCATGGCCGGTCAATATCTTTCCGTATATTTTCGGCACCTATTTGATAATTGGGATCGCTTGGATCTTTTCGGTCCACAAGCGCACGCCCGGATACTCGGCCGACGTGAAGCGGCGCGTGTACAACGATCACGGCCAGCTGGTTAATGCCGAGGTCAGCGCGATGACTCCGCAGCAGCAGGCGAGCTGAAAATCTTCGCGACACGCAATAAGGGGACGCGATGGAAATGAATCATGAGTTTATAGGTTCGCTAATGTCGGTGTGGCGCTATCCGGTGAAGTCGATGCTCGGCGAGGAACTCAAATCGGCACGGGTCACCGAGCGCGGACTGCTGGGCGACCGCGCCTACGCGCTGCTCGATCGAGAAACCGGAAAAGTTGCCAGCGCGAAAAATCCGCGCAAGTGGCCGAGCCTCTTCAAGTTCAAAGCCACGTTGATGGAATCTCTCGACGCGCGCGAACGAATCCCGCCGGTCATGATCACGATGCCCGACGGGACCTCGGTGAACAGCGAACAGCGCAACATCGATCGCGTTCTATCCAGCGCGCTCGACCGCGACGTGTCACTTCGATCGCAAGCGCCCGAAACTCCCAAACTCGAAGAGTACTGGCCCGATCTGGAGAACATGGCGCATCGCGAGACGGTGACCGAAGAGTCAATGCCGCCGGACGGCTTCTTCGACGGCGCCGTGGTCCATCTGCTGACCACCGCAACTCTGGATCGGCTCCGAAGCCTGTACCCCGACGGCAGCTTCCTCGCCGAGCGCTTTCGCCCGAACCTGTTGGTGGTTCCCGCTTCCTCGAAAACCGGCTTTGTCGAAAACTCATGGATCGGGCGAACGATCGCGATCGGCGAGCAAGTGCGTCTGCTGATCACGGCGAACACCGGCCGCTGTGTAATGACCACGCTCGCGCAAGGCAATCTTCCGAAAGATATCGACATCCTCCGCACCGCGGTTGAGGCCAACCAGGCCAACGTCGGGGTCTATGCGTCGGTCACGCGTGGCGGCGTTATCCGCCGGAGCGACGTGGTGGCAATTGAGTGAGCGTGAAGAGTGAAAAACGCCGGAGCGGCGCGCGGGTTGCCCAGCAGGCATGATTGGTGTTAGTCGAACTTCCGATGGCCGCTGGAATTGATCGGCCGCTCGAACAGTTTCTCGCTACGCTTGGCACGCGGCTCAAATCGCTGCGCAGCCAGCACGGATGGACGCTCGAGCAGCTAAGCAAACTCACCAAGTTGTCGGAGCCGTATCTTTCCCGGCTGGAGGGAGGGACTCGCCAGCCCTCGCTCGCGGCGTTGATCACGCTCGGCCAGGTTTACAACATCCCGATTCGCACCCTGCTCGACGCCGGCGATCAGCAGTCCTCGCGATGCAACGTGATCCGCGCCGGAAGTTCCGCGCCGAGATCGGCAAACGGTCTCCGCTATCGGGCGATTTCCGGCTGCGGCGCGCTGACCAATCTCCAGGCAATTGCGATCGAGATCCCTCCGAACCGGCACTACGAAAAATTCAACCAGCATGACGGCGAAGAATGGCTGTACGTGCTGTCCGGGCATGTGAAGCTCGTATTCGAAAGCGAACAGCATCTGCTGGAGGCCGGAGATACCGCTCACTTCGACGCGTGGACGCCGCATCGCCTCGCCACCGAAGGCAAACGCGGGGCGGAGATTCTGCTGGTTGCCTCAGTCGCCCCGCGTCCACCGCGTCCGTTGACGCTGATTTAATCTTTTCCTCCGCACAAAGAATCCTGAACGGCCGCGCGATTCTGCCTAATGCGCGGACTTCGGAGCCCCTGCGGACATTTCGCAATACAAAGTCATACCGGCAATTTTTTCCTGCTTCGGCGCGCTATCTCATCGGCATTAGTACGCAGTTCGACGACCCTGCATTTTTTCGCAACAAATATCTGCAAATCTCCGCACGGGCAGTAACGTTAACTCTCGTTAACTCTGGCGTAATTCTTGCTGTATCGGAGAACTGTTACGCGGATTACTGCGTACGAGCATAGAGGGATGCGGCGAGCTCGGCTGACCTTGATACAATGGTAACGCAGATGGGCAATTATTCCGATCAGGCGCAAAGGCTTCTGCTGGTCGTTCGCAGCGGGAAATTCGCGGCACTCGCCGGAGAACTCTCCAAGCGGATGTTTTCCAACCGGGAATCGTATATCTTGCGACGCGATTTGACGGTTCCGTTTACTCCCGCTCCGCCAAAACAACCTATTGAAATAAGGCCGATCCGCGAGCCCGACAAGGCCGAGATTCTCAAGGCCCGCCCGGGACGCCTCGCGATCCTGCGCGCGAATATTCCGACCTGCTATCTCGCCGTAACAGGGAGCGGTGAGATCTGCTACATGCAATGGCTAATCGAGCCGAAGAATATCGAAAGATTCAAGCCGTTTTTCGATGGCGAGTTGAAGAATTTGGGCAAGGACGAAGTCTTGCTGGAATTCGCGTACACCTTCGAGAAATTTCGCGGACAAAAAATTATGGGCGCCGCGATGGCGGCAATTGCGGAAAAAGGCCCTCTGAGCGGGGCTCGATATGCGGTCACCTATGTGCAGAAGGACAACGTCGCTGCGCTGAAGGGCTGCGCACTGGCAGGCTTCTTCCCCTATATGACCCGCGAAGAACGATGGAGGATCTTCTCGTTCAAGGAATCTTTCAGAAGCCTGCCCGACGTCGAGACAGCGGACACGCAGACGGTCCCGGCGGCCCACGCAGTATCGAAGAGCTGAGCAGTCGCGGCGTCGGGAGCGAGCGGGTCGCGGCAGCGCGCAAATTGCGCGATACTGATCTTGTGGAGAAAAAATGCGGTAGATCACGCGACGACTCCGCCTGAACTGAGCGCGTCATGAGAACCCGGGGGTAGCATTCGGATGTCGGCTGAATACCTGATTTCGTCGGGGTCCGTGGATATCACGCCGCGCCAGCCGGTGATGCTCGGTGGCTACAACAAGCGAACCGCGCCGTTCACAGCGATCGCCGGCCGCCTCGAAGCAAATGTGCTCCTCATAAAAGGCCCTTCGTCCAGGGTGGTGATAGTCAGTACCGATCTGCTCTATCCCGGCGAAACGCTAAGAGCCCATCTGATAAAAAACCTCGGCCTCGCCGACGATGGCGATGAGCTGTTCTTTTGCGCATCGCATACCCATTTTGCGCCGATGACTGCGCCGTCGATGCCCCGTCTCGGAGTGGCTGACGCCGAGTACGTCCAATATGTCGCGACTCGGATTACCGCACTGATCAAGTCTATCGAGCATCAGGGCGAGCAGGGCGCGTGCAGCTATCACGAAGGACGCGCGAATCACTCGATGAATCGGCGCCTGGTTCGCTTTCGCTTGACCAGGTCCGGGGTCGCGAGATCCTCGGGATTGGGGCCGAATCCGAATGGAGACCGCGATGAGAGCGTGCGGATTCTCGAGTTCACCAAGCCGGGCGGCCAGCCTCTTGCGATTCTCTGGAACTACGCGTGCCATCCGACAGATTTTCCGGAGTTTCTCCAGGTGTCGGCGGAGTACCCCGGGATAGTTCGCTCACGTCTGCGATCGGAATTTGGCGATATTCCGATTCTGTTCCTGCAAGGTTTCTCGGGTGATGTGCGACCGCCGTTCTCAGGCCGATCGGCGGGAATTGTGGGCTTCCTGCGCAGAGTCCTGGTGGGGCCGCAATTTCGGAAACCGCTCGTGCGCGAATGGGAGCAGTGGTCGAACAGCCTCGCGGACTCAGTTGTATCGTTTGCGCGGTCGGTTCCCCGGACCCTCAAGATCGACGCATTGATGACCAAGCGGGTTCAAGTACCTGAAAATGAATTCGCTGCGGGCGGCGGCGGGAACAAATCTCTAGTCTGGCATCTGGTCGATTGCGGGGGCTTCAGGATTGTGGGAATCAACGCCGAGCCGGTCGTCAAATACCGGCGGCTGTTGGAACGATCGCTTTCCGAAAAACCATTGCTGACCGCCGGATGCATCGACCAGCCAATCTGCTATCTGCCAACCGACAACATGATTCCGGAACGAGGCTACGAAGTGGAAGGCTTCCGGACGCTGTTCGATTTCGACGCGCGATTCCAGGATCGATTGCAGGACGCAATCGTTCGACCTTTGCGCGAGGCGGTGGCCGAGCCGGAATCCTCCGATTGGAAAACCCCGGTTCGAGTCCACGCCGAAGCGTCTTAACCGCCCGAGCGATCTAAGTGATTGTGCTATCGGGCCGGTACCAATCCGGCGCGGGATCCGACACGGCCCGATCGCGGGAACGAAGCTGCGGTCGAGTTCGGCGACAAGTGCCGCGAGATTTTCGACTATCTGCCGCCAGCTATCCGGACCACCGATTGGGTATTGACCGCCTGAAACCGCACGACGCGCGACCGGCAGGATCAACGTAGCTTTGAAGCCGACGCCATTGACCATGCCCAGGACGCGAAAGATCGCCATCACGAGATTGCTCCAGGTGCCTACGTCGAGAAGGAGCTCAACGGTGAGATTGTTCGGAGTGCGGCGACGCAGCGTGAAAGTTCCGGACTCACCTCGGGATTCGTAGCCCATCGGCGCGAAGTTGCGGATGAGCTCAGGCTTCTTCGGCCCAGCGGTGACGCCGGCGGGACCGGCTGCCGCAGCTTCCTGATTCGAGGGCAGGTCATGCGGCAGTTGTGCACGCTCGACGATCTCGCTCATACGCATCCGATAGTTGTGCACAAGAGCGCGGATTGCCTCCGCTACTTCAGGTGAAGCAGCGTCCACAGGGCGGCGCTCAGGCGGTGGGCCAGGTACTGGGCCGGTGGCGAACGGGACCTGAATAGTCTTTTTCACTTTGCCACAGGCCGTGAAGATGGCCGCTACCGAATCCGGCAATTTAGGTAGCTTCTTTGCCGAAGGGTCGGCCTCTACGAACGTGAGCGCGGTGACGGATCGTTGGCGTCCATTCACCCACCATGAATCTCTAACGTCTATGCCGGGCATCCGTTCATCATGACCTGAAGGCAACGCCGTCGCGCCGGAGAAAGCGGGAATCGAGAAATGAAATCCCACGTTGTTAAACGGGAAGGATCGCGGCACGCCGCGGGCAATCTCGACCAGGGTCGCGAAATCGACGGTCTCCGAATTCGTTCGGTTAGTAATCACCTTGGTTTCGCGGCCGCCAGGGTATGGCGCGAGGTTCTGCGCAAATCGCTCGAGATGCGGGAAGCGTTTGAGAACGCGAGCCACGCTCGACACACCGCCAGCAATCGAGTGGTCCGATAAAATAAATTGGACTTGGGGCTCGCCGAAGCCGGCTGCGATGATGGCCGCGTGAACGCGCTCTACAACATCGACCAGCGGCTCTTTCCGACTGGCGGCGAAAGTCGTGAGCAAGGCAAGGAGCATGCGGTTATCTCTCTCGAACCTCGGCGCGAAAGCTAGTCAGGCCATGCGCAACGCGAACCATCCTACCGCACCGCCGGCAAGGATCAGCAGCGCCGGATTGATATGCCGTATCAGCAGAATTGTGGCCACCATCAGCGTGATCGCTACCGTGATCAGGTTGAAATCCATCGAACGATTGAGGTTGATCGTCGCGGTCCGGCCGATGGCGTAAACACCAGACAACATCAGGCCAATCGTGATCGGCGCCATCCCGCGTTGGACCGCGTCGCGCCATGGCGAGCCTTCAAAGTGATCCCAGATCTTCCCGACCGCGAACACCAGCGTGCACGACGGAAGATAGAAAGCGAGCAGCACCAAAATCGCGCCGGGCATCCCCGCCACGTGATAGCCGATCACGGCCACCATGTTCATGTTGGGTCCCGGTGCGAGTTGTCCGAGACTATAGATGTCGGTAAATTGCTCGGCGCTGAGCCAATAATGCGTGCCGACGACTTCATGCTTCATCTGCGGCAGCACGGCGGTCCCGCCGCCGACCGCTAAAATCGAAAGCAGCGCGAACACGTTGACCAGGCTGATGAGCTTGCTCACGTTCATGACGATGGCTCCGTGGCCGTGTGGCGCGCAGCGATTTCCTCGTGATGCCCGGCGAGTTGCGCGTGATACGCGGCCTGCTGCCCATGATAAGCAGCAAGTTCTTTCGCTTGTGGCCGGTTGAATTGGATCGAAATTGGCACCAGCACCGCCAGTACCGGCACCAGCGAGATGTGAAAAACTCCGACTGCTACGAACGCCGGGATCAGGATGATCCAGTCCTGCCATTTCCTGATTTCGCGCGCGCCCATTCTGAGCGTTACTTCAAGGATCAGCCCGACCGCCGCGGCGCCCACACCGCTCAGCACCGCGCCCACTTCGGGATTGTTCTTGAACTGCGTGTACAGCAGCCCGAGGATGAAGACGATTATTGCGCCGGGGAGTGTCATTCCGATCGCGGCGGCGATCGCTCCTGTCACTCCGCGCAGACGGTTACCGACGACTACCGCGATATTGGTCGCAATTATCCCCGGGACGGTTTGACCAATCTCGCAAACCGCCAGGAAGTGATCTTCGTCGAGCCACTTCTGACGCAAGACCAGATGGTCGCGCAGATAGGCAATGGCGCCGCCGCCGAAACTGGTCGAACCTATATAAAGGAAAACCCCGAACAGCTTCGCGAGGCTTACCTTCGGAGCCTGAACAGGCGCATCTTCAATGGCGTTCAAATTTTCTCCTCCCAGTCTTGGACAGTCGGCACGGTATCTTAACTTCAAGGCGCACAAAAGAAAGCGGGACGCCCTCAGTTAGAGGACGTCCCGCGCATGTTTAACGAGCGGTTCTATCTAGCGGGCTTGCTGCGCTGCCGCCTGCATGGCGTTCGCGGTGAAGAACGTTCTATCCACCGCACCCATATTGATGTACCAGCACTCGCGCTCCGGCGTCTCGAGTCCGGGCAGGTAGCACATGCTGGATTGCAGCGACTGGCAATCGAGCGACGACGCGCCGACCACGAACGAACGCTTGAACGGGTAGATCGCTATTTTGGCGTCGGGCACCGGGCGATCGCGCTCGGTCAGCAGGTACATGAAGTTCTGGAAGAGCTCGCCTCTCTGATCGTAGGTGTCGACATAGGGCTCGAACCAGACTTTCAGAGTCCATGTACAGCATGTTTCTACCCTGCAGAGTATTGACGATGCCGTACCTGGGCTTGGCCTCGAGCACGTACATATGACGATATTCCCACGCCTCGGGGCAGGCGCTCGCACCGCCGTCGGTCGGGCACGGTATCTCGGGCGAATGCTCCGCATGCACGCATGCGAGCATCTGCTTCTCGCCGAGGAACTTGTAGTCGTACGCTTCGGTCTTGGGATTGAAGCCGGAGTAGTGGTCCGGGTTCCATGCTGAGATTCCGGTCGCGTCGCTCAGCACTGCCTCGTTGAGGCGGCGCACGCGTCGCGCGCCCACGGTGTACGACCAGGAATCATCGCCGCGCTTCGGATCGGCGTACCGGAACCGTACGATACCCGCGCCGCGCTGCGTGGCAGGTTGGATAACCGGATAGAGCGCAAACAACCAGAGACGCCCGGTTGATTTGAAGTCGGGATCCACCGGCATCGGCTCGACTTCGGTGCGTCCAACCTCGCTGTAACCAGCGTAGTGGCCGACTTCGGTATCATCGAGTTCGAGGCTGGTTCCCTTACCCCGGGAAATGTAATGCGCGTTGCACTCGAAGAAGCGGAGATCGTAATCGTCCGAGGTGATGGGCCGGAACACGTTGTTCCAGGCGATCTCGACTGCGACATCGGGGTCGTTGGGATCGATCAGCGGGAACGGTTGTCCCGCGACATATCCGATTGTGGAACGACGATCCTTGGAGAGTCGGACCTGCGCCGAATACTTCTCGGTCGCATCCTTATAAGGCGGCGGCCAGTCCACGCGCTGGGTCGGCACGATTTTCATTTCGATCCCGCCCTGGACTCGGAGGTAGATACCCGGAGACACCAATTCCTTTACTTTCGCGGCGGTAGCGGCGGTAATCATCTCGCCTGGTTTGACCCCGGCGGTGCTCGGGCCGACCTAGGGCGATCGCCAGCAGCGTTGCGGCGGCGCTCACGGCAGCGCGCACTTTCGTGACTCGCATATCCGATTTCATCAAGGCCTCCTGTTGAGCATCCCGCGCGCTCGCGGCATCATTACCGGCGCTTATTCGCCGACGCTACCGATTATTCTCGGTATTGGCTTGAGACTCTAGACACAATTTTGGATCTGTGACGTTAGTTTCAAGACTCCCAGAAGCACCGGTCTGTTTGCAAACGGAAAGTTGTCAAACCGAGAACTAATTGTTAATCGAAAAAAATCGAAACGCTTCCGTTTGAATTTCTTCAGGAGTTCATGCAAAACGTGGATCGGGACGGCGTCCGCATGGAAATTCCGGAAACGCGACTATCGCAAAATCGAAAATCTCGCGGAGGCGCGCAGTTAACGGCGCTCGCGATTTTGCTGATGCTGATTCTTTCGACCCGGACCGAGGCGCAGTTCGCGGGCCGCGATGGTTGGGTGGAAGAGCCCGCGGTCAAGTCGCTCAACGTCGAAGGAGACTCTGGCCACGCCTACCTCGACCCATCCTCGGTGCATCGCGGCAACGACGGTCTGATCTATTTCAACGAAAGCGCCAACGTGTCGCGACCGGAGGAAATCGGCAAAGTCGGTTTCATGAAAGACGCGTACGACTGCGCGAAAAATATCAAGTACATGTGCGTCGAGGTCGGAGACTGGCGCAACGATCCCAAGAGCATGGTCCACGCCGCCAATGATCCCGCGTTGCCGGTCTATCGCAAATATCTGTGCGGCGATTCCGATCCCGCCAAGTGACTGCGCGGCTCAGGGAACGATCACGGAGCCACCGCTGATGCTGATCACCTCGCCGGTGATGTACGACGACAAGTCGCTCGCCAGGAAGAGCGCGAGATTCGCGACGTCGCGCGGCTCGCCAAGACGGCCCATCGGATTGCGCTTCTTGGCGGCTTCGAACATTCCCTTCGGGTAAATTCTCTCCAGGAATTCGTTGTAGATAACGCTCGGCGCGATCGCGTTGACCCGAATTCCTTTGCCTGCCAGCTCTCCAGAAGCGGCTCGGGTCAGACCCATCACGCCTGCCTTTGCTGCCGAGTAAGCCGCCTCGCCGCCACTAGACGCGAGCCAGCCCGCCGCCGACGCCATGTTTACAATCGCACCCTTCCCCTGGCTAATCATGTGCGGCAAAACCGCTCGCATCGTCCAGAAAGTTCCTCTGAGACAGACATTCATCACCAGGTCCCAGGTCTCGTCCTTGAGTTCCCAGATTGGCTCGAGCTTGTTGATCCCGGCGTTGTTGAACAGCACGTCGATTCGGCCGAACTTCTCAATTGTCTTCGCGACCGCATCTTCGATCTGCTTTCGATCCGTGACATCTACCACGACTCCCAGCACCTCGCGCTTGAACTGCTTGCTCAGTTCATCGGCGAGTTCTCCGGTCCGGCGCGGATGCGCGTCGGTAATCGCGAGCTTCGCACCTTCTTCCAGGAAACGAGTCGCAACTGCATGGCCGATACCGGCGCCGGCGCCGGCGGTTATCAATGCAACCTTGTCCTGTAACAGCATGTTGTCCTCCAATATCCAGGATTACTGATCAAGACTACTGATTTCGAGAAAGCCTCGTATAGTAACCTTCGCAAACCTTGGCCCTCCGCATCAAGTTCGACATATAGGTGTTATGATCCTGGGTCTGCTAGACTAATTGACAAGTGGAATTGTAAGCCGCTAACTATTCCTAGATTGATGGCTACCAAGACGAAA
>WNFD01006789.1_pt1 | contig 11414 bp, 10 predicted proteins | sample 5400491 | NCBI WGS metagenome assembly WNFD01 (sample SAMN13153343, study PRJNA577476) | soil metagenome | isolation source: 120 cm saprolite under Douglas fir tree site 2 hole 2 replicate 2 | place: USA:California | collected 2015-04-18 | reverse complement strand
GAGTAATCCCCTTCTGGAACGCATTCCCAACGAGGCACCCCCGGCGTATGAAAGGGTGTGCCTGAGCGTGTGTAGTGGCGAATGGCTGCCCGTCGTGATGCATGATCCGCGGAACTTGCGGTGGTTTGGGTTCAGCGTATTGGACAAAGCGTGGAAGCCGGGGGATACAAATTGGGCCATGACTCTGCGCCGTGTTGCAGAGGCAGCGACCGAGCTCGAGACCCTTGTCCTGAATAATGGGAAGCACTTCGACGCTGATGCGCTCGGACAAATGCTTCAGTTCGGTTTCGTGCGTGTGTCCGTTACTGTTCCTTCGTTCCGGTAGCTGACCACGGTGCGGACAAACCACCCAACAGGATCGCGGGATCCTCGGAAAGCTGCGGTCATTTTCGGTAAACACGAGCACCCTCAGTCTGTCAAGTTTGAGGCGGCTTTTCTGTGGTTTCTCTCGCTCTTCGGTCACGCACCTGAGAATCGTCGTCAATCACTACGGTAGATGGCTTCGCGACTTCGGTCCCCAGTTTATAACCGAGCTTGCCAAGCTCGTGCCGGATATCGAGGAGATCTCACTTGATCAATGGGGAACGCCCAATGCGGCGCCCTTACCGGGACACATGGTTGGTTCTGTAATGCATGGCGTATGTACGAGCATTGTGGACTCAGTTCGTCCTTGTTTAGGGTGCCTGGGGCGAATCTTTTCGAATGTTCAAGAAACTCCGCCGGATCGTATTTGCCAGCATATTTGTTCTTGACCTATGTCGTCCTAGGCCCGTCGATGACGATCAAGGGGACTACGAAGAGGATGACGAGGAGGTGGGAGGGGATGACGACCCTGGCATGGACGTGGACGACAGCGATAATGAAGGAGATGAAGGATACGAAACCGACGATGGAAAAGATAATGGCGCACCGCATGGAGCAGAGGACGCGTTGGAACCCAACCTTGTCCATCTCGCCGCCTGGGCGGACAAGTTTCTTGATGATCATCTACGAATGGGGCCACCATTTGGGGAGATCTGGTTCGTGGATCCTCGTTTTCCCGGTCAGACTGCTGCCGGATTCAATCAACGAGTGATAGAGGGTGACGGCGAAGGTGGAAGAGCTGAACACATGATCTACTATCAGATACGAAAGCGAGACGGATGGTGGTGGGACGAGTATGACCCGATTCCGTTGGATTGATTTACGTTTTGCTTAGTCAGCCAATGTGCCAGCCAGAGCCCAGGAGGCGTCCCTGTGCTGATTAATACGTGCTTCGTCATACCCGATTAGGAACTCTGAATTCTCGCACATTCTCGAGTCAGCGTGACTGTTCGACTCCATTCTCGCTGTGGAGCGTCCTCCGACTATAAAACAAAATGTCTCTGCAAGTGATATCCGTCGTCGTAACTCTCAACTCGACATCGTCATGCTCAGCTTCCGTCACTCACAACCCATCTACTCGCTCTATCCTGCCAGTGGTGGCTCTAAGTGCTCACCATATTCGTTCTATGACCCCCATTCCTCCTCCAGCCAACCAGTCGCTGATCCCGAGGCGCGCTATTGTCGCGCCCTCACAGAGTATCTTACGGCAGAGGAAGAATACAAGGCGTTACTTCGCGCCCGCGAGGAAGCCAAGTTGAGGGCGCGCGTTGAAGACGCTCTGCGTCGTCAGGAAAGGGCACGCTTGCTTCGAGCTGAGATTGCCCGCGCACGTAGAGAACAGCAGGTGCAACAGCTCGAAGAGGCACTGGCCGCGGCTTTATCCCGGGACATCGCCCCTTATCTGTGTGCCCATGTAGCGCGGGCGGACGACGCTGGTGTTGAGAAGGAGTCACCAGAGTCACCACGGGATTCCTCCACTGGCCGGTCTTCCGCTGAGGACGAGGTATGTGGTTTATTCGATTTCTTCGGTCACGATTCTGACTATATCATCAGCCTCAGCCTCAGTACGAAACAAAGGAAAACACGAGGGACGGCCAACCACCACTTTTCTACTCCGAGCAGGATGAGTCCTCCGTACCCAGTTTGGAGTCTCTTCTCCGAGAACGTTTACCGAAGATAGTCGGCGACGAAGAAGTGCAAGATGTGGCACATGCTATTCTCCGTCGGCTCACTCCTTTGGCTGGTGTCAGTCACTTCCCCGCATTTGCATCGTCGACAAACGTACGCCATCTTTCCAAGTCTTCATCAAAGGCCTCATTGCCAACTGTGGATCCGCAGGCAAATACCTTCCCGACGCAGCCCTCCGAGGGTGCCGACCTTTCTCGCTCTGATGCTCTCCAAGGCGCCGCAGCCGAAGCCGTGAAGGAACTTTTCAAAGCTCACCGCGCTGAGGCAGCCAAAAGAGATGACTCATCTATATCCTCGCCTACTTCCAAGATGGCCCCTTCATTCACTGTCATTCAACATATCCGCTCTGCTCTTGCTAAGCTCTCCTCTGGTTTCTCTTTTCCACCCTCGCTAGACTTCGACGACGATGAACCGGACGGGCTCGCATACACACCTACCAACGCACCCGTAAGAGTGTATGAACACGCGCTGGACGGTTTGCTAGCGCAGCTTGATGCTGTCGAGACCGATGGGGAGGAAGAGGTGCGCATGGTACGGAGAGCCACAGTCAAGGGAGTAGAGAAGGCTATTGAAGACGTCGAAAGGAGGATCGCGGAAGCAAGAGAAAGTGCGAAACCAAGCAGCAACGTCGGTGCAGTCATCTCCCCAGAAGATGTCCTTGCTAAAGGCAAGGATGAACAACCCGTCATACATGCGGGGCTCTCGGTGGCGAACGATAACAAACCCAAGGTGAATAGATCTTCCCCGTCGATCCCGGAGAGTCATTTCGATCCTGAACCCTCAAGTCCTGAGGCGTCGTCGCTGCAACGCCATGAAGATGTATTACCCCATGACACTACCTCTGCCATCTCAGAGGCAATACAAGATGACGTTCACAGAGACCAACCTTCTACCTCCGTTTTGGAATCCATCCCGCAGGCAGTCGCCGAGGCTACTCCTACTACTACATTATCACCTACAGATCAGGATGTGGCATCCCCGGTCCCTTCTAGCGATTCTCTTGAGTCCAAACAGGAGGCGCTTGCTGATCAGGCGACAACTGATCAGACCACATCGGCGCCTTTGGAGCCGTCAACCTTCACCTCGCCTCTGGAGTCTCCTGCGGAAGTTATACTTGGGGCTATCGCTCCTTCATCTACCCCCGTCTCTCCCATGCACCCCTCCCCCGTCATCCCCGAAGACATATTGGCTTCTCTCAGCGAGGACCAACTTGATCTTTTGCGGGAGCCCGAGGGTGAGGATGATTCAAGTCCGGAAGACTCCACCGACGAACGTGACTGGATTGAGATCGAGCCGTAGTTGAATACCTGGGTTACGATTTTCATACGGAAGTTGGCACTTGTTCATGCTACTATGTATTTTTTACGAACATTTGTACTTTTACGCATATGTTTCTCACAACCTGCATAAAATCTGTCTAAAGCACAGGGACAAACTCCTACACTAGTTGGCATGTATCTACCACCCATAATAAAACTAAACATTTACGCACATTATGCATCATGTTCCAACTCTGAATGTTCGCTCATTTGGTTTCCAATACTTTGAAGCACAAGTAGATGCTGCAGTTAAATGATGATAGTAGAGGGGTTGGGAGTAAAAATTAGAGAATCTCCTGCATTCGCATAGGCCTAAGCTCAACGCCCCGTTAAGCTCCGGCCCGCTTCGTGCTTTCGCCTCCGTCTGCTATGGCAGACGTCTCAACAGACACTCACTCTTCGCAGCCTTGTCTTCTTCTGTAATTCGTCATCAGGTCAGTAATGGCTTCGGAGGTCCGGATTCTCGGGCTACTAGTGAGTCAGGCTATTCAACGATCCGCGACTCAGAGTCGATCAACGATCAACCTTTGCGCGCTCAGCGCTCTGCGCTCTGCCTCCCATTGCCTTCACGCATTCCAGGGACACGCTCCTCTCCTAACCAGAAGCTCTCTAATGGCAGCGGGAAAGATGTCAATCATTCGGTCGCTTTCGACGGAGGAAGCCTCGTGTCATCTCAATTCACATCTGGTGCCTGCTGGGGACTAGCCAAGCTTACGGTGTGGTTTGAGCGGAGAGGTTCTCGACCACGGAACGGCTCAAATCAGTCGTTCAAACTGACAAGACTTGGTTATGATTGCCATGGTGCCCGAACTCATGATGGTGATTATCTGACGAAACCGCCTATATCTATAACGCCAGCTAATGCAAACATTCTCGTCACCGCCTTCGTCTTCCAGTTGCGCTTATTATCCGCGCTACAACTGTGTTTCGAGGATGATGGCTTCCTCAATGCCGCCAATACTCATGACTCCGTCGCCACTCGCCACCCATCGCGCTGAATCGCTGCAGCGTTGACGTAAACTTGAAGGGTTGGCATGCCGCCGCATCTTAGCCCTGGATAGTGGCAGAATGCTGCGACACGAACCGCCTCTATTGTCATCTCGATTGCCAGTGTCTTATTCTGAAACTCGAACCCATCCAATCCGGTAACAGTTTCGTCCTCGTGTGCAACACAGGGTTATGCTGGTCGGGCTCAGACCCACTTGCGCGTGTAACCGGAGAACGGGAGCCTCACACAACCAGACAGAATACTGTGACAGCCTCCTAACACCCAACTCGCACATTCTAGCATCTCACTACCGCGACTGATCGTCTGCATCACGGCACTACAGCACGAGCATTGGCATCTGATATCCAACGGCATCGTCGCATCCGAGTCGATGGCTTACATGGTTGATATTTGTAGGGTTAGATGTGCCCAGACTTGACAGGCATCATCGAGCTGAATTATGGCACAGCAACAAGCTTCTACTGTAGTCGGCATGTACCAGTACCAGCCCAAGTTACAACTTGAATAATAAGAACAATATCATCTATGTACGCCATCATGATGTTACAACTTGGAAAGTTTGCTCACTTTGCTTACAATACTCTACAGAAGCGCAACGAGATGCTGTAGTTGAATAATGGTGGAGGTGCCAGTGTTTGGGAGTAAACGCAACGAACACAGGCCTCACTGCATCCGATCACGGTGCTCTTCTCTCAATTCACATCCGGTGTCTGCTGCTCGGGACCAGCCCGGCTTACGGTGTGGTTTGTCAGTGAGGAGAGAGATTCTTGACGACGAAATGGCTCGAAATCATACTGACAGGATTTTGTTACAGCGTAATAATTGCTGTGATCATGATGGTGATCATGTCATGGTACTAAATGAAACCGCCTATAACGCCAGATAACGCAAAGGTCCCGGCCCTCACCACCGCCTGCGTCTTCAAGTTGCGCTTATCACCCGTTGTCCAATTACCGGCGATAACTGTCATTTAGAGTTCTACAATCATGTTTCCAGAATGATGGATTCCCCGAAGCGGCCGATGCTAATGACTTCGTCATATCTCGCCACCCATCATGGTGGCACTGAACCGCGGCGGTGTTGACGTAAACTTGAAGCTTGAAGCTTGAAGGGTTGACACGAGACTGCATCTTAGTCCTTGGGGGTAGCAGAATGCTGAGATACGAAGCGCCTCTACTATCGTCTCTATTGTCTTATCCTGAAACTCGATGCCATCCAATTCAGTCTCGGTCTCATGTACACAGGCTTATGCTGGGCGGACACGGACCCACTGGCGTGTATAATAAGCGACTCGGACTCGGAGAGCCTCAAACAACCAGACAGGATACCGTGGCAGCCCCCTAACACGTCCCAACTCAAACATAATAGCATCTCGCTGCACCATCTCAATTCAGCACACACACCAATGGATCTCTTCGCTACACTCTCCTCTATTGTCCTTGACACTGTCACTGCCATTCAGCCGGATCCAACCCCAGAGCCTCTGACTAATTGCATTATCGCATAGACGGTTTTTTCATCCTGTCATGAGATATTTCGCATTCAATGACGACCTGATAATCACCGGTATGCTCCACCTTCCGCAGCATTCTCGCTTCTAAGGTCTCGTTTTCTAATTTTTGTGTACAGCCCTATAAATTCTTCACCTCAATCCGCCTCCGATTTGTATTTTTTACAACTCGTGATCTCGCCTTCCACTTAGTGTGGTCAACAATGGTCAACACACTTTTTGCTGAACATTTTTGACCTATTTCTTTGCTAACTGTAATCTTTTTCTAACTGTTATTTATGGAGAAGAGGTAGTCTACTACATTTATCCAAGTGTTGTTGTCCTGCAACATGTAATTGATAGACGATCTTCGACTATGTGTTATCTAACTTATTTTTTGCATGTTGGTTCACCCTTCAACTACTTGCCGGTTCTGCCATGTTTGTCGTACACATTCTAAAGGTGCTAGAACGAAGGTGCTGAGGTCCGAACATGAGGGGATGCAGGGAGCATGCAGGCACGAGGCAGGCATGTGGCGTTGAGCAGAGGTGAGACAATGAGGACACAAGTTGTCTGCAGTGAATGAAGGCTTTTCTCAGACGAAGGGGATGAGGAGAAAGAGTCTGAAGACTAGTGTTGCCGCGGTTTGGTTCTGAACTTTGGTCCGGACCTGAACCTTCCCGAACCAGACCAAGGTTCGGTCCGGGGTTCGGGGTTGGGGCTGAACCGGACCGTCGGTCCGGTTCTGGGTCCGGGGTGGGCCCGAACCTGTTCAGAACCGGGTCCGAACCCCGAACCAAAGGTCAGCACGACACCCTCCTTGATGCCTCCAAGACATTGCTCTTACACTCCCTGGGGTCCATAACGTTCAACCCTACAGCATGGAACATCGTTGTGAGAAACTGTAAGCCAGGCCCATTTACGCACTCCCACCTCCACCTTCTCCAGCCCCTGGCTAGACAAGAGGACCATGCCGACCTCCAAGACAAATACGACTCACTCTCCCACACTACATCCCAAAAGCTCGCCGCACGAGCCGCAGAGCTCACCGCGCGTGAGCACCAAGTCGAATCCCTCACCACTGAGCTGCACGAAGCACACAAAACAGCCGCATCTCACGGCGCTGAAGTTCTGCACCTACAATCCGCCCTCGATGCCCACGACACCACGCAGACAGACCTCTCGCGACACGAAGCGGAAGAAGCTAGCTTGTCCGTGCTGCGCGCTGAGCTCATGCACCAGGCGGAGCATACATGTCACCTTGAAGCGGCGCATGTGCACGCGACAGCCGAGTTGAGCGCTCTGCGTGAACGCCACACGGCCATCGAGGTGCTTTGCAAAGAGAACCGCGCCCTCGAGCGCCGCGTCCGCATGCACTGTTTTCCCGCCCTCCTGAGCGCCGCCAGCGGAGGAACTGTGCCAGCGTCGGTGGCCCGCCACTGCGTCGTCGTCCTGTCAACACCCCTGATCTATGAGCCATACATCCCGCACCACGTGCGCCGTCAAACGCACCGAAACCCACCCATTCCTGTCGCCCTTGTCCTGCCCACGTCCCGCACGCACAGCTCCCCGCCTTTCGCGCTCGACTTCACATTCAAACTCTCCTCTTCTTCTGCCACCACAACAGCACATCAGATGCTTGCCTTGCAGTGGCACCGCACCCCGCAACGCCCGCGACGTCCCTCGCGTTCCCCACATACTCACCCACGCATGGCGCGTCCTTCGACTTCGCCTTCCGCCCCACGCCGTGCTCGATGCGCGACCTTGCAGTGCTCACCTCTCCCTGCGTTCGACACGTCCCTTCTCACAGCGGCCCCACCCACGCTAGCCGCGGATTCAGCCAATACGCTCCTTTTATGGTCTCTGACCAGTTCTTCGCTGCACGCGCCCATATCGTCCACGTCGTGCTCCAGAACTTTGTCGGCGTGGCCCCCGGGTGCCGGCGTGGTGCTCAGATGGCCGTTCCGCATCTCTTTGCTCTTGACGCTAGCCCGGCCGTACAGTGCAGTGGGTGATGCTGCACGTCGCGAGCACACTGTATCATATATCCTGAGGCCCATAACACCGTTAAGTCTCCCGACCCATCTCCAACACCCGTCGTCCGCTGACTCGGTGTCATTTCTATCTCCACCTCTTCTCACCAAACACACAGTGAGTTGCAAGGCAGACCCGAGATGTGGCGGAGATAAGAGATAAGGAGCGAGAATAGGGAGAACGTGGCACGTGGCACCTCTCTGAAAAGGAAGGCCACACCAGGACAAGAGGAAGGTTGAAGACGCGTGAGATACGAGGCAAAGGGGCAGGGCGGTGGGGAGAGGCTTCGCAATCGAGGTCGAACGCGGGCAGCGCGCCGGGTCGAAACTAGCGTCGCATGGTCGGTCACGAAAAAGGAGACGAAGGGGATCGGATGGTCTCGGAGATCACGCTAAAGGTTCGGAGTCGAAAAGATAGGGGAAAGTTACATTCGCGCAGGCCGCCGGACAGGTTTATATACAGGGAAACACATGGTAAACTACGACAGGCAGTCCGAGGATGTCAAATCTAAGAGTAATCATACGGGGATATCGAAGTACATGGGGTCACGGACGAGAGGCAAGGCAAGGCGCAAGATCTACGAGATAAAAGCAATGCGGGACACAGGCCCAAAAGCCGAACGGAGAACGAAACGCAAAGTCTAATGATGGAAGGAGGGCAGGGGCGCGCGAGACACACGAGGGAAACTCTAATAAAGTAGAGTACAGGAGGCCCAATTGATACAACGAAGCCGGAGGAGTGAGCGAGCAAGCGCGGAGCTCGGAACGGTGGTGAAACCACGACAGGAGGAACGGGAACCTGTGCGCGGCTGGTGAGGACGATAGGTCTTCTCCCGTAGAATGGATGAACGAGGTGGTGGAGTGGAAAGCGATGACAGGTGAAAAGGCGAGGAGGGATATGTGTGGATCGGCGGGTTGAGAAAGGCAAGACGCGCAGTGGCGTTCGTCGAAGGGCTCTGACGGAGGCGCGCGAAAAGGAGGGCTAGGTGAGGCAGGTGTTCGTAGGGATAGTCTCGGCGTCACCGAGACCCCCATTTCGAGCGATTCAGCTAGTAGAAGCGATATTCACCTTACAGTGGTAAACGTGGCCTCAGGGCCTGACCATTATCTTCGTCGTAAATCCAGAGCCAAGCAGCAAAGCGTGGTTTGTTGGCAACAAAAAGACGTTTCATCCCATCTTGGATATTGGACCACACATTCTCAAATTTGACATGCTTGTGCCAGTGTTCAGCAACATATTCAGCCTGAATATGCTGCTGAGCACTGGCACTAAGCTATCGGGCAACAAAATTCTGCCAGAGAAGTGTGAGTGCGAGAAACTTGCACGGCACGTGAGCGAGCGCTGCATAGACCTTGACTACGACCACGTGACCAAACTGGAGTATGCCGACCCGACACCACGCATTGCCAGCGAGACTGACGCGAGCCATGATGCATGATTCCATGATTCCAGGGTCACGATATGATCCATTCTACTGATGAAAGACTCTGCGGACTAGTAGGGAAGTGCGATGAGACGCTGTAGTTGAATGGAGGCTTTTGGAAGTAAACAATGCCTCACTGGAGAATCTCCTGCATCCGTGAGTCCACTTCCTTCTTTTTATTTTTGTATCTGCCATACGTCTACCTTCCTCATTTCCTCCCCTGTGGTACTCAACTCATCAAATGGTACCACCAGTGTACCACCTCAGCCGTCAGTCGTCGCGCTTGTCTTCTGTAATCGTCATTGATTCGTCATGAGGCACGCGTCCGGGTCCTCAAGCTATACTATTTGACCAACTCGATTAATCTTTGGGCATCCAACGCTCAGCCTCACATCGCCTTCACGCATTCCAGGACACTCTCCTCTCCTCTAATCTCCGTGGTGTCAGTGGTGATGGCTGCGAAGGAATCATATTGTCCCTTTCAACGGAAGAAGCCTCGTGTCCTCCTCTCAATTCACATCTGGTGACCGGTGGCTAGCCTAACTTACAGCGCGGATCAAGTTTGAGTGGAGAGGTTCTTTTCTTGACAACGAAACGGTTGTCGTGATGCCAGTGGCGATTATGTAATGGAACCTCCAATCACGCAAAAAAAAAGATCCTCGCCACCACCTGCGTCTTCCAGTTCTGCTTATCACCTGTGTTTCGATTGACAACTGTCATTTGGAGTTCTACAATTGTTTTTCCAGAATGCAGAATGATGGCTTCCCCAATGTGGCTAAGGCTGACTGATGACACTGTTGCCACTTGCCACCCACGCCAGTGACTGAATCGCTGTAGCCACCGCGTTGACGTAAACCTGACGAGTTGGCGCAGAGCTGCATCTTCGTCCCCGTTGGTGGCAGAATATTGCAATCTGAAACGCCTCTACTACTGTCTCTCAACTGTCTTAGACTGAAGCTCAATGTCGTCCAGTTAAGTTTCAAGTTCGTTCTCATGTACTCAGGCTTGTGCTAGTTGGGCTCATTTGCGCGTTTAAAAGGAGAGCGAGAGCCTCACAACCAGACAGGATACAGCCTCCTAACACCTCCCAACTCACGCACAATAACCCTCACTGATCATCTCAATTCGATACACACCAATGGATCTCTTCTCTATGCTCTCCTCCATTGTCTTTGACACACCGGAGTTCGAGCCCGCGACTCCCGCGACTCCCATTGATTCGATTGACAATGGTGGTAGTGGTGCTACTGGTAGTTGTATTGTCGCGTAGACGGTTTTTATTATTCCGTCACAAGATACTACTCATTCAATGGTCACATGATAATCGATGATCACCGGTGCGCTCCACCTTTCACAACACTTTCACTTCTGGGGTCTCGTTTTCTAATTTTTGTGTACAGCCCTATAATTCTTCACCTCATCCCACCTCCGAATTTTTTTTCCAACTTGTGTTCCCGCCTTTGCACTCTGGCAACAACATGATGTAGAATACAGTCGACATACCTTTTTCTGAAAAAGTTTTGACCCGTTTCTTTGCTACCTGTAATCTTTTTAATTCCTTTTCTGACTGTTATCTTTGCAACATGTAATTGGTACACACTTCAACTGTCATGATTTTCGTGTCAGCCTGATATCCATCTATGGCTTATATGGCTAAGATTTGCAGGAACTTTAAGTGTGTGCAAGCTTGACAGGCATTACCATATTACCAGGGTGAATCATATTAGTAGTGAAGTGCAAGCACCGAGTCAAGAGTAGAAGGACCGCTTGTGAGTCGCGAGACGACCCAGAGATGAGATGGTAAGAGATCATATCAGAGAGAGCAGAGCCAGCCGAGACATGAGCTAGGGTATCAGAGACAGCGTGAGACGAGGAGAGGGAGAGAGGAAGCGCGGGGAAAATGTTCTTGATCGTTGTTGGCAAGCACGGAGGCTCAGCGCTCAGCGCTCAGCCCCTGTCACGAGTCACGATTGAACCACCTTTGAACACATTTCGTCCGAGTCATTGGAACCGTTCCAACTTGAAATCTTCGCTCACTTTGCTTGCTATACGAGGCGCTGCAGTTGAATGATGCTGGAGGTGTTTGGG
>WNFD01020616.1_pt1 | contig 11419 bp, 9 predicted proteins | sample 5400491 | NCBI WGS metagenome assembly WNFD01 (sample SAMN13153343, study PRJNA577476) | soil metagenome | isolation source: 120 cm saprolite under Douglas fir tree site 2 hole 2 replicate 2 | place: USA:California | collected 2015-04-18 | reverse complement strand
TCGAGCACGCTTGCGAGCATCGCGTTGAAGCCCAAAGACTTCCGTAGCGTCCTTCTCGGTTGAGCTTTTGTAACCGGATTTAAGAGTCGCCGGGGGAGTTAAATCCAATTGTTCGTCACGCCGATTATATTGCTATGCATGAGTCCGCTATTGGCACTTAGCGGACATTCGCCGGATGCCATCTAATGTCCGCTTTGAGGTGAGAGCGGACACCGCACTGACTCGTCGGAATGTCCGCTAATGACCCAAAGCGGACATCCAAGCGATAGGTTTCAAGGCGCGATGCCTGAGCCCTGACTATAGTTTCGTCGGACATCACAACCGCAGGTCACGCCGCTGGACGAGATTTATTCCCGCGTAGCCATTTCAATCTACGTTCATAAAAACGAATTTAGTTTTCTGAACCGTATTTTAGTGGTGTCGGCAAAGCGGGCATCTATTTCATTTGTACTTAGCTCCGGGCGCTGGCATCTCACAGGATAACTGAAAGGCAGGGATAACCCCATGTTGGATGGCGTGATGCTGCTGTGGTTTCTGTTAGCCGCGGTGTCCCTACTGTTCGTGGCGGTAGACATCCGAACCACCCCGGAATCTCCGGTGATGAAATGGGGATTCGTGTTGCTGACCGCGTACACCGGTGTTGTCGGTGCTTTCCTTTATGTCCTAGGCTGCCGGGAGCCCCTGCCTGGGCTCCACGAACGCTACATAGCGGCGCGCTGGCGACAAACGCTGGGATCGACAATGCATTGTGTCGCCGGCGACGGCGTCGGCATCCTCGCCGGCGCAGTGCTTTCAAGTGCCCTCGGCATTGCCGGTGCTACCGAAGTGATCATCGAATACACTTTGGGCTTCGCCTTCGGTTGGACGATTTTCCAGGCATTGTTCATGCGCGACATGGCCGGAGGGTCGTATCTGCGCTCATTGACGAGCACATTCGTGCCCGAATTGCTCTCGATGAATTTCCTGATGGCGGGAATGTTGCCGACCGTGATGACACTCAGGAAGTATGTCCCTTCCGCGGACAACCCGATGACTCCGAACTTCTGGTTCATAATGTCGATGGGGCTGCTTGTAGGTTTCGTCGTCGCCTACCCGATAAACGGGTGGCTCGTGGCAAACCATCTCAAGCATGGCATGATGACCGTACGTCCTGTGAGCGCGGACGCAGGCACGCATGGTCACACCGGTCAAGCTGCCATGAGTGAGATGGCGCATGCGAGGCCTATGTCTCACACGTCTATGGATGCGGGTCAGGCGCTGTCACCGCCATTACCGGTGATGGCGCTGCTGTCGTTCCTTGCGTTGGTGGCAGGCAGTGCGATCGGTCTGCTTTTTAGTTGGTAAGAGCGGACATCGCGCGGACGTGTGGCAATGTCCGCTAATGACCCAAAGCGGACATTGAGGGCCCTTCCAGTGCCATAGTTTTTGCCGATACGATGCGTAAAACCGTGAGAGAGCTTGGCCCAAGAGCTGCGTGATGATGACCTGGACTGTGGCTGCGCCGGCGATTTCTGCAGCATTCCTTGCTTCGCTCGTCGAGGCCGTTGAAGCTCTGACGATCGTACTTGCTGTTGGCACCGTTCGCGGGTGGCGTCCTGCAGGGCTTGGCGCACTCGCTGGATTGGTGTTGCTTGCGTTCATCGTGTTGCTCCTCGGTCCGCTACTAGGTCGCGTTCCGCTCCACCTTCTACAGCTCACGATTGGGGTCCTGCTCTTGCTGTTCGGAATGCGTTGGTTGCGAAAGGCGATCTTACGCGCGGCAGGCGTTATTCGGCTTCATGACGAAACAATGGCCTACGCGGCCGAAACGGCGGACCTGCGTCAACAAGAGCCCCACAACGAAGTACGGCTCGATTGGGTGGCTGCTCTCGTGAGCTTCAAGGCCGTGGTCCTTGAAGGACTCGAAGTAGTCTTCATTGTAATCGCTGTTGGAGCGGGACGCGGATTGATCATCCCCGCGAGCATCGGCGCGATTGCGGCCTGCGTGCTCGTCGCGGGCGCTGGGCTCGCTATCCATCGTCCGCTCGCGCGAGTCCCTGAAAACGTACTCAAGTTCACCGTTGGCATTATGCTGTCGGCCTTTGGTGTGTTTTGGATCGGAGAAGGCCTCGGTGTACCCTGGCCAGGCGAGGATATCGCAATCATCGCCTTCGCTGCCCTGTTCCTCCTTGTCGCGCTCGTGGGCGTCGTTCTCGCACGTCACTCCCGCGCGGAGGCGTTGCAATGAGTGCGCTGATCAGTCTTCTTCGCCAATTAGCTGGACTGTTTGTTGACGATGGATGGCTGGCAGTTGCAATCCTTTGTGTTGTCGCGCTCGCTGCCTTTTTTGCGGTCTTGACGCCGGGCCTACCCCTCGTGGCAGGTGGCATATTGTTGTTCGGTTGCCTCGCGGCCCTTCTTGCCAACGTGGTAAGAGCCGCCCAGCACAAACGCATTTCGTGAGACCTTTGGTCGAAATTTCTATGATCGCCTGTCCGAAGTGCGGGCACCAAGCGCCTGAGGGGTGTCAGCGAAATCCCACGGATCGCGAGGGACTTGCGGCTACCGGCTTTCGAGTACCGCGCAAACGATGACTACGCATGGCCGCGATTGAAATAATGCCACGCCCCGGGTGCCACCCGGAATGTCCGCTTTGGGGGGTAAAGCGGACACGACGATCGCGGTACAAAATGTCCGCAAATGACCCAAAGCGGACATAGCGGAGCGCGGCCACCGGTTGCGCTACTGCCGCGCTCTTTTCTTTTGTTTGGTATGTGCGATACCTTCCCGAAAAGATTTGTAGACGGGAAGGGACGCATGATGGCTTCACTTCGACTGCTTGCTGTCCTTTGCGCTACGATTGTTTGGGCTGAATCGTGCTACGCCGATTGCTCCTCACTCCATGCCCTCGCTCAACAGCACGCTAATGATATGGCGCGCCGCAACAGTCTCGATCACGCTGGTTTCATGGCGCGTCGTGGGCCGGCGGGAGCGGTTGCCGAGAATGTGGCTATGGGATGCGACACCGAGGCCTGTGCAAGGCGAATGTGGATGCAGTCGCCGCCTCACCGCGCGAACATGATGCTCGCCGGATGCCAGGCCGTCGCGACTGCGGTATCAGCCAGTGGCCGCCGGTATTGGGCGATGGAGGTCGGCGGCAACAGTCGTGCTGGTACTCGCCATACTAGCGTCACTCTAGCTCGAGGCGCCCGCAGAGGCAGCGGTCACGATGGCGTTGTCGGCCGGGATTTCTCCGTCGATGGAAGCAATGCGCCATGATTGACGATGTCTGCTTTTGGCACTTAGCGGACATCGATGATCCGCGGACGAATGTCCGCTCTGGGGTAAAGCGGACGCCGCGCGGACATGTCCGAATGTCCACTAATGACCCAAAGCGGAAATCGTTGCCGCGGGCTCCGCGTTAATGAATGTCGAAGTTTGACTGCGAGACCAGCGTTGATGGCGTAGCGTTGCCAGTGCGCGCTCGCGCGCGCTGGTGCGAATGCGCCGACAGCACATGCGGGGCCTTCGAGCGTTGTGTGATTTGCAGCGCGGGCTTATGTGATTGCGCGGCGCAGAAGCTATCGACAGCGTCCACAACCGCCGCGCTGATCAATTGCTGCCGCTCGGGCGACGCCATCACCAATTCCTCGTCGCGGTTTGCGATCGAGCCCGCTTCAAGCAGGGCGGCGGGCACCTGCGTCTTCTTCAGCACGAACAGCGTGTCGTAGCGGTAGACGCCGGCATCGGCGTCCAGGAGCGTGCGCCGCCACCGGCCCATGAAGCTCTCGGTGTAATGCGGCGTGTATTGCAAGCCGCGCGCCTTCAACTGCCGGCCGAGCATGCTGGCGAACAGAAGGCTGTCTTTGGGATCGAGATTGTCGTCGGAGACGAAGATCGAATGGCCCTTGAACCGGTCGCTGAACGCTTCCTTCTTGCCGTTGTATTCCCATTTTTCCAGAAAACGATCGGGCACCGCGTCGTGGTGGATGGACAGCAGCAGATTTGCCGAGAGCTCGTTGGCGCGCGCCACGCGCGCGTACAGGCTCTGGTTGGCCCGCCCCTCGCTCACCATGAGGACGGTCTTGGCAAAGCCAGCTTCGCGGAGCGCCTGATCGATCTGCCGGGTCAGCCGCCGATTGAAATCGAACTCGTCCACTCCGCGTGCGCTTTTGGCGCCGGGCGATTTTGCGGTGTGACCGACGTCGAGCACGACGCGAAAATCCGGACGGGTGCAGCGCGCCGCGTCTGATTTTGCAGCGCTATCGGGCGGCTCGGCGCGGACGATGCCAGCCGGCAGTACGGCCAAGACGGTCGCGAGCGAGACCGCAACGGTGCGCCAATCGCGGATCATGTTGCATTTTGTGACATTTCCTGATGGCAAACAATTGCATCTGTGGACGCTTCATGCCCGTCATTGAAAATTCGCTGAAAATGCCCGCGAAGAAGGCGCGGCTGCCGGATCCGGCCGGACATCCGCGTATTCGCGCAGACGCTAGCTGACGAGCGATGAAAATTTCGCTGGAGTTCGTCCTCGGCCGTCGTAATCCTGAATTAAGTCACGGGTATTTGGGGGTACAAAAGAAGCGAATTCATAATAAGTTGAATTTGCAGAGCAATTTCGAATTTTGAGAAGACACTCCCTCCGCCACCTTCCTTCGTGGATTATTCTGACGCAGCCTCCGCCGAGTGTGCTTTTAATCTCTAATGATGTCGGCAATTCCCGCGATGATTGTCACGAATAAACTGCGGCCACCTTGATCCGCCCCTCGTTGCGGACGACCTCGAGCGACACGTCGGTCCCGTGACGGCGCAGCCTTAAGTCTACGGCCGATTGGCCGAGACGCAGATTGCTCAGGGTCACCTCATCGAGAAACGATGGGAGTTGCGGCTTGTGCAATAAAATTTCATTGCGATCGGGATTGAATTCAAGGCCGAGAGAAGACTGCAGAAGCAGGAGTGGAGTCCCTGCGGCCCAGGCCTGAGGTGAACAGGCGACGGGATAGAGTGTCGGGCCGCGTTCGCGCCCGCGCTGGAAGCCGCAATAAAGTTCAGGTAGGCGCCGCAAGTCCATATAGCTTGCTGCGTCAAACAGACCGTTGAATACGCGATCGACCGCGCTCTTGTGTCCGTAGCGTGCAAAGCCGGCCGCGATCAGCGAATTGTCGTGCGGCCAGACCGAGCCATTGTGATACGACATCGGATTGTAACGGCGCTCCTCGCGGGCCACCGTGCGGATTCCCCATCCCGAAAAAAACGACGGCCGCATCAGGTCGCGCATCACCGCTTCCGCGCGTTCCGGCGCCGCGATTCCGCTGAATAACACCTGTCCGGCGTTCGAGGTCCGCACGCGACACGGCCGTTTCTGTCCATCCAGAGCGAGCGCATAAGTGCCAAGGTCCGCGCACCAGAACGCAGCTTCAAATCGTTCGGCGAGCACTTTGGCCTCCGCCTCGAGCGACGCACCAAGCGCATGTTTGCCGAGCCTGTACGCGCCGCGTGCAGCCATGCACTTGGCCGCATAGACGTAGCCCTGCACTTCGCAGAGGGCAATCGGACTTTGTGCGAGCGAGCCATCGGCATGAAAGATGGCGTCGTGCGAATCCTTCCAGCCCTGATTGGCGAGCCCCGTTTCGTCCGCGCGGCAATACTCGACGAAGCCGTCGCGGTCAGGATCGCCCGGACCGTCAATCCACGCTAACGCCGCTTCGACATTGGGCCAGATTTCGCGCAACGTATCGACGTCACCGGTATGCTCCACGTAAAGGCCGGCCAGCAGCACAAACAATGGGGTCGCATCCACGCTGCCGTAATAAAGGCCAAATGGAATCTCGCGCAGTGTGGCCATCTCGCCGCCGCGCATCTCGTGCGGGACTTTTCCGGGTTCGGCGTCGCTAAGCGGGTCAAAAGTGGTGGCCTGAAAGGCGGCGAGCCGCCGTAGGACGCCTTTGGCGATTCGAGAATCACACCACAACATCTGCAGGGCCGTAATGATGCCGTCGCGGCCAAACGTGGTGGAGTACCAGGGAATGCCGGCGTATGGGTAGGGACCTTGCGGCGTGTTGGTCGTCAGCATCGCAAGATCTGCCATCGAGCGGCATACGACCTCATTGAAGATATGATTTGAAGTCATGATCGTGGCCATGCCGCGGCTTGTGGCCTGGCGCTCATGAAATGCCGCACGCAGCCCCTTGCGAAACGGAACGATGAAGCGCTCCTCGACGCTGCGGTCGCAATGCACCGTCACGGCCGCGAGGCTGCCGGAGAGTTGTTGCGGCACTGGATCGAACAGTATCCTGGTGCGCCGGCGGTTACCATCGAGCCCATGATAGTTCAGTGCGACCTCGGCTTTGCCGATCTCTGCGCTCGCAGTGCCACGACGCTTGCGGCGTAGTCCGCGCACTTCGAATAGGTCGGCGAAGTCGCTGGCGAAAGCGAACGAAAGTTCGACGCTGAAGGGGCGATCACCGTGGTTCTGTAAGCGCAGGCGTTGATAGACTGTGCCGTTCAGAAGGAAAACCGTGCGCACAACGTGCAGCATGTCCTTCGGCTGCACAAGCTTCTGATTGAGATAGATGTCAGGATTGGTCAGGTCGACGGTAAGGAACGAGTTGTCGTCGCGTACAACAGAACCCAGCAGCAGAGGCTGGCTGCTGCTCAGCAGCATTTCCAGGTGAGAGAGATAGCGTGTGTCGCAAAAGAAAATGCCGTCGGGTCCGCCCGGCGTTGCCCCGATGTCCGCATGGCTGTCGAACACGGCAAAGCAATCGCCCTGCTTGAGCGTGCGCCGCGGCCGAGTGGAGGACCCCGTCCCTGGAATGTAGAAGGGTGTTTCCGGAACCTCCTCGACCGGCCTTGCGATCGAGCTATGGCTAAGCAACGAGAGGCCTCAGAAGGTTCAAATCCTGGCCGTTTGGTGAAAGCTCAATCTCTTCCCGCTCGCGCCCGGCGGACGCCGCCAACAGCGACCTATAAATAGCGACATAGTCTTTGGCCATTCGTGTGGCAGAAAAGCGCTTTTCGAAGCGTTGGCGGACATTTTTTCGATCGAGCGCAATGACGTGCGGCAGTGCCGTGATCGCATCTTCCATGGTTTCGACTATAGCGCCCGTGATGCCATCGTCGACGATCTCGGGAACCGCGCCGCAGCGAAAAGCCAGCACCGGGGTGCCGCAGGCCATCGCTTCAATCATGGAGAGCCCGAACGGCTCAGGCCAATCGATCGGGAACAGCAATGCCAGTGCGTCCCCCAGGAATTGCGTCTTTTGGTGGTCGCTGATCTCGCCGATGAATTCAACACCGCCGCCTTTGAGTAGTGGTTCGATCTCGGTCGCGAAATAGGCTGCGTCAGTGCGGTCAACCTTGGCGGCGATCTTGAGCGGAATACCCAACGCACGCGCGATGAAGATGGCGCGGTCCGGACGTTTCTCCGGCGAGATGCGACCGAGAAAGGCGAGGTAGCCGCCGCGCGCCTCCGTGGTACCGTGATGCAGGCGGGCGGGGATTCCGTGGTGCACGGTGCCCGCGAAATTAGAGTCACGCACCGGACGGCGCTGCGCGTTCGAGATCGAAACCAGCGGCATGTCGTCAAAGCCTAGGTAGAGCGGGAGCAGATCCGGCAGATCCTGGCGGCCGTGCAGCGTGGTCACTGTATGGCCTGCAATCGGCCGAAAAAGCGGGAAATGAAATTGATCAATATGGAAGTGCAGGACGTCGAAGTCGTCGACCCGTTGACGCACGCGATCAAGCATCAACATGTAGTAGGGAATCGGATCGCGCACGCTGACATCGAGTCGGAGCGCCTTGGGTACACAGGGAACGAGGTCAGCTGCTGTGATTGAATCGCCGCTTGCGAACAGGGTCACTTCATGGCCCAAACCCACCAGCTCTTCAGTCAGGTAAGAAACGATCCGCTCAGTACCGCCGTACAGTCGTGGGGGAACGCTCTCCATCAAGGGTGCAATCTGAGCGATTTTCAACTCTGTCCCTTTCACAACGCTGCGGGTCAATATTCCTGTAGCCAGAATGTTCCACGCATTTGGTTTGGCTGACGTTTCGTGTCGTGCATAGGCTGACCCAATGCCTCGGCTGCCCGATCAGGAATACCCATATGTGGCGACGGCGAGGGCAAATAGCGAGGTCAGGCTTGCCATTCTGAGGCGGATCGCCACCGGCCGATAAAGGTGCCAAAATTTGATGGATTGCTATGAATTACGAGTAGAGAACCCGTTCCGCAGTATCACTCCCTCCGCCACCGTCTTCTGAAGATCTAACTCCGCCCACAGAATCGCCGCGAGACACGTAATGTCGCTTCTTGACCTAAATGGACATGCGGTGAATCGGATTCGTGATGCCGCACGCTATGAATCCAGTTAGCGGCGGGCGCGCTCGAGCAAAGACAACCGAATTGATGGCCGTCGAGCAGTTGTGCGCGCGCGAGCCTGGCGCGGGGTTCGGCCGGTCCAGCGCTTGAAGGCGTGGGTCAAGGAACTAACTTCCTGATAGCCGAGCAGCCATGCAACTTGCGAGATTGATAGGTCGTCATCGGCCAAATATCGCTCGGCTAGATTGCACTTCAAGTCGTCCACCACGACTGAAAAAGTCAACCGTTCTAAGGCCAACCGCCGCGCCAACGTGCGCTTACCAAGGCCGAGCTGGCTTGCGATCGCGTCGAGTGCGGCGTTGCCATGCGGTAACAATGGCACGATCGCATTCTCCACGCTGGCACGAAACGAACTCCGCTTGCTGGGCTGACGAGCAAGCGCCTCTTCACAATATGTGATCAAAAGTTTGTTGAGGTGATAATCGGCACTGACGATCGCGATATCCTTGATCGCAGGCGCGAATGCAACTTCATCAATGGGTGCGCCAAATTCGACTTTACTGCCGAAGAATTCATTCAATTCCGAGGGGTTGCCATTGCGGCGATGCATCAGCCGGACGCGTATCGGCACCAAACGGATACCTGCGAGTTGCCGGCACAAACGAACCAGCATCACTGCAAAAAATTCGATCTGATGCCGGTCCAGGTGGCGGCTCACACCGACATAATGGAACCGGATCCCAATAGTTCTGCCACCAAGATATTTGAGCGACACGCCTTCATTGGCAATTCCGCTGTAGCGTGCCAGTCTCTGTAGCGCGTCACTTAATATCCCCGATGAGGCCGAGATGTAATAGAGAAAGCCGAGCTCGCGTATATCGGGTAGTTGGGCAATACGGAATCCCAGATATTCATCCTGGAGTGCGTCGGCGACAAGATTTAGAAATCTGATTTGATCGCGCACGCTGAGTCGCAGGCTGGCGTTATTGATCTGCTGAAGCGTTAAGTTGGCTTTCTTTAAGAGTGGTCGCGGGTCGATTCCGCTGGCCTTGGCGTGGGCGTAAGCGAGCCGCGTTATAGTCCCATTGGCGTTGGGAACGGTGCCGAAACGCTTGGCATTAGAACGGCTCATGACATTGCCCCTTCTGCCTGCTGAAGCCCAAGTCGATGACTGATCGCCTCCGGCTTCGGGTGGCACGCGCGGACAAAGGTTTGGCAGATACTAACAAGACGCCGTCGGGAAGTCGCGTCTATCAAGCGCGTTCTGCGGGCAACGGCCCGGCAGAACCTCTCACAAGCTAGACAGGCAATTCGCTGCGACCGCGATGTCGCGTTGAGGCAGCGAATGGCCGCAAATCGTTTAGGACGATTGTAATGTCAAACCATGTAAAGATTGTTGCAGTCGTCGATGACGACCCGGAAATGCGTGCGGCGATGGCGAGTCTTTTGTCCTCTTTCGGGTATGGCGCAGAAACGTTTGATTCCGCGGAGACCTTTCTCATATGTGCCTCGACCTGCAAAGCGGTTTGTCTGATCGTTGATATCGAGCTCGGCGACATTTCTGGCGTGGAATTGGCACATCAATTGGCGGCCGATGGTTTCAAGTATCCCATCATCTTTATGACTGGGCTCGACGACGGGCAAATACAAACTCAAGCCGTCGCTGCCGGCGGCATCGCGTTTTTGCGCAAGCCATTTCCAGCCACCATGTTGATTGATGCCATCAAAAAGGCGGTTGGGTAGAGCGGGGTCAGCGCGAAATCTGATACAGTCGTTCTCGCGCGGCTCAAACAAAACCCCGATCCGCCGGCCACCACCGACGCTGTGCGGGCCCGAGGCAATCAGGACCGTCAATCTGCGCGAGGCCTTCGCCCAGGCTTCTGACCGAAGCGGACGCCGCGGCCAAGGCAACAAAACCTCAACTCGGCAGGTAATTCGCTTTATGGATGAGTCGCATTGAGACTCGAGGCCATCCACATGATATGGTCTGCGCCGCTCCAGTGTTCATCCGGAGAACGCTGGTCCAATGGAATATTGGGCGCGGAACCGATAATGGCCCCACGAACGTACAATGTTCTGCTGGTCTATCCGCGCTTTGCGGCAGAGACGTTTTGGAATTTTGCGGCCACGTGCAAAGTTTTTGGCGCACGATGCCCTGCACCTCCGCTCGGTCTGATCACAGTCGCCGCGCTGCTGCCACCATCATGGACAGTGCGATTGGTGGATCGCAATGCCGAAGAACTGACCGACGATCAACTTGACTGGGCCGATCTTGTGATGACCGGTGGTATGCTGCCGCAACAGCACGACATGCTGAACGTCATCGATATTTGCCATGCGAAGGGAAAATTAGTCGCTATCGGCGGACCTGCTGTCACATCGACACCGCATATCTATAAGTCCGCCGATTTCCGCGTTCTCGGCGAAGCCGAAGGCGTCATCGATCAGTTCATCGCCGCATGGGAAGGCGGAGCGAAAACGGGATATTTTGAGATCGAGAAGTTCACGGTCGATGTGACGAAGAGCCCGATCCCCCGCTTCGATCTGCTAACTTTCGATTATTATTTGCATATAGGTGTGCAATTCTCGCGTGGTTGCCCATTCACATGCGAATTTTGCGACATCATCGAACTTTACGGCCGAGTGCCGCGCGCCAAGACCAATTCCCAGATGCTGGCGGAGCTCGATGCGCTCTATCAGCTTGGCTATCGCGGTCACGTTGATTTTGTAGACGACAATCTCATCGGTAATAAAAAAGCCGTCAGGACATTCATGCCGGAGTTACGTGACTGGCTCGAGCATAAAGATTACCCATTTGAGTTCACCACCGAGGCCTCGGTCAATTTAGCGGACGATGACGATTTCCTCAAAGCCATGAGCGAGGCCAACTTTGTCGGGATATTTATAGGGATTGAAAGTCCCGACACCGACACTCTCGTCGCCATGAAGAAGAAGCAGAATACCCGTCGCAGCCTTGTCGAGAGCATTCAAAAAATATACGCCGCCGGCATATTTGTTACGGCAGGATTTATTGTCGGCTTCGATAGTGAAAAAGGTTCGGTCGCGGAGGGCATGATTAAGCTGATAGAAGAGGCCGCAATCCCGGTTTGCATGGTC
>WNFD01009102.1_pt1 | contig 11419 bp, 9 predicted proteins | sample 5400491 | NCBI WGS metagenome assembly WNFD01 (sample SAMN13153343, study PRJNA577476) | soil metagenome | isolation source: 120 cm saprolite under Douglas fir tree site 2 hole 2 replicate 2 | place: USA:California | collected 2015-04-18 | reverse complement strand
CCGGTAGACATACTGCATCACCTCCTCGCGGCGCGAATGCTCGAAATCGACGTCGATGTCGGGCGGCTCCAGACGCTCCTTGGAAATAAAACGCTCGAACAAAAGATCGACCTTGGTCGGATCGACCGAGGTAACATCGAGAACATAGCACACGGCGGAATTCGCCGCCGAGCCCCGGCCCTGGCAGAGAATTTTCTGGCTCCGCGCATAGCGGACGATGTCGTGCACGGTGAGAAAATAATGCGCGTATTTCAGCTTTCGGATCAGGCGCAGTTCCTTGTGCAAGACCTTTTTGGTCTTGGGTGAAATCCGGACCGGAAATCTTCGGTGCGCCCCCTGCCAGGTCAGATCTTCCAGATGGCGTTGCGCGGTCTTGCCCGGCGGCACCGGCTCGTCGGGATACTGATATTTGAGTTGCGCCAGCGAAAAATCGATGCGATCGGCAAACCGCATGGTTTCCGCGATCGCCTCCGGGATGTCGCGAAACAGCCGCGCCATTTCCTTGGCAGGCTTGAGATAGCGTTCCGCATTGGCTTCCAGACGCTTGCCGATGGCGTCGATGGTGGTCTTCTCGCGAATGCAGGTCAGGACATCCTGCAAGGGGCGGCGCGCGGGATGATGATACAATACCTCGTTGGTCGCCAGCAGCGGCACGCCGGCCGCCTCGGCGATGCGATGAAGCCGCATGAGCCGGCGCCTGTCGTCGCCGCGATACAACAGGCTCGCCGCAAGCCACACGCCATCCGCGGAGCTGCGCTGCAATCGATCCAGAACATGAAGCGCTTTTGCCGGCTCGAAACGATGAGGTCATCGAGATCAAGATGGCATTCGCCCTTCTCGGTCTTGTCGGCATCATCCCCGCGCTTGCCGCGGGTCAGCAACTGGCATAGCCGGCCATAGGCGGCGCGGTCGCGCGGATAGACCAGAATATCCGGCGTGCCGTCGATCAAGACCAAGCGCGAACCGATCAGAAGTTTTGGCTTGTATTCAACCGCGTGATTTTCAAGTTCCTTGTAAGCCCGCACCACGCCGGCCAACGTGTTGTGGTCGGCGATGCCGATGACGGGAAGACGCAGCCTGCTCGCCTGATGCACGTAATCCTGCGGATGCGATCCGCCGTGCAGGAACGAAAAATTCGTCGTGATTCCGATTTCGGCATAACCGGGCATTGGCTCAAGGCTATTCATACGAACAGTCCATGCACGAACCAATTGGAAGGAGCCGGCTTGCCCTCCTCGTTCACGAGTTCGCTGCCATAAAGCCCGTCCCGGTAAATCCAGAAACGCAAGCCGGCCTCATCCTCGACGCGGAAATAATCCCGAGTCAGCGCCTGGCCGTTTTGCTTCCACCATTCCATGGCGATGCGTTCAGGGCCCTCTACCCGTACCACCGCATGGGTCGCACGCCGCCAGGTGAAGTGGTGCGGGGGCCCGTCCGGAACCGTTGCAAAAGGCACCTTGATGGGCTCCGGCTTTTCAAACAGCCGCAGCGGCCGCAGCGGCGGCTCCCCTTCCGCGCGCGCCGGCCAGACCGCGCATGCAGCGGCGGCAAGATGATGCTGCGCCGGCGCCGCCAGCACCGCGCGCTCCGGAATATGCGTATCCTGCGGCAGGTGCACGACCACGCGCTGCCCGCCGATGCGCGCGGCGATGCGATCGATCAGGGCGGCCAATTCGTCATTGTCGTGCACATTGGCGTCGAGATCGCGCTGCTGCTGCACGACGATTTCGGTACGGCTGGCGGACAGGCGAATGAGATCGAATCCGAAGCCGGGATCGAGCGGATCGCTCAAGGCATCGAGCCGCTCGCGAAACAGCCGATCGATCATCCCGGCTCTGGTCACGGGCTGTCCGGTATCCACCGCGATTGCGCGTACCGCGCCATCGGTGCGAAAGAAACAGGCTTCCAGCCGCCGCGCGCCCTTGCCTTGCTGCGCCATCGCCACGACCAGCATCTGCGCCAGCCTGGATAATGTCGCGGATATCACGCCATCGGTCGCCACCGGCTCGGCAAAACGCTTCTCCACGATGTAATCCGGCAGCGGCTTGCGGGGGCTGATCGGTGCGTCGCCCTGCCCCAGCGCCTGTTCCAGCAGGGTGGTAAAGCCAGCGCCAAACCTTGCCGTGATTTCATGCCGCGCGCGGGAGGCGACATCGCCGATGGTTTTCAGCCCGGCGCGGCGCAGGCCAGTGGTTATCGCGCCGTCGGCGCCCAGCGCCGACACCGGCAGCGGCTTGACCGCATCGGCTTCCTCGCCTTCACCGACGATGTGGCCATGGACATGACGCGTCATCGTCCGCGCGCACACGGCAGTGCCGGCGATGGCGGCGCTGACGGTAAAGCCTTGCGCGGTCAGGACGTCGCACACCAGCCGCATCATCGCGGCCTCGCCGCCGAACAGATGGACACAGCCGGTGATGTCGAGAAACAGGCCATGCGGGGAATCCAGCGCCACCAGCGGCGTGAAGCGGTCGCACCACGCCGCAATGGCGTTCAGCGCCCTGGCGTCGGCGGCTTCATCGGCATCGAAGACTTGCAGTTGCGGACAGATGGCGCGGGCATTGGCCAGCGGCAGGCCGACATCCAGGCCGAGATGGGCTGCGGCGTCATCCAGCGCGGAAATCTGCAGCGCATTGTTTTGCTTGGCGACGACAATGCAAGGATTAGCCGGCGCGGCGTTTCCGCACCAAAGCTGGCGTTTGATACGGTCGATGGGCAGGCGTGGCAGCCACAGGCTGAGGATACGCCGCCGGTTTCTCGAAAAGGCGCTCATCACATTTCCATTCCATGATCCACCGCCCAACGGGGCCATGACGGTTGCGGACAAGTTGCGCGTCGAACACCGGCGCGCCCCATGCGCTCCAGGGCGCCGCAGGCAGTGATGGCGCCGCAGGCATTAAAGACGCCGCAGGCAGTGAAGGCGCCAAGGGCGGCGAATGCGCCGCCCGCACGATCCATCTTGTTTCCGCCGTGGAGGGCGATGGCTCGGCCGCGACCCGCAGCAGCAGGCCGGTGACGCCTGAGGCCTGCGCGGCCAGCGTCAGCTTGCGGCTGGTGACAAGATCGAGCTGTCGCGCTTCGCCCCAGACTTCCAGCACCACGACGCCCAGCGCATCGCAGGCCAGCGCGTCGGCCGCCGTCTTCAACGCGGTGTCCACATCCGCCGCGCGCACGGTCACCAGGACACGCGGATCGAGACCAAGTTCGACCAATCCGCTCATCGACAGCGCGCCCGATTCAATCTCGGCGAAATCCTGACGCACCCAGACCAGCGGTCGCCGGGCTGCCGCCCGCCCCGCAAGGCCCGCGACAAAACCGGTCGCCGCGGCACTTTGCCGGCCGGCTTCGGCGAACACCTCGTGCATCGCGCCCAGGGCGAGGCCGCCCTGCAGCGTCGCATCCGCGTCGGCATGGCCGAGCGCCACCCTGTCAGGCAGGTACGCATCGCCGTGCGCCTCGATGTGCTCGATGCTGCCGCGCAACGTCGCAAGCGTGCTCGTGCGTGCGGCGCATGAGCCGCCAAAGTGTGAGCGGTTTGGCGACAAGATCATGCCTTTCTCAATAAAAGGAGAGCGCGATCGGGCACAAAACCGGCTTCCACTTTTGCTGATCGCGCTCTCGCATGCGCCGCTCCCTTCCGGAGGTTGGGCCATTCACTGGGTTCTTATTGAACCCGTAGCTGGCTCAATTGTTCACGATATGTTCTAATATAAAGCTAAGATATCCCGAGGAGTCAATCGGGATTGGTGCCTGTTATTTACGTGAACAAAACCAATGGAATTGAAGGTATCCGGGTGTCCTACAAACGCGAACTCAAGTCGATCAACCCCGATCTGGTGGTGGCGATGGGCGCCACCACAGCGCAAACCGTGTTCGGGAAAATCACGCCGATCAACAAGAACCGCGGGCGTCCGATCGATCTCGCGGACGGCATCAAGGCGCTGGTGACGGTGCATCCGTCCTATCTGCTGCGGCTGCCCGATGCCGACGCCAAGGCGCGGGAGTATCAGCGCTTCGTCGATGAAGATTGCCGCGAAGGTGCTGAGAAAATCGGCGCGCGCGGCTTAGGTGGCGTGCCCCGGATGCTGCGCAGCGCACCCGGGTCCGCGCTCCGCGCGGCCCGAGCACAGGCTCCGCGATGCGCTGCTGATCCGGGGCCTATCGTTTCTCATGGGGTCCCGGCTCCGCGGTGCACCGCCGAAGAGGCGCTGCACCGCGTCCGGGACACGAAGAAATCAAGCCGCCGCGGCGAGGTTGACTGCGGCTTCCGCGAGCGTCGTCAGACTCGCGTCGGTCTTCTTCTCCTCCTGCAGGGTCTGGTCCAGCAGCCGGGCGGCGTCTTTCATGCCGAGCTGGGTGGCCCACTGTTTCAGCGTGCCATAACGGGAAATTTCGTAGTGCTCGACCGCCTGCGCGGCGGCAAGCATGCCGGCGTCAAGCGCCTCGCAGCCCTTGTACTCGTCCATGATCTCCTTGCCCTCGTCGAGGATGCCCTGGATCGCGTCGCAGGTCTTGCCGCGCGCCGGCTTGTCGAGCAATTCGAAAATCTGCTCGAGGCGCTCGACCTGGCCTTCGGTCTCGCCGTGATGCTTTTCGAACGCCGCACGCAGCTTGTCGGATTGAGAGGCCTTCGCCATTTTCGGCAGCGCCTTCAAAATCTGCTTTTCGGCGTAATAAATGTCCTTCAGGGTATCGAGGAAGAGATCGTTGAGGTCTTTGTCTTTTTCTTTTGCGGCCATGGTGCACTCCATTGGTGAGCTGAGTGAGATACGGGATGTCCCCCGCGTCTCAACGCCACCTGATGTGCAATGTTCCGAGCATCGTGACGACGATCGGCGCGCCGCGCCTGACGTCACCCGGCCGACATATTGAGTGAAGGCCTCACGCCGCCAGCGTGTTCTCGACCAGCTTGATCCAGTACGAGGTGCCGAAGACAATCGCGTCATCGTCGAAATTGTAGGCCGGGTGATGCAGCCCGGCACTGTCGCCGTTGCCGCAGAAAATAAACGCGCCCGGCCGCGCCTCCAGCATATAAGCGAAATCCTCCGCGCCCATCAGCGGCGGCGTCTCATGAACATTGGCGTCGCCGGCAATTTCCTTCGCCACCCGGGTCGCGACGTCGGTCTGCGAGGCATGATTTACCGTCACCGGATAGCCGCGTTCGTATTCGAGATCGATCTTCGCGCCGGTGATCTGCGCCACGCCTGCGACGACTTCGCGCACCCGCTTCTCGACCAGTTCCCTGACTTCCGGGATCAGGGTACGGACCGTGCCCCTCAGTTCGGCGGTTTGCGGGATCACGTTGCGCGCATTGCCGGCATGGAACTCGCACATCGAAATCACGGCCGATTCCAAGGGGTCGACGCTGCGCGACACGATCGACTGCAGGGCCGTGATCAGCTGCGCGCCAACCAGAACCGAATCGATGCATTTGTGCGGACGCGCGGCGTGCCCGCCCAGCCCTTCGATCCGGATATCGATGGAATCGGTCGCCGCCATGATCGGACCGGAGCGGATCGCGAACGAGCCGATCGGAATTCCCGGACCGTTATGCATGCCATAAACCTGATCGATGGCGAAGCGGTCCATCAGCCCGTCCTTGATCATGGCGGCGGCACCGGCGCCGCCCTCTTCCGCCGGCTGGAAGATGACGACCGCATCGCCGGCGAAATTCCGGGTTTCCGCCAGATACCGGGCGGCGCCGAGCAGCATCGCGGTATGCCCGTCATGGCCGCAGGCGTGCATCTTGCCCGGCGTCCTGGACGCGTAAGCAAGATTGGTCTCCTCCTCGATCGGCAGCGCATCCATGTCGGCGCGCAGCCCGATCACTTTTGTTTCGCCCTTGCCCGCGGGTTTGCGGCCCTTGATGACGCCGACCACGCCGGTACGGCCGAGACCCGTGGCGACTTCGTCGCAGCCGAACTCCCGCAACCGGTCCGCGACGAATGCCGCAGTGCGGTGCACGTCGTACAACAACTCGGGATGGGCATGGATATCCCGGCGCCAGGCCTGGATATCGGGTTGCAGATCGGCGACGCGATTGACGATGGGCATGGGAATTCTCGGGTTACGGGATTGAGGTGCGTTGTCTTGTCTAGCACTCCTCAGGCGGCTGTACAGCGGGCCTTGGCGCAGCTATGGGCTGCTATGGCTAATGCCCAAAAGCGGGCACGCGGTGATGACTTATGAAGCAACTTGAGGGTGATTTCGACTATATCGTCGTCGGCGCAGGCACCGCCGGCTGCATCGTCGCCAACCGGCTGTCGGCCAATCCCGCCAACCGTGTCCTGATCCTGGAGGCCGGCGGCAACGACAACTGGATCTGGTTTCACATCCCGGTCGGCTATCTCTTTGCGATCGGCAATCCGCGTTCGGACTGGATGTTCCGGACCGAGCCGGAACCAGGTCTCAACGGCCGCTCGCTGGCCTATCCCCGCGGCAAGGTGATCGGCGGCTCGTCCGCCATCAACGCGATGATCTCGATGCGCGGGCAAGCCGCCGATTATGACCACTGGCGTCAGCTCGGCCTGTCAGGCTGGGGCTGGGATGACGTCAAGCCTGCGTTCCGGCGGCTCGAAGACCATTTTCTTGGGCCAAGCGAGCATCACGGCACCGGCGGCGGCTGGCGGATCGAAGCCCCGAGGCTGTCCTGGGCCATCCTGGACGCGGTCAGCGATGCCGCGGAAGAAATCGGTATCCGGAAAATTCCGGATTTCAATACCGGCGACAATGAGGGCGTCGGCTATTTCCACGTCAACCAGAAGCGCGGACGCCGCTGGTCTTCGGCGCGAGGCTTTTTGAAACCGGCGTTGACGCGTCCCAATCTGCGTCTCGAAAAAAATGTGCTGGCCGACCGCCTGATCGTCGAGCAGGGGCGCGCCGTCGGCGTGCGTTTCATTCAAGGCGGCGAAGTCGTCGAGGCCCGCACCAAAGGCGAAGTGATCCTGTGCGCTGGTTCGATCGGATCGACGCAGGTGCTGCATCGCTCGGGCATCGGACCGGCGGAATGGCTGACGCCGCTCGGGATCGGATGCGTGCTCGACCGGCAAGGCGTCGGGCGCAATCTGCAGGATCATCTGCAGCAACGCGCGATCTACCAGGTCGATGGCGTTCGCACCCTCAACGAGACCTATTATTCGCTGGTAAGGCGCGGGCTGATGGGCCTCGATTATGCCTTCCGTCGCCGAGGCCCGCTGACCATGGCGCCGTCGCAGCTCGGCATCTTCACGCGTTCGGACCCGCGTCGCGACCGCGCCAACATCCAGTTCCACGTGCAGCCGCTGTCGCTCGACAAGTTCGGCGATCCCCTGCACCGCTTCCCGGCGATCACGGTGAGCGCCTGCAATCTGCGGCCGACGTCGCGCGGCACCGTGCGCATCCGCTCGGCTGAACCGGCGGAGACGCCCGCGATCGCGCCGAATTACCTCGCGACCGGCGAAGACCGCGAAGTCGCCGCCGACGCCATCCGCACCACCCGCCGGCTGATGAAACAACCCGCGCTCGCGCGCTATCGCCCGCAGGAATTCTTGCCGGGCCCGACGGTCGGCGACGACGATGCGGCGCTGGCGAAAGCCGCCGGCGATATCGGCACCACGATTTTCCATCCCGTGGGAACCGCGAAGATGGGGACGGCTTCCGATCCTTTGGCCGTGGTCGATGAACGGCTGCGGTTGATCGGCCTTGCCGGTCTTCGCGTGGTCGACGCCTCGGTGATGCCGACGATCACCTCGGGGAATACCAATACCCCGACCGCGATGATTGCCGAAAAGGGCGCCGCGATGATTCTTGAGGATGGGCGATAAAATCATGTAGCCCGGACGAGCGAAGCGAAATCCGGGACTATCCCGCAACCGGATTCAGTGGTCCCGGATTGCGCTTCGCTTCATCCGGGTTACGATTTTTCCGATCACGGAATCGTCATCGACCAACCGCCGCCCGTCGCGACATCCGGGAATAAACCCCGCCCCCGTCCGATCCAGTCCCCACAACCCAATCAAGGGTCCATGGAGACTTGTCATGAGCGATCACGACCACAATCAGGAAGGACGCGGCGTCAGCCGCCGCCGGGTGCTGGAATGCATGACCTGGGCCGGCACCGGCGTGCTCTGGACCGTTTCGGGCGGCGTGCCCCGTTCGCTGGGGCTGGTCGGTTCCGCCCAAGCGGCCGAGACGGCCGGCATGACGTTCCTGCAGATCAGCGACAGCCATATCGGCTTCGACAAGCCGGCCAATCCCAACGCGCTTGGCACCCTCGAGGAGGCGATCGGCAAGATCAACGCAATGCCGGTAAAGCCGTCGTTCATGATTCACACCGGCGACATCACCCATTTGTCCAAGGCGGCCGAATTCGACAACGCCGATCGCATCATCTCGCAGGCCAAGCTCGACGTGCATTACGTGCCCGGCGAGCACGATTTCATCGATGAAGAGGTCAAGCTCTACAAGGAGCGCTATGGCCGCGGCACCAAAGGCGCCGGCTGGTATTCGTTCGACGCGGGCGGGGTCCACTTCATCGGCCTCGTCAATGTGGTGGACCTCAAGGCCGGCGGCCTCGGCAATCTCGGCACCGCGCAGCTTGAATGGCTTGAGGACGATCTCAAGGGCAAATCGAAATCGATGCCCATCGTCGTGTTCGCCCATATTCCGCTGTGGACGGTCTATCCGACCTGGGGCTGGGGCACCGAGGACGGCGCCCGCGCGCTGGATTACCTCAAGGGCTTCGGTTCGGTGACGGTGCTCAACGGCCACATCCACCAGGTGATGCAGAAGGTCGAGGGCAACGTCACCTTCCACACCGCGCGCTCGACCGCGTTTCCGCAGCCGGCGCCGGGCGCCGCCCCCTCACCCGGGCCGATGAAGGTCGCCGACGACAAGCTCCGCAGCCTGCTCGGTGTTGCCAGCATCAACTTCAAGCCGGGCGATCAGCGCCTCGCGATCATCGACACCCCGCTGCAGGGCTAAAGGAAAATTCGTGATGGTATCAGTAGCTCTGCGCAGCCTTGGCCGGTTGGCCATCGCCGCGGCAATATCGCTCTGTCTCAGCGGCGCCGGTGCCGCGGAGACGACCAACGTGATGATCGACAATTTCACCTTTGAGCCGGCACAGCTCACCGTGAAGGTCGGCACCACCGTCACCTGGAAAAATCGCGATGACATTCCTCACACGGTGGTGTCAGCGGGAAAATTCCGATCGAAGACGATGGATACCGAAGACAGCTATTCGTTCACGTTCACGGCGGCGGGCGATTACAAGTATTTTTGTTCGCTGCACCCGCATATGACAGGGACGATCAAGGTTGAGTAGCGGGCGAAACCAAGGCATCACAGTCATGCCCGGCCGGTGGATTCAAGCCGGCCGGGCACCCGCATTTTCTGCCAAAGCCGGGCAAAAGGCGATGCCGGTGAACAGGTCGGACGACAATCCCGAAAAGGCGCGGCGCTTTCGCGACGCCGCGCTGCCGCATCTGGACGACGTCTATACGCTGGCGCGCTACCTGCTTCGCGACGCCGCCGACGCCGAGGATGCGGTGCAGGAGTGCTATCTGCGGGCGCTAAGACATTTTGACAGCTATCGCGGGCCGGCGATGAAGCCCTGGCTGTTCGCCATCCTGCGCAACGTCTGCCGCGCCGAATTTGCGCGGCGGGCGAGTTCACCGACCGCCCCGATCGACGATGTGCCCGACGACGCGGAGCAAACGCCGCTCTGGCACGAGGCGCAGGAAACGCCGGAGGCGCAGATGTTACATCGATGGGATTCCACAACCATAGGCCGGCTGGTGGCGGCGCTGGCCGAACCGTTTCGAGAGACCTTGGTGCTGCGCGAAATTCACGATCTATCCTACCGGGAAATCGCCGACATTGTCGGCGCGCCGGTTGGCACCGTGATGTCGCGTCTCGCCCGCGCCCGCGCCATGCTGCGATCAGCCTGGATGGCGGAAGAGGAGCAACCGAAATGACGTGCGACGAGGCTGAAATTCTTCTTCACGCGCTGATCGACGGCGAGCTCGACGCCGGACACGCGCGCGCCGTCGAAGACCATATCGCAGGCTGCCCGCGCTGCGCCGCGCAGCTTCGCGCCTATCGCGAGCTGAGCAAGGCGGTCGCCGTCGCCGATTTGCGTTATGCGGCTCCGCCCGAGCTGCGCCGCCGCATCGAGGCTTCGCTGCCGCAAGCGCGGGTGCCGAACCGGCGTGCGGTGCTCAAGGGATTTGCGTTTGGATCGGCGGTATCGGCAATCGCGGCGACCGGTCTCGTCGCCATCATCCTGCGCAGCGATGACGAAGCGCGCATCGAGTCCGAAGTGGTCTCGGCGCATCTGCGCTCGTTGCAGGCGGGACATCTCACCCAACGGCAAGCTGGACGTGGCGCCGCCGGTGATCGACCTCACCGCGCAGGGCTTCACGCTGATCGGCGGCCGGCTCGATTACGTCGACACCCGCCCGATCGGCGCGATCGTCTACCGGCGGCGCGCGCATGTGATCAATTTGTTCGTCACCCAGACCGCCAGCGCCGAACGCCGGGCGGCCAAAATCGAAACCATCCAGGGCTTCAATATCCGGCGCTGGAGCGAGCGGGGATTGAACTACTGGGCGGTCAGCGATCTCGCCGCCGACGAGCTTGCGGAGTTCGGCGATAAGTTCGAGGCCTCGATGAAGACGGGAACGGCGGGGTAGCCGTTGCTCGAAGGCCTTCGAGCGATCAATCGTGCTGCATCGACGCAGGGCCGACGGCACGGATAAACCCGTAGGATGGGTTGAGCGCAGCGATACCCATCACGCCGTCGCGTCATCGTGCTAACATGCCCGCATGACCAACTATCGTCGTAACTTCACTGCCGGGGGCAGTTTCTTCTTCACCGTCAACCTCGCGGAGCGGCGGCTGCGGTTGTTAACGGAACACATCGACGAGTTGCGCAGCGCATTTCGCGGGGCACGGCGACATCATCCGTTCACGATCGATGCGATGGTTGTGCTGCCTGATCATCTCCACTCGGTGTGGACGATCCCCGAAGACGATGCCGATTTTGCCACGCGCGCTGGCGGCTGATCAAATCGGCATTTTCTCGTAGCCTCACAAGCGGCGAACGGATTTCAGACAGCCGCGCCGCCAAAGGCGAACGCGGTATCTGGCAGCGACGCTATTGGGAGCACACCATTCGCGATCAGAACGATTTCACGCGTCATATTGATTACGTCCATATCAACCCGGTCAAGCATGGGCTGGTGCCGAGGGTCAGGGATTGGCCGTATTCCTCGTTCCATCGTATGGTGAAGATTGGAATCTATCCCGAGGATTGGGCTGGCGATGTATCGGATGACGGCGGCGATTTTGGCGAACGGCCGTAAGATCGCGCGGCAAAGTGATGGGTATCGCTGCGCTCAACCCATCCTACGGGCTACGACAGATAAGTCGTTCCTCG
>WNFD01006783.1_pt1 | contig 11420 bp, 10 predicted proteins | sample 5400491 | NCBI WGS metagenome assembly WNFD01 (sample SAMN13153343, study PRJNA577476) | soil metagenome | isolation source: 120 cm saprolite under Douglas fir tree site 2 hole 2 replicate 2 | place: USA:California | collected 2015-04-18 | reverse complement strand
GGGCTTGGCCCGGCGGTCGGTCAGCTGATGCAGCCGGCTGCCGCGGCCGCCGGCGAGGACGAGCGCGATTGTGCGCCGCGCCAATCTTTCCTCGATGCGAGCCGACGATAGCATGGGATCTCCTCCGTTTGATCGCCACAAAGCGGGCGCCGGGCAACCCCCGTTACCGACAGCAACGCTCAGGCAACGGCGTCCGTTGCCATCAGGCACAGCATGATCCGTGCCGCTTCGTCATCCCCGAGGGCGTGTGCCGGGAACCCGATCTGCGCCTCGCCCCGCCGCAACCGCTGTGTGGCAGCGACACTAAACCAATCGCCGCGAGCCGGCGAGAGGAGCGATCTGTGGTCGATTTGCGGGGATTCGGCCGGATTGGATCGTCATTCCCGCGAAAGCGGGGTTGACGGGAAAACGGGCGGGGGCGACGTCACGCGCTAGCGGACGCCCGCCTTGCCGATGCCCGCCTTGCCGATGCTGCGCTCAACGACCGCGATGATTTCGCTCGGCCGCAATGGCTTCATCAGGGTCTCGTGAAGGTCCGACCTGCCGCCCGGCATCCGAAACAGATAGCCGCTCATCACGCAGGTCTTGGCCCCCAGTTGCGCCGCCGCGTCGGCGATCACCGTGCCATCGCCGTCGGGCAATCGCCAATCGACTATCACCAGCCGATAGGAATGCGTATCGAGCTCGCGCCACGCCTCGGCGACGGTCGTTGCCACATCGACGACATAGCCCTCGGCGCGCAAGGCATGCGTCAGCAGTTCATGGATCGCTCGTTCATCCTCGACCAGGAGGATGCGCTTGTCCGCCATGCAACAGCTCCCACCCCCAACAAACGCGCTGAGATCCTAGCTGACATGGTCGGCAAGATATCGAATCAAAATGTAAGCGAATGTGTCGGTTTGAGCCGAGCGCATCCGGAATCGGGCTACGAGGCGGCGAGAGGATGGCAAGGGGCCGGCGCAATCAGAGGATAAATCGCGAGAGATCCGCGTTTTTCGCGAGTTCGCCGACCCGCTCGCGGACATAGGCCGCATCGATCGTTATCGCCGTCCCGCTCGGCCGGTCCGAGGCTGTGAAGCTGATCTCCTCGAGCAGCCGCTCGAGAATCGTGTGCAATCGGCGCGCGCCGATATTCTCGACCGTGGCGTTGATCTGCTCGGCCAGGAGGGCGATTTCGTCGATCGCCTCGGGCTGAAATTCCAGCTCGACCCCCTCGGTCGCGAGCAATGCCCGGTATTGCTTGATGAGGCTGGCTTCCGGCTCGGTCAGGATGCGGCGCAGATCGGCCCGGTCGAGCGCCTTCAATTCAACCCGGATCGGCAGCCTCCCTTGCAGCTCGGGCAGCAGGTCGGAGGGCTTCGCCAGGTGGAAGGAGCCCGAGGCGATGAACAGGATGTGGTCGGTCTTGACCGCGCCATGCTTGGTGGCGACGGTGGTGCCTTCGATCAGCGGCAATAGATCGCGCTGCACGCCTTCGCGGCTGACATCGGCCCCGGTGAGGCCGCCGCCGCGCTCGGTGCGCCCGCAGATCTTGTCGATCTCGTCGAGAAAGACGATGCCGTTCTGCTCGGCCGATTGGATCGCCTCGCGGACCACCCGCTCCTGATCCAACAGCTTGTCGCTTTCCTCGGCGATCAGCACGCGATGGCTGTCCGCGACGCTCATCGTCTGCGGCTTGGCGCGCCCGCCGAACGCCTTGCCGAAGATGTCGCCGAGATTGAGCATGCCCATCTGCGCCCCGGGCAGGCCGGGGATCTCGAAGGTCGGCAGGCTCGCCGCAGCGCTTTCCTGGACGGTGATCTCGATCTCGCGATCGTCGAGCGAACCCTCGCGCAGCATCTTGCGGAATTTCTGGCGGGTATCGGCGCTGGCGTTGGTGCCGACCAGCGCGTCGAGGACGCGCTCCTCGGCCGAGAGCTCGGCCTTCGCCTCGACCTGCTTGCGCAGGCGCTCGCGGGTCATCGCGATCGCGATCTCGACGAGGTCGCGGGCGATCTGCTCGACATCGCGGCCGACATAGCCGACTTCGGTGAACTTGGTCGCTTCGACCTTGAGAAACGGCGCTTCGGCGAGCCGCGCGAGGCGCCGCGCGATCTCGGTCTTGCCCACTCCTGTCGGGCCGATCATCAGGATGTTCTTCGGCAACACCTCATCGCGCAGCTCGGGGGTCAGCTGCTGGCGGCGCCAGCGGTTGCGCAGCGCGATCGCGACCGCGCGCTTGGCGTCATTCTGGCCGACGATGAAACGGTCGAGCTCGGAGACGATCTCGCGCGGGCTGAACGAGGTCGCCAGCGGTTCGGACGGGGCGTTTTTCATTCAGGCCGGGAGCTTTTCCAGAGTGACCTTGTCATTGGTATAGACGCAGATTTGCGCCGCTATCCCCATTGCCCGCCGGGCGATCGCCTCGGCGTCGAGCCCGTCGACCTCGATCAAGGCTCGCGCCGCTGCGAGCGCATACCCGCCGCCCGAGCCGATGCCGATGATCGCGTCCTCCGGTTCGAGGACGTCGCCGTTGCCGGAGAGGATCAGCGAGACCTCCTTGTCGGCGACCGCCATCATCGCCTCGAGCCGCCGCAGATAGCGGTCGGTGCGCCAGTCCTTGGCCAGTTCGACGCAGGCCCGGGTCAGCTGTCCGGAATATTGCTCGAGCTTGGCTTCGAGCCGTTCGAAGAGGGTGATCGCGTCGGCCGTCGTCCCGGCAAACCCGGCGATGACGCCGCCGCCGGCGAGCCGGCGCACCTTCTTGGCATTCGACTTGACGATTGTCTCGCCCATCGACACCTGGCCGTCGCCGGCGACGACGACCATGCCGTCCTTGCGCAGCGACAGGATCGTCGTGCCGTGCCATGCCAAGGCGTCAGGGGGGCGCGTCATCCGCTCCCATGTAGGCAGGGCGCGGGCGCGGTCAAGCGCGGCCGCGATGCCGCCCCGGTCACAATTCGATTGCTAATCCGTGCCGAGGGCGAGGCGCGGACGGCGTCCGGCTTCCTCCGTTGCCACGTCCTCGATCGCCACTCCATGGGTTTCGATGCCGAGGAAGGCGAAGGCAAGCGCGACGAGAATCATGCCGCCGCCGAGAAAGATGAAGGCCGGCATCACCGCATCTGCGGTCGCCTGCGGCGAGACGATATTGCTGCTTCCCGCGATCAGCGCCAACGCCAGCGGCCCGAGGATCTTGCCAACGCCGTTGGCCGCCTGCCCCAGGCCCGAGGCGCGCGCTCCGCACCGGACGCCGTATTGCTCGACCGTGTAGGGCGCCAGATTGGAGAAGTTGCCCTCGACGAAGAACGCGGACGCGGCGATCAGCACGATCATCATCGGAAAGCCCCCGACGAGCGCGTCGTGATAGACCCCGGCCGCGACGAGGCAGCCCGCGGCAAGCACCGCGAAGGTCACCCCGATGCGCCGCCGCCCGGTCATCGGCGCGATGATCGACAAGAGGATCTTGCCGATCACTCCGGCGCTGGCGACGTAGATGAAATAGCCGGCGGCCTGGCCGACCGGCACCTTGAGCACGAGGGCGACGATCGTCGGCCCCCAAAGATAATAGCCGTAAGCCGCGGTCGACGAGCCGCCCCAGATGATGACGGTCTGCCAGAAGAGGCGCGGGTTGGCGTAGAGCTCTTTGAGGCTGCCGCGCGGCGGCGCGGTCGGCGGCGTGGTCGGCAGCGGAACCGACTGCAATGGCACGCCGAGATGGGTCGCAACCTCGGCGCGCGCCTCGGCGAACCGCCCCTTGGCGGTCAGCCAGCGCACCGATTCAGGCACGAAATACCACACCAGGAACCCGAATATCGCCGGGGCGATGCCGAGCATCGCCAACCCGCGCCAGCCGAGCATCTGGAACAGCGCGGCCGACATGATCGAGGCCAGGAGGGTCCCGGCGCTGGCGAAGACGATGTAAAAGCCGGTCATTCCGGTGCGCCACCGCGTCGGCGTCAATTCGACGACGATCGTCAGGCACGGCGTCACCGCCGCCGCGAGGCCAAAACCGACCAGGATACGGAGCAGCGTCAGCAACACCCAGGCACCGGTCGGCAGCACCCCGATCAGGGCGGCGCTGACCGCGCAGATGAAGGTGCCGGTGACGATCTGCAGCTTCCTCCCGAGGACATCGGACAGGCTGCCCCAGATCAGCGCGCCGAGGATCGCGCCGATGCCGCCGCCATAGAGGATGAGGCCGGATTGGCCGTAGGTCAGGTGCCACTCCGGCCCGATCTTCGACAGGATGAACGCGATCAGGAAGAAGTCGAAGAAATCGAGGACGGTGATTGCCGAAAGCAGGCTGAAACTTGTCCAATAGCGCCGGTTGAGCGGCGCGCCGTCAAACATCGCCAGAAGGTCGTCGGAGCTTTGTCCGGCCATCGGTGTCTCCATCCCCTATCGGCCACCGTTTTTGTGGCCCTTTTTGCGCGTCGAACCTCGTGTCGGCCGAAGTAGTTGAAGTATCTGCTGCCGTCAACGCCTGATCAGGACAGTATCGCCTTCGATCCGGGTCTCATAAGCCGGGACATCGGCCGAAATCGGGCCGTCGACCAGCTTGCCGGTGCGCACGTCGAACTGGGCGAAATGCAGCGGGCACTCGATGATGCAGCCGTCGAGCCGGCCGCGCGACAAGGGCGCGTTACGATGGCCGCAGACGTCGCGTAGCGCATAGAAGGCGCCATCGACATTGGCCAGCACAATGCGCTCGCGCTCGACCGCGACAAATTTCATCTGCCCCGGTGCGAGGTCAGCAGTCTGGGCGACGGCGACAAAGCCGTCCGGCGGCGTGCTGTTGGCATCTGCTGTCATTGCGAGCGCAGCGAAGCAATCTCGGGCCAGTCGGGCTCAGGCCATTGAGATTGCTTCGTCGCTGCGCTCCTCGCAATGACGACTTGCCGGGCGCTCAGTTCAATTCGAACTGGAACATCCGGGCGGCGTTTTCCGACGTGATCTTCCGGACATCGCCATCGGGGACGCCCTCGAACATGCGCTGGATGAATTGCTGCGAGCGGGGAAACGTCGCCTCGGCATGCGGGTAGTCGCTGCCCCACAGCATGTTCTCGACGCCGATCCGGTCGCGCAATTGGACGCTGAGACCATCCTCCATGAACTCGACGAACATGTTGCGCTTCCAATAGTCGCTCGGCATCAGCCCTTCCGCCGACTTCCAGCCCTTGGTGAAGACCGGCCGCTCGACATAGGTGAAGTCCATCTGCTGCAGCCAATGCGGGATCCACGAGGCCTCATGCTCGACCGAGCCGATCTTCAGCCCGGGGAATTTGTCGAAGACCCCGGCAAACAGCATCGAGCCCAAGGAGTAGCGCACCCAGTAATCGGTGGTCGAGCGGCCGGCCCCGGTCAACTCGGTTATGTCCATCGTGAATTCGTTGGCCGGGATGCCGTAACGCGGCGTGGCAATGTGCAAGAGCAGCGGATGCTTGTATTCCTGCGCCGTCGCCCAGAAACGGTCGTAGATCGGGCTGCTGTAGGGTTTGCCCGGCAAGGGCGAGACCGGGATGAACGAGCCGACCAGGCCCATCTTGGCGACCCGCTCCAGCTCCTTCGCGCCGGCATCGGGATCGTCGACATTGAGCATCGCGATGCCCTTGAGGCGCCGCGGATGCGCCTTGCAGAAATCGGCGATCCAGTCGTTGTAGCAGCGGCAGATGTCGGAGAGGAGGTCGCTGTCCGGGATGCGATACCAGAAGAGGCCCTGGCTCGGCTGCAAGACCGACCCCCAGATGCCGTCTTCCTCGTTTTCGGCGATCATCGCCTCGGCGTTGTAGGCGCCCTTGCGGACATCCTCCCAGAGCCCGAGAAAATCGATCTGCGAGGGGTCTTCGAAGCGCTGCCCGGCCTGCATCACCGCGCCCAGCGTGCCGACCTGCTGGCCGTCGAGCATCCAGGCGTCGTAGTCGCGCCCGGCCGGGGTCTTGCGCCGCTCCATCTTGGGCGCGCGGTCCCTGAACTTTGGCGCGATGCGGCTGGTGTACATGTCCGGCGGCTCGACGATGTGCGAGTCTGCGGAAATCAGCTTCCACTCTGGCATACCTACCTCCCGCGCTGTCGCCGGCAAGGGCGCCGGTCCATACCTCATCTTACCGTCATTGCGAGCGAAGCGAAGCAATCTCGTGCCGATCGAGCGTCATCCCGACGAGATTGCTTCGTCGCTGCGCTCCTCGCAATGACAGCGGATAGCTTTATTCCGCTGCTTGCCGCACCGGAGCCGCGCGGAGCACCGCCTCGGCCGCGCCGGCCACCCGCGTCCCTTCGAAAAAGCGCGGACTTCCGGCGCCGAACAGGCGCACGACATTGGCAAAGGTGAAATCGCGAAAATCGTCGGCGGTGATCAGCTCGTCCTCGACCATCTCGTAGGCTTCGGGGAGGACGCCCAGCATGTCCGGGACGTCGAAATGGCCGATATCGGAGCTGAAGATCGCGTTGAGCCGGGCGCCCAGCGGGTTGGCCTTCTTGTTGAAGGCCCACACGTTCGACGGGTCGTCGGCCTCGCAGCCGAAATAGAACGGGGTGACGAACAAGTCGCGCCAGTCCTCCTTGCGGGTGATCTTGCAGGCCGCGTAATCGTCGAGATCGGCAACCCCGCCGGTCATCTTCTCGTCGTCCGGATAGGGATGGCCGCCGCGCTCCTCCAGCGCCGCGACAAACGCCTCACCGCCGTATTTCTGAGCCAGATCCATGATGACGGCACGGTCGAGATTGCGCGGATCGACCTCTTCGAGCCCCTTCCTGCTGCGCTTTTCCCAATGCCCCATGAGGTCGCCGTAGAGCATCGCGGCCCAGCCCGAGCCGCCTTCGAGGAACGCCATGCGCAGCGCCGGGAAGCGCCGCGTCACGCCGCCCAGGAACATCGCCTTGCAGGCGGCGTGGTTGGCGGCGGCGAAATGGCCGATATGGTTGTAGGTGACGTTCGACGGCGAGAGGCGCAGCCCGGAGCGCCGCGCGCCGCTGTGGAACGAGGGGGCGATGCCGAGTTCGAGGCACTTCGCCCAGACCGGGTCGTAATCATGCTCGCTGTCGAGCCCGATCACGTCCTTCCAGACCGCGAACCGCGCCGCCTCGCCCTCGACCGGGCCCACCGCTTCGACCGGGCGGTCCATCAGGCTGCCCAGCATCGCGACCTTGTAGCCGAGCTCCCTCGTCGCGTATTCGAGCTCCTCGATCGCCTCCTCGGGGGTGTGCATCGGGATGATCGCCGCCGGGGTCATGCGGTCGGCGAAGGGGCGGAAATACTCGGCGGTGACGATGTTGTAGGCGCGGGAAGCGGCACGCCGCGCCGGTCCGTCGCCGACCCGCGGCACCCGCAGACCGCCGGTCGGGTAGATGACCGCGAAATCGAGCCCGATCTCGTCGAGCCGCTCGGCGAGCAGGCGCGGGAAGAGGGCCGTGGCGAGGTCGCGGGTGTTTTTCGACGGATGCCCCCAGAACAGCTCCTGGCTGATCCGACGCCGCCGCCGCTCCTCGACCGACATCGAGAGCACCGAGCGCGTCCCGCCGCCGACCGCCGACCAGCCGGCGACCGCCTGATCGCCGCCGACCTTGCGCAGCTGCTCGGTGAATACCGGGCCGTACTCGACCCAGTGCCCATCGGCATCGATGACCGGATGATCGAGCCGCGACTTGATCTGCGCGGCGGTCAAATGGGCGCTCACGAGGCACCTCCTTTTGTCGGAGCCGAGGACGTGACGGTAGTGCTGCGCTTATCCCGACGCAAGCATGGGTGGGCGGATTGGGAAACCTTCGCCCGTCATTCCCGCGACTGCATCGAACAGATCTCCGCCTTAGCCGCCAGCCGTCCCCTCGCTCCGGCCAGAGCCTCATCGCGCCCCGCCGCCGCGCGACAGTTCGTACTCGTCGAAAGTTATGATGTCGCCGTCGACGTCCACCTCAAGCGCCTTGTTGACCAGGTCTCGGATCGCTCGAAGCCGGACCAAAGCCGTTTGAAGGAGACGCAGCTGCGTCTCACGACCGACGTTAGGGACGAGGATTACAAGCCCGGGATGGAGTTCCTGCGGCATAGAGCCTACGGAAATCGCTCGCATCGTTGGTGACGAGGATCATGTCGCGTGCCAATGCGAAGGAGACGACGTATCGATCCTCCAAGCCAGCTTTTCCGAGATGTGCGAGATGGTAGGCTTCGCTGCCGGAGCGTTGGGCTTCCCGGACGAGCGCCGGACTCAGGCACTCGTCTTACCAGAAACCTCACCGTTCGTTTAGCTCCCGCATCGGCACGACCGTTGTGGAAACATGCCGCCAGCCAGCCCACTGCTTCTTGCGTGGGCGGCCGCGCAGCGGATGCGCCGCGGCGTAGATCGAAGCGAGCCGGATCATCTCCTCACTCACCCGCGGGTAATCCTCGCAAAGCCGTTCAACCGTTTCGCCGAGGCGCAATTTTTCGTCAATCAGATGGACCGGAACCCGCGTACCGCGGAAGACGGGGTTGCCGCCCATGATCTCTGGATCGACGGTGACGACGCGCTCCGCGCGGCGCAACTGCTTCACCCGCTCCATGACCTCGCGGCGCGGTTCGATGAGATCGATCTTCAACGCGCCGACCGTCACGATGCGGCGCCTCGGGCCCGCGGCGATCTCGGCAAACAGCCGGCGCCGGAACTCGGGCGTCGTGTCGCCGGCAAGCCGCCGCTCAAGCGCCAGAGACAGCAACGCAGGCCGGTCGAGCAACCGCCCGCGTCCGCTCCGTCGCGCGGGGACGGTCTTCTTGTCGATGGCATTGTTCACCGCCTTCAGGCTCAAGCGGCTCAGCACCGCCGCCTCAGCCGGGGTGAACAACTCGGCATCTTGTTTGCGCATCCTGCCGCCTGAAATTGATCTCTGATACGAGAATGATTACGGTACCGGAGGAAATCAAGAGAAGCCCACGGTCTCTCCATCATCGGCTTCCTCGGTCAGCTAAGCACGCAACCGTCACGCGAATCCGCCTGTAGATCCGAATCCGCCTGTAGATCCGCAGTAAGAACAGGCTGAACAGCTGAGATGGCCCAATCGCCGGTTGTGCTACCCACCGGGACGCCGGTTTGGGCGATGCCGCCGCGGAGCGCGCCGGGTTCGATCGAGCGCCACAGCACCTCGTGACCGTTGGGCAGCGGGCGGCTGTTCGGCATCGCCAGCCACAGGCGATAGAGGAGGCGGTCGGCGCCCTGGGCGGGGTCGTCCTCGAAGGCGGTCCGGGCGTGGTAGATCACGTGGTTGTTGACGAATTGGATGTCGCCCGGCGCGAAATTCATCGCGAGACACAATTCCTCGGCCAGCTCGTGCAGCATGTCGAGCGCTTCGGCCTGCGCGGCGCTGAGGCGGGGCACCTCGGCCGGCGGGCGGCGCTGCGCCACCTCGACGAAGGTGCGCGAATAGTGGCTGGTGAATTTCCCGTCGCGCACGCCCCACACCGGCAGCGGGTAGGACGATTGGTCGGTCGCGTCCTCCTCGCCAAAGCGGCTACGCCAGACGTCGTCATAGAGCGCGGCGGCGAGGTCCGGGCGGCGCGCCAGCATTGCGTTGTGGACGGCGGGCGAGCTGCACAATTGGCTGACCCCGCCCGAGAGCGCCGGGCGGATGCAGAACAGCGCCACGACATCGCAGCGGTCGGTGTGAAAGCGCAGCTCGCGGTTGGTCAGCGTGCGGGCATAGGAGGAGAGGAAGACGCCTTGCTGGCCGCCGTCGGGGAGCGCGCCGTAGCGCTCGCCGACACTCCTCGCGGCGTCCTTCGTCACGTCGCGGATCTCGCGCATCACTTCGCCGGCACGATTCGAATGGACCGGCGCCCCGATATGCCGGCAGAGCCCGGCATAGAGGCGCTTCAGGTCGTCCGGCTGATAGCGGGCTGGCTCGATGCCGCGCAACAGGACGATGCCGCTGCCGTCCTCCAACTCGTCGCGAATGTCGGCGGCGAGGCCGGCGAAGCCGGGCAGCGGGAAATTTCCCGCGTCAATCTCCTCCCAGGAAAGACCCCGGGCGCGCGCGCCCGCCAGTGCGGCGTCGATCTCGGCGACCTGCGCCGCCGACAGGCGGCGCTGCCAACCGGTCGAATGCGCCATCTCGCTGCCGTGCCAGACGCAGGTGCCGGCGATCGGTTCGATCTTACGCATTGGGCGCCCTCCGCAGTGTCGTCGGCGCCCAGCCTAACCGGAGATCGACCGCACGGCGAGCACCGCCCAGGTACCCGCGCCTGGGCATTGCCCGCCCCGTCGCGATGGCCTACAACCTCCCGCCAGGGGTTGAGCAGACACCCCGTCAGACGAGGGTCGTCCAAGCTCTGCGCCACTCGCCTCGCGAGGAGCGCGCCTCATGGATCGCCCGTACGCCGTTTCCGATACAAAGCGCATCCTCATCGCCCGCGGCCTGCGCGCCTTTGGCGACGGATTTGTCGCGCTATTGGTGCCGATCTATCTGATCGAGCTGGGGTTCAGCCCGCTGGCGATCGGCGCGATCGTCACCAGCACCCTCATTGGCACGGCGCTCTTGACGCTCTGGGTCGGCATGGTCGCCAACCGCTATTCGGTGCGCCGGCTGCTCTTGGCCTCTGCCCTCTTGATGGCGGCGACCGGGGCGGGGTTCGCGGTGACGACCGCGTTCTGGCCGCTCCTCCTCATCGCCTTTGTCGGCACGATGAACCCGACCTCGGGCGACGCCAGCATCTTCCTGCCATTGGAGCAGGCGGCGCTGGCGCAGACCGCCGAGCCGCGGCGGCGCACCGCCATCTTTGCGCGCTACAGCGTCATTGGCTCACTGTGCGGCGCGCTCGGCACCTTGGCGGCGGCGGCGCCCGATTTTATGGCCGGCGAGGCCGGGGCGGAGCGGCTCGCGATCATGCAGCTGATGTTCGTCGCCTATGCGGCGCTCGGGGTCGTCACGCTCTTCCTCTACCGGCCGCTGTCGCCGGCGATCGAGGCGCCAGGGGAAGCGGCGCGGCACAAGCCGCTCGGGCAGTCAAAGCGGCTGATCTACGGGCTGGCCGCGCTGTTCGGGATGGATTCGTTCGGCACCGGGTTTCTCGTCCAGTCGCTGCTGGCCCTCTGGCTTTATCAGCGCTTTCAGATCTCGGTGACGACGGCGGCGACGATCCTCTTCTGGAGCGGCATCTGCTCGGCGGTGTCCTACCTCGTGGCGGTGCCGATCGCCGAGCGCATCGGCCTCATCAACACGATGGTCTTTACCCACCTGCCGTCGAACGTGCTCTTGGCGCTCGTGCCGTTCGCGCCGAACCTGCCGGTCGCGATCGGGCTCCTCCTGGCGCGCAGCGCGCTGTCGCAGATGGATGTGCCGACCCGCAGCTCCTATGTCATGGCGGTGGTCGCGCCCGAGGAGCGGCCGGCCGCGGCGAGCGTGACGGCGGTGCCGAAGACCTTCGCCTGGGCGGCGGGGTCGTTGATCTCGGGCTATCTGTTGACGCTCTCGACCTT
>WNFD01006782.1_pt1 | contig 11421 bp, 12 predicted proteins | sample 5400491 | NCBI WGS metagenome assembly WNFD01 (sample SAMN13153343, study PRJNA577476) | soil metagenome | isolation source: 120 cm saprolite under Douglas fir tree site 2 hole 2 replicate 2 | place: USA:California | collected 2015-04-18 | reverse complement strand
ATCACCATCCTGGTCACCGGGCGCTGGACCGATTACCAGCTCTCCTACACCTGGATGGGCGACATCGAGGCGCTCCATCTGGCCTGCGCTTTCGATCTGCGCGTGCCCGAACGCCGGCGCACGGAGGTCCAGGCACTGATCACATTGATCAACGAGCGGCTGTGGGTCGGTCATTTCGATCATTGGGTCACCGAGGGCATCGTCATGTTCCGGCACGCGCTGGTGCTGGCGGGCGGCACGGAAGCCTCCGGCAAGCAGTGCGAGGCCCTGCTCGGCACCGCGCTTGAGGCGTGCGAGCGCTATTTCTCTGCCTTTCAATTCGTGGTCTGGGCCGGCAAGGGCGCGAAAGAGGCGCTCGAAGCTGCTATGTTCGAGACCTCGGGCGAGGCGTAGGGCCGGTGATCGGCCATGGTCATTCGTAGCGCGCACAGTCTAGGAAAATTTCGCGGAACGCTCATCTTGGTCGGCGCCGGCAAGATGGGCAGCGCCATGCTCGACGGTTGGCTCGCGCGCGGGCTCAAGCCGAAGCAGATCGTCGTGATCGAACCGCACCCCGCCACGCCGGTGAAAGCGCTGGCCAGGCGCGGGCTTAAACTCAACCCGAAAGGCAAACCGGCCGCAGCCGACGCCGTCGTCATTGCCGTAAAACCACAAACGGCATCTGAGGCTGTGCCGCAACTTGGCCCTTACATCGGCAAAACCACGTTGGTGGTGTCGATTATGGCCGGCCGCACCATCGGATTTTTGGAAAGGTCGTTGCCGTCGGGCGCAGCGATCGTCCGCGCAATGCCGAACACGCCGGCCGCGATCGGGCGCGGCATCAGCGTGGCCGTGGCAAATGCACACGTTTCGACGCGTCAGCGCAAACAGGCATCCGATCTCCTCGCCGCCATCGGAAAGGTGGAATGGGTTAGCGACGAAGTCCTGATGGACGCCGTGACCGCATTATCCGGATCGGGGCCCGCCTACGTTTTTCTCCTGGCCGAAGCCATGGCCAGTGCCGGCATCGCAGCCGGCCTGCCGCCTGCGCTCGCGACGCGGCTCGCGCAGGAGACCGTCGCCGGTTCCGGCGAGCTATTACATCGCTCGAATCTCGATGCGGCCACGCTGCGGGAAAACGTGACCTCGCCCGGCGGCACAACGGCCGCCGCGCTGGAGGTACTGATGGGACCGAACGGATTCGACCAAATATTGACGCGCGCGATTGACGCCGCCACCCGCCGCTCGCGCGAACTCGCGGGATAGTTCCCGCCCTAGAACCATCGGCATAACGGACTTACATTAAGGGTCTCCGAGTTGCCCATGGGAGGCCGTCATGGCCCGCAAGGCTAAACCTTCACGCAAACCATCCACTCCGACCACGCCACGCGGTTCCAGCGACCGTGACAAGGCGATCGATGCCTTAATGGCCCTGTTGTCCGAGCATTCATTCGAACAGATTGGCCTCGCTGAAGTGGCCGGCAAGGCCGGAATCAAGTTGTCACAATTGCGGGCCGAATTCGGCTCGACGCTCGCCATTCTCGGCGCACACATCAAGGACATCGATCGCGCGGTGCTCGCGGGCGGGGATGCCGATATGGCCGAGGAGCCAGCGCGCGAGCGTCTCTTTGACGTTTTGATGCGAAGGTTGGAGGCGCTCGCTCCGTATAGAGATGCGGTGCGATCACTCATGCGCTCGGCGCGGCGCAATCCGGGCCTCGCCTTTGCACTCAACGCCATGGCGGTGCGATCGCAACATTGGATGCTCGAAACCGCGGGAATCCGCGCGTCGGGTCCACGCGGCGCGTTGCGCGCGCAAGGTGCCGCTCTCATGTTCGCACGCGTGTTGTCGGTATGGATAGATGACGAGGAAGACGGCCTCGACCGCACCATGGCGGCACTCGATCGTGGCCTTGCCAGTGGCGAACGCTGGGCCGGATTTCTTGATGACCTATGTGCTCTTCCGAGGTGCGTGCTGCGCGGGCCGCGCCGGCGTCGTCGTATGCGCAACGAGGAGGCCGAGGTCGCCTAGACTGGAACGCGTACGGATGCGCGCAGGCCGCCAAGCGGGCTGTCGCCGAGCGTGATGTCGCCACCGTGCGATCGGGCAATGTCGCGCGCGATTGCGAGTCCCAATCCGGTGCCCCCCTCGTCTTGGTTGCGCGCATCGTCAAGCCGCAGAAACGGCTTGAACACTTCTTCGCGCATCTCGGCAGGAATACCCGGCCCGTCGTCGTCAACGGTCACCGTCAGGTAGCGATGGTCACGATGGCCGGTGATCGAAATCGAGGGTGCAAAACGTGCGGCGTTCGACACCAGATTTCCAAGACAACGCTTAAACGCGGCCGGCCGAACTGTGACGATCGGTGGTCCGTGAAACACGACGCTGGTCGTATGGCCGTGGCGTTCGGCATCCAGTCTTAGTTCTTCCAGGAATTCCGCCATGTCGGTCGGTGCTGCGATCTCGCCGGTGTCGCCGCGGGCGAAGGCCAAATAGGCTTCCAGCATGCGCGCCATCTCGTCGATGTCCTTCTTCATGGCATCGACTTCCGGCGAGTCCTCGATCAAGGCGAGCTCGAGTTTGAAGCGCGTAAGCACCGTGCGTAGATCGTGCGACACGCCTGCAAGCATCGCCGTGCGCTGCTCCATCGCCCGCTCGATGCGGGTTTTCATTTCGATGAATGCTGCCGCCGCGCGCCGCACTTCGCGCGCACCGCGAGGGCGGAAGTTCGGCACTTCGCGTCCCTTGCCAAAACTTTCGGCGGCATCAGCGAGCCGCAAAATCGGCTTGATCTGATTTCGTAGAAAGATGATGGCGACGATCAACAAAACCGTTGAAGTGCCAACCATCCAGAGCAGGAAGATCTCCGAATTGGATACGTAAGCGGCACTGCGCCGTGCGAACACCCGCATCACGTTGTTGTCGAGTTGGACGCGGACTTCGAGAAGCGCGGATTTGCCGACAGTATCGATCCAGTACGGGCGTCCAATCTGTCTGCGCAACTCGTCCGATAGAGCCTGATCCAGCAATGAAAAGAACGGCTTAGGCCCAGGCGGCGGCATATCGGTCAGCGGAAGGAAATCAACCACGAGGCCGAGCCTCTCCTGCGCGATGCGGCGGATCTGTGCCTTGTCGGCATCCTGCGGATAGCCCCGATAGATATCGATCAATGCAGCGATGTCCTGCACCACGCTCGCAGAAAGCCGCTGAGTGACAACATTCCAATGGCGCTCCATGAACACGAAGGCGACCACCGACTGCAGGATCACCATAGGAGCAATGATGATCAGCAACGCGCGGGCATACAGCCCTTTCGGCATTACGCTGTTCAGCCAGCGGCCGATCTTGCGCCAGCCGTCTGCAACCTGACCAAGCGCGCTATGAATTCTGCGCACGGGCGGAATGGCGTCGTACCATTCCCAAGCCTCACGCAGCCGCACAAGCGCGGTCCGGACGCCGTTGCTGATATCGAGACTGGTCACGTGGTGATCACCAATCGATAGCCGATGCCACGCACGGTCTGCACGAATAGCGGATTAGCAGGATTGCGCTCGATCTTCCGGCGAAGGCGGTTGACCTGGACGTCTACGGCTCGCTCGCTCACCGAGCCGCCATCACCTGCGAGCGACAGGCGCGGCACGGTTTCGCCGGGTGTGCCGGCAAGGATACGCAGCATCTCGCGCTCGCGGTCGGTCAGTCGGATAATCTCCTCGCCTTTGCGCAATTCGCCACGCGCCAGATGATAAACAAATGGCCCGAAGCGCACGGATTCCACAAGCGGCTGCGGCGCCGGCTGCGCGCGTTTGAGGATATTGGCGATGCGCAGCGATAGCTCACGTGGCTCGAAAGGTTTTGACAGATAATCGTCCGCGCCTATTTCCAGCCCGCGGATACGACTCTCGGCGGCATCCCGCGCTGTCAGCATCAGGATCGGCACGTTGGAATCGCCGCGGATCGCTTTAGCAAGATCGAACCCGGATTCGCCGGGCATCATCACGTCGAGGATGAGGAGATCGAAACTGAGGCCTTTCAGCTGCGCGCGAGCATCCATCGCGGTCTCAGCCGTGGTTACGCGATAACCCTCCCCGCTCAAAAAGCGTGAGAGCAGGTCGCGTATACGGCGGTCGTCGTCGACCACCAGCAGATGCGGCGCATCGTCGGGAAGCGTGGCGGGCAAAGTCATCGCCGAGGCTCCTGCCGTCAAATCAACCTCGTGTCTTCGGTGCACGGTCGGCGCGCGTAATAAGACGCAACACGCTGTCGCGATTGTCGGTATCGATCATGGACGTAAGGAACCGGCGCGCCGCTTCGTGAGCGTTAGGCCCGAGCTCGCCAAACACACGATTGATTCTTTGCGTCTGCAGGTTGGCAAGCTTGAGGGCCAATGCCTCGCCTTTCGGCGTTACGTACAGCAGCCGTTGGCGGCGGTCTTGCGCACCTTCTTTTTGCAGCACGTAACCTTGATCGACCAATTGCTTGAGCACCCGACCGAGCGACTGTTTGGTGATGTTGAGGATCTCGAGCAGATCGGCAACCTTCATGCCTGGATTGCGGTTCACGAAATGAAGCACGCGGTGGTGCGCGCGGCCAAAGCTCAGCTTGAGCAGCACCTCGTCAGGATCACCGACGAAATCTCGATAGGCGAAGAACAGCAACTCGATAATGTCCCAGACCGGCTCGACTGCCCCGGTCGGCGATGGACCGGCCGTGGGATGGTCGACGAGGCTTGCGCTGGCGGCCGCGGTTTTGCTGTTCACATTTATGTCAGCCATGTTGACATATTTTGGTTTTATGTTACAAAAACACCGCTATGGACGAAAGGATCGTGCGGAAACGCGCAGTTCTAGGCTCCTATTGGTGAGCTGGATGCTGTCCGTACCGGTCCGTCAACTCATACCGGGTGTTGCCCGGGGACGCAAAGTATTGGAATAGGCGCAAAAAATGCGCCATCACAGCGGCGGAACGCGTCTGCCAAGTGCGGTGAACAAGTGCGGTGAAGGAGGAGACAATGGCTGCCCAATCCTATGACCGGCTTGAAGGGGTCATCTGGTACGACGCCAAGCTCGTGCCATGGAACGAGGCCAACCTCCATGTGCTGAGCCATGGCCTTCACTATGCAAGCTGTGTCTTCGAAGGCGAACGCGCCTATGGCGGCCAAATCTTCAAGTCCACCGAACATGCCGAGCGTCTAAAGCGTTCCGCCAACATCCTCGATTTCGAGATCCCTTATTCCGTCGCCGAGATCGTCGCCGCCAAAAAGATGGTGGTCGACAAGAACGGGCGGAAGGAAGCCTATGTCCGTCCGGTTGCTTGGCGCGGCTCCGAAATGATGGGCGTTTCGGCGCAGAGCAACACCATCCATCTTGCCATCGCGAGCTGGGAATGGCCGAGCTATTTCGACCCCGAACAACGGCTAAAGGGCATTCGGCTCGACCTTGCCGAATATCGCCGGCCCGACCCGAAGACCTCGCCGTCGCTCGCCAAGGCCGCCGGGCTTTATATGATCTGCACGATCTCGAAGCACCGGGCGGAGCGCAAAGGCTATGCGGACGCAATGATGTTGGACTGGGAAGGCCGTGTCGCGGAATGCACCGGCGCAAATATTTTCTTCGTGAAGGACGGCAAGATCCACACGCCAATTGCCGATTGTTTCCTCGATGGCATCACCCGGCAAACGGTGATCGGGTTGGCACGCAAACGCGGGTTCGAGGTGATCGAACGCCGCATCATGCCTGAAGAGCTCGCTGGCTTTTCCGAGTGCTTCATCACCGGCTCGGCGGCGGAGGTTACTGCTGTTGCCGAGGTTACGCACTGGAATTTCAATCCCGGCGGCATCACCAAGACACTGATGGACGACTACACAGCCGAAGTGAAGCCGAAGGCCGCCGCCGCTTAGGGGCTCTTCACGGCGACTGCGTGCGGCTCCTGCGGCCGCAACAACGTAACATAACGGACGCGATTGACTGCGACGAAATGGTCCATGCGTTCGTCAAGCACGCGGTGGCGGCTTTGCGACGCGTGCCGCAGCATTAAGTCTCCGTCGCGACTGAAGGCGATGAAGCCGACGTGGAAATAATCGAGATTCGTCCGCTGCGTGATAAAGCCGACGATATCGCCGTTGGTAAGTTGTCGCTTGCCGGCCAAAAACACCGCACGAGGCATCACGTCGATTGAAAATCGCCGTCTGCCAAGTTCTTTGTGCCAAAAGACGGTCTTCTCGATCTTCGTCGATCCGTCCATGGTGACCGGGCGGCAAATATTATTTTCGATATTGTGCTGGCCCCACTCGAAGAAATAGTGATTTCGTTCACTCCAACTCACGATGCCGTTGTGGTAACGGATCGTTCGCAGCACTGAATCGAATTCTCCGGGGTTGCCCGCGATGGCGGCAGCAAGCACTGTTTCGCAATAAGTAACGCAGTCGAAGGCATCGTCGCGCACGACAAATTTCTCTGGGCGACCTGGCCCCCCGACCAGTGTGTAGCCTTCGTAGCGCGAGCCACGAAGCGCGCCGGAAATGTATTCAATCCTCTGCGAAACCGGGCCTTTTCCGCGGGCTTCATCAATGAGCCTGCCGATGCGCGCTTCGGCGCCTAGACCGGGCGTTATTCCCGCGGCCAATGCTGTGCCGCCACCGATGAGGATGAGATGGAGCATTTGCCGGCGACTAAAGGTCAAATCGAACGGCATCGGGCTATCCTGCCGCCATCAGTCCTTCACGACGACCAGCCGGTCGACTCCGGATTCGGCACCCCACACCTCGCCCGCTCGGCCGAGCAATTGACGCACCGAAGCGCCACGCCTGTCGCTCGGAAAATTTTCGAACGTCTCGGTCGCCGGATCGAATCGCAGGATGGCATTGGCGAGGAAATCGGACACCCACACTTTGTCTTTGCTATCGACGTAGACTGCGTAGCAACCGCCCTTGCTCTTGGGCAGGCTCCAAACTTTCCAAGCTTTATTCATCGGATCGTAGCGGCCGAGTTCACCGCTGTTCCAGAGGCTCACCCATAACAGCCCTTTGGAATCCGACCAGATGCGCCGCGGGCCGACGCCGGCCCGGGGTGGCGGGACGACCAGGGCATCGCCGCTGACAGTGTCGATCTTGGCGATGTGATCGCCCGCAAGCGAGGCGTACCAGACATCACCGTTTGGCGTCGTTGTGATGCCGTAAGGCCCCGCGCCTTTTGGGGCTTTCCAGGCCTCGACTTTTCCGCTTGCTGGGTCGACGCGCCCATAGACGCCATTCTGGCCGGTGAACCAAAGAATGCCTTTGCGATCGAAGGTCGCGGTGTTGAGATTGGCGTCGGGAAATTCTTTCGGAAGCGCGAAAAGTTTGACGGCTTTTGTCGCCGGGTCGAAGCGTGCAATCGCGTTCTGTCCACCTTCGGTGATCCAGGCAGCACGATCAGGGCCGACGATAACGCCATGTGGCGCGGCGCCCTTGCCAAGCGAAATTTGGACCGCATGTCCGGTCTTCGGATTTAAAATGCCGAGAGCGCCTTGGGATTGAGCGGTATACCAGACACTGCCATCCGGCGCGGGCGCTACGTCGTGCGGATGCGCGCCGCGGGGTACCTCGAAATACGCGACTTCCGCGGCGACCGATGAGCGGCCACAAAGCGCCGCGACCGCGGCCGCCGCAATCACGATCGGAATCAAAGTCCCCTTCGGCGCGCGCACCACGTGCGTTCACTCCGCCGTTTCACGTTGCCGCACCGTCCAACGTTCGGCAGACGCATCATCCGCCGCTTTGGCGTCGACCCAGCTTTTCCCGCCTGCTTTCTCGACCTGTTTCCAGAACGGCGCACGTGTCTTCAGGTAATCCATCAAAAATTCCGCCGCCGCGAATGCCGCTTCGCGATGGGAAGACACCGTCGCTACCAGCACGATGTCTTCGCCCGGCACCATGCGTCCGTAGCGGTGAATCACCGTCACGCCCAATAACGGCCATTTCTCGGTCGCTTGTGTAACGTGGCGTTCGATCTCGGCTTCCGCCATGCCGGGATAGTGCTCAAGCGTGAGGGCAGCGATCGGCTCGCCGTTCTCGGTGCCGCGGCAAATCCCGGTGAACGTCACGAGTGCGCCAATATCGGTGCGGCCGCGCGAAAGCTTCGCCGTTTCCGCGGCGGCGTCAATTGGCTCACGCTGCAAGCGCACAGTCGCTGTCATGCTCACAATGTAGCCCGCCGGTGGCGGCGAGGCTATCCGCCTGTCATGGGCGGGAAAAATGCGATTTCGCCAGCATCCTTGATCGCGGCATCGGGCCGCACGTGCTGATGATCAATGGCGGCGCGGATGACATTCAGATTTTTGAAAGCGGAGGCGTATTCTTCCCCGCGCGAGGCAAGCCACATCATTAACTCGCCGACTGTGGCGATGCTCGATGGGACTTCGATGATTTCCTCAGGCTTGCCGATGCGTTCGCGCACCCAGGCGAAATAGCGCAATTTCAAGGTCATTCATCAATCATATAGCGCAAGCCCGCCCGCATATAGTCCCAGCCGGTATAGAGCGTGAGGATCGCCGACAGCCACAGCAGCAAAATCCCCACCTGGGTAACGACGGGCACGATTTTGTCGCCGGCCTCACCTGCGATCAAAAACCCGATGGCGACCATCTGTGCGCTGGTTTTCCACTTGGCAAGCCGCGTGACAGGCACACCAACCCGTAGTTCGGCGAGATACTCGCGCAGACCCGACACAAGGATTTCGCGGCATAAGATGACGACCGCGGCCAGCAGCGTCCAGCCACGGATGGTGTCCTCTGCCGCCAGCATCAGGAGGCAGGACGCCACCAGCAACTTGTCGGCGATCGGATCGAGCATCCGGCCAAGCGAGGACTGCTGCCCCCAACTACGGGCAAAATAGCCATCGAGAATGTCAGTGACACCGGCCGAGATGAAAATCGTCAGTGCCACCCAACGCAGCCACAACGGGCCGTCGAATATGCTCTGCCAATACATCAGGCCTACCACCACCGGTACGGCGGCGATCCGCGCATAGGTCAGGAGGTTCGGCAGCGCGAGCGGGCGCGCCGGCAGCGGTCGGGAACTGAAGGCATTCATGTCGGAAAAGAACACCCGCGCCGCGGTCAGGTCAACCGGCGGTCGGCATCAAATCACCGTTGATTATGCAATGCCTATTGGATTGGCGGCTTGGGCAGGCGGCTTTTGCCAGACTCCATCACGAAAGTCTGATCGAGCGAGTACCATTCGCCCTTCACATTGCCCGCCGGCGCTGGCCCATCGTGGCGTACGTAATTGCCCACAAGGGCGCGAGTGACACCGAATTGCACATCGGTCTCGAGTTTCTCGTCGTCATTGACATAGACCTGCGAGATCAGGGTCTTGAAGCCTTCCTTGAAGATCAGAAAGTGCAAATGCGCAGGCCGATAATGGTGTCGGCCGGTGGCGCGCACGAGATCGCCAACAGGTCCGTCAATCGGAATCGGGTAGCCCGCCGGTTTTACGCTGCGGAAGCTGAAATGACCCTGCACGTCCGTCATGAACTTACCGCGTAAATTCATGGGCGCCTGCTTGGGATCCTGCTGCTCGTAGAAGCCCTCCGGGGATGAGTGCCAGATGTCGACTTCGGCCCCGGCGATCGGCCTGTCGTTCTGGTCCTTGACCCAGCAGTCGACGAACAGGGCCGGCCCCGGCGTCGGAGAGCGCACGATTGAGGCACCGCTTTCCGTGCGCGGCGAATTCATGCGCCAGAACGGCCCGAGCAAATTCGCGGTGGTCTCGGTCTGACCATTGTTGCCATTATTGAGAAGGCAGATCAGCGTCGAGAATCCGAGTGAGCCCGACATCAACACGACTTCGTTGTGATTGTCGTCGGTTTTCTGTCCGAGCTTGGCGACGTATTGCACCGCCTTCTCGAACTCCTCTTCTGTAAGATGAACATCGCGTGCAAACGCGTGCAGGTGCTGAACCAGTGAAACAAGAATTTCCCGCAGGCGCGAAGGTTGCGTGCTTTTGAAGGCCTCGATCACGACTTTGGTAACGTCTTCCTGCCGCTCAATGATCATTATTGCTTCCCGTCTAGTGAACCGCTGACTCGTGGAAGAACTCATATATCTTTCGCGCGGTTTCCGCATTAATTCCGGGCACCTGAGCGAGATCGGGCAGGCTCGCCCGCTCGATCGCTTTCACAGTGCCAAAGTGGCGTAGCAGTGCCCGCTTGCGGGTGGGGCCAATTCCGGGAATTTCCTGCAAACCGGCCTCGCGGATGTCTTTCTTGCGGCGCACCCGGTGCGAACCGATAGCGAACCGATGGGCTTCGTCGCGCAACCTTTCGATGAAATAGAGCAAGGGATCGCGCGGCGGCAGCTTGAATGGCTCCCGCCCTGGCATGAAGAAAGTCTCCCGGCCCGCATCCCGATCAGGGCCCTTCGCGATGGCGACGAGCGACACATCGGTGACGCCAAGCGCGCTCAGTGTCTCTTGCGCAGCCTTGAGCTGGCCTTGCCCACCATCGATCAGAACCAGATCAGGCCAGGGTTGATCTTCGTCATCGCCTTTGAAGGCGGCCGTGAGAATCCCGCTCATCGGGCCGCGCGGGTTTTCGGCGAGCAACCGTTTGAAGCGGCGCTGCAAGACTTCCCGCATCATACCGTAATCATCTCCGGGCGTTAGATCGGCCGAACGGATGTTGAACTTGCGATACTGGTTTTTGCGAAGGCCTTCCGGCCCGGCAACGATCATAGCGCCCACCGGATTACTGCCGGCGATGTGGCTATTGTCATAAACTTCGATACGGCGCGGCACGCGCGCAAGCGCGAAGGTTTCCGTCAACACGCCAAGCAATTTCTGCTGTGAGGATGTATCGGCGAGCTTTCTCGCCAGCGCCTCGCGCGCGTTGGCCAGCGCATGTTGCACCAGCTCTTTGCGCTCACCGCGCTGCGGCACGCTGACTTCAACCTTGCGTCCGGATTTTGCGGCGAGTGCTTCGGCGAGCAATGCACGCTCCTCAAACTCGTGCGAAACGAGAATGAGCCGCGGCGGGGGCTTGTCGTCATAGAACTGCGCCAGAAACGCACTCAATACTTCTTTTGCTCCGATCGCGCGGTCAGCTTTTGGGAAGTAAGCGCGGTTACCCCAGTTTTGCCCCGTGCGGAAGAAAAAGACCTCGACGCACGAATAGCCGCCGGCCTGATGCACGGCAAAGACATCGGCCTCTTCGAGGCTACGGGGATTAATCCCCTGGTGCGACTGGATTGCCGACAGCGCAGACAGACGGTCGCGATAAATCGCCGCACGCTCAAAATCGAGTGCAGCGGACGCCTTGTCCATTTCGCCGCCCAATTCCTTCTGCACCAACCGGCTGCGGCCGGAGAGGAATTCATTGGCTTCGTGCACCAGCTCAGTATAGCCCGCAAAATCAATCTCGCGTGTGCAGGGGGCCGAGCAACGCTTGATCTGATACAGGAGGCACGGC
>WNFD01009479.1_pt1 | contig 11422 bp, 8 predicted proteins | sample 5400491 | NCBI WGS metagenome assembly WNFD01 (sample SAMN13153343, study PRJNA577476) | soil metagenome | isolation source: 120 cm saprolite under Douglas fir tree site 2 hole 2 replicate 2 | place: USA:California | collected 2015-04-18 | reverse complement strand
GCCCGCATCGGCACGCGGGCAGCCATCTCCTCGATCCCCTCCTTGCGCCGGCGCGCGGTGGTCTCCTGGAACGGGACGTATTCCTCCGACTCGGCGTTGTAAGCGATCGCCTCGCCATCGAGGATGACGCTCTTGACTTTCAGGCCGGAGGCGGCGGCGACCAGCTCCGGGAACATCTCGGTCATCGACTCCAGGTTTCTCGAGAAGATGCTCACCACCTTCGCGTTCTTGTGGATCTGGACGCGCAAGCCGTCGTACTTTGGCTGCACTCCGACGGTCCCGAGCTTCTTGATCACCGCCTCCGGGTTGGGGAGGCGCTCCGCAAGTTGTGGCCGGAGCGGGTGGCCGGCCCTGACCTTTAGCGCGTCGAGCCCCTTCTCACCTTTGTCCCAGAGCGTCCACGCGATGAGGCCGAGGTCGGAGGTGCGGTTGTAAGCCGCCTCCAGAACCGGCCGCAGAGACCGGTCGCCTTTCTTCGCAAACGAAAGCGCATCGAGGACGGTCGGGTCGCCGATTCCCAGCCGCATCTTGCCCAGGGTGATGCGCACGAGGTGTTTGGCCGAGGTGGCGTCCAGGTCGCCGAGCAGGCCGGTGAAGCCGTCGAGCTTCTCCTGCTGGCTGCCGGCGCCGCCCGCGGCGGCGATCCGGGCCAGACGCTCGTGCACCTCGACGACGGAGGGTGATTTGCGGCGCGAGGCCGGCGCCAGGCGTTGCGCCGTGATGCCGAGGTCACCCGTCTGGCGGTTCAGCTTGGTCACCTCTTCCTTTGGAACCGAGTAGGCGCCGACGATGGCAGTCATGAGCAGCCTCTCGCCGAGTCCAATCTCAACGGGCTCGAAAAAAGGTGCCAGCCGGCCCTGGATGAGGTAGGTGATCGGCTTCAGCTCGTCTGCCGAACTGGCCTTGTACACCTCAGACAAGATGCGAACCAGCTCGATGCGGCTGCTCGTCGCCTCCATCTGGTCCAGGCTCGCGGCCAGCTCACTGAACTTCACGTCTGCTCAAACGTGGCGCGACAAGTCGAGCGCGGCCTCGGTCATCTTTCCGGGGTTCAGGATCCCCAGCGGATCCAGGGCCTGCTTGATCGACGCCATCACGTTGAGCGCCTCGCCGTGCTCGGCGGCGAGGAACTCGGCCTTCCCGTAGCCGACGCCGTGTTCTCCCGAGCAAGTGCCGCCCATCTCGATCGCACGCGCCACCATCCTCCGATTGATGGCCTGTGCCTGCCCAAGCTCGTCGTCGCGAGCTGGGTCGAGGAGGAAGCAAACATGGAAGTTGCCGTCGCCCACGTGGCCGAGAATCGGCGCGACGAGATTGGTCTTGTCGATGTCCGCCTTGGTCTCGGCGATGCACCGGGCAAGGTTCGAGAGGGGGACGCAAACATCGGTGACGAGGCCCTTGGAGCCAGGACGAAGCGCAAGCCCGGCGTAGTACGCCTCGTGCCGCGCTCGCCACAGGCGGTTGCGGTCCTGCTGAGTGGTAGCGGACTCGACTGATTCAGCGCCGAGCTCCCGGGCCAGCGCCGCGACCTCCTCAGCGTCGTGCTTGACCGAGCCCTCGCTGCCGTGAAACTCGAAGAGGATCGTGGGCATCACCTTGAGCCCGAGGCCGCTGCGACGGTTGACGGCATCGATGTAGATCTCATCGAGCAGCTCCGCCCTCGCCACGGGCACGCCGAGCTGAATCACCGAAGTCACGCACGAGACGGCCTGGTCGAGCGTGGGAAAGGAGCACACGGCCGCGCTCATCGCCTCCGGCAATCCATAGGTCCGGAGCGTCAGCTCGGTGATCACGCCGAGCGTTCCCTCCGAACCGACGAAAAGGCGGGTCAGGTCATAGCCGGCGGACGATTTACGGGCCCGCGACGCCGTCCGGATGATTCGGCCGTCGCCGAGCACCACCTCGAGGCTGACCACGTTCTCGCGCATCGAGCCATAGCGAACGGTCGTGGTGCCGGACGCGCGGGTGGCCGCCATTCCGCCCAGCGAGGCGTCCGCGCCGGGATCGATTGGGAAGAAGAGGCCGTGCTCGGCCAGCTCCTTGTTGAGGGCCTCGCGCTTAACTCCGGGTTGGACCGTCACGTCGAGATCCGCAGGCCTGACCTCGATCACACGGTTCATGCGGCTCATGTCGAGGCTCAGGCCGCCGTTGACGGCTGCGATATGGCCCTCGAGGGAAGTGCCGGTTCCAAATGCGATCACAGGAGTGACGGTCCGCGTGCAGGCCCGCATGATCGCAGCCACTTCGCCGGTGCTCTCGGGGTATCCCACCATGTCCGGACTCATCGGGCGGTGGTACGACTCGTCCCGACCGTGGGCCACCCTCTCGGCCTCGCTCACGGACAGCCGCTCGCCCAGGATCGCCTTCAGCTCGGAGGCGGTTGCGGAGTCGACACTCACAAGAACTACCATATCGTCGCCGGGGGCAGCCCACGGCTTCGAGATGGTGTCCCGCCAACCAGCAGGGGAGGTATGAAGTTGGTACCACGGATCGTCAGGCCACATTTCTGGCTGGCCCTCGCAACAGCCGGCGCAATCCTGGTCGCCTGTGGGGGCAGCGCGTCAACCAGCAACGGGCCCGTGACCTTCAAAGGCACGAAGAAGGTCGGCTATTCAGCGCCTCTCACGGGGCAGTCGGCTCTTTACGGCCACGCGGTCAGCCAATCTCTGAACCTGGCCGCTGACGACATCAACGCCAGGGGCGGCGTCAACGGCTACAAGATCGAGATGGACATCCAGGACGACGGCACCACGGTGCCTCAGGCAGTGAGCAATACCAAGAACATGATCTTGCAGGACAACGTCGTCGCCTTGATGGGGTCCGTCACCTCCGCCCAATGCCTGGCTGAGAGCCCGATCGCCAAGCAGAACAAGGTCATCACGATCGACGCCACCTGCAACAGCTGGCAGCTGACCATGGAGTCCGATGTCGTCAATCCTTACTGGGTTTCGATCGTCCCCAACACATATATGGAGGGCACGGCGGCGGGCAGGCTGGCGGCCAGCCTCAACGTCGGCAAGATCTTCATCGTCTCGCCGAAGTATCTGTTTGGAATCTCAGAGACCAACGCCTTCGTGGCCGCGCTGAAGAAGGCCAACTCCAGCGTTCAGATCGTGAACGATCCCAGCACCTGGTACGTGCCCTTTCCGACCAATCCCCGGTGGGACTCGACCATCAACGCCATCCAGGCGGCCAAGCCAGATCTTGTCTACTCGAACATCTTCGCTGCCGACCAGATCAACTTCGTAAAGCAGGCCCTGGCCGTCGACCCGCAGTTCTTCGTCAAGTACCCGATGACGACTCTCGTCTCGGTCGACGAGCTCACCACCCTCGGCTCCCAGTACCCGCTGGGCATGCATGCCTATATGCGCGCGCCGTTCTTCGCACTGCAGAACAACAACCCGCGGCTGACCGACTTCATCACCCGCTACCGAGCGAAGTACAACAACGAGTATCCGTCGGACTGGGCTGTGATGGACTACGACGCTTTCATGCTTTGGGCCCAGGCTGCCAATGCGGCGAAGAGCTTCGACGCTGACAAGGTCGTCACACAGATCTCGGGCCACTCCTTCGACAGCCTGCGCGGCTACAAGATCACGATCCGCTCCAACGAGCTGCAGGCCAATGTCGGCGAGACGGTCGGCACCACTACATCCTCGAGCACCTATCCGTTCCCAGTGCTCAAGGACTCGGTGAACCTGAAAGGTGACGACCTGATGATGCCGCTGCAGATGGTCAACGAGATCAAGGGCGACCAGTGCGACAAGACCGCGGGCCAACCCAACACCGCGAACTTCGCGCTGTGTCCATCCTGGAAGGCGAGCTAGACCGAACTAGAGCCACCAATTACAAGCAAATGAGTCCGGGGCAGCTCCTACTCTTCGCGATGGGCGGGCTGGCCAATGCGGCCTACCTGTTCATCGTGGCGGCGGGGCTGTCCCTGGTGTTCGGCGCCCTGCGCGTCATCAACATGGCGCACGGGTCGCTCTACATGGTCGCCGCGTTCGTGACTGTGGTCATCGCCAACCAGCTCGGCGCGGGCCTCGGCTTCTGGGCCGGGCTGCTCGTGGCGGTGGCCGTGGCCGGGGCCATTGGAGGGATCATCGAAGTCCTTGTTCTCAGGCGCGTTTATGGGAGGGAGCACCTGGTCCAGCTGCTGGGGACCTACGCCGTGAGCCTGGTCGTCGCCGGCGGCGTCCGGATCGTCTTCGGCGCCAACTACCGAACCGTCGTCTCGCCGATTCCGGGTCACATCGACCTCGGCGGCTACAGCTACGCCAGCTACTCGCTCTTCATGATCGCGGCCGCGTTCGTGATCGCGGCGAGCGTGTGGGCGATGCTCTACCGGACGAATCTCGGCCGCAACATCCGAGCCGCCGTCGCAGATCCGGACCTGTTGAACGCCACCGGGGTCAATGTCACCCGGCTCTACACCACCGTATTCGTGATTGGCGCAGGGCTCGCGGGCCTTGGAGGGGCGATCGTCGCGCCAAGCCAGGCGATAGGCTCCAGCATCGATACCGACGTTCTGGTGCTGGCCTTCGCGATCAGCGTCATCGGTGGGCTGGGCAGCATCATCGGTTCTGCGATCGGCTCGGTGATCGTGGGCATGGTGATCTCGTTTGGCCTGGTCATCCCCGCCACCAGCCCGTTCGCGCTTGCCTTCGTCTTCATCATCATGACCGCGGTCCTGATCGTTAGACCGCGCGGTCTGTTCGGTCTGCCCGAGAGTTGAGCGCGATATTTCCCCGCTCCCTTGGCGCCCGGGTCCGCTGGGGGGTTGTACTGGTGCTGTTTCTCTTCGTGGCCACGATCCCGCCGCTGGCCGGCGTGTACGAGAACGTGAACCCGGACGCCAGCGCACGGTTCCAGATCTTCCTCGGCACATCCGCGCTGGTGCTCGCGTTGTGGGCGATCTCGTACAACCTGATGCTCGGGTACACGGGCATGGTGTCCTTCGCCCACGCGGCCTACTACGGCGTCGGCGCCTACACCGTCGCCTTGATCTTCAAGCGCTACCACCTTCCCATCCTGTTGGGCCTAGCCGCGGCGCCCTTTGCTGCTGCCGCTGTCGGCCTGGTCACCGGCCTCGTAGCGCAGCGGGCGGTCCGACTCTATTTCTCCCTCCTCACGCTCGCCATCTCGCAGCTGCTCTTCTCGATCGCTTTCTCGTGGTACGACTTCACCGGCGGCGACAACGGCATCTCGATCACCCTTCCCGACCAGCTGAACGACTACACGACGCTCTACTACTTCACGGCGGTAGTAGTTGGCATCTGTCTGCTTCTGATGTTCATCGTGGTCCGCTCGCCATTCGGCGCTGCCCTGCTGTCGATCCGCGAAAACAGGCAGCGCGCAGCTTCGATCGGAATCAACGTAAAGGCGTACGAGCTGGCCGTGTACACCATCTCGGCCGTTTTCGCCGGCGTCGCGGGAGGCCTCTTCGTCATGTACCAGCAGCAGGCCTACCCGGAGATGCTCTACTGGACCGCCAACGCCCAGCCGGTTGTGGTTGCTCTCCTGGGCGGTACGACCACCTTCCTCGGGCCGGCCATCGGCGCTTTCATCTACGTCGTGCTGGACAACTCGATCTCGAAGCAGTTCCCTTACCAATTCGACATCATCCTCGGCGCCATCGTGTTGGGCGTCGTCCTGGCGGTGCCCGGCGGCATCTCGGACGTGCCGGCTGTTTTCCTACGCCTGCGGGAGCGTTTCCGTCGCGGCAACGATGAGGCTGAAGCGCAACCGGTGGAAAGCACCGGCGAGGCAATTCGAATGTTCGACGTGAGCAAGGCGCTCGCCACCGAGGCGATCCAGGCCGAAGAGGTGCGCTCGGGAAAGACTTTGCTTCGGATCGAGCACCTGAGCCGAAGCTTCGGCGGCCTGCGCGCGGTCGAGGATGTCAGCCTCGAGGTGAAGCAAGGCGACCGTCACGCCATCATTGGACCGAACGGCGCCGGCAAATCCACTCTCTTCAATCTCATCACGGGCCAGTTGAAGCCCAACTCCGGCAAGGTCATCTTCGACGGCCGCGACATCACCGGAAAGCCCCCTCACGTGATCGCTCGGACCGGCATCGGCCGCGCTTTCCAGATCACGACGATATTCCCGAAGCTGACGGTGCGAAAGAACCTGCAGTACGCAATGCTCGCCCACCGCGGCTACACCGTGCGCCCGTTTGGGATTGCCGATCGCATGTTCAGGGCGGAGGCACAGGACCTTGCCGAGGCGGTGGGCCTGGGGGCGTGGGCAGAGCTTCCCGCCGGTCAGCTGAGTCACGGCGACCAGCGGGCCATCGAGATCGCAATCTCGCTCGCGCTCGGGTCGAAGCTGGTATTGCTGGATGAGCCGACGGCGGGAATGTCTGCGTATGAAACGGACAAAGCCATGGAGCTGGTTCGGCAGCTGGCCACAGAGCGGCACCTGACGCTGCTCTTCTGCGAGCACGACATGTCGGTCGTCTTCAGCACGGCGCGGACCGTCACCGTGATGCACCAGGGTCGTGTCCTGACCGCGGGCACACCCGAACAGATCCGGCGCAACCCGGATGTACAGAAGGTGTACCTGGGAGAGCTCGAGGAAGAGGAGCTCGGCGCTTAGTGCTCAAAGTCGAGGGCTTGAACGTGCGTTACGGCAAGAGCCATGTCGTCTTCGACTTCAGCGTGGAGGTTGAGGACGGCGAGCTGCTTGCGGTCTTGGGCCGCAACGGCGCGGGCAAGACGACCACTATCCGCGGGATCGTCGGACTCCTCCCAGGCGCTTCGGGAAAGGTCAGTGTCGGAGGTCGCGACATGAGCGGCTGGCCCGCCCACAGGCGGACGCGACACGGACTCGCGTACGTGCCCTCAGGTGCGCGCTGTTTCCAGAACCTCACCGTGGACGAAAATCTCGAGATCGCCTCTCACGCCAACGGCGATCGCAGCTGGACGAAGATGCGGATCTGGGAGCTGTTCCCCAAGCTCGAACCCTTGAAGAACAACCTTGCCGGCGGCCTCTCCGGCGGCGAGCGTCAGATGCTGGCGGTCGGGCGCGCGCTCATGAGCAATCCACGCGTGATGCTGCTTGACGAGCCGACGGAAGGCCTCGCGCCGGTGCTCGTGCAGTCGATCGGGACGCTGCTCGGAACGCTCAAGTCGACAGGCGTGTCAATCCTGCTGGCAGAACAGAATCACCAGATGGCCTTGCGAGTTGCCGACCGGGCAGCGTTCATCGAGAAGGGGCGCATTGTCGAGGTCCTTCCGACCGCGCGGGCTCGGGACAGCGACGTGCTGCACCGAATCCTCGGCGTCTGATTCTTCTGCCGGCTAGTCATCGAGGAAGGCGAGGGTGGCCGCGGCGAAGAGTGGCGAGCTGAAGATGTTGTAGTGCGTCAGGCCTGGAAGGATCGCGAACGCGTGCCCGCCCTTTGGCCGCCCCTCGCCCATCCAGCCGCCGTCGCGAAGGCCGCCATCGAGCAGTTTGAAGACCTCGACGTAGTGGCTCGGCGGGGCCATGTCAGCGTCGGCGGCCATGACGAGCGTCGGCATCTTGAGACTGCGGACCTCTTCGGTGAAGTCGAAGTCCTTCGACATCGCTTCGCCGATCTTGGTCAGCAGCCGGGGGAAGTCCTCAGGGCGTGGCGCGACCCGCTGGTACAGCTGATACATCGGCGTGTCCTTCATGAACTCGACTGCGGCCGCATTGACCTGCCCTTGCTGAGCCCGCATCTCGGGATAGATTGCGGCGAGCCGAATGTTCGCCGAGACCATGACGAGCCGCCGGACCTTGGCCGAGTACATCACTGCCGTCTGGAACGCGACCCCACCGCCGAGCGAGTAGCCCACCACGTCAGGCGTCGCCAACCCGAGATGGTCGATGAGCGCCGCGATGTCGCCGGCCATCAGCCGAATGTCCAGCGGTCGATCGATGTCAGCCGTGCGGCCGTGTCCTTGCAGGTCGACGGCGATGACCTGGTGGCGCTCCGAGAGCAGGGGTAGGACCGGACCGAACATCTCGCCGGACCCAAGTCCGCCGTGCAGCAGGATGAGCGGCCGTCCTTTCCCATGAGTCTCGTAGTAGAGGTTGATGCCGTTGACATCGGCGTACTGGCCGGTGCCTTTCGCGGGTGCGGTCCAATCGCCGGTCATGGTCATCCTCCCTGCTGAACTAGAAGTCGGTTCCGGCAATGGAGACTCTCCAAGCGCTCGGAATTCATCGGTACTCGGTCAGGAACGCCAGGCTCTAGCCCGTCATCCGCTCCGCGGCGCATTCTGCGGCTCGTCTTTGCAGGAGCTCGCGCTCGCGAACGTTCTCTGTCAACGATGCGGCACGTTCGAACTCGGCGCCCGCCTCCCCAGAACGGCCGAGCTTCCTCAGGAGGTCGCCGCGGACGGCCGGCAGCAGGTGGTACGACGTGAGCGAGGGCTCGTCGACCAGCGCGTCCACAAGGTCGAGGCCGGCAGCGGGACCGAACGCCATCCCCACGGCGACCGCCCGGTTCAGCTCGACGACCGGCGACGGCGCGAGCTGCGCGATCGCGTCGTACAGCGCGACGATGCGCGGCCAGTCCGTCTCCGCCGCGGTCGTCGCTCGAGCGTGGCACGCGGCGATTGCCGCCTGCAGCGCGTAGGGACCCAGGGCGCCCCCGAACCTCTCGGCGCGCTCGAGCGCCGCCAGGCCGCGCCGGATGAGCAGACGATCCCAATGCGCTCGGTCCTGATCGAGCAGGAGGACGGGCTCGCCGGACGGTCCGACACGAGCGCCAAGTCGAGAGGCCTGGATCTCCATCAGCGCGACGACGCCGTGAACCTCAGGCTCGGTCGGGGCGAGCTCAGCCAGGATGCGGCCAAGACGGAGCGCTTCCTCGCACAGCGCCGGTCGGACCCAGTCCTTGCCGGCCGTCGCGGAATACCCTTCGTTGAAGATCAGATAGATCACCTCGAGGACTGAGGCTATGCGAGCACCGCGCTCGGCGCCGCCCGGGACCTCAAACCTGACGTGCGCCTCGGCGAGGGTTCGCTTCGCGCGGACGATCCGCTGGGAGATGGTCGAGGCGGGGACGAGGAAGCCCCGCGCGATCTCTTCGGTCGTCAGCCCGCCGAGGACGCGAAGTGTGAGCGCGACGCGTGCGTCCTTCGACAGGACCGGATGGCAGGCCATGAAGATGAGTCCGAGGAGGTCGTCCCCCACCTCATCGTCGGTCGCAGAGTCCAGGTCCGAGCCTTCCTGAGCCCGCTGGACATCGCGTCCGATCTCTTCGTGCTTTCGCTCCAGCGTCTTGCGGCGCCGGATCAGGTCGAGTGCGCGGTGTTTCGCGGTCCCCATGAGCCAGGCTCCCGGGCGCTCCGGCACGCCTTCTCAGCCGTCCCGATGTCGCCGACGACGCGAGCCAGCCCGGCGATGAGCCGGGCCGACTCGATGCGCCAGATCGCTTCGATCGCGCGATGCGCCTCGGTGGCTGCTGTTTGGCGGCGACGATCTCCGTTTCGCGGACCTATGGCGAGGGCTCCTTCACATGCCGTCGAACTCGACGACCTCACGGACCTCGAAGGTCCCGCCCTCGTAGGGTGCCCGCTTGAGCCACTCGAGGGCCTCGTCGATCGAGCGCACCTGCCACAACCAGTACCCGGCGACCAGCTCCTTGGTCTCCGCGAACGGCCCGTCGATGACGGTGCGCTTCTTGCCGTCGAACCGAACGCGCTTGCTCTGCGAGCTCGGGTAGAGGCGGCCCGCCTCGAGCACCACCCCCGCCTTGACCAGCTCTTCGTTGAACTTCTGGTACTCCGACATAGCTTCCGGCGTTGGAGGAGTCGCCGCCTCGCTCTGCTCGCCTTCCTTGGCCATTATCAGCACACGCATCTCTGTCTCCTCTTGATACAACTTCCGCACCTTTGGGGTCGACCTTTTGAGGCCTCACCCACTCATCGAATGACGGGCGGCCTTTTCGACATGTTTGAACTCCGCGGCGGAATTCAGGGGCGGTTGGAATTGCTTGACGCCTCATTCCCTCTCAAGTAGGCGTGCGCCAAGCCGGCTCAGCCCATCGATGCCATGCGGCGAGCGGTACCGGCCAGCGCATCTCTGTCCGACCGGGCCCCATAAGGGAGGTACTGCCCGCGTCTACGATCGCCTCGACGCCGGCAACGCTGGGCGGAGGAATGTCGCAGACATATGAATCGGACCATCGCCCCGATAACTCGACTCCGCATGAGAGTTGCCACCGGCGACGAATGCGCGTCCGACGCAGCGTCGCGTGAATTGGGCGATGAAGCTCTGCGGTAAGAGCGGCTATTGCAGCTTCGTCACTGGCGTCATTCAAACGAATGGCGAGCCGCCCGAGGTCTAGGTCGTCGTGGCGTTCCAAGTCAGTTACGCCCGCCCAAAAAAGCAACAGTCGACGTGCGTCGAACCAAAGCACAAGCGAGTAACCCCCCAGGTCCCGGTGCGGGAGAAGAATGATTCCGACGTCAGGACCTTGGCCGGTAACAGTCGCGGATGCAGAGGCGATGTTCTGGGGCTGTTCAGCATCTACGACCTGACGCACCAGGTCTAGCGTGTGATTCAGCAGTGGAGTCCGCGACACGTCGCCAGCCTACCGGGGTTGACTGCGTCAAGAGTCATCAACTCGGAGTCAGTCCGCTCTAGTCGTCGCCCTCCGACGTCTTGACCATCAGCCTCGCCCCGACCGCCTCCGCGACCTGCCGCCCGAGCGCGGATCCGTCGTCGCAGGAGAACCGGAAGTGGAATCCCGCCCAGACGCGGGCGTCGGAGACCTGCGAGACGGCGGCGTCGAATGAGGTGAAGCTCCTCTCCACGCCCGGCACGCCGGACGAGGTCACGGTGAAGCTCGTGTCCTCACCGAAGAACGAGGCCAGGATCGTGGCGGCCGCCGAGCTGACGCCGGCGTGCGCCGAGGGATATTCCTGGAAGTACGGTGTGACCATCAGAGGCTGCCACGAGGGATCGATGCCCGCGATCGCCGTCACGGGACGCCAGAAGTTGTAGAAGTTCTTGGCGTCGAACACGGCGATTATCGCGTCCGCCAGCGAGATGTTGACGAGCGCGAGCAGGCGCGCGGTCTTCAGGAGGCTCAGGTGGTGGTCCATGGCGAGGGTGTCCGCCACGCGGTCCCACTGCGCCGGCGGCGTGTCGAGCTGCCAGAACCGGGCGGTCTCGGTCTGGAGAGGCGTGCGCGTTGCACTCGTCGCCCCTCCCATCTGCATCAGCTCGGTCAGGTCTGCCGCGTAGCGCGCGCTCGTGAGCGCGGGCGGTCCACCGGGTCGGAGCTCAGAGGGAGAGGTCAGCGCGAACGGGAGGGTGGTGGCGAGCGTGCGGAAACGCGGCGGTCCCGCGGTAGGCCCGGGCGTCGGCTGCCACTGTCCTGGAGCGGTCAGGAAGGTGTAGGGCGGCGGCGTCGCGTTGAAGCCGTCGCCGGCGCGCCAGG
>WNFD01031418.1_pt1 | contig 11423 bp, 11 predicted proteins | sample 5400491 | NCBI WGS metagenome assembly WNFD01 (sample SAMN13153343, study PRJNA577476) | soil metagenome | isolation source: 120 cm saprolite under Douglas fir tree site 2 hole 2 replicate 2 | place: USA:California | collected 2015-04-18 | reverse complement strand
ACAATATTTTCAGCTTGAGGAACACACGTACGCTGGAGGATCCGACGCGCATGATCGAGGAATGACATTCCTGCCGCACTCAATCTCACTCCGCGAGGGAGCCGGTCTGCTTTGCAAACTGTTCGCAGACAATTGACTGCAGCCGGACAATGTCACGTCAGGAACGGCTTTGGCGGCCGCGTGCGAAAGCGACTCTTCTTGATTTTAAGCGCGCGAATCTTTGATTCAAGGGTCGAACGCGGGATCCCCAGCCGTGCAGCCGCCCCGGAGTGCCCGAACACGCGCCCGCCGCTCTCACGCAAGGCATCTTCAATAATCGCCTTCTCGTGCGCGGCGAGCGAGCTGGACAACCCGGCCCGGCTCTTAATCCCCGGCCCCGCGGACAGCCAACTTTCGTCGACCGCGAATTCGTCGGCGTCCGAGACGATCACGGACCGCTCGATGATGTTTTGCAGCTCGCGCACGTTTCCGGGCCACGGATAGGACTGCAGACGGTCGAGTGTCCGCTTGCTTACCCGTCGGAATGTCTTCCCGGCCCTCTGCGCGTAGCGACCGATGAAGTACTCTACCAGCATGGGAATGTCTTCTCGCCGTTCCCGCAACGGAGGCATCTCGAGGGGAAACACGTTGAGCCGATAAAACAGATCCTGGCGAAACGTGGCGTCCGCCACCGCAGCTGTCAAATCACGATTCGTTGCGGCGATGACACGAAGATCGACCTGAACAGGTTTCGTGCTTCCGATTCGCTCGAATTCTCGTTCCTGGAGGACCCGCAGCAACGCCACCTGTGTGTCGGAGGAAAGTTCGCCCACTTCGTCCAGGAAGATCGTGCCGCCGTTCGCCAGCTCGAACCGACCAAGTCGCCGTTGCACGGCCCCGGTGAACGCCCCTTTCTCATGACCGAAGAGCTCCGAGGCAATCAAGTCACGTGGGATGGCCGCGCAGTTTACGGCCACGAACGGCCCTGAGGTACGGTGAGACCGCCGGTGAATCGCCCGCGCGACGAGTTCCTTTCCCGTGCCGGTCTCGCCGCTGATGAGCACCGTCGAATCGCTGCCGGCGACCTTGCACACGCGCGAGAGCACCGCCGCCAACGCAGGCGAGGCGCCGACAATCTCCTCGAACATGGAAGCTTTGGCGACTTCCTCTCGCAGGGCGACGTTTTCCTGCTGGAGTCTCTCTTCGGCGGTTTTGCGATCGTCGATATCGGTACAGGCGACATACCAGCGGATGATCTGGCCCTTGTCATCGTGAACCGGGTTGGAACGAGCCAGAAACCAGCGGTAACTTCCATCGCCCTTGCGCAGCCGCAACTCCAACTCGTAGGCCAACCCTGTAGAGAGAGCACGATCAAAACAATCTAGCTCTCGCGCTCGGTCATCTGGATGAACGAATGCACCGCGACCTCGCGTCTCGCGCCACTCTTCAAGAGTAAGCCCGAGGTAATCAAGTGCGATGCCGTTGACGTAGAGACGTTCACGTTTGGGTCCGTATACACTAATAAGTTGAGGCGTGAGGTCCAGTATCTGCCGCAGCTCCGCTTCTTTGCCTCGGAGCCTTTCTTCGGCAACTTTCCGCTCGGTAATGTCGGTTACCGCCCCGACAAACTCGATGTTGCCGGATGAATCGTGAAGGGCATGAGCGCGCACTTGGAGGTACTTGATTGCCCCGCTTGGCATGACCAGACGATACTCGTGTTCGAAGTCTATGCCGCTCGTGGATACGCCCTCCATGACCTGTTGTGCAAGGACCCTATCCCGCGGATGTATGCGCTGGAACACTTTGCTTAGGGTTGGTTTCTCGGCGCGGTCGTATTCGAAAATGCGGTAGGTCTCGTCTGACCAGTCGATCTCGCCTGTGTCAGGTTTCCAACCGAAGCTGCCCGTGTGACTGAGCCTTTGAGCTTCGGCCAGGTAAGCTTCGCTTCGCAGGATGGCCTCTTCCGCAAGTTTACGCTCCGTAACATCCATTATTGCGCCGACGACTTCGTTGTTGCCTGCCTCGTCCGGAAAGGAATGTGCAAGATCATGAAGATGCTTTATCGAACCATCCGGCATCAGCAACCGATGCTCATAATCAAAGTCACTTCCGCCCTGCGCCGCACGCCCAAGGGCGTCTTTGACGAGGCCCACATCGTCAGGATGAGCTCGCTGCAGTATCAGATCGGGTGTCGGTTCCGTGCCGGGAGGGTACCCATAAATTCGAGCCGCTTCGTCGGACCAAAAAATCCGCTTAGTACTACCTTCCATTCCGACACTACCGGTGCGACTGAGTCTCTGCGCATCTGCTAAATGCTCTTTGCTCCGCCGAAGTTCGACTTCGGTTAGCTTCCGCGCGGTGACATCCATTACGGCGCCGATAACCTCGATGCCGCCGGTTTCACCCCTTTCCGCTTTTCCGACAACGTGTAAATATTTGATCCTCCCGTCTGGCATCAGCAGGCGAAACTCGAGGTCGATTCCTTCCGCTCGGTTAGCAGCGGCTATTGCCATGTTCACCGAAGACATATCCTGCGGATGAACGCAATCCAAAATCATTTCCAATGACACTTTCGAAGAAGGGGCGAATTCAAAAATACGGAAAGTCTCGTCCGACCAGAAGTGCTCGTCGGTGGAAACGTTCCACCCAAAGCTACCTGTATGGCTGAGTCTTTGCGCCTCGGCAAGATATGCCTCTCGACGCTGCAGTTCCTGGGTCAATTGCTCCTGCTCAGTCACATCTACCCCTGTTCCAACCGACCATTTTGAGAATCTTTCCGTGAGTCGTCGGAACGCGCACGCAGCGCATGCTAGGAATCTTTACATCTGGCCGCACAATCCGTCTCGTGAAGTCTAATCTGCTCCTTCTGCAAACATCTCTTGGTGGTCTCCGAGACGAACCCCGTCTTCCGAATGTACGAGCGCTAAATATTCTTTCTGTGTCGGGGCGTTGCCTCTGGGATCAAGTCCGTGGATCTGAAACAACTTGGGAGACCAGTGCTCGAATCCAGTAGGGTTGAACGTCCAGCGACCCGCGTGCATTAACCGCTGTGCCTCCGAAAGGCAGAACTCCGCTTGTTTGCGGTCTTCAATGTCGAGAGTAACGCCGATTCAATACCGCACCATTCCATCGTTCCCTTGGAGCCGCTCAGTGCCTCTGAGGAAGCAGCGGTAATTAGCCATGTGCTTCTGCCCTAAACTGTCAGTATCTCACCATTGGCGAAATGTCGCCAGTAAAGCGGCGGTCGAATCTATTTAAATTCAGCATTTTACATTGGACCAGCAATTGCCCAGTGATGGGACTCTTGCTGACGCTGACGGAACGACTTGGATTGCGGGAGGAGGATAAGATGAGTTGGTCGCAGCTGTGCGGGGCGTTGATTTCGCGCTATTTGAAGGCGCCAAGATCTGATCGCTCTACACCTTCGTTGATGGAAACCCGCGCGGGCGAGACTGGAGAGGTGACCGTCTCCAGGTGGGTTCGGTGTTCACCCGAGCTTGCCATCCTCGTCTTGGTGCTGAGTTTCACAGTTCGGGCGACGACGCCGCAGCTCGATTCAATTCCCATTCCAGGGACAAAGGCCTTTCCAGAAAGTATCACGTCAAGGTCGGACGGCACGCTCTATGTCGGCCGTCTCGGAGATGGTGGGATCGTCCGTATCAAACCACACACGCACGAAAACGCGATTTTTGTCCAACCAGGCGCTTTAGGTTCGCGCTCGATTTTGGGAGTTTTCGCAGATGAGGCGTCGAACACGCTCTGGGCGTGCTCGAACGACTTGAGTGCATTGGGCGCACCTGCAAAGGGCAGCGATACCGGAAGCGCGTTGAAGGCTTTTGATCTTAGGACAGGGAATGGAAAACGCAGCGTCTCGTTGCCTGGAACTCACGCATTTTGCAATGACATCGCTGTGGATGCGAAGGGATCTATCTACGTCACGGACAGCGCAAATCCTACAATCCTAAAACTCTCTCCCGGTGCCACAACGTTCGAAGTATTCGCTCAGGATTCCGCGTTTTCTGCGCCGCAAAGCGGCGGCGCCGGGCTCGACGGTATCGCCTTCGGCAGCGACGGGAATCTTTACGTTACGACCTACGCGGCCGGCGGCCTCTTTCGCGTAGAAGTCAAAGCGGGAAGTGCAGGGCGCATCACCGCACTCTCGGGTGACCATCAACTGAGATTTCCCGATGCGCTCCGAAAGCTCGGCGACAACAGTTTCCTCTTGGTGGAAGGGGCGGGAACATTAGATCGCGTCGTGATCAAAGACAACGGATTTGCGGTCACTCCGATATACGGCAATTTTTCTACCCCAACGTCCGTCGCCTTAATAGGCACGACGGCATGGGTTACTGAGGGCAACACTACTTACTTCTTCGATATTTCGAAGAAAAACGTAACGCCCCCATTGCCATTTCGAATCTACGCAGTTTCGTTGAGAAAGGAAAACACTAAATGAAGGTTCAACTCAGGTCATATCTCAAGCTGTCGCTTAGCGCCATTATTACCCTCCTCGCCGCACAAAGCGCGTTCACACAAGGCGTGAATGTTGACGCGAAGCCTTACCCGAAGGTGACGGATGAACGACTTGAGCATCCTGCAGCGGGAGATTGGCTGATGTAACAGCCCGCTAAATCAGATCACGCCCAGCAACATTCACCAACTGACGCTGGCCTGGTCGGTGAGCACCGACCTCCTTGGTGCACATGAAACGACGGCGATCGTCAATCACGGGCGCATGTTCATAACGACGCCTCAAAACAACATTATTGCGTTTGACGCCAAGACCGGCACCCAACTGTGGCGGTACGCGAGGAAGTATCCGGACGGCTTGTTCCAGCTCCATCCGACAAACCGTGGGGTCGCGCTGTACGGTGACTACGTCTACATGGCGACGACCGATTGTGCGCTCGTGGCTCTCGACGCCACGACGGGCAAGGAGGTCTGGAACGTCCCGTTCGATGACTACAAGACAGGTTGCTACTCGACCCTGGCGCCGCTTGCGGTGCGCGGCAAAATCATCGCCGGCTACTCGGGTGGCGAGCTCGGCGTTCGGGGCTCCGTAAGCGCGTTTGATGCGCTCACCGGAAAACGACTCTGGAAGACGTACACTGTGCCCGGGCCTAACGAACCGGGTGGGCAAACCTGGAAAGGAGAGGCCTACAAACGAGGCGGCGGATCGACCTGGATTACCGGGGTCTATGACCCCGCAACAAACACGACTTACTGGGGCACCGGGAATCCAGGGCCATGGGTCGCGGACGACCGGCCCGGCGACAACCTCTACACGGACTCGACGCTCGCTCTCGACGCCGATACCGGCAAGATCAAAAGCTATCACCAGTACACGCCGCATGATTCATTTGACTGGGATGAAGTCTCGGCGCCTCTCCTAATCGACACGGAGGTCGACGGGAAGCTCAAGAAGACGGCCACACACGCGGGTCGGAATGGCTACCTTTGGATATTGGATCGCGATGGCCTCAAGTTCCTGCACGCCTTCCCGTTTTCCAATAACAACGTGTTCACGTCGATTGACCCGAAGAGCGGTCGTCCCACCGTCGACGAGTCCAAGCGACCGGGCGCGAAACAGGGCGCCGAGTTCTGCCCGAGCATTGGTGGCGGCAAAGACTGGCCGCCCGAGGCTTGGAGCCCGCGGACGAAACTCCTCTACATCCCGGCGAACAACAACGTCTGCGCGTATCTCCCAAAAGGTGAGGTCCCAGAGGCTGACTCCAAGGGGTTTTATGTGGGGTACGACGTCGACAGCATCTTCGGATCGGTCCGCACCGGCGCTGGCGCCTCCGATCACCTGGGAGAACTTCAGGCCTGGGACCTAAATACCGGCAAGCGAGTTTGGCAGCACAATTTCAAAACGATCCTCTGGTCGCCCCTTCTGGTCACGGGCGGAGACATTCTCTTCGCTGGTGGAACTCCGGATCGATTGTTCAGAGCGTTTGACGCGCGTACCGGCGATCAGCTGTGGAGCTTCCCGCTGCCCTCTGGGGCAATCGGCGTTCCAACGTCATTCGAGGTCGATGGGGAACAATATGTCGCGGTCACTACGGGCTGGGACCTTGACGCTCGAGGCCTTCAAAACGGCATCGACAAGATTCAGGGGACGAAGTCCAACGTGCCTCAGGCAGGCACCATCTTGGTTTTCAAGCTTCGTTAAGCGTGCGCGCCCGCTGAGGACTTATCCAGATACTCGAGGCGATCCCGCGCTGCCGCGCGGAGTCAATGGACGATCTACGTTCCGGAGCAACTCATGAAGAACGATTTAGAACACAGAGCGGAAGTAGGGGTGCCCCTCACCTCGCGGCGTAAGTTCATTCGTGCGGCCGTCACAACGGGTGGGGCCGGTATATTGTCAGCGGAGCTATCGCTGCTAACTGCTCGTGTGAGCGCCGACACGGCTGCGCAGATCGTGCTCCCGGCGGCGACGAAGGATGTAACCCCCTTCAAGGTGTCAGTACCGCAAAGCGCGATCGACGATCTCAAGCGTCGACTGGCGTCCACGCGGTGGCCGGAGCGGGAGACCGTCGGCGACTGGTCGCAGGGCGTCCCCCTCCAGAAGGCTCAGGCGCTCGTTGGCTACTGGCGCGACAAGTATGACTGGCGCCGCTTTGAGGCTCGCATCAACGCCTTCCCGCAATACCGGACCCAGATCGACGGGGTTGGCATTCATTTCATCCACGTGCGTTCCCCTCAGCAGAACGCGCTGCCGATCATTCTCACGCACGGATGGCCGGGATCGGTCGTTGAGTTTATGGAGGTCATCGGCCCGCTCAGCGATCCCACCCGCTACGGGGGTAGGGCGGAGGACGCGTTCCATGTCGTCGTGCCGTCGCTCCCAGGCTTTGCCTTCTCCGACAAGCCGGCTGAGACGGGCTGGGACGTGAACAGGATCGCCCGCGCCTGGGCGACGCTGATGCCACGCCTTGGCTACGAGCGCTGGGTGGCGCAGGGAGGCGATTGGGGGGCGGGCGTAACGCACGCCCTGGCGCATCAGCGGCCCCCGGGCCTGATTGCGGCCCATGTGAACTGGCAGTTCGTCTTTCCGGAAAAGCTGCCAGAGAAACCCACGCCGGCCGAGCAAAAGGCCATCGACCGGGCGGCGTTGTTCGCCAATGACCAGAGCGGCTATTTCCGCGAACAGGGAACGCGTCCGCAGACCATTGGTTATCCCTTGGCTGACTCGGCCGCGGGCCAGGCGTTGTGGATCTACGAGAAGTTCCAGTCATGGACCGACAACCACGGCAACCCAGAAGATGCGCTCTCCGTCGACGCGATGCTCGACGATATCAGCCTCTACTGGTTCACCGACACCGCCGCGTCGTCGGCCCGCATCTACTGGGAGAACACCCGCTCCGGCAAGGCGGGGCTGTCCGGTGGACGGATCGAACTGCCGATGGCGGCGTCGGTCTTTCCGCACGAGATCTTCTGCCCACCCAAGGCCTGGGCTGAAGCTCTGTGGCCCAACCTGTTCTATTGGAATGAGGTCGACAAGGGCGGGCACTTCGCCGCGTTCGAGCAGCCAAAGCTCTTCATCGAGGAGTTGCGGAAGGCCTTCAGGTCACGGCGAGGTTAGGGATCGCCCCGAGGCTGTCACTTGCTCGTGGTCAAGGTATTTGACGTTCGCTGAACCGGGGGAGTTATGAATATGCACACGAAGGACGACATAGAAAATAGAACGGGAGCACCGACGCCGCTCAGATCGCGGCGTAAGTTCATAGGTGCAGCCGTCGCAACGGGTGGTGTGGGCATATTGTCGAGGGAGCTAGCGGTACTAAGTGCTCGTGGGAGTGCCGACACGGCTGCGCAGATCGTGCTCCCCACGACGACAAAGGAAGTCACTCCCTTCAAGATCCATGTACCGCAGGCAGCACTGGACGATCTCAAAAAGAAACTTGCCAATGCTCGCTGGCCCGACAAGGAACCAGTAACGGATTGGTCCCAGGGTGTACCGCTCGCCAAAGCAGAGGCGCTCGTTGAATACTGGCGCACCCACTACGATTGGCGCCGTGTTGAGAGCACACTGAATGGGCTGCCACAGTTTCGTACACAGATTGACGGTCTCGGGATTCACTTCATTCACGTTCGATCGAACCACGAGAATGCCCTGCCGGTCATTCTTACTCAGGGCTGGCCTGGCTCGATCCTCGAGTTCCTGCAGGTCATCGGACCCCTCGTCGACCCGATGGCTCACGGCGGTAAAGCCGATGACGCCTTTCACGTTGTAATTCCGTCGCTCCCCGGATTTGGCTTTTCGGATAAGCCGACCGAACCGGGGTGGCGTCTTCCGCGCATTGCTAGCGCCTGGGCAGTGCTGATGGCGCGCCTGGGTTACAGCCACTATGTTGCACAGGGCGGCGATTGGGGCGCTGGCGTGACGAGCTGGATGGCCAAGCAGCGGCCTTCGGGTCTTGCTGCCATTCATCTGAATCTTCCGATCCTCTTTCCGCCACCACCACCGCCACCCGGCGGCTATACGGACGCCGAGCAGCAAGCACTGGATCACCTCGGCAAGTACGCGAGCGATGCATCGGGGTATGCCTCCATCCAAGGGACGCGGCCGCAGACACTGGGGTATGGTCTTGCTGACTCGCCAGTCGGGCAGGCGATGTGGATCTACGAGAAGCTTCAGGGATGGTCTGACAACAAGGGCGGCGAAGCCTTCTCCACCGATCAGATGTTGGACGACATTACGCTGTACTGGCTCACCGACACTGCTGCATCCTCGGCACGACTCTACTACGAGAGTTTCGCGAAGGACTTCGCCCGAATGCCTCTCGACCTACCGGTCGCGGTGAGTATTTTCAAAGGCGACTTTTTTGCACCGCCGAAGACGTGGGGCGATCAGACGTATTCGAAGCTCTTTTACTGGAACGAGGTTGCGAAAGGTGGTCACTTCGCAGCGCTCGAGCAACCCGAGCTGTTCGTAGCCGAATTGCGCAAGAGCTTCGCTCAGATGCGTTGACTGCGCGAAGCCTCGGCAACAAGACGAGGAAGGAATTGAATGTCAGGAAAACTTGAAGGAAAGATCGCGCTTGTCACAGGCGGCACGGCCGGAATCGGCCTTGCCACTGCGCGGCGTTTCGTCAAGGAAGGAGCGTACGTCTTCGTTACCGGTCGGAGACGGGCCGAGCTGGATGCAGCCGCGAAGCTTATGAGCGGCCACGTCACGGCCGTTAAAGCCGACGCCTCGAAACTCGATGACCTGGACAAGCTTTTCGCACAGATCAAACGGGAGAAAGGGCGGCTCGACATCGTTTACGCGAATGCCGGCGGCGGCAGCTTCGCTCCGATCGGCGCAATTACGGAAGAGCACTTCGATCAAACTTTCGATACGAATGTAAAAGGCACGTTGTTCACCGTTCAGAAGGCGCTGCCTTTGGTGCCGGATGGCGGGTCGATCATCATTCCTTTGCACGCTGCTGGACGTTGGATTTGAAGGACCGCAAAATCCGCGTCAACGTCATCAGTCCCGGACCTATCGAAACTCCGGGCATCGCGGGTCTTGCGCCGAATGAAGAACAGCGGAGGGAGTTTTATACCATGCTCGCTTCGCAAGTGCCGCTGGGGCGCATGGGGCAGCCGGATGAAATTGCTAAAGTGGCGGTCTTCCTTGCTTCCGACGATTCAAGCTTCGTGACCGGCATCGAGCTCTTCGCCGATGGCGGCATCGCGCAGGTATAGGGAGGAATAAATCATGCAAACGTTCACGAAAGTCGGGCTCGACGCTCTTCTGACACCGGAGAATTGTGTCTTGCTTCTCATAGACCATCAACCTTTCCAGTTGGCAAACGTAAACAGTCACGACCCCACAATCGTGATCAATAACGTCACAGCTCTAGCCAAAACCGCGAAGGCATATGGCATTCCGACGATTCTCAGCACTGTTAATGAGGAGCGCGGGGGCTTGATTTTCAAGCAGGTCCAGGCAGTTTTTCCCGATCAGAAGACTATTAACCGCACTTTCATCAACTGCTGGGAGGACCGTCGCGTCGTCGAGGCGGTGAAGAAGACTGGCCGGAAGAAGATAGTCATGGCAGCACTCTGGACGGAGATGTGTCTTGCGATGCCCGCTATCCATGCGATGGGTGACGGCTACGACGTGTACGTCGTCACCGACGCCTCGGGCGGCGTCTCTCCTGAAGCACACGATATGGGAATCCGCCGCATGGTGGCTGCGGGAGCTCAACCGATTACCTGGCTTGGCTTGGCAGGAGAACTTCAGCGTGATTGGGCGCGCACAGAGCGCCTTGGAGAGGTCGCTCAGCTTTTTATCGACCATGCCGGCGCTACTGGTTCTGTGTTCTTGTGGGAGACGCAGTTACTGGGCGCCCCTCAAGTCAAGGGCACGTAGAGCTTCCTGGCAGACGAGGCTAACCTCGTCGGCCGTCGGCCTGTGCTTCACAAAGAAGGAGGCTTTCATGGGTACAACATTTCGAAAGGAAGCGCTATGACACAAAGGGCAACGACCTCACTGAGCCTCCATTACCAGGTCAAACCCGGTCAGAGGGAGCAGGTTCTTGTCGAGATAAAAGGAATGCTTGACCGTTGTGCAAAGGAACCTGAATTCATCATGGCTATCATTCATGAAACTCCAGAGCGGCCGAATGAATTCGTGTTCTACGAGCTATGGAAAGGAACACGCGCGGAGTTCGACGCGACCCAGGGGACGAAGCTTTATCGAAAGGCCTATATCGAAAACACCAAGAAATTTCTCGAGAAGGTAGGCATTGAGTGGAACTCGCCGATCCTGGAGTGGGGCACAAACCTGACCGGTCTTAACCAGTCATGAGGCCGGGGAGGACGCCGGAGCGTTCTAGACGATGTCAAAAGCACTTGAATTGCTTATACCCGAGGCTACCGGACAAGTCCGTCTGTTTCATATTTCGGTTCCCCAAGAAGCCGTTGACGATCTTCGAGCACGCCTGCGAGCTACCCGATTTCCCAACGAACGACCAGTGAAGGACTGGTCTCAGGGAGTTCCCCTCGCTGATGCAAAAGCGCTAGTGCAGTATTGGGAATCTCGCTATGACTGGCGACGCTTCGAGACAGAGCTGAACTCGTTTGCAACCTTTCGAACATTGATTGATGGATTGGGTATTCATTTCATCCACGCACGCTCACCACATCCCGATGCTTTACCAATCCTTCTGACTCACGGTTCGCCTGGATCGATTGCGGAGTTCATTAAGATCATTCGTCCTCTTACTAACCCGACAGAGCATGGTGGTCGTGCACACGATGCGTTCCATGTAGTCATTCCGTCTCTTCCGGGATTTGGATTTTCTGACAAGCCAACTGTAGGGTGGAAGCTCTCCCGCATAGCCTCCGCATGGAGTGAACTGATGCAGCGACTCGGCTACAGTCGGTGGGTCGCACAGGGGGGAGACTGGGGCGCGGGAGTAACGACCGCGCTCGGGCATCTTCTTCCC
>WNFD01011968.1_pt1 | contig 11424 bp, 10 predicted proteins | sample 5400491 | NCBI WGS metagenome assembly WNFD01 (sample SAMN13153343, study PRJNA577476) | soil metagenome | isolation source: 120 cm saprolite under Douglas fir tree site 2 hole 2 replicate 2 | place: USA:California | collected 2015-04-18 | reverse complement strand
GATAGATGTTCTTCGACGCCGCGTTCTGTTCGTGGTTCACTTGCTTCTTTTCGGAGGCCGTCAGTGTCCCGCCGTTGGCCTTGCGGTCCGCGGCGACCTGCTGGTTGATGCCCTTCTGCTGATTCTCAAGCTTGGCCGTCTCACCCGCGGTGAGCTGCCCGCTCTTGACGCCCTGGGCGATGCGGTCCTGCTGGTTTTCCTGCCGCTGGCCCACTTTGCTCTTGCCGTAGTTAGCGGTGCTGGCGTTGTGCTTGTCCTTGTAAATCTGCTTGGACACTTGATTCTGTTGCCCGTTGATCTGTTTCTTCTCCGCCGCCGTCAGGTTGCCGCCGTTGGCCGCGCGGTCCGCTTTGGTTTCACCGTTGATGGCCGCTTCTTTCGTTTCCAGGTTCGCCGTTTCTCCGGCTGTCAATTGCCCGCTCTTCACGCCTTGCGCAATGCGGTCCTGCTGATTTTCTTTGCGCTGCGCGATCGTCGGCTTCGGCTTCGCTGCCGGAGCCGGCGCTGTCGCGGGCGTTGCTGGCGTCGAAGGGCTTCCGCTCTGCGCTTGCGGCGCAGGCTGCGAGCTCGGAGCCGGTTGGTCCTGCGCCATTGCCGCGCCGCCGGCCAACAGCACCGCAGCGGGCAAGGCGCTCCACTTCATCCAGGTGAATTTCATTTTTCTCTCCTAAGCTTTCTGGCTGAGTTTTGCGCGTCCCGGGTCACCTTGTAATTCCCGAGTCTGATGGGAAAGCTGTGGCGCGGCTACTGGTCGGAAGTGCAGGTTTTCCGCGTTGGATGACTATTTTCCGCTGCTCTTTGGACACAAGTGCGGGAGCTTCCTCCCGCTTTTCCGATGGCGTCATCGCAGAAATCGCGCAGTTGATCCAGTTAAGACGGTAGGTGGTGGGAATGCCTGCTCGGAGAGAGGGCGACATAGGGTGGAAATGCAAAAGGGCGGCCACACAGGCCGCCCCATCTCAATCGCGAGGTATCTTCTGCGCTTCCGCTCTACTTCTTTTCTTCGGCAGGCTTCTCTGCCGGTGGGGGAGCAGGCGCCTGCGCCGGCGGCGCCGGTGTCTGCGTAGCGCCGGACATGCCGTCCTTGAAGCTGCGGATGCCCTCGCCAAATCCCTTCATGATTTCCGGGATGCGCTTACCGCCAAAGAAAATCAGTATAACGGCCAGAACCACGAGCCAATGGAAAATACTAAATTCACCCATGAACCGCCTCCACGCGCTCCATGTGGCAGCGCGCTATAGTAACCCTAGCGCAGGTAGCCCTGCGCGGCAAGTCTCTGCCCCTTCTTGCACCTACAGGATAACACGCTCGTCCCCGGCTCGGCGCGTCACATGTTCACGGTCGAGATATTCGAGCAGGGGGATGGCGTACTTCCGCGTGATCCCCGTCAGTTCCTTGAATGCAGGCACGGAAATCCGGTCGCCTTTCGCTTTCTTGTAAGCGGAGAGTTGCTCCTTCAATTGAGCCAGCGCTTGGCGGTGAAAAACCAGCTCCGGCGAGACTCGCACCAAATTTTTCTCTCGCAAGAGAATCTGCAAAAGTTTCTCTGCTCGCTTGGCTTCGACCGTAAGTTTTGCCAGCACTTCTTTCACCGATGGCACTGCAAGACCCGCGGATGCAAACGCCGCCTCGATTTGTTCCTTGGCCTTGGCTTCTTCGGGAAGCAGCGCAATTTCAGAACCCGCCTTCTTTACCAGTTCCCCCCGCGCGTCGAGCTTCTTCTGCGCGGCCAGTTCTTCCAGCGCGGCGCGAAAAGTTTCGCTCCGCACGCGCTTTCCCAGGCTGGCGCGCAAATCCTCGCGCGAGATTCCCGGCAACAAAGGATTTTCCTTCTGAAATCTTTCGACTTTATCCGTAATTTTCTTGCGCACTTCTTCAAACAATTTTCCTGAGACCAGCACCAGCGGTTCGGCCGATACCGTTTTTACGCGTCCCGTTCCGTGAAGTTTTTCTAAAGCTCCCTGGATTTCCTTTTCCGTCCAGCCCGTTCGCGCCACGATCTCTTCGTTCCCCAGCCCCAGCAGCGCGCGCTCCGTCATCGCCGCCAGGGTTTCCTCACCGTTCTGCCGCTCGAGCGTTTCCAAAAATGCCGCGCGTCCCGAATCCCGCAGCATCGGCCGCCGCGCCAATGGGTCCAGCACCGCGCCTCCGCCAATCGTCAGCACCGGCGAAAACTGCCGCACGATGAAGCGGTCGCCCGGCAGCACCAGCACCTCATCTTGCAATTTCAAATTCGCGAGCGCTCTTCCACCCGGCGGCAGTTCTTTTTCTCCGTGAAAAAATACTTCCGCGATCGTCTCCGCCGTTCCCGCGTGAAAGTGCACACGCGCGCCCTGCTTCATTTTTCGCGCGGATGACAAAAGTTCCAGGCGAACGTCGATGCGGCGCGTCTTCCGGAATTTTCCCGGCGTCGCCAGCACCATTCCGCGCTTCAGCGCGGTGTGCTCGATTCCCGCAAGATTCACGGCCGTCCGCTGTCCCGGCATGGCGCGCTCCACGCTTTTTCCGCCGGACTGTACGCCGCGCACCCGCAGCCGCTCGCCGCGCGGAAATAATTCCACTTCATCGCCCGGGCCCACGCTTCCGGAAATCAGCGTACCCGTTACCACGGATCCGAATCCTTTCATCGCAAACGCGCGATCAATCGGCAGCCGGAAGTATCGCGTTGCATCCTTCGCGGACGCGTTTGCCGCCGCATCGCTCAGTGCTTTTTTCAGTCCGTCGAGTCCGGCTCCTGTTTTCGCGCTTACCGGCACAATCGGCGCCTGCTCGAGGAACGATCCTCGCAGGAATTCTTCCGCCTCCATTCGCACGAGCTCCAGCGTTTCGCTGTCCACCATGTCGCTCTTTGTGAGCGCCACAACTCCGCGCTTCACTCCCAGCAATCGGCAAATATCGAAATGCTCGCGCGTCTGCGGCTTGATGGATTCGTCCGCCGCGATCACCAGCAGTAGTACGTCAATTCCCGCTGCGCCCGCGAGCATGTTGCTCACGAACCGCTCGTGCCCCGGCACATCCACAAAACCGAAGCACACGTCATTTTCTTCCAGAAACGCAAAACCCAAATCAATCGTGATTCCCCGGCGCTTCTCTTCGGCAAGACGATCCGGATGCGTACCGGTCAGCGCTTCGACCAGCGTCGACTTGCCGTGGTCGATGTGTCCGGCCGTGCCAACAATTACGCTCTTCGTCGAAGTAGACATGGATGCAGGTGCGCACCGTATTGCGCCGCTTTGGATGCTACTGGAGGAAAGAATCGGGGGTCAAACTGTAGAAACTACTTCGCGGCGGCGATTTCGTCGACGATGGCTTGCGCCGCCGCTCGCGGATCGGACGCCGCGAGAATTGGCCTGCCAACTACAAGGAAGTCCGCACCCGCGCGAATGGCTTGTGTGGGCGTTGCTGTGCGCGCTTGATCGTCCGGCTTGGATGATGGTGATTTTTCCTGGGGCCGAACACCTGGCGTAACGATCAAGAAATCCCGGCCGCAAGCCTTTCGAATGGCCTTGGCTTCCTGGACGGAAGCGACGACACCATCGACTCCCGCTTTTTTTGCAAGCTGCGCCAACTTAACCACGCGCAGCTTGGGGACGCCGCCGATTCCGACGTCCTTCATGGCCTTATGATCCATGCTCGTCAAGAGCGTCACTGCCAGCAAACGCGGCCGGTCGGCCCCCATGGGCACGCCTGCGCTGATGGCCTGCACCGCGGCTTCGAGCATGGCCTTGCCGCCGAGCGCGTGCACGTTGACGAGCTGCACTCCCGACATCGCCGCGGAGGAAAGAACGGCGCCGGCAACGGTGTTGGGTATGTCGTGGAATTTCAGGTCGAGAAAAATACCAGTGCCCAGTGCGGCGACTTCCTTAACGGCAGCGGGACCCGCGGCCGTGAAGAGCTGGTTGCCGATCTTGAACATGCCCACAAGATCGGCAACCTGCTTTGCGAATTTCAGCGCAGTGGATAAAGAATCGAAATCGAGAGCGATAATCAGGCTGCTGCGGGGATGGGCGTCGAAGGTCAAGGTCATAGTTGACCCCGACTCCCTCGGGGTCAGTGCTTCTCGGGTAGTGCCATCAACTCGAGCCGGACCTGGCTCACGCCGGAATGGATCAAGCCGATTTTCCGGGCGACACGATAGGATACATCAATTTCGCGTCCTTCTTGATAGGGACCCCGGTCATTGATGCGTACCAACTCAAACTTTCCGTTCCGTGTGTTCACCACGCGGACGAGGGAGCCAAAAGGAAGGTTGGGGTGCGCCGCTGTGAGGGCTTCGCAGTCGAAGCGCTCGCCGTTGGCGGTTTTGCGCCCGTTGAACCCGGGGCCGTACCAACTGGAATTACCCACCCAGGACTTAATCGGCTTCACGGGATGATTCAGATGTGCTACGAGGGGTGCCTCCATCGCCGGAGCGATGAGGAACATAAGAAGTACCCAGCGCAGTGCAGCCCAGCTCATGAAAAGTCGATGTCTCATAGTGTGTTCTTTGTGCTACTCGGATCCAAAAAAGTGTAGCAAAAAAGAGTCATTATGTCAACCATTTTCTGCGAGGAATTTGTCCCTTATCTCATTCAAAGTAAACGTTTTAGCTTCAAATAGTACGTTCGTAAGGGCTTCAACAAGTCGCTGACTGGCCCTCGGGTCAGTAAAGCTGGCCGTCCCGACCTGTACTGCCGAAGCGCCTACAGCCAGGTAATCAAGCACGTCTTCGACCGTCTCGACCCCTCCAAGGCCTATGATTGGTGACTTAACGGCCTTCTTCGTTTCCCAAACGAGCCTCAAAGTAATGGGTTTAATCGCCGGACCCGACAACCCACCGGTTGGGTTTCCCAAGCGGGACTTTCCGGAGCGGAAATCGATGGCCATGGCGGGATAAGTATTTGCCACGGTCACGGCATCCGCTCCAGCCTCTTCGGCGGCCCGGGCGATAAGCCCAATGTCTGTAACAAGAGGGGAAAGTTTGACCCAGAGGGGCCTCTTGGAGGCGGCCTTCCGGGCGGCCCCGACGACTTCGGCTACTAGGGCGGGATCGCTGCCAAACTGCATTCCACCTTTCTTGACGTTGGGGCAGGAGACGTTGAGTTCGTAGCCGGCGAGCCCCTCGGCATCCTCCAAGACCCGGATCACCTCGACGTAGTCCTCAAGGGTGTAGCCAAAGACGTTGGCGATGGTGGCCGTATCGAATTTTCGCAGTACCGGGAGTTTTTCGGCCACAAAGGCGCGGACCCCCACATTCTGGAGCCCGACGGCATTGAGCATCCCGGAAGGAGTTGGGTATAGCCGGGGGGCGGGGGCGCCTTCGATGGGTTCGCGGGAAAGGCCCTTGGTGACGAAGCCTCCGAGGCGGTTCAGGTCAACAAGGTGGGCAAATTCGAGGCCGTAGCCGAAGGTTCCACTGGCGGCGAGAATAGGATTCCGCAGGCGCAACGCGCCAATTTTTATGCTGAGGTCAACGGCGCCAGCGGAGCTCACTTCGTGCAAAAGGATACCACGAAGCCATCCTGGACCCCCGCAAAATCTGACGGTCACCGCAGTTTCCGGTTTGCCGGTTAACAGGAGTCGGGCCGCGGCCCAGTCAGCTAGCCGGCGATAGAGAGACGAATCGAAAGACATCTATCGCGAAGGGCAATCCAATCCAAATTTTAGGATCACATCGATTGAGTCTTTGAGAGGGTTTTCCTTCGCAAACTTCCATTCCCGAACAGCAGCAGCAGCAACATCTCTCAGGAGTGGGTGCCCTGAAATAACCTGCACATCCCTGACAAGACCCGTCTGTGCGTCGAGCAACGCAACTAGATGAACTTCTCCTTCGATCCTAGTTTGCTTTGCGAGTGGAGGGTACATCGGGAGTTGATATTGTTTCAAATTAGGTGGAGCCGACCCAACAAACTCGACGGTCCACGGGTCGGTTTCCTTTACAGGTCCGGGGTATTCCTTCAACTGTGATTCGAGGTGGCTTCCATTTGCGAACCCTCGATCATAAATCCCTGATTTTATGGCAGGAACAACCTCTGCACCGAGTGCCTGAAACGCCGCATCTTGGCTAGCGGAGGCATGGTAGAAAGAAAAATTCCGACCAAAAGAGCGTCGTTGAACGCTGTATGCCAAGTCCCAGAGCGAGGCCACTCTCGGACTTGTTCTCTTCAATTTCTTAAAATCCACCGTCTCAGGATAGGGAAGTTCGAAAACTTGCTGCGTCCTACCGCACATAGCCACGATGCTATGGCTGGCAGTGTCCTCGATGGAGGTAACACCACGCGGTTGAGCAGCGTTGATTGCCGATTCAACAGCCGCAACATTCAAAGAGCAAAGAGCAACGCCCGCTACCTTCTTGGGGGATGCGTTCGTAAGCAAGTGGTCGGCAGCCTGGACAGTTATACCTGGGCAAGATGAATTCAGTGGAGCGATCCGAATTCCCCGAACCAGCACGTCCTTGCCTTGAGACTTCACCTCAAGGACGTATTCATACTTGAAGGGAGATGCATCCGAAACGACGTGCGTCACGATGTAGAAGCCTTTCAACTCCTTTTCTTCGTGGGTTTGAGCCTCAACTCGAAGAACTAAGCCCCCGCACATGAAGAAGGTTGCAAAGCAAGCCGCAAAGGAGCGCAGGATCATGGCAAACCTCAAATCCTCCGATTTTCCAAGGAGGTCATCTTACTGGGTCTTGGCCTGTTTAGTGCCGATAGGTATTGTGCAGATTTGCAAGTCGTCGGAGCAAATCTTTCTTGAACATTTCCGAACGCGGTAGGTTGCATCACGGATTTGTGTTTTTGGCCGATGCGAGAGGTTTCTTCAGGGCTTCGGAGAGGACGTGGCCGTCGCGGGAGGAGAGGGTGATTCCGCAGAGGGCGGCGAAGGTTGGGGCGATGTCGGCGGGGGTGATGGGTTGGAAGTATTGGCCGGGCTGGATGCCGAAGCCAATCAGGAGGACGGGGACGTGCTGATCGTAGTTGTAGGGGACGCCGTGGCCCGTGCCGTAGGAGCGCGGTTTTCCGAGGGGAGTGCCGTCCAGGAGCCAGTACGGTTTTGGCAGGACGAATAGATCGCCGCTGCGGCCGGGGAAATAACTATTCGCGAAAGCACGGTGCGCGGGACTTTGGGTGGAGCTTTGGGGCGTGGCGGGGCGGTCGCGCAATTCTTCGGCGCGATAGACGGCAGCGACGCCGGGGACGGTTCGAATGGCGTCCAATACCGCATTCATGGCGTTCGAATCGGCTGCCAACTTTTCATAAACGCCGGTGGCGAAATAAACGTCGCTGCCGGAGATACGCGCCACCGCAGGCTTGGCATAGTTGAAAGATTCGAGCGCCTTCTCGATGTGCTCCTGCACTTTGGGCAGATGGAGCACGCCAGCGTCGGCGCCAGTTTTTTGCATGTCTTCGGGAATCGGCACGACGCCGTGATCGGCGCTCAGGGCTACAACGTAATTTCCGCGGCCGACTCTCTGATCCAGATGCGCGAAAAGGTTGCCGAGGTCTTTGTCCAGACGCACGAGAATGTCCTGGATTTCGCGGCTGCGGGGGCCGAATTCGTGGCCGACGTAGTCCACGGAAGAATAGCTGACGGCGAGAAAATCGGTTCCGTTCGAATTGCCCAACTTTAGAGCGTCAACGGCTTTTTCGGCGAGTTCCGTCAGGGCGGTGTCGGCGTAGGGGCTCGAGGCCCATTGCTCGTAATAGGCGCTGTCCGGTTCACCGACGCCTGTCTTTCCGCGCAGGGGGTGGGGAAACGTGAGATCCCAACCGTCGGGAGGGACGGCACCTAGAGCCTTCTCTCCGTACCAGTAGGCGCTCGCCGGGAGGGAAAGCGACCAGGTCTTGCCGAAGTCCGCTTTCGCCGGATGCGCCTTGGCTTGTTCTTCGATGAAAGGCATCGTGCCGTACGGGCTCGAGGTGACCCACGCGCCGCCGTCGAACCAGGTGGCCGCATCGGCTTTGTGTCCAGCCATGGTGATAGCCGCGCGGGCCTTCAGGGAAAACGTCACGATGCGCGTTGCTCCACTGGTCTGAAACTTCAATTCTTCGGCAAACGAGGGCACGGCCATCCGCCAGGCGGTGTCCGCGCCTTTCGGAGTGGCGCCGGCGTAGCCGATGTTCTTTACGCTGGGATCCGGGTCGGAGGTGCAGGTCACCATTTTTTGCTCGTTGCGATCCCACCAGGCGTTGGCGACCATGCCATGAGTGGAAGGGAAAGCACCGGTCGAGATTGTGGAGTGGCCCACACAGGTTTCCGTGGCCGCGTAAGGATAGCCCGCCGGTCCATTGACCGAGGAATTTGTCCACGTAGTCGCCACGCATCTGGTCGACGACGAGGAGGACGACCAGCTTGGGCCTTGCGGGAGCTTGCGACGTCTTGGGAGCGGCCGCGCGAGCCGGCGGGGCCTGGGCCGCGGTGCACGGAACAAACGAAATGCTGCCAGCGAGAAAAAATGCCGCCACAGCCATCCCGCGCTGGAACAGAATGCGCTTCCAGATGAATCTGCTCGGAACCATAGCCTATGCCGCCTCCTAAATCCGCCCAAGAGTCTACTACGACCGTGTTACGGTTCGACGATCGCGGACTGGATTGGCCGGAGCGCGGGCAGGAATGATAGGATTACCCGACCATGCGCATCGTCGAAAAGAACCAATTGATGTCCGCGCCGGAAATCGACCGCACGTTGCAGCGGTTGGCGCACGAAATCGTCGAGAAGAGCGGCGGGACGAAAAACCTGGCGCTAATTGGGATCGTGAGGCGCGGAGTGCCTCTAGCGCAGCGGATTGCGCAGGCGATGCGCGGGATCGACGGGGTGGAAGTGCCCGTGGGCGTGCTGGACATTACGCTGTACCGCGACGACCTTTCGAAAGTGGCACCGCAAGCGGTGCTGCGCTCCTCGGACATTCCGTTTGGCGTTGATAACATGGACCTTGTCCTGGTGGATGACGTCTTGTACACGGGCCGGACGATTCGCGCGGCGATGAACGGGCTATTTGACCTGGGCCGGCCGAAGCGCGTTTCGCTCTGCGTGCTCATCGAGCGCGGCCATCGCGAGATGCCGATCGAGGCGCAGTATGTCGGCCGAGGCGTGCAGACCAGCGACACGGAAATTATCGAGGTTCGCCTGCGCGAGATCGACAAAGAGGAACGGGTCGTTCTGGTGGACCGAGTGGAATAGTTTTGGGATGGGCGTTCGAATGACCCGATTACGTTCAGAGAAGGGACATTGACTCACCGCTTCCGCGATTTGCTGGCTCTTGAACCGCTCACGGCGGAGGAACTCGGCTTTCTTCTCGATCAAAGCAAGCCTTTTCAGGAAATTCAGAAGCATCCGCTGAAAAAATTGGCGACGCTGCGCGGGAAGACGGTGGCGCTGGCGTTCTTCGAAACGTCGACGCGCACGCGCATCAGCTTTGGGACGGCGGCATCGCGGCTCGGCGCGGACACCATGAATTTGCAGGCGGAGGCGTCAAGCCTGAAAAAGGGGGAGACGCTGCTCGACACGGTCTTCAATCTGAATGCCATGAAGCCGGATTGCCTGGTGATGCGGCACGCGGCTTCCGGCGCGCCGGATTACGTGGCGCGGCATCTGGACATTCCCGTAGTGAACGCGGGGGACGGCACGCACGAGCATCCTTCGCAGGGCTTGCTGGATGCACTGACAATTCGCGACCGGCTCGGAACAATTAAGAATCTCAACGTCACCATCCTCGGCGATATTCTGCACAGCCGGGTGGCGCGTTCGAACGTTCATCTGCTGGGGAAATTCGGATGCAAGTTCACTCTGTGCGGGCCGGCGATGTGGGTTCCGCGCGAGCTGGAAGAAATCGCGCCGGGGACGGCGATTCGCTGCGTCTACCGGATCGAAGAGGCGCTGGAAGGCGCGCACGTCATCATCATGCTGCGCGTGCAGACCGAGCGGCTGAACGACCCGCCGCTTTCCGCCAGCGATTACATCCTTCTCTATCAACTCAACGCGGAGCGGCTTCGCCGCGCCAGCGCGGATGCCATCGTCCTGCATCCCGGCCCCATCAACCGCGGCATCGAGATCAGTCCGGAAGTCGCCGACGGGCCGCAGTCGTGCGTGCTCGAACAGGTGACCAACGGCGTCGCGGTGCGGATGGCGATTCTCTATTTATTGACCAGCGGCGCTACGGAGGGTGACGCTCATCCCGCGCTCGAAGTGAAACCCAAGGAATCCGCCAATGCTACTGATTAAGAACGGGCGCGTGGTCGACCCGGCGTCAAGGACGGACGCAGCTCTCGACGTACTGCTAGATGGGGAAAAGATAAAGGAAGTTGGGCCGGCGGGGAAAATCGCCGTACCGGCTGACGCGGACGTTTTTGACGCCAGCGGCCTGATCGTCGCTCCCGGTTTTATCGATATGCACGTGCACCTGCGCGAGCCGGGGCAGGAATCTTCCGAAACCATCGAAACAGGCACACGGGCGGCGGCGCGTGGCGGATTCACGGCCGTCTGCTGCATGCCGAATACGAAGCCGGCTATGAAAGAAGCGGGGATCGTCGGCGTTTCGGATGACGGAAAACCGATCGCCACGGCAAAGCTGGCTCGGCAGGTGATGGATTATTGCCGGTCGCTGGATCTTCCGGTGATCGAGCATTCGGAAGACGTTTCGCTGGCAGCGGGAGCGGTGATGCGCGAGGGAGTCACTTCAACACGCCTTGGCTTGCGTGGGATGCCGGCGGAGGCGGAATCCGTTTGCGTGGCGCGCGATGTGCAGCTCGCGGAGTTGACTGGGGCGCGGCTGCATGTAGCGCATCTTTCGGCGAAGGCGTCACTCGAGCAAGTTCGGTGGGCGAAATCGCGCGGGCTGCGCGTCACGTGCGAAGTTACACCGCATCATTTCACTCTGATCGATGAAGACGTGCAGTACGATTCGAGGTTCAAGATGAATCCGCCGCTGGCGGCGCGGGAAGACCGGGAAGCACTGCTGGCTGGATTGGCGGACGGAACGGTGGATGCGATTGCTACGGATCACGCTCCGCACGAGCCTGCTTTGAAAGATGTGGAGTTCGATCGCGCCCCCTTCGGGATTCTGGGATTCGAAACGGCGCTGGCGCTGGCGCTGGAACAATTGGTGCAGAGCGGGCGGCTTTCGCTGATGCGAATGGTGGAGCTTTTCACGACGGGTCCGGCGCGCGTACTCGGCATTGAACGCAAGATCGCGGCGGGGCAGCCCGCCGACCTGACCATTTTCTCGGCCGAACGCGGTTGGACCTACAACGTGAAAGAATCGCCCAGCAAATCGCGCAACTCACCCTTCGACGGCCGGAACTTTAAGGGCGGACCGACGGCCACCATCGTCGCGGGCCGCGTCGTATATAAGCGATAAGAAACAAAACGCAGAGACACAGAGACCGCAGAGAACTTCATTGCGGAATGCAGGGAACCGAGGTCGATCTCAGTGGGCGGTGGGTTCGGC
>WNFD01006777.1_pt1 | contig 11424 bp, 11 predicted proteins | sample 5400491 | NCBI WGS metagenome assembly WNFD01 (sample SAMN13153343, study PRJNA577476) | soil metagenome | isolation source: 120 cm saprolite under Douglas fir tree site 2 hole 2 replicate 2 | place: USA:California | collected 2015-04-18 | reverse complement strand
ATTATTCATGCCGATTTCCTTGCGAAGTGTATCCAGGGCCGCTCTGCCCGGTCGGACGCCTGAAAGGCACGGATCTCGTCGTCGCGCTGCAGCGTCAATGCGACTTCGTCGAGACCCTCGAGAAGTCCGGCGCGCCGGCGTGGATCGATCTCGAAACTGTGTCGCTTACCGGAGGGCGACGTGATAGTCTGTTCCTGCAGGTCGATGCCGATACGTCCGGCGCCCTGGGTGTTCGCGACCTCCGCAGCAAGCCCGTCGACAATCTCCTTATCCACAACGATCGGGAGGACTCCGTTCTGAAAACAGTTGGCGAAAAAAATGTCGCCGAAGCCCGAGCCGATGATGGCGCGGATGCCCATCTCCTGCAGCGACCACACCGCGGCTTCACGGGAGGAGCCGCAGCCGAAGTTCGGTCCGGTGACAAGGATTTCCGCCTGCCGGTAGGGCTCGCGGTTCAGAATGAATTCGGGGTTTTCCGAGCCGTCCGGCAGATAGCGCAGGGCGCCGAACGCCCATTTGCCGATATTGCCGCGAACCGAGTTTCCAACGATGCGATCGATGCGGATAATGACGTCGGTATCAATGTTGGTTCGCATGATCGGCGCAGCGATCGCCGTCAGTTTGGTGAATGGTTTCGGCATCTAACGCTCCATGGTCCGCACGTCGGCAATTGCGCCTGCTATCGCTGCTGCCGCCGCCGTAGCCGGACTCGCCAGATGGGTACGGGCACGCGGGCCCTGGCGGCCGATGAAATTGCGATTCGACGTCGAGACCGAGCGCTGGCCGGGAGGTACGGTTTCGCCATTGGCGGCAAGGCACATCGAGCATCCGGGCTCGCGCCATTCGAAACCTGCATCGGTGAAAAGCTTGTCGAGTCCTTCGGCAACGGCATCCCGCTTGACCGTCTCCGAGCCCGGCACGACCCAGGCGCGCACGCCGGGCGCAACCTTGCGGCCACGCACGACCTCGGCGGCGGCACGTAAATCGCTCAACCGGCTATTGGTGCAAGACCCGATGAAAACCCAATCGACCGGCGTGCCGATGATCGGCGCTCCAGCCTCGAGACCCATGTAATCGAGTGCGGTTTCGATCGCGGCGCGGCGCGCTGGATCGGCGATCGCCTGCGGATCTGGCACATGGCCATCGATCCCGATGACGTGTTCCGGGCTGATGCCCCAGGTCACCTGTGGAATGATCTTTTCGACATCGATGACGACCTCCCGGTCGAACACGGCGTCGGCATCGCTCGGCAGCTGGCGCCACGCCTTGACGGCCCGCTCCCACATCTCGCCTTGCGGCGCATAGCGCCTGCCGCGGATGTAATCATATGTCTTCTCGTCCGGCGCGATCAGGCCCATTTTGGCGCCAAGTTCAATCGAAAGATTGCAGATGGTAAGCCGCCCTTCGATCGGCATACCTCTGATAGCACTGCCGGCATATTCGACGGCATAGCCGGTACCGCCGGCTGCACCGATGTGGCCAATCAACGCGAGGATGAGATCCTTGGCGGTCACGCCGAATGGCAATCGGCCCTCGAACATCACGCGCATGGTTTTTGGCCGGCGCTGGATGATCGCCTGCGTTGCCAGCACATGCGTCAGTTCGCTGGATCCGATACCGAAGGCCAGGGCGGCCAGCCCGCCATGGGTGCAGGTATGGCTGTCGCCGCAGACGATGAGACAACCGGGAAGGCTGAGGCCAAGCTCGGGTCCGATGACATGGACGATGCCCTGACCGGGCTCGTCGATATCGAACATCTCGATCCCGTTGGCGGAGGTTTCGACCCTCAGCGCCGCCAGCAGCTCCTGCCCAATCTTGATGGTTCCGGCCCGCCCGCGCGCCGTCGAAATCGCGTGATCGGGCGTCGCGAACGTCAGTTCCGGATTGTGGACCGACAGATTACGGCTCTTGAGATCGAGCAGGCCGCGCGAGCCGCCGAGATCGTGCAGCAAATGACGATCGACATGTAGGAGATCGGTATCATCGCCAATTTGAGCGATGACATGCTGGTCCCAGATTTTGGCCAGCATCGTTCGGCAGGGCTGTTCCAACAGCATGTCCTCCCTGTTCGCCGGGCCGCAACTCCGCCGCTAACCGCCGTTTTGCGCGGCTTATGTTCAGGCCTCAAAAACTTGCCCGTATCAAAGCATAGTAGGCCGCTATTCGGCTAGGCCTTACGCCGAAAGATGGTCGCTTGACAGGACATGAAATCGCCTCGGCAACCTGATCGTGCAAGTCCGCCTTGAACCCTTGTTCGTTTCGGAGCGACACAATCTCGTGCCGGGTCCGCCGGTGCATTGGCATGCAGGGGTACCATGGAAGACCTGCTCGAATTCCTGTTCGGCGCCAGCGGGCGCCTCAATCGGGCCAAATACTGGCGCTCGTTCCTCATCTATCTCGTCGCGGGGCTGTTGGCCGCCGTGATCCTGTTCACCGCCGCTGGTATCGCCGCGCCGATCTTCATCATCATGGTCGTCCTCGTCCTCATCCCGTGGCTGCTTTGGGGATTCTCCATTACCACGGAGCGGCTGCATGATCGCGACAAGAGCGCGTGGTGGCTGTTGGTGTTCTACGGGCTTCCGGCAGCGCTTGGCGAGCTTGCGAAAGCTGCATGGTTTGCGGAGCCCGCAGGAACAGTGCTGCATTCCATCCTGGCCCTGGCAGGTTTTGCACTTTCGATCTGGGGATTTGTTGAAATCGGATGCCTGGGCGGCACCGTCGGGTCGAACACATATGGGCCCGACCCGCTCTCAAGAGCTAAACGACCGGGCTGAACAATAAATGCAAAGCTTGTGGATCAGATGCGGGCGAGTTGTCGACCCTGCGAAACGCAAGCATCGAATGCTCACAGCCCCCAAAAACGCAAAAAAAGCCCGATGGCCGTTAGGCCACCGGGCGAGTCTTGTAATTTCGGGGAGTATGCCACGCGCTATATCGCGCCATGAGGGCACGGTTCAAACGCTCAAGTCATTACCGTGTATCCGGAACTGGAAGTAATGCACCCGTCGCAGTCACTGTTACATCACAACGGCTGGCAGCCGGTTATAGGAGTGATCACGCGCGTTCATTTAATGGATTTGCGCCAATACAGCGTATTCGGCCAGGCCCATGCATACTGCGGCTGATACAGCCGATAGCCGGCCCGGATAAAGTTGTTAGCGGAGGCGAGGTTGTCGGTGGTATCCGAAACGATGCAACACCATCCATTGTGTCGCGCACGCGATTCCAGTGCGCGCATCAGGCGCAATTGAAGAGCGTTGCCGCAGTGCTTTTTCAGTACGCCGACACGGCAGAAGTATCCCGCGTTGTATGCGCGGGTGGACGCAACGACGCCGGCAAAGCCGACTGGCATTCTCTCGTCAAAGGCGAGCCACCAATGCCCCTGATCAAATTCCGGAATGGGAGCGCCGTCAAAGAATGTCAGGCGGTGAAGGTCTGCGAGCGTATCCGCGATTTCTTCGTCATGGCCGTCGACCTCGCGGATCCTGTACATCGGCAAGACCTTCTACATCCCGCTTCGCAACTGCGCTGATTTTTTCGTCCGGCACCGAAACCAGCGCCGCGCTGGGCTTCCTGACGGTATTGGACTGCTGAGGTCATGGCCGCGTGCGGTGCAAAGAAATAACGCTCTGCTTCTTTTTTGCGCAAAGCGGATAGGCCCGCGCATATTGGCTATCGCCGGCCCCAATCCCATATCGGCAAAACACCGGTCCGAAGCGGCGCGTTGCATCAAAAATTCGCCGCAGTTCCGAAACTTCGGCGGGCGAACTTCGTTGCAGCTGTGCGGAGATCCAGATGGCCCAAACAAATACGGCGAAACGAAGCAGGAATCCCCTCCCGGTACCCGGCAAGATTTCGGTAGCGATGACCGTCAACGGCGTCGAAACCACCCTCGAAGTTGCACCGTGGACCACTTTGCTGGACGCATTGCGGGATCATCTCGACCTGACCGGCACCAAAAAGGGCTGTGACCACGGCCAGTGTGGCGCGTGCACGGTGCTGGTAGACGGGCGGCGCGTCAATTCCTGCCTCACGCTCGCCGTGATGAAGGATGGCGCCGAGGTCACCACAATCGAAGGGCTGGCGACGGAGGGCGCGCTGCATCCCCTGCAGCAGGCGTTCATCGACCATGACGCGTTCCAGTGCGGCTATTGCACGCCGGGCCAGATCTGCTCGGCGGTGGGCTTGATCGCCGAAGGCAAGGCGAAAAACGCCGACGAAATCCGGGAATTGATGAGCGGTAACATCTGCCGCTGCGGCGCTTATCCAAACATCGTGGCGGCGATCCAGCAGGCGATGAACAAGATAGGCGTCAAGCCATGATCAATTTCCAGTATGCGCGGGCCGACGACGTGGCCGACGCGGTTCGCCGGATCTCTGCCGACCCGACCGCCAAATTCATCGCGGGCGGCACCAACCTCATCGATCTGATGAAAGAGGATGTCGAACGCCCTTCCCGGCTGATCGACATCTCGCGGCTGCCGCTCAAATCCGTGGAGGAGACGGCAGATGGAGGGGTGCGCATCGGTGCGCTCGTGCCGAATTCCGACCTCGCCTGGCATCCTTTGATAGAGCAGCGCTATCCCCTGCTCTCAAGCGCCATCCTGGCGGGTGCGTCGCAGCAGTTGCGCAACATGGCCTCAACGGGCGGAAATCTGCTGCAGCGCACGCGCTGTTTTTACTTCTACGACACGGCGACCCCATGCAACAAGCGCAAGCCGGGCTCTGGATGTTCGGCAATTGACGGCATCAACCGGATCAGCGCAATCCTCGGGACCAGCGAGGCCTGCATCGCAACGCATCCTTCCGATATGTGTGTCGCGCTCGCCGCGCTTGAAGCCAAGGTGCATGTAGCAGGTCCCAAGGGAGAACGCGTGATCGCGTTCAATGATTTCCATCGGCTGCCCGGAAACACGCCGCAACTCGATACCAGCCTGCAACCGAACGAGATCGTCATCGCGGTCGAACTTCCGGCGCAGAACTTCTCGAAGAACTACTCCTACCTGAAGATCCGCGATCGCCTCTCCTATGCCTTCGCACTGGTTTCAGTCGCGGCCGCACTGGAACTCGAAGGCGGTACGATCAGGCAAGCGCGCCTGGCGCTCGGCGGCGTCGCCCACAAGCCCTGGCGGGACGCAACGGCCGAAACCGCGCTGCGCGGAAAGCCGGCAAACCAGGCGACCTTCACGCATGCGGCAGACCTCCTCTTGCGCGACGCCAAGGGCTTCGCGCACAACACCTTCAAGATCGAGCTGGCGCGCCGCAGCATCGTTCGGGCGCTGACCCAGGCAGCGCAGGCGACGCCACAATCGCAGTCCGACAAGAAAATCCGATGAGCATGTCATGGTGAATTACATCGGCACTGCCACTCCACGCGTCGACGGCCGCGCCAAGGTCACTGGTGAAGCCAAATATGCCGGCGAATTCAACATCAGCGGCCTCGCCTATGGCAGCGTCATCGAATCGACGATCCCGAAGGGCCGCATCGCGCGCATCGACACCAGCGAGGCGCTCCGCGTCGAAGGCGTGCTCGACGTGCTCACCCACGAGAACCGCCCCCGCATGGCCGGCGCGGATGATGCCTGGAAGGACGATGTCGCGCCGGAAGAGGGTTCGCCGTTCCGCCCACTCTACGACGACAAGATCAGGTTCAGCGGCCAGCCGATCGCGCTGGTGCTGGCGGAAGAATGGGAGATCGCGCGCTACGCTGCCTCGCTCGTACGCATCGAGTGCGAAAAGCAGCCATTCGTCACCGACCTGTATAATCAGCGCGATCAGGCGTTTGTCGTCAAGAAACCCGATAAGCCGCGCGGCAACGTCAAGAGAGCATATGCGGCAGCTGATCTGCGTCACGAGGCCGAATATTTCATTCCGACCGAGAATCACAACCCAATGGAATTATTCGCCTCCACCGTGACGTGGGACGGCGGCGGCAAGCTCACGGTTTATGACAAGACGCAGGGCGTGCAGAATGTGCAGCGCTATCTGTGCAACGTGTTCAAAAAGAAGGCGGACGATTTGCGCGTGATATCGCCGTTCGTGGGCGGGGCGTTCGGCTCAGGGCTCCGCCCGCAATATCAAGTGGTGCTGGCTGTTCTGGGGGCGCTGGCGCTGAAGCGCTCGGTACGTCTCGTGCTGACGCGCCAGCAGATGTACGGGCTAGGCTACCGGCCAGCCACCATTGAGCGCCTTGCGCTCGGTGCGAAGGCGGATGGAACGCTTGACGCGGTCACCCACGAGGCGATCGCTGTCACGTCACAATTCGAAGATTTCTCCCGCAACGATACCGGCTGGTCGGCATTGCTCTACAAGTCTGCCAACGCGAACTACCTGCACAGGCTGGCACGGCTCGACGTTCCCACCTCCAGCGACATGCGCGCGCCTGGCGCCGCCACCGGCGTTTATGCTCTCGAAAGCGCGATGGACGAGCTTGCGGTGGCCTTAAACCTCGACCCGGTCGAGCTGCGTCTGCGCTGCTATTCGGATCGGGATCAGAACGAGGACGTTCCCTACACTAGCAAGCAGCTGCGCGAATGCTACCGCCAAGGCGCAGATGCCTTTGGCTGGGACAAGCGGAAGCCGGAGCCGCGCTCGATGCGCGACGGCAGCGAACTTGTAGGCTGGGGCATGGCGACCGGCGTCTGGGAAGCACTGCAGATGCCCGTGGCCGCTCGCATCGTGCTGACCGCGAACGGACACGCGGAAGTATCCTGCGCGGCTTCCGATATCGGCACCGGCACATACACGATCATGGCGCAAGTCGCGGCCGACACGCTCGGCCTGCCGCTCGAGAACATTACCGTCAAGCTCGGCGATTCCACCCTGCCGCAAGCCCCGGTGGAAGGCGGATCGTGGATGGCGGCCTCAGCCTCGCACGCGGTCGCGACGACGGCCAAAGAGATTCGCAAGGAACTGCTGGCTTTGGCGAAGGCAATGAAGAATTCACCGCTGGCAGGCGCAAAACTTGAAGACGTCGTGCTTGCGGACGGCAAAGTTGTCAGCAAGCACGACGAGGGCCGCGCGGTCTCGATCGCCGATGCGATGCGGCATGCCGCGGTAGACAGGATCGAAAAGCAGAAGACCAACAGCTTCCCGGACGACACTTCGCACGCGCGCAACACGCATTCGGCGGTATTCGTCGAGGTAAAGGTGGATGAGCAACTCGGCGTCATCCGCGTTACGCGCGTCGTCAGCGCGATCGCGGCCGGGCGGATCCTGAACACCCAGACCGCGCACAGCCAGGTCATGGGCAGTGTCGTGGGCGGCATCGGCATGGCGCTGCATGAGGAGACGCTGTACGACCACAGGTTCGGCCGCATCATGAATGCCAACATCGCCGAGTACCATGTGCCGGTGAACGCGGACGTGCAGGATATCAAGGTGATCTTCGTCGACGAACCGGACGAAGTAATCAATCCGCTCGGTATCAAGGGGCTGGGTGAGATTGGCATCGTCGGCGTTGCGGCCGCTATTGCAAACGCGGTCTATCACGCGACGGGAAAACGCGTGCGTGATCTGCCGATTACACTGGACAAGTTGCAGCGTTAGCGACGCCTGCGAGGCGCAGAGAGTTGATGAGCAGCTTACAACAGATGGCTATCCTGGAGACCTGACGCCAGAACTATTTGAGGCATCGCCGGGCTTTCTCGATTTCCTTGTCGGAAATTCCCTTGGAACGCGCCCATGTTTCCACAGCCGCCTCGCCATATTGGGCGACGGCCTTCCTGACCATCCAGCAGGGAATGGTGTGCGCGGGGACTGAAAACAGCAGTGCCGCCACCAACAAACAGGCGCGGATCATTTACCGAGCATGACCTTGACGCCGAGCCACACCGCCCCGACAAGCCCGGTAACGATAATCGTAATCACCGCCTTGAACGTATAGCTCTGCGCCTGCTCGACGCTCTTGCGCCAGCGCCGCAGATGCTGAAAGTCCGCCCGCAGCTCGATTCTGTGAATCAGTTCGAGAGCGCCGTCATCGCCATTCTCGATCGGTTGTGTGGCCTTGCCCCAGCCGCGGTCCAGAATGGCGTTGGCCGCGGATACCCGTGCTGTCGCCGTTGCATCCTTGCTTCGCATGACGCCGACAAGGACATTGAGCGCGGTCTTGGTATGGCTGCGTGCCAGCGAGCGGATTTCGGTGAGGGTTTTGGGCATCTGGAATTTGCGTTTCCCAAGCCAGCCGCGCGCCGCGTCGCGGGAATCGGGTGGCGCATTGCGATCTCATGTCGGACAACACTCTTGACACGCCTTCCGATGAAGTCTCGGCCAACGCTCATGGAGGGTCGATGTCAATGGCGGCGAAACCGAACGGCGGGTGGCACCCCTATGAATCACCGCATGAACAGAGGCGAGTGGCTCGCGCTGTTGCTGCTGTCTGTTCTATGGGGCGGTTCATTTTTCTTTGCGGCAGTCCTGATCAAGACGCTGCCGCCCTTCACGATTGTGTTCCTGCGCGTTGCATTGGCCGCCGTGATCCTGAACGCGTTGGTGAAAGCTGTCGGAATGAAAATGCCCGGCGGCAGGCCGGTTTGGCTCGCGTTTTCGCAATGGGCCTGCTCAGCAACGCTGTCCCGTTTTGTCTCGTGGTCTGGGGCCAGAGCCACATCGCCTCCGGGTTGGCAGCGATATTGAATGCCACCACGCCAATATCGACGGTCATGGTGGCTCACTTACTGACCGACGACGAAAAAATGACCGGCAACCGCTTTCTGGGCGTCGCGATCGGATTCTTCGGAGTGGTGGTCTTGATCGGCCCGGATTCATTGAAGGGGCTGGGAACGAATGTATTGGCGCAAGTCGCAGTTCTAACCGCGGCAGTATTTTACGCTTTCGCGGGGGTGTACGGCCGTCGTTTCAAAGTCATGGGCATCGACCCGATATTGACGGCCACCGGCCAGGTAACTGCCTCCGCGATCGTGTTGTTTCCCATTGCGATGCTGGTCGATCATCCCTGGACTTTGGCGATGCCTGCGTTGCCAGTTTGGGAGGCCATCGCCGGCAGCGCGGTTCTCTCGACCGCACTCGGCTACGTGCTGTACTTCCGCATTCTCGCGACGGCCGGAGCGACCAATCTTTTGCTCGTCACATTCCTGATACCGGTGAGCGCGATCATCATGGGTACGTTTGGATTGGGAGAGCGCCTGGATGTCAGACATTTCGCAGGGCTAGCCTTCATAGGCGCGGGGCTGGCCGCTATTGACGGCAGGCTTTTGGCGCGAATTCGTCGCCTCGGTCCCGCCATGAGAAACTGATAATGCCGAATCGCATGGATCCGGCCAGACATGTTCGCAAGGCGACGTATCGACAGAGCCCATGGTCAGATCGTCAGGCTGTGCCGCCGAACGAAATGCAATCGGGGAAAAACAGTTTGGTCGCGGCTCTGGTTTGGCGGCGGGATGAACTGAATGATCTCGGCACTCATGAGAGCCCCTCCCACACCGCGATCGCGATCAAGCCTACCAGGGAAAGCGATATCAGATACGCGGTCATGCTGACTTCCCTCTTTAGACATCAATCAAATATGCGGCATGATCGCGTATCAAGCGATCATTTCAGGCGCGAACCCTATCCCTCCAGGCGCGATCCGCATGGCGGATCGTTGCGGCGGGGCCGCGGGCGGACGTGGACTTCAAGCCACGCCGCGTGCCGGCACGTTCGCGCGTGCCAGCCAATAAAAGGGCTCGGACGGCAGCTCGCTTGCGGCGCTCGGGCGACGACGCGTGGGGAGGATGTGGCGCCGCGACGTGCGGCTGCCGTCCGATTCAAAAAGCCCGCGACCGGTTTCCCGGCGCGGGCTCAATTCTTGTGATGTTGAACTTATGGCGGTGATTTGCCCGACGTGTCAAATTTTTTTGCGTGACTCTCGCCAACGCGTTCTTATTCAAATCCCTGGACCGGCGGTGCGGGCTTGTTGCTGGCAACCGTTTCGGGAGTTTTGGCAACTGGCGGCGCGGCCTTTATGCTGGCAACGGTTTCGGGAGCTTTGACGGCGGGCGGCGGACTAACCTTGGCGGCCGCTTGTTCCCGGGTTCCGATGCTGGATTGAGTTGCATTCCGGGGCCGCGGTCGCGATGCGGATCGCCCCATTCCCCAGGAACGCGCGATCGAGGGTCCTGCCGTATATCCAATGAACGCACCTGCCACCGCGCCCACGGGTCCCAAGACAACCGCTCCCGACACTGCGCCCAAGGCAGCATCTCCAGCACGATTCTGGGCTCTTGCTTCGGACGACATCAATGCCCCTGCGATCAGGGCGCCAACAAGCAGTTTCTTCATCGCGGTTCCCCTCGAATGCGTCGCCGGCGCACGGGACCCCGCAATTGCGGCGGCACGAAGGTGATGCAGCCAACGGGTCGGCGCCAACGGGCCGGGCGAATGGGTTCCCGAAGACGCGCTCCTCGCCGCGCGATACAGGCTCCGACTATCGCGGATTCAAAAAGCCCGCGGCCGGTTTCCCGGCGCGGGCTTAATTCTTGCGATGTTGGCGGTATGCCGGTGATTTGCCCGACGTGTCAAGTTTTTTGCGTTCGTGTTTGCGAGCCGCTGGGTCGGAGCCGGTCGCGCAAATGCACGCCCGATGAAAGGCTTGCGCAAAGTAATCCAGAGCATCGATATAGTGGTTCGGAAGCCGCGGCTACATATTAACTCCTGCCAACGGCAGCACTCGTTGAAGGATCGACGCCAGGCAAATCAGCACCACAAGCAGCTTGAGAAGATTCGCCAATCGGGCTTCGCGGACAAATTTATCGATGGCCCAAAAGCAAATTGCACCGACGACGCAAATAATCAAAACCCCGATCAAGACTGAAAGCATGGCAACCCCCCTGTGCTGGTGCGGCAAACGCCCGTGTGCCATCCCGGGCGGATAGAAAGAGCTCTGGTTTTCCACGCGTAAGTTTCGATTGCCGGGATGGACAAATGTGAGATCATCTTAATAGTTATTCATTTCCCTCGCCAGCGTGCGCGTGGAAACAATGCAAGGCAGTGGGGAACTCGCAGAGAAGCATTGCGTTGCCATGTTCGGAGGAGCTTTTCGAGCCTATGTAACGATTATCACCAGGGTTTACTGATTCAATTGATCTCGAACATCAAAGATTTCATGGCCAAAACCAATCGCTCAGAAGCCAAAAAACCCAGGAACATGGTGCTTCGGTTGCTCGGTCCGGGATTGGTGACCGGCGCTGCCGACGACGACCCGTCGGGCATAGCCACCTATTCGCAAGCCGGGGCGCAGTTCGGTTACGGCTTGCTTTGGACGGTGTTTCTGACAACGCCGTTCATGATCGCAATCCAGCTGGTGAGTGCGCAGATCGGCAGAGTAACCGGCAAGGGCCTTGCCGCCAATGTCATGGAGCTGGCACCGCGTTGGCTGGTGCTGGCGCTGGTGTTTCTTCTGGTCATTGCAAACACATTTAACATCGC
>WNFD01025706.1_pt1 | contig 11426 bp, 8 predicted proteins | sample 5400491 | NCBI WGS metagenome assembly WNFD01 (sample SAMN13153343, study PRJNA577476) | soil metagenome | isolation source: 120 cm saprolite under Douglas fir tree site 2 hole 2 replicate 2 | place: USA:California | collected 2015-04-18 | reverse complement strand
TAAGCTTGTGGCTGTTGGGAAGTCATTATTCAGGCGTCGCATTGAGATCACATGACTAGCCTGCCACGACCGCCGCGCCCACCAGAACGCGAGCGGCGGAATGATGAGCCATTGCGCAATCGGCGCTAATCCCGACCCAAGCGGCGGGATGCGGGGCATCAATTCCGTGTACGCCCAACTCCCGCGCACCTCCGTATTCATCCATTCGCTGAAAATCGTATACAGGAGCCCTGCCACGACGGCGATCACCGCGACGGTTCTGTAGCGGGTCAGCGGCCAGCTTCGATGGCCGGCAACCACGAGCGCCCCAACCAGTGTCGTTCCGGCGATCAGGACGTCGCCTCCCGTGCAATGCACGGCTGCAAAGACAATCTCTCCCGCCGTCCCGGTGCGCCAGATCGTGTAGAGCGGCAGCTGAGCAAATTCCCAGACCAGGTTGCCGACCGCAATGGCGAGGAGATAACGACGAATAAGCGGCAGCCAAGGGCTCTGAGACGAAACCGACGAAACTGATTCCAACTCGAAGGACGGTCCGGTCAAACGATCATGCATGTTTCCTCCAAGGAACGATTCGTGCGCTGTTCAATTGCGACGCTCACGTCTCCGATGTACGTTCGTCTCAAGAGATTTTAGCTCGCGGGCTCTCGTCCCCCGCAGTCGGGTATCCGTTGGCGACAAAGCCTCAATGATGCGACAGTCTGCTATCACGTTGCGCCCACACTTCTTGATGATCGTGCTGAGTTCTCGGCGCATTGCATTGAGATCGGCGATCTTGCGCTCAACCTCAGCCAGGTGCTGGCGCGCGATTGCGTCGACTCCAGCGCAAGATCGAGCCCGCTGGTCGGCCAGACTCAACAGTTCGCGCACCTGCTCGATGGAAAATCCAAGATCGCGCGCCCGCCGAATAAAACTCAATCGTCCAAGGTGTTCGGCACCGTAAATGCGGTAGTTCCCGCTCGTCCGCCCAGGGGCGGACAGGAGGTCGATACGCTCGTAGTAGCGGATTGTTTCAACTTTGGTGTCGGTCTTTCTGGCAAGAGCACCGATCGTGAACGATGTTTCCGGCATGCGGGTTGACCCTGTAGCTGCTACAGGGTCCATATAGGAGGTCACGTCGAACAAGTCGAGGTGACCCAAATGGGCATGCCGGAACTCAGCGCCCCCGCGGCAACCGCATTGAAAATGCGCGTTGAGGGCATGGATTGCAGCGCTTGCGCCTTCAAGATCGAAAATGCACTCAAACGCCTGGGCGGCGTCAGCGACGTCAGCGTCAATTACGGCATCGAGACGCTGACGCTCCGGATCGATCAAGACCGCATTTCCTTGGGTGCGGTGGAGCAGCAGATCCGGGCTCTCGGCTATGCGCCGCACGTCTTGGACGGCCGTGCCCCGGTCGCTGCCAAAACCGGAGAAGATCCGAGCCAGCGTGCCACTGGGTCCTGGTGGCGGACCCCGAAAGGCAAGCGCGTCGTCGCCATGGGGGCCATGCTTGTCGGCGCCGCGGTCATCTCCGGATGGGATCCCAGTTTGTCCTATTGGGCCTATCTTGTTGCGGCCCTGGTCGGTCTCGCGCCAGTTGCACGGAGGGCCTTCGCGGCCGCCGTCGCGGGCACGCCGTTTTCCATCGAAATGCTGATGAGCATTGCGACGAGCGGCGCCGTCGTGATCGGCGCGGCCGAGGAAGCCGCGGTCGTCGTTTTCCTGTTTGCGGTAGGTGAATTTCTGGAAAACGTTGCCGCCGGTCGCGCGCGGGCCGGAATTCGTGCCCTCATGGATCTGCTGCCTCGTATGGCGCAAGTCCACGACGGGGATCAGGTCCGCGAGGTGCCGATCGAGCGCCTGTCGATCGGTGATGTGGTCCTGGTTCGGCCAGGCGATCGCGTTCCCTCGGATGGCGAGGTGATCGACGGCAGCTCCGAGGTGAATGAGGCTCCGGTGACCGGCGAGTCGATCCCCGTCACGAAGGCCGTCGGAGATGCCGTCTTTGCTGGCAGCATCAATGCCAATGGGGTTCTCCGCATCCGAATCACCCATACCGCTCAGGACAACACGATCGCGCGCATCATCCATCTTGTTGAGGAAGCACAGGGCTCGAAGGCGCCCACCGCGCGGTTTATCGACCGCTTCTGCTGGGCGACCTGGATTTATCGCGGGCTGGCGACGCTGCTTATCGCCTGTCCCTGCGCTCTCGTGATATCCACCCCGGCGGCAATCGCCTCGGGACTCGCGGCAGGCGCTCGCCGCGGACTCCTCGTCAAGGGCGGCGCAGCGCTGGAACTCCTTGGAAGAATCCGCACGGTGGCCTTCGACAAAACCGGGACGCTGACCGTCGGGGAGCCGCAGGTAACTGACGTGGTAGCGTTCGAGGGAATGGAGGACAGCGTGCTGTCCCAGGCGGCCGCCGTCGAACAGGGATCGAACCATCCAATAGGCCACGCCATTTCGGCGGCCGCCCGGGACCGCGCCCTCACCGTTCCGCCAATTTTCGGCGGTTCCACCGTGATCCCGGGCAAAGCCGTGCAGGCACGGCTGCGCGCGGGTTTCGTCGCCGTCGGCTCGCCACGTTATGCGGCCGAGGCGCAGCCGATCCCCGGTGAAGTGTCTGACCGTATTCTCGGGTTTGAATCTCAGGGCAAGACGGTGGTCGTCGTCCTCGCCAAAGATCGCGTCGCCGGCCTGATCGCGCTTCGCGACGAACCGCGCAAGGACGCGCATGCCGGCGTTGCACGGCTTACGCGCCTGGGCGTCAGGACCGTCATGCTGACCGGCGACAACCAACGAACAGCCGCAGCGATTGCAGAGGCGCTTGGACTTGAGGCCCGCGCCGAACTCCTGCCCGATGCCAAGCTTGAAGCCATCGCGACACTCAAGAGCCGAGGCCCTGTCGCGATGGTTGGAGACGGCATCAATGATGCGCCCGCGCTGGCTGCCTCCTCTGTCGGAATCGCCATGGGCGGCGGGACCGACGTCGCACTTGAAGCCGCTGACGCCGCACTCCTCAAGAACCGCGTACAAGGCGTGGCTGAGCTGGTTGAGCTCTCCCGCGCTGTTCTCCGCAATATCTGGCAGAACATCACCATCGCACTGGGCCTCAAGGTGGTGTTCCTCGCGACGACGTTATTCGGCGTGACATCGCTGTGGATGGCGATCCTGGCCGATACCGGGGCAACCGTCCTCGTCACGGCCAACGCTTTGCGCCTTCTTCGCTTCAGAACCTCCGCCTGGAAGGAGTAAGGGAGATGTTCGGCCGCTTGTCGCTGTCGATCGTTGCCCTGCTCGCCGGAATTGCCCTTGCAAGCTTTATTCCGGCGTTGTCGCAATGGGTGCGCACGATTGCGACCTTTCCCACAATGTCGGCAGAGAAGGGGCTGGAGTGCGCCTCTGAAGAAGGCAAACGGAGCGCCGAGCCGCGCGATGAACAGCAAGGCGCCATCAAGCTGACAGCAGAAGAGATCGAAGCTGCCGGCATAGAGGTGGCGGAAGCGGGGAGCGGTATCATTGCCCACCGAATCGTTGTTCCTGGCACGATTGTTCCCCAGGGAAATCGCATCGCCCACGTCGCCGTCAAGCTATCCGGCACCGTTGCAGAGCTTCGGAAGAACCTCGGCGAGACAGTGGAGAAGGACGAGGTTCTGGCGATCTTGGAAAGCCGGCGACGTCGCCGATGCGAAGAGCGAGTATCTCGCAGCGCGCCTGACCAATGACCTGCAGCAGGACCTGTTCGAGCGGGACAAGGCCTTGTGGGACAAGAAAATATCGACCGAGCAGCAGTTTCTCCGGTCCCGCAACCAGGCTGCCAACGCGAAGATGCGATATGATATTGCCCGCCAAAAGTTGTTTGCACTCAGCTTGACGGCCGAGGAGATCGCCGGCCTGCCGATCGAGCCCGAAACGTCCCTGCGCCGCCAAGAGGTGCGCGCGCCAATTGCTGGGCGCATCGTTGAACGCAAAGTCGAACTCGGCGTGGCGGTCGGACGCGATCAGTTGGAGACTGAGCTCTTCGTGGTTGCCGACCTTGAGCGCGTCTGGGTCGAACTTGCTGTGAGCCCCAGGGACTTGCCGCTTATCAAAGAGGGGCAATCTGTCTCCGTCACTTCTCGCGGCGTGTCCGGCAGGGCCGAGGGAAAAATCGTCTTCATTAGTCCCATGCTCGACAAGGAGACCCGATCGGCACGGGTGGTGGTCGAGATCGCAAACAACGATGGCATTTGGCGCCCCGGCTCGTTTGTCACCGCCGCTATTGCGTTCGAGGAGCAAGCCGCTTCGGTCGTGGTCCCGACAGCGGCCATCCAGACGATTGGCAGCGAGCAAGTTGCTTTCGTTCGCACGCAGAAAGGGTTTGCAAAACGCCCTGTCATTCTCGGACAAAGCGACGATTCCGTCGTAGAGGTCGTCTCAGGACTTCGTCCCGGCGAGATCATTGCTGTGAGCAATACCTTTCCCCTCAAGGCGGAACTCCTGAAGGCCCAGGCTGAAGATTGATCGTGAGATGATCGAACACATCATCACTGTCTCGATCCGCCGGCGTTATCCGGTGTGTGGTCCTTGATGAGGCTGCCAATCGACGCCGTCCCGGACATCACCAATATTCAAGTCCAGGTCAACGCTTTCGCGCCGGCGCTGTCGCCCTTGGAGATCGAAAAGCAGGTCACGTTTCCGATTGAAATCGCCCTTTCCGGTATTCCCGGTCTCGAAAATACCCGGTCGTTCTCCCGCAACGTGTTCGCCCAAATTACGGCCGTCTTCACAGACAAGACCGATATCTATTTTGCACGCCAGCAGGTCTCCGAGCGGCTGACCGATGCAAAATCCAATCTTCCGCCGGGTGTTGACGTTATAATGGGCCCGATCTCAACGGGTTTGGGCGAGGTCTATTGGTGGTCCGTCGAATACGCTCCGCCCGCAATGGGGACGCTAGCCCGGGATGGTGAACCCGGGTGGCAGAGCGACGGCGCTTATCTCACGCCCGAAGGTGACAGGCTCGCGGATCCCCTGCAGCGTATCGTCTACCTGCGCACGGTACAGGACTGGATCATACGTCCGCAAATGAAGACGGTCCCAGGCGTCGCGGGCGCCGACGCCATCGGCGGCCATGTCAAGCAATATCTCGTGGAGCCGGACCCGGCACGACTGATTGGGTACGGGATCTCGTTCAGTCAAGTCGCCAACGCGATTGAAGCCAACAACGTCAGCCGCGGCGCCAACTACATCGAGCGCAACGGCGAGGGTTACGTGGTCCGCACCAGTCAAGGACGTCGCACAGGTGACCGTCGGGCGAGAGCTGCGAACCGGCAGCGCCAGCGTGGGCGGCCGAGAAGTTGTGCTGGGCACCGTCCTCATGTTGGTCGGCGGCAACAGCCGGACCGTCGCGGCCGCGGCCGACATGAAGCTCAAAGACATCAACCGAACCTTGCCCCCAAACATCCGGGCCAGGGCCGTCCTTAATCGCACGGAGCTTGTCGACGCGACCGTACATACGGTGGCGACAAACCTTACCGTTGGCGCCCTGCTGGTCGTCTTCATTCTTTTCCTGGTGCTGAGCAATTTTCGCGCCGCTCTCATCACGGCAATGGTCATTCCGATCACGATGCTGGTCACCGCGACCGGGATGTTGCAGGGCAGGCTTAGCGCGAATCTCATGAGCTTGGGCGCGCTTGACTTCGGGCTGATCGTCGATGGCGCCATCATCGTCGTCGAAAATAGCCTGCGCCAGTTGGCGGAACGGCGGCAGGCGCTTGGGCGCGCACTCACGGCAAGCGAGCGCCGGAAAACGGTCACGGTCGCCTCGCGAGAGGTGATCCGCCCAACCGTGTACGGGCAAGCCATCATCATTCTTGTCTACGTCCCTCTTCTGAGCTTTGGCGGCGTCGAAGGAAAGACGTTCCTGCCGATGGCGTTGACCGTCATCATCGCCCTCGCGGTGGCCTTTGTGGTTTCGCTCACATTCGTACCGGCGATGATTGCGATTGCAATGAGCGGGAAGATCGACGAGCGGGAAAATCGGCTCGTGCGTGGTCTCAAGGTTCTGTATCAGCCGGCATTGGCGAAGGTTGTTCAAACACCCACCCCCGTCATTGTCGCCGCGATCGTGTTGGTTGGAGGGACAGCTCTGTTGTTCACCCGCCTTGGGCAGGAATTCGTGCCCATATTCGACGAGAAAAATATCTTGATGGAGGTGAAGCGCGTTCCGAGCACGTCGCTGTCGCAATCGCAAACCATGCAGTTCGCGAATGAAAACCTGATCAGCAAGTTCCCGCAGGTCGCCTTCGTGTTCTCCCGCAGCGGCACGCCGGATCTCGCCGCCGATCCCATGCCGCTGAGTGCAACCGACACCTATATCATCCTGAAACCAAGAGAGGAATGGCCGGACCCGACTTTGCCGAAGGACGATCTCATTCGGGAAATCTCGGAAAAGGCATCGAGGCTGCCCGGCAACAAGATCGAGTTCACGCAACCCATCCAGATGCGTTTCAACGAACTGATCGCTGGAGTACGGGAGGACCTGGCAATAAAGGTGTTCGGGGACGAGTTCGAGCCAATGCGCGGTGCCGCGAATCAAATTGCCGGTATCCTCGGAAGCGTTCGTGGCGCCACGGAGATCAAGGTCGAAGACGTGACCGGAATGCCGGTTCTGGAGATTGAGGTCGACACCGGCGAGCTTGCACGGCGCGGCTTGAGCCTTTCTGCGGTCCAGGATGTGATCGGCATCGCGATCGGCGGCAGACCCGCCGGCCTGGTGTTCGAGGGCGATCGTCGCTTTCAGATCGTGGTCCGCCTCTCGGATCGAGAGCGCAACAATATCGAAACCCTCAAGAACCTGCCGGTGGCTCTGCCGGAAACGAGCCCGGGCGCCAACGCGGCAACGATCCCATTGCGGCAGCTCGCGACCTTCCATTTCTCCGAAGGTCCAAACCAGGTGAGCCGAGAAAACGGCAAACGGCGGGTGGTCGTAACGGCCAACGTCCGTGGACGGGACATCGGCTCACTGGTTGACGAGGCGCAAGCCAAGATTGCCGAAGAGGTGAAGCTACCGGCGGGCTACTGGCTCGCTTGGGGCGGACAATTTGAAAATTTCGCGGCTGCCCGCCAAAGGCTGCTGATCGTTGTGCCGATCTGCTTCGCAATAATATTCCTGTTGCTGCTCGGGGCGCTGGGATCCTGGCGCGATGCGCTTTTGGTGTACAGCGCCGTTCCCCTCGCCCTTACGGGCGGCGTTGCGGCCATTTGGCTGCGTGACATGACGTTCTCGATCTCAGCCGCCGTCGGGTTCATTGCACTGTCGGGGGTCGCGGTGCTCAATGGCCTAGTCATGCTGACTTTCATCCGGCAACTGATTCAAGCCGGAGTCCCGAAGCAGGAGGCAATTTCGCGCGGCGCCCTGACGCGGCTGCGCCCAGTGGTCATGACCGCGCTGGTCGCCTCCTTGGGATTCGTCCCTATGGCTATTGCGACCGGCACCGGAGCCGAGGTTCAGAAGCCGCTCGCAACCGTCGTCATTGGCGGCCTGATCACTGCGACTTTGTTGACGCTCTTGGTTTTGCCTGCGCTCTATGCACGGTTTTCGGGAGAGCGGGTTCCGCCACGCGAAGACCAGAAAGACGAGGAGCGGCCCAAAATGCCCTACCTGCCCGACAAGCTTGGAGCTTCCCAAGGATAGAACGCCATGGTCTCGCGTCATTCCGGATATCGGAATTGCGAACCTGACGATCGTTGTCTTGCTCGCCGGATCGCCCTGGCATTGTAGCAATGGTGCACAGTCTATTTTCGACTGCCTTTGATCCGCCCGGTCGACGGGCGGCCACGCCTGACCCTCCTGCGCGAAGGATGCGTGCGTGACGGTCGAGCCAGCTAAGAGGTGAGCCTCAAGCCTTCAGGTCCGTGATGCGCATAATTGCGACCGTGTTCCCGTCATTGAACACCTGCTCTCTTGTGTCCTTATTGCAGGTCCAGACGTAGTTCTTCTTCGCCGTGACGGCTTTGCCATCTTGCTCCACCCTAAGCTCGCCCTCAGTGATGTGGCAGACCATGGCGTTGGCCATCGGGGGACCCATGGTTTTCGACCCCGGTTGCAGGATGACGTCGCGCATCGCGACGGTCTTGAAACCGGGGATTATTGCGGATGTCTCACCATAGGCCCGGACGACGACCCCTGGCCACGGCGATGAGTCTTTGCCAGCGAGCGGGTCAGGCGTTTGTGAAGCGGCGGGCTCGACCATGACGGCCGAGGCGGCGGTGGCCAATCCGATTGCCATTGCTGATCTTCGATTGAGATTCTCCATCGGTTTTCTCCCACATTGTAAAAGACAACACCTTGAAACGATGGTTTGCAAGCGTGGCACGTGTCACATGTGCCATCAGAAAAGCAATGCGCCTTTTATCCCAACTTCACTAGACTTGCGCCGCAGGGGCGACCTGTCGCCGTCCCGGCCGCGCACCAGCCGTACATACCTCCGCCCTCGAACAACTTAAGAATCGGGCCCTATAGACGGTCAAGAACTTGGAAAACGACCGCCCGATCATCGCACAATGTCACATGAGTCGAGTTACAACTGTGTCCAAACTGCTCGCGGTCTTCAGAGCACGCTGACAGACCTGCGACAAATCTATCCAAGGACCACTTGCCGACTGCTTCGCGGCGACGAGCTGTCAAACGGGCAGGCTAAGTCATTTGCGCCCTCCGTGAGTCGCTTCCGTGGACGCGACGACCACGTACTTCTGGTTCGTCACGCGGGTCCCGCCATTCCGAAATAGCCACAGACTTAATCCCCCATCTCGCACAACAACAAAGTGGATGCTCGGTCGTTGTGCAGAAATGCGGCAATGCTTCCCTGATTTGAACCTGCCCGCAATTGACGAGTTCGGCTCCGGTTCTGCTGACGTCACGGCGGCTCACGATCGTAGGAAGCCATGCAAGATCTAAGGGGACGCACGTCGCGGTCGCGTAATTGGCGACGTAAGCGCGCAATTCGGACGGATAGCTGGACGCAGTTCCGTGTCAGAATGCATAGTCGGAGCATCAATCACGTCGGCAGCGGCAGGGCTTAAGGCATCGAAATCGTGCTTGTGCGCGAGATTTTAAGCCTCGGATCTTCGAAGCAGAGGCTGGCAAACCGTGAGGGGTCGATGAGCAAGGGGATCATGGGTGCGGCAATCCTTGATCTTGGCGATCCGAGAGAGACGCTTTCATCTTGACGCTCGGCACTCCACATTACGATTTCCCGAGCAGTACAACGAACATGACATCATCACGCCAACTCCATCTCGGTGCGTTCATGCGGCCGGCAGGCATCCACACCGGCGCTTGGCGCTATCCCGGCGCATGGCCGGACATGAATTTCAACTTCGCGCACCCTGAAACACTCTATCCAGGCGCTGGAGCGGGCGAAGTTCGATGCCTTCTTCATGGCCGACCATATGGCTGTGCTCAACATGCCCATCGATGCGCTCAAGCGAAGCCACACGGTGACCTCATTCGAGCCATTTACGTTGTTGTCGGCCCTGTCCCAGGTCACCGAGCGCATCGGTTTGGTCGCCACCGGCTCGACCACTTTCGACGCGCCCTATCACATCGCGCGGCGCTTCGCCTCGCTTGATCACATGTCCGGCGGTCGCGCCGGCTGGAATATCGTCACCACGTCCAATCCCGACGCCGCGCTTAACTTTGGCCTTGAAGAGCATGTGGAGCACGGCGAGCGCTATCGGCGTGCACGCGAGTTTTATGACGTGGTGACGGGGTTGTGGGACAGCTGGGCCGATGACGCCTTCATCCGCGATGTCGAGCATAGCATTTTCTTTGACCCAACGAAAATGCATGTGCTCCATCACAAGGGCGAATATCTTTCCGTACGAGGGCCACTCAATATCGCGAGGCCGGTCCAGGGCTGGCCGGTGATCGTGCAGGCTGGAGCCTCGGAGGCCGGCCGGCAGCTTGCAGCGGAAACGGCGGAAGCGGTGTTCACGGCGCAGAGCGATCTTGCCGCCGGCCAACAGTTTTATGCCGACGTGAAGGGCCGCATGGAAAAGCTTGGCCGCTCGCGCGAGCACATGAAGATTTTGCCGGCCTGTTTCGTGGTCGTGGGCGACACGGTGGAGGAGGCGCGGGCCAAGCGGGCGAAACTCGACAGCCTTGTCGATTACGCCAACGCCATCGCCTCGCTTTCCATCGCACTCGGGCATGACGCGTCAAAATTTGATTCCGACCAACCGCTGCCGGACAATATCCCTGAAAGCAACGCTTCGAAGAGCGGCCGTCAGCGGGCGATCGATCTTGCCAGACGTGAGAATCTGACGGTGCGGCAGCTCGCGCAGCGGCTCGGCGGCTATTCCGGCCTCGCCATGGTGGGCACATCGAGAACGATCGCGGACGAGATGGAGGAATGGCTGTACACTGAAGGCTCCGACGGTTTCACCGTGATGTTCCCCTACCTGCCGGGCGGGCTTGAGGATTTCGTCGCGCACGTCATTCCCGAGTTACAGCGCCGCGACCTGTTTCGGCGCGACTACGGAGGGACGACGCTGCGCGAACATCTCGGCCTGCCGCGCCCAAAGAATCGCTTCTTTCCCGATTGAGCTCACCGCACCGGAGGCGAAGACACCGCGAAGCCTGAGACTCCTCATGCGCATACGAACACGAGGAAGATGCCGCCCCAAGTGCCAGCGTGATCCTCAGTGATCTAAGCAGAGCGGCTTCGCGTGATCGCGGCGAGGCTGACCGAGCGCGGGCGGTGCTGCTGACGCTTGCTGGCTGGACCAGCCGGTGCATCGCCGCGGCGTTCGCCGTGCGCGAGGACACGGTTCGCCTGTGGCGCAGCGACTTCATGCGCGGCGGCTTGGAGGCGCTGAAGGCGAGCATTGCGCCGGGCCCGGTACCTGTGAAGACCGAGGCAGCGCTCCGGGTCATCACGCCTCTGCTCGAAGCCCCCGTCGCTGACCGGCCTAACTGGACGATCCCGCGTCTCATCGCTGAGATCAAGACACGTGAGGGCGTTGCGATTGGCAGATCGCAGCTGTCCAAAGCGCTGCGAAAAAAAAGTTCCGCTGGCGCCGGCCGCGACACACGCTGAAGGGCCGCCAGATCGCCGCCGAGATCGACCGCGTCGGCCTGAGATTGCAACTGCGCAGGGCACAGGCCAGGGCCGGCGACATCGTGCTGCTTTACGCTGACGAGAGCGAGGCTCTGACGCATCCTTATCTCGCCCGCGCCTGGGCCAAGCGTGGTGCCGATTTGCGCGTTCCCGCACCCGGGCAATCGAAGAAAGTCGCCATGATGGGTGCGCTCGACTGGCTGCAGCGAAAGCTGATCGTCGCCACCTCCCGCACCAAGCGCAGCACCGATTTTATTGCGCTTCTGGTGACCCTCGATCACCTCTATGGTCCCAAGCCGGGCGTGGCCACCAAACCCGTCGTGCTCGTCCTCGACAACGGCC
>WNFD01006776.1_pt1 | contig 11426 bp, 13 predicted proteins | sample 5400491 | NCBI WGS metagenome assembly WNFD01 (sample SAMN13153343, study PRJNA577476) | soil metagenome | isolation source: 120 cm saprolite under Douglas fir tree site 2 hole 2 replicate 2 | place: USA:California | collected 2015-04-18 | reverse complement strand
GAGGCGCGCGCGGGTCCGCGTCGGCTCGACCAGGCGGCGCATCATCTGCCGGCCGAGCTCGGGGATGAGCTCCTCGCCCTCGGCGAAGGAATCGATGACGGCGCCCTCGCCGAGCGCCGCGGCGAATATCTCGCCCTGTGTCTTCAAGGCCTGCAGCTCGGTGTCGATCAGGCTCGATTCGTATTCGCCGAGAAACAGGAGGCCGATGCCGAGCAGCGCCAGGGCGAGGACATTGACCGCGAGGATGCGCAGGGAGAGCGGCGAGATGCGCCGACGCGGCCGCTCGCGCGCGCCGGCCTGGCCGGCGGCGCGCGACGTGCCGGCATGCGCGCCGGACGACGCGGGCGGGCGGCCCGTGCTAACGATCGCGGTATCGGTATCCGACGCCATAAAGGGTCTCGATCTGCGCGAACTCGCCGTCGACGACCTTGAACTTCTTGCGCAGCCGCTTGATGTGGCTGTCGATCGTCCGGTCGTCGACATAGATATGCTCGCCATAGGCGGCGTCCATCAGCTGGTCGCGGCTCTTGACGTGGCCCTGGCGCGTCGCCAGCGATTTGAGGATGAGGAACTCGGTGACCGTGAGCTCGACCGGCCGGCCGCGCCAGGTGCAGAGATGGCGGCCGGGATCGAGCACGAGATCGCCGCGCTGGATCATCGGCTCGGCATCGCCCGGATTCTTGTCGCGCGCCAGCTCGCCGCGCCGCAAGAGGGTGCGGATGCGCTCGATCAGCAGGCGCTGCGAGAACGGCTTCTTGATGTAGTCGTCGGCGCCCATCCTGAGGCCGAGCAGCTCGTCGACCTCGTCGTCCTTGGAGGTCAGGAAGATGATCGGCATCGCCGTCGTCTTGCGCAGCTGGGTCAAGAGCTCCATGCCGTCCATGCGCGGCATCTTGATGTCGAGTATGGCGAGGTCGACCGGCTGGGCGCTGATGGCGCGCAACGCCTCGGCGCCGTCGCCGTAGCAGCGGACGGTGAATCCCTCGGCCTCGAGCGCGATCGATACCGAGGTCAGGATGTTGCGGTCGTCGTCGACCAGGGCGATGGTGTTCGGCACGAAATTCCTTCCCTGCAGCGCGCGACCCGCTCGACACAAGGTGGTGCCGAAATGGTGTGCCTCTCGGCTCGATCGCGCAATCTTGCCGTTCAATATGGCGCGTTTACGGCGAAGATGAAGCGGAAAAGCGACGCGACGGCGGCATTCGGGCGGCGGCCGCGCCGCAGTCGCGCCGGGTTGCGCCACTGGGGTTGCGCATCGCTTGACCGGTCGCCGCCGCGACGCCTATGAGAGGACAATGACGCAACCGCCCATCCCGGCGCCCGCTCCGCCGGCCGCCACGGCGCGATGGCTGCTGCGCAGCCGCGACCGCGCGACGCTGGCGACCCTACTGGCTGGCGGGCTGGCGGGCGCACCTTACGCCTCGCTCGTACTGACGGCAACCGCGGCCGACGGCGCGCCGCTGCTGCTCATCTCCGACCTCGCCCAGCACACCATCAATATCGCCGGCGAGAAGCGCGTCGCGCTGCTGTTCGACGGCACCGGCGAGCTCGACGAGCCGCTCACCGGGCCGCGCGTCACGGTTCTCGGGCACGCCGCGCGCTGCGACGATGCGCCGCTGCGCGCGCGCTATCTCGCCCGCCACCCCTCGGCCGCGCTCTATGCTGGTTTCGCCGATTTCCATCTCTACCGGGTGGCGATCGAGCGCGCCCATCTTGTCGCCGGCTTCGGCCGCATCGATTGGATCGCCGCCGGCGATCTGCTGCCGCCCGACATCGCCGCCCTCGCCGCCGACGAGGCGGCGCTGCTCGACGAGATCAATGCCGGCGACGCCGGCGCGCTGCTCGGCGGACCGGGCGAGGGCTGGCGCCTCACCGGCATCGATGCCGAGGGGATCGATTTGCGCCGCGCCGGTACGGTCGCCCGGCGCGCCTTCCCGGCGCCCGTGGCCGACGCCGCTGCGGCCCGCGCAGCGCTCGCCCGGCTCGCCGCGGCTTCACGCGGCGCCTAACCCCGAATCGGTTTCCCGACTCTGCCCCGAATCGGCTAGGCGGAGCCTCGAAAGGATCACGGCGGACGGGGTTTTCCTTTCGCAGTTGCGTTGCCGCCCCGTTGCGAATTGCGCCGGCCTCATGTTAGTTGAAACGGTGGATTATCGGCTCGGGCGAAGGAACCTTTCAGTGCCAGATTCAGGGCGGCCAGATTCAGGGCGGCAAGACTCGGGGCGGGATGCGGCCGCGGCCGTAGCGGATAGCGGCAGCAATTTCGGGCTCGACCGGCACGGGCTGCGCAATCTCGGCGCGGTGCATTGGAACCTCTCGGTGCCGTTGCTCTATGAGCACGCGATCCGGCGCCGCGAGGGGCTGCTCGGCGCCGGCGGCAGTTTCGTCGCCAATACCGGCATCCATACCGGCCGCTCGGTCAAGGACAAGTACATCGTCGAGGAGCCGTCGAGCCAGGCCGACATCGCCTGGGGCGACATCAACCGGCCGGTCTCCGAGGCCGTGTTCGACCGCATGCACGAGCGCATGCTCGGCTATTTCCAGGGTCGCGAGACCTTCGTGCAGGATGTCTTCTGCGGCGCCGATCCCGAGTATCGCCTGCCGGTGCGGCTGGTCAGCGAAAGCGCCTGGCACACGCTCTTCGCGCGTAACATGTTCATCCGTCCGGCGCTTGCCGACCTGGCCGAGTTCCGCCCCGGCTTCACCATCCTGCACGCCCCCGAGATGAAGGCCTCGCCGGAGCGCGACGGGATCAATTCCGAGACCTTCATCTTCGTCAATTTCGCCAAGAAGATCGCGCTGATCGGCGGCACCTCCTATGCCGGCGAGGTCAAGAAATCGGTCTTCGGCCTCTTGAACTTCCTGCTGCCGCCGCGCGACGTGCTGCCGATGCATTGCTCGGCCAATGTCGGGCCGCGTGGCGATTCCGCCATCTTCTTCGGCCTCTCCGGCACCGGCAAGACGACCTTGTCGGCCGACCATTCGCGCACCCTGATTGGCGACGACGAGCACGGCTGGAGCCCGAACGGCGTGTTCAATTTCGAGGGCGGCTGCTACGCCAAGGTGATCCGCCTGTCGCCGACCGCCGAGCCCGAGATCTACGCCACCATCCGCCGCTTCGGCACCGTGCTCGAGAACGTCGTCGTCGATCCGCACGAGCGCATCCCCGATGTCGACGACGACAGCCTGACCGAGAACACGCGCGCCAGCTATCCGCTCGACTTCATCCCCAATGCCAGCCCGACCGGCATGGCCGGCCATCCCGATACCGTGATCATGCTGACCGCCGACGCCTTCGGCGTGCTGCCGCCGATCGCCCGGCTGACGCCCGAGCAGGCGATGTACCACTTCCTCTCCGGCTATACCGCGCGCGTCGCCGGCACCGAGAAGGGGCTGGGCAACGCGCCGCAGGCGACCTTCTCGACCTGTTTCGGCGCTCCCTTCATGCCGCGCCATCCCACCGTTTACGCCAGGATGCTCGGCGAGCGCATCGCCCGCCACAAGGCGCAATGCTGGCTCGTCAATACCGGCTGGTCGGGCGGCGCCTACGGCGTCGGGCAGCGCATGGCGATCACCCATACCCGCGCCTTGGTGCGCGCCGCGCTCGACGGCCGGCTCGGCACGGCGGCGGTGCGCCAGGAGCGCCATTTCGGCCTCCATGTGCCGGAGAGCTGCCCGGAGGTGCCGGACGGCGTGCTCGATGCGCGCAACACCTGGTCGGACGGCGACGCCTATGACGACATGGCGCGCGAGGTCGCCAAGCGCTTCGAGGACAATTTCAACAAGTTCGAGCCGCATGTCGGCGACGCGGTAAAACAGATCGCCATCCGCGCCGCGGTGTGATCGGCGATGCGTTCTCCTTCTCCCTCTCCCTCCGGGAGAGGGTCGGGGTGAGGGCGCGTCCGCGTGACGGGTATTTGTCGTTGGGCTACGCTGACGCATGGCCAATCAAAAGGCGCGCCGCCTCCGTGCCGACCAGACGGAAGTCGAAAAGCGCTTATGGTTGCGGCTGCGCGACCGCGGCATGCTGGGCTTGAAATTCCGCCGCCAGGTTCCGCTCGGTCCCTATGTTGCCGATTTCGTCTGTGCCGAGCGCGCCTTGATCGTGGAGCTCGATGGCGGCCAGCATGGCTCATCGCAGGCGAGGGACGATCGCCGAACCGCCTGGCTCGAATCCCGCGGCTGGCGTGTCGTTCGATTCTGGAACAACGAGGTTAGTGAGAACATCGACGGCGTGTTGCACGCCATAGCTGGCGCCTGCGGAATTGATATCGACTACCCTCACCCCGACCCTCTCCCGGGGGGAGAGGGGGAAGTAAGAAGCCCGCTCTCCAAGGGAGAGGGAGAAGAGCGGACGATTCGCGCGCGACCGCGGCGGATGCTGACCCGCGGCTTTGCACCGCGTAAGCTACCCTAGCATGTCTGCCTTGCCGCCGCTCCATGCGCTGCGCGCCTTCGAGGCGGCGGCGCGGCATTTGAGCTTCGCCAATGCGGCGGCCGAGCTCAACCTGACGCCGTCGGCGATCAGCCACCAGATCCGCCATCTCGAGGAGAGCCTGGGGCGCCGGCTCTTCGAGCGCCGGCCGCGCGGCCTCGAGCTGACGCCGCTCGGCCAGGTCTATTTCCCGCTCGTGCGCAACGCCTTCGAGCAGCTCGCCCAGGCGACGGCGGCGATCGGCGGCGGGCAGGATGCGCAGCGCACCCTCACCATCAGCTGCACGCCCTCCTTTGCGATGGCCTGGCTGATCCCGCGCCTGGCCGATTTCCAGGCCGTGCATCCCGCCATCGAGGTGCGCCTCGACACCTCGACGCGGCTCGTCGATTTCGCCCATGACGGCATCGATGTCGGCATCCGCTTCGGGCGCGGCGATTGGCCGGGCGTCACCGCCCAGTTCCTCTTCAGCGAGACGCTGTTCCCGGTCTGCTCGCCCGCTTTGCTCGCCGCCAAGGGCGGCGTGAGCGCCCCTTCCGACGTCGCCCGCTTCGTCCTCCTCCACGTGATGCCTTATGTCGACGATTGGCGGCTGTGGCTGACGGCGGCGGGCGCGGCCGAAATCGATCCCGAGCGCGGCCCGCGCTTCGACAGCGGCCTCGCCGCCTACAAGGCGGCGGAAGAGGGGCTCGGCATGGCGATTGGCCGGGCCCGGCTGGTCGGCGACGCGCTGGCGAGCGGTCGGCTGATCGCCCCGTTCGCCATCACCCTGCCGAGCCGGCATGCCTATTACGTCGCCTGCGCGCAAGGCAGCGAGAAGGTCCGCAAGGTCGCGCTCTTCCGCGCCTGGCTCGAGGCGAAGATCGCCGCCGAGCAGCCGGACGGCGGCTAGGCGTTGTCGTCATCATAGGTGAATTCAATTCACTGTCGGCCGAAATGATTGCGTTTGCGCAAATAGGCGGGAAGGGGCCAAATCTCCCTGCACGGCCCGCGTATTTTATGGCCGTGCAAGCGAGGTAGGCCATGTCGAACACACCGATGCACAACCGTTTCGCCGAGGGGTTCCTTGAGTCCCATTCATGGGGCTGGAGCCTCGACGCGCTTTCAGCGCGGCTCACGCCGGCGCCCTTCGCCGATCTCGAGATCGAGGAATTTCACCGCCGCGCCCGCATCGCCCGCGACGCCGCGATCGCGGCGGCGACGGTCCAGGCCTGGCGCGAGCTGAGAGCGATCATCCGTGCCCTCGACCCGTTGACGCCGCTGCTGCGCTGGTATCGCGGCTGGCGGGCCCGCCAGCGCGCCGCCGACGAGCTCTTCGCGCTCGACGACCGCACCCTGGCCGAGCTCGGGCTGCGCCGCGGCGACATCCCCTTCGTCGCCGCCGGCGCGGTGCCGTCTCGCGACGATGCGCGGGATAATGTCCGCCCGCACGTCGCCAACGATCGGATCGCGAACGACAACGACGACTCTCAGCATGCGGCCTGAGATTTCGGGGCCCGGCCGGTGCGCACCGGCCGGGCCTGTCGCCCTGTATAACAATATATTATTGTATAAATAAAACATTTGACTCTCTACTACGAGTGATTACAGTTAAATCACAGCGCCGATTTGAGCACCAGCTTGCGGGCGCTATAGAAATGCAGCTAAAGCGAGGCTCCGGTTCCAGTCTCGCGCTTCGGCGGTTTTGTGCGGCGGATGGAGATGGCGATGGCTCTTCAAAACGGCGACACCGGTTCGGAATTCAGTCGGCTGGAGGAATCGACCTCCTTCCACGATTGGAACGGCGTGAGCTGGGCGGTGCTGTTCTCGCATGCCGACGCGCCGTGCAGCCGCCTCTCCGCGCGTGCGCGCGCCGAGGGCGCCGCCTCGACCGAAAACGCCGATGCTGGCGATCACACCGGCTTCTCGATGGTCGGCATCGCCGGTTAGAACGAGATCTTTTCACTGCAAGCGGGGCGTCACCGCCTCGACGCCCTCACTTCTGCTCCTCTCCCCTTGCTCCCGGCGAAGCTTCGCTTCGCCTGACGCGACAGCGGGAACCTCTGGTTCCCGCGAAAGCGGGAGAGGGAACCGTTCGCCTCGGCCTACACGCTCGCCTTGGCGGGCAGCACCTTGGCGAGACGCTGGAGGAGACCGTCGACCGCCGCCGGGTCGGTCCAGCACAGCACCGCGACGAGATCGTTCACCGGGTCGATCCAGACCAGATTGCCGCCGGAGCCGCTGGCGGCGTAGCCCTCCGCGGGCGCGCTCGGATAGAGGCGCCGCCCGGTGTTGAGCATCCACATGAAGCCGTATTGCGGGTTCAGCCTAGTCGGCGTCGTCGAGCGCCGGACCCAATCCTCGGCGATGATCCTACGGTCGCCCCAGCGCCCACGCCGCAGCATGAGAAGGCCGAGCCGCGCATGGTCGCGCGCATGCATGAAGACGCCGCCGCCCCAATGACCGCCGCCCGCGACTGACTCCATTCGCTCGCCGTCGATCTCGACGGTGGAGTTGCGGTAGCCGTGCCACGCCCACTCGGACGAGGCGCCGATCGGCGTCATCACCGCCTCGCGGAAGATCTCGGGCAGCGGCCGGCGGAACCGGCGGAGGAGGGCGAGGGCGAGGCGGTTGACCCGGACGTCGTTATATTCCCAGTACGTCCCCGGCTCCTGCAATTCGCGCGGCGTCCCTTTCCGGGCGCTGCCTTCGTTGCCGAGGTCGCGGTTGCGGTCGACGAGGTCGGGTTTGTCCCACAGCGTGCCCTCCCATTCCGAGCGGTGCTCGAGGAAATGGCGCCAGGTGATCTTGGCGTTATGTGGCGTGGCGAAGCCGCCGTCCTCAACCAGCCGCCCGACCTTCTCGTCGAGATCGCCGATGAGGCCGCGCTCGACCGCGATACCGGCGATCAGGCTGAGATAGCACTTGGCGATGCTGAAGCTCATGTCGGCGCGGCCGGTGTCGCCCCATTCGGCGACGATCAGCCCGCGATGGAGGACGAGCCCGTTGGGCCCGCCGCGCGGCGCGACCTTGCCGATGATCTGGTTCCACGGCGGCGGCTCGGAGAAGCCCCGGATGATCTCGGCCTCGACATCGCGCGACCACGCCGTCTCGTGCGCCGCCGCATGGGAAGCGGCTGCGGCGAGCGCTGCGGGATCGAGCCCGGTCTCGCCGTCCCCGGCACGCCGCCACGCGCCGCCATGTGGCGGCGGGACATAGGGTTTCTCGATGGCGAGCGACATGCGCGTCTTGGCCGGTGCTATTGAGCGACAGTCCCTGGATCACCGGCCCCCCGATCACCGGCGATGCCGCGGAATGATGTTCCAGTTCGCCGTTGCGGGCAAGGGACAGATCACGGGGACACAGATCACGGGGACACAATACTTAACTACCGGCAGCTTCGGCGACGCTGCATGGATAGTATCGTCCCCGTAACTCCACCTATGGCACGGCCACGAATTCGGCAAGCTGCGCGGCGCGCCGATCGAATGTCGCAGTCGCGGAACAGCCATGGTTGCGATTCCTGCGTCCGATCAGCGCATCGGCAAAGTCGCAGCTCCCGTCGCGATAGAGTTGAAGCGAAGCGAGGGCGAGATCGAAATCCTCGATCTCCAGTGCCGCGACCCGCAGCATACGATCGAGAATATCCGCGACTTCGCCGCGGGCGAGGCGATAGAGGCTCTCAAGCACCCAGATGATTTCGCATAGGACCATGTGGGAGCCCGGTGACGTACGATCGCACGAGGCTCGCGACCTGGCGCGGGTCGGAAAGACCGACGACTGGACGGAGCCGGCGAGCCGTCTCCGAGACGTTCCCGGGCGAAGTGGGCTAGTACCTGCCATCGCTGAAGGCAGAGTCATGAGAAAGCAAGATCGTGCGGCGATGGCAGGTACATACTCAATGACCGATGTACCGACTTTCTGCGAAAGTCGGTACTAGGCCGGGGCTGCGGCTGACTTGCCCAAGATTTTGGCGAGCTGGCCCGAGAGATAGCCGAAGATTGCGCCGATCACCATCGAGGCGATGAGCAGGACCAGCGGGTTGGCGAAGCTCGCCGCGCCAAGGTTCTGGAGCGGACCGGTGCCCATCTGCCCGGCAGAAGCGGCCGCCGCGGAGGGCTGATGCAGCGAGTAGCCAACGACGGCGGCATAGCCGTAGACGTTCGCCGGTACCGTCGATAGCGGGTCGATGGACGCGACGATCACCAGGAAGAAGACCGTCACGCCGACGACGATGGCCGGCCAGACGGGGCCGAGGCCGGCGACCGGGACATTGACGATGACGAGCAGGGCGATCCACGCGATGAGCGAACCATAGGCGTTGCCGACGATGGTCTTGACCAGCGCCTTGTCGTCGCCGCCGGTATGGAAGAAGCAGCCCCAGGCGATGAAACCTGCCCACACCAACACGAAGCCGCTGAGCGGGCCGAGGGCGAGGAACGCCCAGACCGCGCCTAGTACGGCGATACTCAAGGAAAGAGCGACCAACTGCGGCATGTGTTCCTCCCGCTGATAATGGTTGCTTCTTGTCTGTCTGCCGGAGGACGTCCGCCCAGATCATGGGTCGGATCGGCTCGACGATAAGGACCGTCAAATACTCGTCCTCACTGGGAATTATACCCAGAAAAACCGCTGACCACTAGCGAACTATAGATCTAGTACAGTGAGGCTGACTTATTACGTTCCGGTCTGGCGTGCGTTGACATTCACTTTGTCCAGATGAAGGCGCTGACGATGGCGAGTTGCGCGTGAGTTACGGGGACACAATACATAACTGGCAGCCGGCTTTGGCGCGGCATAGGAAAGTATCGTGTCCCCTCTTAACTCCGCTAACTCCGAAGGACGGCCGAACGAGCCGCGCACGCGGCGGCTTGATCGCGGCAGCGGTCGCATGCGACGGTTCCGCTCCACTCTACCGACCGGCCGGTGACGCGGCCGTCAGACGGCGAGGATCGCGATGTGTCGTAACATCAAGACGCTGCACAACTTCAAGCCGCCTGCCACCGAGGCGGAAATCCGCGCCTCTGCGCTGCAGTTCGTGCGCAAGCTGAGCGGCTTCGCGAGGCCCTCGAAAGCCAACGAGCCGGCGTTCCAGCATGCCGTCGACCACGTGGCCGAGGCGGCGCGCGAGCTGCTGCGCTCGCTGGTGACCAACGCGCCGCCCCGCGACCGCCAGATCGAGGCCGCGAAGTCGCGGGCGAGAGCCGCGGAGCGCTACGGCCCGCCGGCCCGAGTCCAGGTCTCGGATGAGTGAAATCGTGCAATGGCGGTGTGTCTCGGTCTTTCCTTTAGATAAGTATCGTGTCCCCGAAACTCCCCCTAGCCAAGAATTCTGCACGTGACGTAATGCCTCGATCACTCGGGGACTTTCCCAAAAAGCCTGTCGTGAGGGTTTGAGATAGGTATTGTGTCCACGCAATTCGTATGGAGGTGCGGCATGACTGACGGCGATGATTTACCGCTAAAAGGGTGATCTCATGTGGCCGTTTGATCGCCGTAAGCGGCAAATCCGGCGAGCATTCTCGAGATACCTTTCCCCCGATTTCCTGGACGATGTGGTGAACGACCCGGCAAAAGCGGCGTCGGCAGCTTCGCCGAAAAGCGTCGAGATGCATTTCATCCTCTTGCAACTCCGCGACGGCACGCTCACCGACATGCAGGATGCCTTGACCCGGACGACGGAGATCGCCATCGCGGCGAATGGATTCGTCGAGAAAAACCTGTCCTCGATCGTGTTGATCACGTTTGGCGTACCGCATTTCGATGCCGCCGCTGCGGTGAACCAGGCGAGGGTCGTCGCCTCGTTGATCAGCGTGCTGGGACAGCGGGTGCGACTGGTGCACGGCCAGGCGACGGCGCTGGTCGGCCTGTGGGGCGGCGGGTTGCGGGTCTTCTACGGTTCGCTGATCCCGGATTTCGGCCGCTGCCTGCAAAGGCTCCTCGGCTTGGCGTTTGGGACTGCAGAGAGGTTAGGTGGACACGATACGTAATGGGCGGCGGCTTCTGCGCTACATAGATAAGTATCGTGTCCCCTTAACTACGCGCCCGCTCGAACCACTCGCGGTCAAGGGGCGGATGAAGTTCTAGGGACATAATCCTTATCTCCCATGACGCGTCCTCAAAAGGAAATTCGGCAGCAGAGGCCGCAGGAAGCGCCGAGGCGACGATGAAGCGATTTCGATGTGCGGCTGGTGGTTGTCCAACCTGTCGCGTCAGAAATTGAAGAGGCAGCAGCGTCCGGGCCAATCGACGGTTTACGCCGCTCTTCCGCCTCGGACTTTCGGCAAATCGATCGACAGCTCGGTGTTCATCTTGGCCAATGCCTCGTCGATGACCCACATATGCGAGCTGTGGCGCAGATCGAGCAGGCGTCGTACGGCGTTTTCCTGCATGGCGAGCTGCTTTGCCAGCTTGAGCTTCGACCAGCCGCGTGCGCGCATTGTCTCATAGACGGCGAGCTTGGCGGTGACGAGCGAGGGCAGCACGGCACGCTCGCACCCGGCATGCCCCGCGCCGTGTCGCGGCAACGGCCTGCCTTCCTTCATGTAACCTTCGAGCGCCGCGATCACGCAATCGACGGCGTTGGCCCGGGCTTCCTCCGGGGTCTCGCCTTCGGTCAGTGCTTCTGGAATTCCCGGGAAGCGGACGAGCCACCAGCCATTGTCCTGCCGCTCCAGCGAGTATCGGTAGCCGAACGCCATCTTCAATTCTCCAAATCCGCTTTCGCCAAGCCGAGCTGATCGAGCATCGCGGTGAGAAGGCCAGGACCGATTCCTTCCTGCGGTCCTTCAGCGTCGTAAATCGATCGCCGTAATAGAGCCGTCCGTGACTGCCTTTGGCATGGCCGCGATCGAATGAAACGACGACGCCGCGCCTGCGACCGAGCTTCTTAATCTTTCTTGTGAATTCGTCCCCGGTCACGGTCTTATATCGCACAGATATGTGCGAATCTCAAGAGCTCATCCTACCGCGCCCTGGCGCTCGGCGACATTTCGCTTGCATGTCCTATACGGAA
>WNFD01026878.1_pt1 | contig 11428 bp, 9 predicted proteins | sample 5400491 | NCBI WGS metagenome assembly WNFD01 (sample SAMN13153343, study PRJNA577476) | soil metagenome | isolation source: 120 cm saprolite under Douglas fir tree site 2 hole 2 replicate 2 | place: USA:California | collected 2015-04-18 | reverse complement strand
CAACGCTTAGGGCAGCATTTCCTTGCTGATGCAGGCTGGCGCGAGGAGATCGCGCGCGCCATTCGCGTTTCGGCACAATCCGTCGCGCCCTCTCCAGCCGGGAATAGCGCTGAGTTTTGCTGGATCGAAATTGGCGCCGGGCACGGCGAGATGACGGAGCGGCTTGCTTCCACTGGCGCCCCGGTTCATGCCATCGAACTTGATGCTCAGCTTGCGGCGACGCTCAAGCAACTTGCAAAACGCTTTCCCAATGTGGAGGTTGTTTCGGCGGACATCCTGGAGTCGGATATCGCTAAGATTGCCGCGGGGAAGCGCGTGCGCATTTACGGCAACCTGCCGTACTACATCACTTCGCCGATTCTTCATCACCTCTTCGCCAGCGCCGACCTCATCGACGAAATCCACATCGTCGTTCAGCACGAGGTGGCGCTGCGACTCGCGGCTCAACCGGGAACGCGCGATTACGGCTATTTGTCCGTGCTGACCCAATACTTTTCGCGGCCCGAACTCGTGCTGGAAATTCCGCGAGGAGCATTTCGGCCGCCGCCGGAAGTGGGCTCTGCGCTGGTCACCCTTCGTTTGCCGGGCGAGCGTGCGGAGCTCCTGCAAATTGACGAAGCTTCGTTCTTGGATTTCGTGAAATTGTGTTTCGCACAGAAGCGCAAGACGCTGGTGAACAATCTGAAGTCGCGCGTGAAACCCGAACTGGTTCGTGAGGCTTTGGCGAACCTGAAATTGCGGGTCGATGCTCGCGCCGAGCAGCTTTCTGTGGCTAATCTTGCTGCTCTCTCGCAACACATAGGGAGCCACTCGCGCGGTTGATTCCGGTTTCTCGGTTTAATCCGAGTTTTTCTTCTTCTGCGCCGCGACCAGGCGATCGGGATAGTCGCTCATGATGCCGTCGACACCGGCGTCGATCAGCAGACGCATGTGCGCGGGGTGATTCACCGTCCAACAGACCACCTGCAAATCTTTCTTTCTTGCTTCGGCGAGCAAGGCGGGCGTCACCAAGTCGCCACGCACGGCCAACTGGCGCGCCCCGATCTCCACGGCGCGCTCGACGGGTTTCTCGATTTGCCCTTCGTACAGCACGCCGGTCATCAGCGTGGGCTCAATCTTGCGCAGGGACTCGAGAATTGCGACGTCGAACGAAATGACCACCGCGCGCGGAATTTCTCCCGATTCGCGCAAGATCCGCTGGGTTTTAGCTCCAGGTAGAACACGACATCGTGCTTCTTCGAGAAGTCGAGAATTTCTTCCAACGTGGGAATGCGCTCGCCGGCAAACTCGCTGCCGAACCAGGAGCCAGCGTCGAGGCGGTGTAATTCCGCGAGCGTGAGGTCATGCACGGCGCCGTGCCCGCCGGTAGTTCTGTCCACCGTCGCATCGTGAATGGCCACAAAGTGCGCGTCGCGCGAAAGCTGCAGGTCCGTCTCGATGAACGGCGCACCCAGGGAAACAGCTTTGCGAAACGCCGCCAGCGTATTCTCCGGCGCGTGTCCCGAGGCCCCACGATGCGCAATCACCAGCACGATGCCCTCACCCGCCAATCCATTTGCAGGGTTGAGTTGAATGACCCCTTGTGAGTATGCTAGCACCTGCTGCAAGGCAGTCGGGTTGCAGCCTCCCCCTGGGGTCCTGAACCCTAAATAACCGCACTGCAGGAATTCACACAAGGAGACATCATCCCATGCTGAAGAACCGAACCCGATTCGGTATCGCCCTGTGGGTCATTTCGCTTACCGTCCCCGTGATAACGCCGGCTAAGGTGCCGCATAGCGCGAAGGCCCAGCGCGAAACCAAATCGAATCAAAACCTGGTGCGCGAAGTTCGCCATCAGCTTCTTCTACTTCCCTACTACTCCGTTTTCGACAACCTGGTGTTCAAAGTGGATGGCGATCACGTCACCCTGGAGGGCCAGGTGACTCGTCCCACGCTCAAGTCTGACGCCGAGGCCGCGGTCAAGAGCATCGAGGGCGTTTCCGGCGTCACCAACAATATTGAAGTGCTACCTCTATCCCCGATGGATGACCAGTTGCGCCACGCGCTCTATCGCGCCATCTACGGAGACACCGTCCTCTCTAAATACGGCTGGTCTTCCATGCCTTCGATTCACATCATCGTGAAAAATGGGCATGTGAGTCTCGAGGGCGTTGTCGACAACGAGACGGACAAGAATCTGGCCGGATTGCGCGCCAACGGCGTGCCAAACGTTTTTGAGGTGAAAAACAATCTGGCGGTCAGCGGCAAGGGCTGATTGCTGGCGGCAGGGTGCCGCGAAAAGAGCGGTTTTCGACCCAAATATCCAGAATGATGAGGAACGGACACAGACTGGGAAGTTTCTAGTCCCTAGAGAGCAAGTCTGTACCCTCAGCGGGGGAGGCAGTCTCGGCTTCGTGGACTAGCGTTTCGCGACGTGCACGTATATAGCCTATTATCAATGACTTATCGGCATGGCGTGGCGCGACATTGGCCTGCCAATTGCCTCTTCATCTAAGGAACCACCACGGCTCTCCGAGCTAGACGCCGCAAGGATCGATTGATGGCTACAACCAGTACCAAAGCGGGTCTCTCCATCACACCTTTCACGCTCTCCAACCGCCTGATGCCCGTAAATACTGCGCCAGCCGGCTTCGATGCGGCCCGCGACCTGCCCGACGACTTTCTGGAGTTCCTGGCGCCGCTACACGCGGCGCTCACGCTTCGCCAGCGCGCGCTCATCGCTCGCCGCGAGGCGGCGCTCCAGGATGCACATGCGGGCAAACTCCCTGACTTCCTGCAGCCATCCGTCGCAACCACACAGGCGTGGGAAATCGAGTTGCCCGAATGGTGCTCCGACCAGCGCAACCAGATGACCGGCCCGGCGGACGATGCCGAGCTCGTCGTGAAAATGCTCAACTCCGGCGCGCCGGGCGTGATGCTGGACCTGGAGGATTCCAACGCCAACACCTGGGAGCACCTCACCGCCGGCATCCACAACGTTCTGGAAGCGCTTGCCGGCCGGCTCAATTATTTCGACAAGAAACGGAATCGCCCGGTGAGTATTCAGCCGAGCAAGACGGTCCTCTTCACGCGCCCGCGCGGCTTGCACCTGCATCAAGCTGGCGTTCTTCCTGGTGAACTGCTGCCGGCTTCGCTGTTCGACGTCGCGATGATTGCCTATCAGGTAGATTTCGGCGCGCTGAAGCATCCGCTTTGCTTCTACATCCCCAAGTCGGAATCCGCGGATGAAGCGTTATGGTGGCGCGATCTCTTCCAAATGATTGCGCGCGCGAAGGGCCTTGCCGCCAATGCCATCAAGTGCATGGCGCTGGTGGAAGCGCACCCATTGGCTTTTCAAATGGAAGAGTTCGCCTGGAATCTGCGCGAACACATGCTTGGATTGAACCTGGGCCGCTGGGATTACATGGCCAGCCTGATTCATTTCAACCTGGAAAACGCCGAATGGGTTTTGCCGGACCGCAACACGATTCCGCACAACGTCGCATTCTTCCAGAACTTGCGCACGCTGATGCCGGAAATTTGCCACAAGCACGGCATGTTGGCCATCGGCGGGATGACCGCACTTTATCCGAGCCGCGACAATGCGGAGCTCAACGCGCGCGCCCTTGCGGTCCTCGCCGAAGACAAAAAGAACGAGGCGTCCTGCTTGATGGATGGCGCGTGGACCGGCCATCCGGACCAGAACGAAATCGCGGTCGCGCAGTTCCCTGCTCCGAATCAGCTCGGCGCGCGCCCGAAGAACGCCGATCCGCATCCAGAACTGCGCCCGTTGCCAAGCGGCGTTGGCAAGCGCACGCTGGCGGGAACGCGCGCAGCGATTCGCACCGTGATTCGCTACCGCAATGGCGTATTGAACGGCCGCGGCGCGAGCCTTCTGGACGGCTACATGGAAGACCTGGCCACCGATCGTATCTACAGGCTGATGATTGCGCAGCGCGCGAGGCATGCCGACAAGGTGGAGGTCCTCGATGATAGCGGACAGGCCATTCGCCACACACCGGAACTGATCCATGAGCTGTTTGACCAAGAGCTGGAACGACTGCTGCAGGAAAATGCCAAGCAATCCAACGATCCGGCGCAAGCAGCCAGGCTCGCAGAAGCGCGTCGCCTGAGTGAGGAGATGATTCGCCGCGGCGAGTTCAATCCGGTTTGAGCTCGATAGATTCTCGGCTGAAGGGCCCAAATCAAGGAGATGCAATGTCATTGAACGGCAACAACGGACACCAAATGCACGACGACCATTCCAACTGGGCCACGAATCCGCGCTGGTCGGCGATCACTCGACCGTATTCCTATGCCGACGTGTTGCGCCTGCGCGGCACGATCCAAATCGAGTACACTCTGGCGCGCCTTGGCGCCGAACGCCTGTGGAACCTGATGCACAGCGATGCGTATGTCCCCGCTCTCGGTGCGGTCACCGGCAATCAAGCCATCGAAATGGTGCAGGCCGGTTTGAAGGCGATTTACGGCAGCGGCTGGCAGGTAGCCGCGGATAGCAATACCGCAGGCGATGTATACCCCGATCAGAGCTTGTATCCTTGCGACAGCGCTCCGGCGCTGGTCAAGCGCATCAATCGCGCGTTGCTTCGCGCCGATCAGATCGAGTCAGCGGAGGGCAAGCACAGCGGCGTGTATTGGTTCGCGCCGATTGTGGCGGACGCGGAGGCCGGTTTCGGCGGCGCGCTCAATGCCTACGAACTAATGAAAGCGATGATCGACGCAGGCGCCGCTGGCGTGCACTTCGAGGATCAGCTTTCTTCGGCCAAGAAATGCGGGCATCTTGGCGGCAAAGTCGTTGTGCCCATTCGCGAATTCATCGAAAAGCTGACCGCCGCGCGGCTGGCCGCCGATGTTTGCGGCGTGCCCACGATTCTCATTGCGCGCACGGACGCTAATTCCGCTGGTCTGCTCTTGTCTGATGCCGACCCGCGCGACCGCGAGTTCATCCATGGCGAGCGCACCGCCGAAGGCTTCTACCAATTCCGCGGCGGCATTGACGCAGCCATCGCGCGCGGCTTGGCCTACGCTCCTTATGCGGACGTGCTGTGGTGCGAAACCTCGACGCCAGATCTCGCCGAGGCGCGCAAGTTCGCCGACGCCGTTCACGCCAAATTCCCTGGCAAGCTTCTGGCCTACAATTGCTCGCCGTCCTTTAACTGGAAAAAGAAGCTAGACGACGTCACTATCGCCAGCTTCCAGCAAGAGCTTGGCAAGCTGGGTTACAAATTCCAGTTCGTGACGCTCGCGGGATTCCACTCGCTGAACATGAGCATGTTCAACCTGGCGCGCGGCTATTCTCAGACAGGCATGACCGCATACTCAAGGCTGCAGCAGGAAGAATTCGCAGCCCAGGAACTTGGTTATCGCGCGGTCACGCACCAGCGCTTCGTAGGAACCGGCTATTTCGATGAAATTGCACAGGTCGTCTCCGGCGGCCATTCGTCGACTACCGCGTTGGCGGGGTCGACCGAGGCGGCGCAGTTCCACCCGCAACCTGAGGCCGACCGCCCTGCGACCCGATCCGGGGTGTCGTAGAGCAAGCTCGGGGCGCATTTGTGAAGGCCAGAAACAAAGAGGGCCGCGGGAGCGGCCCTTTTCGCGACCAGTTGGTTGTGGCTCTTACTGATTGCTTCCGCTGGTCCCCGAATGGGAAGGTTCGGCGCTGGCCTGATCTCCCAAGCGGAGTTCAAAATCCTTCCCATGGAAGAAGATCTCGGTCAGTGCGTTTTTGCCGTCATCCGACTTCTTCGCGGCGTAACCGTCGGTCCGATTCTTTTCGCCGACGGTCACCACCTGCGCTGGCACCGAAGCTACGGTTTGCTTGCCGCTGGTGATGCTCAGCTCGACCTTGGGACCTTCGCCATTCCATTCAACCTTGTATTCGCCCGGAGGCAACTGCTTGCCTTGCACCTCCACGCTGTCGTACAGGCGTAGCGTGCCCTTACCCGTGCCCGCAGCAAAGGCGCTGGCGGCCAGTAGCAGGGATGCTCCGGCTATAGTGACTAGATTCCTCGACCCTTTCATTTTTTCTCTTCCTTTCTGTTTGTCCTCGCGAGAACTCCCCGAATAGAGTGGGTCCCCAGCGGGGTTTCTTGGACTCCTTAAGTAAGATGCGGCGCCTGTACAGGTGTTATAGCGACATAATTCCCGTAAGTTATAGACAGGCAATAAGATAGAAATATTCCCAACACGGTCCCCGGTGGCAGCTGAGGCTTTTGGATAGAAACCGTCCTTTTTGGTGATGGCGGTCTTGTGTCCTTCTAGTTCACTGCCCTTCGCAAATGGGGACTACCGTACCATTCACGCTCTCCTGGGTTTTGCCGATGATGAAGGGGTATGGCGAGTCTCTATTTTTGCCAGCCTCACACGCAAAACCAGGGTATGCTGCGCGCTATCCTGAATCGGGAGGATTGCCAGCACCTCGCAGCGCCTGGCTTTGCGGTGCTGAAAGTGGACGCCGAAGAAGCGGACACGAAATGGCGACCCGGCTTCTATCGCGTCGACGCCGACCTGATGGAACTGAACAGCGTGCTGCTAACCCTGGCTCGCTGAATTGCTTACGGCATCTGCTCGGCCTGTTCCGCCGCAAGGAAATAGGCCCTCCCTCCAAAATAACGAAATTCTACGCATATTTTCTTTGTGCAGCTCTGCATATTCGATACTATATAGCGCAAGTCTAGGACGAACCCTGGGGACCGGCCTGTGGACACCCGTCGAATCGACGCGCTTCGTCTTTCTGTGAGCCGCAACGCATTTCCCGTATTCCTTATGTTAGCTCTCGGTGTGACTTTGAATGGTTCGGCCTTTGCCCAGGACGAAAAAGCCGGCCAATCGCGAGCAACCGAGCAGGAACCCCCGGCTGTCTTGAAGGTCACCACGCGGCTGGTGACCGTGGATGTGGTAGCCCGAGACCACCATGGAAATCCTGTCCGCGATCTGAAGCAGGATGATTTTCAGATCGTCGAGCAGGCCGACTCGCACAAGACTTCACAACAAATCGCCTCTTTCCGGCTGCTCGATCGCTCTCTTGCCAAGACTCCAGAGGGGCAGCGGGCCGCTTTGCAGATTCCTGCCGGCATCTTCACCAATCTTGTCACTACCCAGAAGCTTTCGGCACCACCCACGATCCTGCTGGTTGATGGCCTAAACACCGACCCCACCACCCAGCTTCAGGCGCGCCAGAAAATGGTCCAACTTTTGGCTTCCGCCCCCACCGACATTCCCCTAGCCGTCTTTCTGCTGGGTCGAGAGCTGCGCCTGCTCCAAACCTTCACCACCGACGCCAAACTGCTCAAGGAAGCCGCGCAGCGTGCGATGTCCATCGATGGGGCGAACTTGCAGGTGAAGGATCCGCGAGACGATCCCTTCAGCAGCACTTCCCTTATGGAGGAAATGGCAGGAGCGGAGGGCCAGAACGACATCCCCGGCGGTGCGCCAAGGGGTTCCAACTCTGCCGCTCTGCTGGCGATGAAAGCCATGCACCTGCAGCAATTCGAGAAGGAACGATACGCGGAATCCATGGATATCCGCGCGCGGTTGACTCTTGACGCTCTTAAAATCATTGCGCGTCATCTCAGCGGCTATCCGGGTCGAAAAAATCTTATTTGGATTTCGTCGGCGTTCCCTCTGGTGATCATGCCGGACCAGAATGCGCCGCTTTACGCCAGGTTCGCCGGCATGCGCAACTACGGTGACGAACTGTCCGGCGTGGCAAGCGCACTCACCGACGCCCAAATCGCTGTCTATCCCGTGGATCCAGCGGGAATAGAAACCGAGCAACAGTTCAATGCAGCGACGCGCGGAAGAACGGACAACCCATTCTCCGAGGGAGCCACGCTCAATCGCGAGAGCAGCGTTCGATTTTCCAGTCAGGAGTCGATGCAGGACCTGGCGCAACAAACCGGCGGCCAAGTCTGTCTCAACAATAACGACATCTCGCAATGCATTAACCGCGCCATCGACGATGGTTCCTCGTATTACGAGCTCACATACTATCCGGCGGACCGGAACTGGCACGGCGAATTTCGCAAGGTTAGTGTGAAGACTCGCCGCGCAGGTGTGCAGTTAGCCTATCGCGCAGGCTACTTTGCGCGCGTTTCCGATTCCAACATCTCCGCCAGTGAACCCAAGGACACGGACACTCGCGTGATGCACGCGGTCTGCAACGATTTCCTGAACGCGACATCGATCCTTATGTCCGCCAAGGCGGTTCTGGCTGATCAAGCCGGGCAAGCCAAGTATTTTCTGGCTATCGATCCCAATGCTCTTTCGTTCGGCCCCCCGGAAGGCGGCGCTCGTGCCTTGCGCCTCGAACTCGGCGCCTGCATGTTCAACGCGCGGGGCTTGCCTTTGCAGTATTTCCGTCAAAGCGTTGATCAGAAATTCAGCGAATCCGAATATCGAGCCACGTTGGCGAGTGGCATCACTCACACCATGTCGCTCACACCCAAGCCGGAAACAGCTCGTGTACGTCTGCTAGTTTGCGACACAGCTACCGGCATGATTGGCTCGGTCGATGTTCCCTACCCCTCCGGGGCGCTTTCCAACCCCGTGATCCATGTTGAAAACAAATTGGATGTTCCCACACAGCCCCAATCTGCCCCCTCGGTTCAGGACGCGCATCTACCCGCTCCCGCCGCTCCTCATGTCATCAAGTTCCACGACAAAGACGGCCACACGGGAATCCTTCAATGGGATACTCAAAAGATCTCCTATTCTGGGGATCTCTCGCCCGAGGCCAGCGCCCGCGGCATGTTTGATTCCTTGTGGGGCAAATCCTATGCCTGCTACGCCGGAAAGCTTGTCTCTGCTGCTGACCATGCCACTCCGGCGCAACAACCTCTCCATTTCAAGAGCGAAAATCATGGGGCCGATGTTTATCTCGACGACGCTACCTCCGTAAAGTTTTCCGGCGACCTTGCGATTGATCCCAGCGTTAAGCCGCTGTTCGACGGTCTTCGCAAGCTGTATCAATGCGGAGGCCAGTAAGCCGGTAAATCTGAAAGCAGTCGATCCATCGGTTTTAGCCTGGGCCGCTTCGTGGCGCTTTAAAGTACGGACTTCCCGATACGTCCGATACGCGGGTACGCAGCGTCTCTCGCTGCTCGGTAACATGGCCGGCTTGCCGTTGCGAGAGGTCGAGTCTATCCTGATAGCACGGCCATGAATCGCGTCTATCTGGATCACAATGCCACCACGGCTATCGAGCCGGCGGTGCTCGACGCACGGCCATGAATCGCGTCTATCTGGATCACAATGCCACCACGGCTATCGAGCCGGCGGTGCTCGACGCTATGCTGCCCTACTTGTCGGGGGAGTTCGGCAATGCCGCCTCGATTCACACCTTTGGGCAGAAGGCGCGCGCCGGGGTTGAAACTGCACGCGAACAAGTCGCGGCGCTGATTGGCGCGCGTGCGCAGGAAATCGTCTTCACCAGCGGCGGCACGGAAGCTGACAACCACGCGATCTTTGGCGTTTTGACCCCGTTTGTAACCTGGCCCGCCAGTAGGGCTGCAAGCCTCAGCGATGATCCCGATAAACGCCTTTCCATCGCTCACCTCAAACACGTCATCACCACCAACATCGAACACGAAGCTGTGCTCAACACGTGCCAGGCGCTGGAGAAGCAAGGTGTACCCGTCACCTACTTGCCCGTCGACGTGCAAGGAGTCATTTCGCCAGAGGCGTTGCGCCGCGCTCTTCGCAAGGAAACCACGCTGATTACCGTGATGCACGCCAACAACGAGCTGGGCACTGTGCAGCCGCTCGAAGAAATTGGGCGCATCGCCGCGGATGCCGACGTCTACTTTCATACCGATGCAGTGCAATCCGCCGGGAAGGTTCCCATTGATGTCAACGCGCTGCGCCTGGATTTGCTTTCCCTCTCCGGGCACAAGTTTTATGCGCCAAAGGGCATTGGAGCGCTGTACATCCGCGGAGGCACGCGTTTGCAGCAGCTTCTCTATGGCGGGCATCACCAGCGGGGATTCCGCCCCGGCACGGAGAACGTAGCAGGCATTGTCGGCATGGGTAAAGCCGCGGAGTTTGCCAGGAAGTCGCTGGCCGAGGATGCGGCGCGTATTTCTGCCTTGCGCGACCGGCTAGAGCAAGGCCTGCTCTCGCGTGTACCGCATTCACGCGCCAACGGCGCGCGCGCCCCGCGCACCCCGAACACGACGAACATCACGTTTCCTGGGATCGAAGGCGAAGCGCTGGTCATTGCGCTCGATCTTAAGGGGCTGGCCTGTTCGACAGGGGCGGCTTGCTCGTCAGGGGCTGTGGAACCCTCGCACGTGCTGACCGCCATAGGTATGTCGGCCGATGAGGCGCGGGCCAGTTTGCGCTTCAGCCTCGGCCGGCACACCACTGCCGCCGAGATCGATTTCGCATTGCAGATTGTGCCGGCCGCTGTCGAACAACTCCGCGAACTCTCACCCAGCTACCGCAAGGAAGCCGCAACGCGGTCGTAAGCCGGCGGTTGCGTCCATGTGTGGGGGCGCGGGTTCGCTCCAAGAGCCCGCCATGCAGTTGCTGCGCGACAAACACCGGTTTTCCCGTAAAATGAAGAGAGCATGGGCAGCGCAACCCAATTCGACAGTTTGCCCGCGAGCGACGCGGTTCAGAGCGGCTTGATCGCCGTGGCCATGAGCGGCGGCGTCGACTCTTCTACCGTCGCGGCCTTGCTACAACAGCAAGGGCATCCCGTCATCGGGCTGACCATGCAGCTCTGGAACCAGCGCCGCCTGCCCGAGTTGCAAAGCGACGGGCCGGCGCAGCACCGTTGCTGCTCGCTCGACGACGTCTACGATGCCAAACGCGTGGCACAGCACTTGAATTTTCCGCACTACGTGGTGAATTTCGAGCAGCAATTTGAAGCGCGCGTGGTGCGCCCCTTCGTGGACCAGTATCTTGCCGGGCGCACACCCATCGCGTGTACCAACTGCAACACAGATGTAAAGTTCGAGCCGCTGCTGCGCATGGCGCGTCAGATCGGCGCGGAGCGGCTGGCCACCGGCCATTACGCGCGCATCCGCCGAAATGAGCAGACCGGCCGATGGGAACTGTGGCGCGCTCGCGACGATGGCAAAGATCAGTCTTACTTTCTCTGGGGGCTGACGCAGGAACAGCTTGCGCGCAGCGAATTTCCTCTAGGCGAGTTGAGCAAGGAGGAAGTGCGCGCAGCCGCGCGGCGGGCGAACTTGCCGGTGGCGGACAAGCCGGAAAGCATGGAGCTGTGTTTCGTTCCTAACGGAAACTACGTTCAGTTCATCGAGGCCTATTCGCGGGAGCGCGGCGCGGCTTTGTCGAACAATGACGGAGAGATTGTCTCAGAAGATGGCGTCGTTGTCGGGCGTCACAGCGGCGTACACAACTTCACCATTGGGCAGCGTAAGGGCCTGGGATTTGCAGCCGGCAAGCCTTTCTA
>WNFD01008979.1_pt1 | contig 11428 bp, 8 predicted proteins | sample 5400491 | NCBI WGS metagenome assembly WNFD01 (sample SAMN13153343, study PRJNA577476) | soil metagenome | isolation source: 120 cm saprolite under Douglas fir tree site 2 hole 2 replicate 2 | place: USA:California | collected 2015-04-18 | reverse complement strand
CGGCCTCATCGAATGCAGCCACCCTGGCGTCCGCTGTCCGACGTCGGCGATGACCGTCATCGCGGCGAACGCGAGCGCGTAGACGGCGCACAGCAAAGAGAACACGAGATGCAGCGGATCGGGGCCATATTGCACGAGCAAGCCAGAAACCAGCGCTCCGGACGCGAGTCCGGCGACCGGCGCGACGCTAGCTACAAGGCTTCCCAGACGTGGATGGTCTGGCGGTTGCAGATCAAGCAGCCAGGCGCTGAGCGCGCCCGTGGCGAGCCCGGTTCCCAGCCCCTGCAGGACCCGCGCCGCGAACAGCATCCCCACGCCGCTTGCAGCGATGAAGGCGACCATACTGACTATTTGAACCACCAGGGCGAGCAGCACCACCGGTCGTCGTCCCAGGTGATCGGAGAGTCGCCCGGTAGTCAACAGCGCGGCCAGCAGCGCCAGGGCATACACCCCGAAGATTGCGGTCAAGGTGAGCGAGGAGAAATGCCACATCGCTTTATAGACCACATAGAGCGGCGAGGGGGCGCTGGCCGCGAATAGGAAGAACGCGAACACGGTGGCGAGCAGCCAGAACGAGGCCACGCGCGAGAGCTTCAACCGAGCCATCGTTCAGGTAGTTCCTTTCTATGCACAACGCACTCTGAGAGACGCATCTTTTCTGTCATCGCTTGCACATGCTTTGGCCTCTGAGGCCCACTCGTGGAGTTCACAACGCAAAGTTCTCGATCAGCTTCACAAGCCAGTCGTCTTTCCTGCTCCCACATTCAACCGGATAGATTCCAGCTTCTTTCGTCTTCACCTGAATGCTCCATTGGTAGACAGCTTGGGTGCCGCATAGATGAGGTCCCGATTCCACTCATGGAATTCCCAAATGTACAGTTTTGCGCCTGGACAAGAGGGCTTCAAGTCGTAAAGTCTAACACCAGGCGTCCACGTACGCCGCCAGCTTCGAGGCGGCGATGTGCGTGGGCGGCCTGATCGGCGGGGAGAACATCAGCGACGCGCAGCGTCAGCATGCCTTGCTCGACCTGCCGGACCAACTGATCGAGCAGGGCCGTGTTGGTCGCGAAGGCGGTCGATGAGATCTTGTGCAGGGTAATGTGGCGCTCGGTCGGTCCGTCCCATCCGAGAATGACGGCCATCGCGCCGCCGTCGGCGATGGCGGGCAACGCCAGGTGATTGAGCCTTGCACCATCGGCCAGGCCGGGAACCCCTTGCGGGACGATCGAGCGAACCCGTTCGGCGAAGGTATCGCCTCGGTCAAGGACGTAGTCAGCCCCGAGGGAGCGCACGAGCGTTTGGTCGGAGCGTGAGGCGTCCGCGATGACCGTGAGGCCGTCGGCTTTGGCGAGTTGGACGACAGAGCCGCCGAATGCGCCAGCCGCGCCAGTGACCGCCATCGTTTGCCCGGCATCGAGGGCCAGGGCATCGAGGGCAAGCTGCGCGGTAAGACCGTTGAGGAGCAGCGTGGAGGCCGCCGGGAAGTCAACGCCTGCTGGCGCGAGCACGACAGAGGCCGCTGGCACAACCACGTACTGGGCGTATGCGCCACCGTGTGGACCGGCAGGGATGATGAAGGCAACGACACGATCTCCCACCTTGAGGCGGTTGTCAGCATCAGCGCCAGTCCGCTGAGCCGAGCCGCCTGCGAACCGGCACGAAAGAGCGTGTCGGTCGGATTGACGGATGCTGCGTGGACGCGAATGCGCACCTCTCCGGCACCAGCATGCGGTTCGGGAAGCTCGACGACGTGCAGAACCTCTGGTCCGCCGAATGTCATCACCCCTATCGCTTTCATCTTCGTTTGCTCTCTTTCTCTCCCTTTCTCGCAAGAGTCGCGAGGGGAATATTGAGTGCCTCGAGAAAGAATTGCATAGCGTGTGTGGCAGCGTCATTCAACGCCTGGGGAGCCTGGCGTTGGACAACGGTCGCGACAACCGTGCGTAATGGCCGCTCTCCCGCTGGTTGGGCGATAATACTTGCTACCGCGTCGGCCACCTCCTGGGGATCGGGAGGTGTCGCGGATCGGTTCTCTGCGTAAAACGGCACCGTAAACGCATCGATACCAGCCTGATAGAGGGCCAAACGCTCGGCGTCTGCCGCGACCTGGCGGTTGGCTGAGATGGTGGTCGGAAAGGTCCCAGGCTCAAGAATGGCGGCGTCGATGCCAAAAGGCGCAAGTTCATAGCGATACGATTCGGTGAGCCCCTCCAGGGCAAACTTCGTGGCTCCATAGAGGCCAAGAAAAGGAAAGGCCAGCCGTCCAGCAATAGACCCGATTTGCAGCAGCAAACCACTGCCTTGCTTACGCATGTGTGGCAAAACCGCACGGTTCACCCGCAAGACGCTAAAGACATTCGTCGCAAATTGCTGTTGGACTTGCTCAAGGGTGAATGCTTCGAGCGGACCACTGTACGACACCCCGGCATTGTTGACCACCACATCAAGGCGATCGGTCGCCCCGATAATCGCTTTGATGGCCTGTTCCACGGAAGCATCATCTGTGACATCGATCTCGACAAGGTGCAAGGCAAGCCGTTCTCGTTGCGCGAGTGTACGTAGTTCTTCTGCCGCGGGGGCATTCTTTCCCGCTGCCGCACGCATGCCCGCGAAAACAATGTATCCCTGACGCGCCAGGGTTTCAACTATGAGACGGCCAAAGCCACTGGTACTCCCAGTGACAAGAATGGTTTGCTCCATGCTTACCCATCCTTTCTTTCACGCTGAACGAAGTTCTTCTTTCATGTCCTGAGCAACAGCCGCACCAGGACAGTGGGAGCTCGTTCACGCTCCAGTATTCTGGTAGCCGCCCATGACCCAGGCCGAGATGATCGCCGCATACTGGTCTGCAACGTCCTCCCAGGCGTAATGGCCGGTATCCAAGATGTCAAGCTTGCTGTTGGGCAGCCGCTCGTGTAAGTATTCGCCATTGATGGGTGGCACAAGGTCGTCGCGACGGCTGAAGATAAGCTGGGCCGGCGTCTGGATTCCCGATAAGAGTTCTCCCAGGATGGGGAGCGCCTTCGGATAGCTGCGCACATACCTCGTTGACTCCGCGAAGCGACCTCCTTCGTAGGATTTGAGATAGTCCTCGCGCACCTCTGCTGGCAGTCGGTAATGCTCATGGCCTTTATCCAGTGAAGCGCCGAGGGTGACCCGGGGATCGAAGGCCCGGAACGCCTCAAGATCGGGAGCGTCAATGATATCCTTCAATACACCGCCCACCTGGAGTGGGTAGGCAGTTCCGCCGCTTCCGATCACGAGGCTGCGCAGTTTTCCGGGATGCAACGCTGCGGCGAACAGTGCAGCCGAGGTGCCGACGTCCGGAGCCACAATATGTGGCGTGTTCAGCCCCCACTCGTCGATGAGTCGGATGAGGAACTCACCCATCGCCCGAGGTGACAGCAGGTCGTTCCTGCGCTCGGACTGGCCGAAGCCCGGAAGGTCAATGGCAAGCAGGTATGAGTGTTGAGAAAGCGTTTGCCAGATTGGCAGGAACGCATACAGGCTCTCTGGCCAGGGATTCGTCAGCAAAATAGGGTTGTCCTGACGCTCATCGCTCTCGGCGTAACGGATAGCGATTCCGTCCACGGTGCGGAACCGAACGTGCATGGCTTCGCTCGACGCGGTGCTCAAGGTATTTCTCCTTTTGGTAGAACTGGGTTCTAAAACGATTGTCATAGCGTGTGCGGCAGGTGCCTGGCACCTGTGAAGAGACAGAACAGACAGAGCTGTTATTGCTGTCTCACCAACGGGATTTGCAAATTGGTGGGCCTGTTTTCCGGCTTGTCAAAAGCGCGACCGTCCACGTTCTTACTCCCATTGAAAAGCATGTCGTTGTAGATATAGATGAGGTCGTAGTCGACATAGGTTTGGCCCTCGACCAGACTAAACAACGGAAAGGCTTTCCCTTTGAGGTCTTGCATGACATTGACTTCCCACGTGTTGAGACCATTACCTGGAAATCTGTTCACGACATCGGCAAAGCCTTGATGCAGGGGAGTCACCTCATACGCTTCATCTGCAATGTAGTCCAGATTGTACGCGCCTTTTGCAATCGGGTGTTCTCCCTGCCAGGCGTTATGCCCCTTAATCACAATTTTCACTAGAGGAACTTTGCCATTGGCATCGGCATAATTCATCACGGTACAGGCAAATCGGTCAGGAGGGGCATACGTAAAAACGCGTGAACAATAAAACGGTTGGATTTCCCCTGTGGCTGATTTGTTTGAGCTCGGGCGCAGCTCAGTGGCGATGCTTACCCACTGGCCACCCTGGATAACCTCTTTGATTTGTTCGGGTGTCATTGCTTGTAATACCTCCATTCGGTGTTTGTAGAGCAAAGAGTCTATGTGAGCTGAGTCGAGAACCCTTCACGCAGCCAGGCGGTAGCAAGGGCGATGGCTCCACGTGCCGCCGCCGTATGCGCCAGGGCGTTCAACATGACGAAGTCGTGGATGGTGCCCTGGAACCGCACCGCCGTGACGCGAACTCCCGCCTCGCGCAGCTTGTTGGCATAGGCTTCTCCCTCATCGCGTAGCACGTCGGCTTCGGCAGTGATGATGAGCGCCGGGGGAAGCCCTTGCAACTGCTGGGTGCTGGCCCGTAGCGGCGAGGCGGTGATCTCGTTGCGCTCGCCCGGGTGGCGCGTGTACTGCTCCCAGAACCACATCATGGCGTCGCGCCGCAGGTGGTAGCCCTCGGCGAACTGGTGGTAGGACGCGGTATCGAAGGCCGCGTCGGTGACCGGGTAGAACAGCAGTTGGAGTCGAATGTCCGGTCCCCCACGCTCCCTGGACAGCAGCGTGACCGCCGCCGTCATGTTGCCCCCGACGCTGTCGCCAGCCACGGCGAGGCGTTGCGCGTCCAGGCCGTGGTCCTGCCCGCGCCTGGCGACCCACCGCGCCGCCATATAGCACTCCTCGAGGGCCGTCGGGTAGCTGACCTCGGGGCAGAGCCGGTACACCGGGAACACGACGGCGGCCCCGGCTCCGACCGCGAGTTCGCGCACCAGCCGGTCATGCGTCTGCGTGCTGCCGAACACCCACCCGGCCCCGTGGATGTATACGATGACCGGCAGCGGAGTCCGTGCGTTCTGGGGCCGCAGGATGCGAAGCGCCACCTGCGCGCTGGGGCCGTCTGCAATGGTGCGATCCTCGATGTCGACCGGTAGTCTGCTCACCTTGCCCGCTTGCACCCCATCAAGGGCGATTCGTCCCTGTTCGGGACCAAGGGTGAAAAGCCAGGGTGGCTTCGCCGCAGCCTCCGCAAACGCTTGCGCCTCGGGTTCGAGCTGGATCCGGCTGGTCATCTGTCTCCCTCCTCGATTACGAATGACAGCGCACTTCGTGAGCCTGGCAAAATGGCCTCCATTCACGTCACGCCTCCGCGGTCTAATTGCAGACCAGGGTACCGGGCCTTACGTTTGCGGTCGGGTGTCGGCAGTCTGCCCACCACCCACCGCCTTGCATCTCAGTGAGAGGATCGACTCTGCTTTGTAGTATACTAAGCAGCGTACTCGAAGTCACCGGACATCGGGTCACTTTAGCACCGCACATGCCTTCACATCGCTGTGTCTGTGTGTATGTGAGAGGGAGACGGAAAGGGAACGTCCATGAAGTGGTCCTCGTACCGCGAGCGCGACTACACCTTTGGGCGGGTGATGCTGACCTTGCGCACCAGGCTTGGGCTGACGCAAACCGAATTAGCTGACATGCTTGGCGTCACCCGCCGCGCCGTGATCGATTGGGAGGGAGGCCTCACCTATCCCAAGGCCGACCACCTGAAACAGTTTGTGGTCCTCGCCACCCAGCGCCAGGCCTGGTCTTTCGGGCGTGAGGCAGAGGAGGTTCGTGCTCTCTGGCAAGCGGCCCGCCAGAAGGTGCTCCTCGATGAAGCCTGGCTTGGTGGGCTGCTGTCCCACATACAGGCTCCCCCGGCATCCCAGCCCGGAGAGGAGACCAGTGTCACTGCCCCACCGCCCGACGCTCTCGCTTCTCCTTCCAGAGGCGGGCCACGCGTCGATTGGGGCGACGCGCCGGATGTAGCGAGCTTCTATGGGCGCGAGTGGGAACTGAACCTGCTCTCTGAGTGGGTGGTCGAGGAGCGCTGTCGGGTGGTCAGCGTGCTGGGCCAGGGTGGCATTGGCAAGTCGGCACTGGCGACGAAGGTGATGCATTGGGTAGCCGAGGGCTTCGAGGTGGTCATCTGGCGCTCCCTGCGCGATGTCCCGACCTGCGAAACGCTACTCGATAGCTGCCTCCAGGTGCTTGCTCCCCAGGCGCTGCGCGACGTCTCTGCTAGCCCCGAAAGACGCCAGGACCTCCTGTTGGAATGCTTGCGCAGCCGACGTGTCCTGCTGGTCTATGACAACCTGGAGTCATTCTTGGAGGAAGGGGAGGACAGCGGTCGCATGCGTGCAGGCTATGAGGGATTCTCCCGCGTGCTGCGCCGGGTAGCGGAAACCGAGCATCAGAGTTGCCTGCTGCTGACCAGCCGGGAGAAACCGAGCGACCTGGTGCCGCTGGAAGGCAGTCGGACTCCCGTGCGTGCCTTGCGCCTCGCCCGGCTGGGTGCCGAGGCGTGCCAGCAGTTGTTGGCCGAAAAGGGGGTCGCAGGCAGTGTAGCTGAGCAACTCCGGCTGGTCGAGGCCTACTCGGGCAATCCCCTGGCCCTCAAAATTGTGGCGCAGACCATCGTGGAACTCTTCGATGGCCTGATCGTCCCATTCCTGGAGCAAGGTGAAGTGGTCTTCGGCGGGGTGCGTGCGCTGCTGGATGAGCAGTACGCCCGCCTCTCAGCGGTCGAGCAGAGCGTGTTACTATGGCTGGCGATCCTGCGCGAGCCAGTCAGCCTGCAGGAGCTGCTGGCGGTGCTCGGCGCACCCCTGCCACGCTCTCAGGTGCTGGAAGCGGTCGATGGCTTGCGCCGTCGCTCGCTCATTGAGCGGGGAAAGCTCCAGGAGAGCTTCACGCTGCAATCGGTCGTGATGGAGTATGTGGCGGCACGACTCATTGCGGAGGTGACCAGCGAGATTAAGCAGGGCCGTTTCTCGCGCCTGATCGAGCATGGTTTGGAACTGGCTCCCTGCAAGGAATATGTGCGGCAGACCCAACAGCGCCTCATTGTGGTCCCCATTCTGGCTGGCCTGCGCAACACGTACCCTTTGCGAACCGCGGTAGAGGAGCAACTGCTCGCGCTGCTGGATCGGCTGCGCGAACGGGCTGACCACGCCCAGGCCTATGGACCGGCGAATCTGCTTGCGCTGCTACGAGAGCTTCGTGGGCACCTGCGCGGCCTGGATCTGTCACATCTTTTGCTGCGTCGTGCGTATTTGCAAGAAGTCGAGATGCAGGATACAACGCTGTCCGGGGCAATTCTGCAGGATTGTGTCTGGACGTCGACCTTTGGTGCCATCTGGGCCGTGGCTATCAGTCACGATGGACGTGACTTCGCAGCGGGCAGCAGGCGGGGGGAAATGTGGGTGTGGGCTCAGCAGACGCTGCACCTGATCTGGCAAGCCCACTCAGACGTTGTCCGGGCCTTGAGCTTCAGCCCAGATGGATGCCGTCTGGCCAGCGGGAGTTATGATGGCATGGTCAAAGTGTGGGATGTTGAGAGCGGCGCGTTGCTCTGGTCGGGCTCGCATACCAACTATATTTCTGGGATCGCCTATTCCCCCGATGGCAACGTGCTGGCCAGTGGAGGAACCGACGCGACGGTCCGGCTTTGGGATGCGAAGACAGGCGCACTTCTTGAGACGCTCCCGCATCCTCATGCGGTCTTTACCATCACCTGGAGTCCCGATGGGCACCTGCTCGCCAGCCTTGGCTTCGATGGGCAGATCAGGCTCTGGAAGAGACAACAGAGCGGTCCAGCCACCTGCGTCGCGATCCTTGTGGGGCACACCAACTGGGGAATGGGACTGGCCTTTTCCCCCGACGGGAGCCTGCTTGCCAGCGCGAGCTGGGACCAAACCATCAAGCTCTGGGAGGTTGCCAGTGGAGGCAACCTCCAGACGCTGGTTGGACATACCGATCGGGTACAAACGGTGGCTTGGAGTCCGGACGGACGGACCCTGGTAAGCGCCGCCTTCGATCACACGATTTGGCTCTGGGATGTCGAGCGAAACACCTGTCGGACGGTACTCCACGGGCATACGGGCGTGGTGTTCTCTCTCGCTTTTCTGCCTGACAGCCGTAGACTGCTCAGTGGCAGTGTCGATGGCACCCTACGGGTGTGGGACACGGAAAGGGGACAGTGTGAGCAGAACTTGCAGGGCTACGCGATCTCGCTCTATGATATCGCGTGGAGCCCCAATGGCACCCAGCTCGCCAGTAGTAGCTCGAATGGCCTGGTGACCATCTGGGATGTGGAGGACCTGACACCACCCAGACTGCTCCAGAACCATCGCCACCTCGTGTTTGGGGTGGCATGGAGTCCCGATGGGAGGTGGCTGGCGAGTAGTGGATGGGATAATACCATCCAGATATGGGACGCGACCACAGGAACCAGCGTGCACGTGATGAGGGACCCCGACGACCCCTACACCTCCTTCTATGGCGTCGCGTGGAGTCCGGACGGACAGCGGCTGGCATGTGGAAACTATCGGCAGGAGGTACAGGTGTGGGAGGTGTCCACTGGCACCCGCCAATGGATCGCCCGCGAACAGCCAGCCTCTGCCCGCCGGGTGGCCTGGAGTCCAGACGGAACGAGGCTTGCCAGTGCCGGTGATGATGGTATCGTCTCTGTGTGGAACGCCTCGGACGGGAGATTGCTCAAGCAACTAAGAGGACATCAAGGCAAAGTGAACGACGTAGCCTGGAGCCGTGATGGAAAGTGGCTCGCCTCGGGCGGAGGGAGCAGAGACGGCGGGGAGTTGTTCGTGTGGGATATGCGAAGCCTGGAGCGCGTGCGAGTTCTGTCGGGGCATCTCGGGATCGTGTATACAGTGGCCTGGAGTCAGACTGGCTCGGTCCTGGTCAGTGGCGGCAGCGATGGGATGCTCCGCTGGTGGGACAGGCAAAGCGGGGAATGCGCCCGGCACACCCAGGCGCATCAGGGAACAGTACAGCGGCTCCAGGTGAGTCCTAATGGAAACTGGCTCGCCAGTTGCGGTGATGATGGGGCCATCAATATATGGGAGCTGGAGGGCGGCGATCTGTTACGCACTCAGCGGCGTGATCGACCCTACGAGCGACTGGATATCAGCGGGGCAAAGGGATTGACGCAGGCGCAGAGGGCGTCGTTGTCAGCGTTAGGGGCCATTGAGCACCTTCCTGTCTCAGACATCTAGCATGCCCTCGCATCCTGGCCGCCACGACTGCATCAAGTGAACACACGTGCCTGACAAACATATGCCCGAGGGACGTGAGAGGAACCAACAGGAACGCCAAAGGGCAATGACTCCTCTCGCTCCTTACTCTCTACTCTTCCGTAGAGAAAACGTTCGATTTCTCGTCTTTTTCATCTCGGCTGGTCTTTTTTCCGCCGCACTCATCAAGCCATTGCTCGATGCTGTCACTACAGACGTCGTCTCGCGTCTTCTTGATGAGTTACCGATTTTTACATGTATCTTGGTCCTACCTCCTCTAGGGATAGGAGTACATAACAGTTAACGTCAAAAACCAACTCGGAACGAAAAAGCCGGAACAGAAGGAGCCTTTTGTGACGAGTTCCTCTTGCGTTCGTTTCCTCGTTTGTGAGATAGTGAGCGGGAAATGGTCGAAATGCTCCTCGGCGTTTGAAAAAATGAGACGAGAAAACTCGGAACAAAATATTTTTCAGGGGCAATGCCCGGTGATGAGACAGCAACAGTCAGACGAAGAGCAAGGTGCTGATGCGTTCCTCCTGCAGGAGTACGAGCAGTTCCTCTCCAATAAGGCAGAGGGAACGATGAAGCCTATGTGCGAACGACGCGCCAGGTGATGGCGTGGATAGCGCACCGTCCTGGCAACGCAGGCCACTTTCATCCGCACCAGCTGACGAAGACCGCGGTCGAAGTGTATCTGGCTTCTTTAGAACATATTAATAAAAAATGCATCTTCTGCTCGTTTTGTCGGTTTGTAAGAGGCTTGGCAGGCGTACTGGTGAACTGGACTTCACATAGCCTGCTATTTCGGAGGAGAACCATGCCATGCCCCGCATACGCGATTTCGGCGTCACGCCAGGCTATCTGCAGCCTGGACCATGCAATGCCATCACCGATGTGCAAGGCGTGCGCGTCGGACAGGTCACACTCAATCGCGACGTGAATGGCATCCCCTGGCGTACCGGGATAACGGCCATCTGGCCCCATGCAGGCGATCCTGTACGCGAGAGCGTCTATGCCGCGACCTTTCCTCTCAACGGCTTTGGTGAGATGACGGCCCGTTCGGTGGTGGATGAATGGGGATTGCTCACCGGTCCCATCCTGCTGACGGGTACTAACTCGGTGGGCATCGTCTATCACTGGACGCTGCAATATCTCTTTGAGCATGGAGCGAAAGAGGCCGGCATCACCTCGCTGATTGCCATGGTGGCCGAGTGTGATGACAGCACCCTGGATGGCTCCCAGGGGCTGGCCATCAGCCGCGATGATGTGTATGCTACCCTCGAGCATGCAACGAGTGGTCCTGTGGTCGAGGGGTGTGTGGGAGGGGGAACCGGCATGCACTTATTTGGCTTCAAGGGCGGCATCGGCACCGCTTCGCGCGTGGTACCGGTGGCAGAGAGGCAATACACGGTGGGCGCCTTGGTCATGACCAACTTTGGGGAGCGTCGTGAACTGCGGATTGATGGGGTGCCTGTGGGCCGCTTGCTGGGTGAAGAGCAGCCTGAGAGCGCACCCGAGGGCAGTTGTATCGTGGTGCTGGCCACCGATGCCCCCCTGCATCCACGCCAATGCAAGCGCCTGGCGAAAAGAGCCGCGTTGGGTCTGGCCCGTACCGGTTCGACGGCTAGAGATGGGAGCGGTGAGCTGATCGTGGCGTTTGCGACCGGCAATATCATTGCGGGCGGGGCAGGGCCGGTGATGCAGATCCACACACTGGTGGAAGGAGCATCAGCGGATGGAACGTCCCCCTTGAACGGCCTGTTCACAGGGGCCATCGAAGCCACAGAGGAGGCCGTCTACAATGCCCTGGTAGCGGCAGAGACCATGACAGGGGTTGCTGGCCATGTGATGCAGGCGATCCCGCATGATCGCCTGCACGCTCTGCTGCGGGGATGAATGGCTCTTCGGGAGTCTTGCCCTTCTCTCTCTTGAGATCTCTCATCCTCTTGCTTCTTCTTCCAGTTGCAAATTTTGCGGATTTCAGATAAGTTCTGCCTCTTTCGGCGCTCGCGATCCAACTGAACTATCCGAAAACTAAGGATAAGTTTTGCCGTGATTCCCAAAACTAGCGGAAAGCTTTGCCTTAGTTTTTCTATGTTTCTAACCTTTTGTTAG